>Ga0335071_10009055_pt1 | contig 10198 bp, 7 predicted proteins | sample Lox_Sample_15_FD_206724 | JGI IMG/M metagenome (GOLD analysis project Ga0335071, IMG submission 206724) | Soil microbial communities from Loxahatchee National Wildlife Refuge, Florida, United States - Lox_Sample_1.5 | ecosystem: Environmental > Terrestrial > Soil > Wetlands | place: USA: Florida...
CATCAACCTTTTTATGGCCATCCAGTCGGACGAGTCTTGTGCCCACCGCTTCACCCGCTGCCGGCGGAGTTTGAGGCGCGACCGAGTTCACTTCCATGATGGCGCGAATGATCTTGCGATATCCGGTACATCGGCACAGCACTCCGCCGATGGCGTCCATCACTTCGGTCTCATTTGGGGCGGGATTTTTCTCCAGCAGAGCGGTTGCAGATACCAGCATTCCTGGAGTGCAAGCACCGCATTGCGCTGCGCCATGGGCCAGGAATGATTGCTGCAGACTGTCGTTGAGTGGGCCGCGCGCGGCGAGGCCTTCGATGGTAGTGACTTCGCAACCGGCGACCTGCCCCACGGCAGTAAGACAGGCACAGACCGGAGCGCCGTCGAGCAGGACAGTGCAGGCGCCGCAATCGCCGGCGTCGCAGCCTACTTTTGTGCCAGTAAGTCCGAGATCTTCGCGGAGCACACGGGAGAGTCGACGGGAACCTGCACCTGTGATGCTCACGGGCTGTCCGTTCACGTTGAATGGGACCTGATCCGTCGACGCGATCTCCCGTAGCTCGTGCGTGGTCGCCATGATCAGATTTGCACGCAGCCTTCGAGCGCACGCCGGACCAAGGTCAGGGAGGCATCGCGACGATAGTCCGCCGTCGCACGCACATCATCGATCGGGGACAAAGGCGCGAGATGTTCTGGACCGGCGGCAGAGCCGATTCCCTTTTCTGCTGCGAGGCCGATGAGAGCGGTCTCGAGCGCATGCAATCTCTGCGCCTTCGCCGCGCAGGATCCCACGGCGATGCGGGCATTCGTGATACTTCGGCTCTTATTCCGGAGCAGCACAACTGCCACCATGGAAATCGAGATGACAAGATAACGGCGCGCTCCGAGCTTCAAGAAAACGGAAGACGCGTCGTCCCACATTCGGGGAATTCTTACCGCGGCAAGGATTTCGTTTGGACGCCGGACGGTCTTGCGATTACCGGTGATGTACTCCGACAGAGGGATCACTCGAGTGCCCCCGGTGGAACGCAGCTCGATTTGAGCGTCGAGCGCGAGGAGTGGAGGCACCCCGTCGGCAGCCGGAGATGCGTTGCAGAGATTGCCGGCAACGGTGCCGCGGTTCTGGATCTGTACCGATCCAACCTCACGGGCGGCGGCCTTGAGGGCATCGAAACAATGAGGCAGCGGTGCGTGAACGATTTCGGACCAGGTCGTGAGGCCGCCGATGCGAATCCAGCCAGGATCAACGGATATGCCGCGAATCTCATTAAGGGCGGTGATGTCGACAACTGGTGCTTTCGGGACAGAGTCCCCTAACGCGGGATAGAAGTCGGTACCGCCGGCGAGGATTTGTCCGCCGGACGAGGCGAGCAGAGAGACGGCCTCGCCCAGGGTTTTAGGTTTGAGGTACAAGGATCCGACTCCCCCGCAAGCACCGGCAGAATGACGCTTTCAGAGGTTTTATATGAAGGCCGGGATTTTGTACAGCGGCGGCCTTTGGTTGATATCCCTTGGCGGTTGCACGAGGCGTAACACGAAGTTCTGCCCTGAATGAGCGCACCGCAGTGGGATCAGTGCATCCGCTGCATATAAAGAAAAAAGCCGCTAAATTGGCGGCTTCCTCTTCCACCTCGAAAACGTACTTGGGAGATCGCGTTATTTCCCGCTGTGCTTGTCAGCGTAGATGCGCTTGCTCATGTGATTGGCTTCGTGATTGAGCTGGCGCTGGTCTTTCTTGGTGAGATGGCCGTTGTCCTTCGCCATGTCACGCTTTTCGTTATTTTGTAAGCGCTGTTCACCGCGCTCGAGACGGGCAGTTTGCCCGGGTGTCAGTTGACCGTTTTTCACGCCATTCGCAATACGGTTCTGCTGGCGGGTTTCACGGCTGTTAACCTGGTTGACGCGCGGATGTCCGGGATCGATTTTGCCTGCGCCAGCACCGGAAGTGTTGTCCTGAGCAGCGGCGGATCCGAGAATCATCAGACCGCTCACCGCAAGGACTGCGAGCGATTTTGCGAGTTTGTTGGTCATGCGAGTAAGAACCCCCGTGCGACAGTGTAGTTGCGCATCCCGCAGACAACGAGTTACGAACGGGAACGCTCGCAAAGTAAACGAATGGAATCACCTGATGCCGGTAACGTGACGGGGGTTACTGAAGTGAGGGTGGAGGGCGATCCTTCCAACTGAGACATTCACCTTAAAGTGAGAAGAGCCCTTTCACTGGAGCCGAACATATTCGTTGTAACGTTAGCTTGGGAAGCTATGCTGTGGGACCGGTTACCGTTGCGCAGAAATCGGCCGGGTTGAAGTTCATGTAGACTCTGGTGAGTTCTGCCGTGGCGCGGGCAGCCGCGCCACAATCTGGAAATTCTGGGGACTTGCGATGAAGATTCTTTTCCTGCTGCCCGTGTTATTGCTTGCCGGGAATTCTGCTGTATCCGGCGGTGCGTCTTCGACTGGCATTCTTCTGGTGGCGAATAAGGGAGATCAGAGCTTGGGAATTATCGACCCTCAATCTGGAGAGCAGGTTGCTACCGTGAGCGAGGGTGGAACCACCGGGCATGAAGTCGTGGCGTCGCCGGATGGGCGGACGGCTTACGTTCCGATTTATGGGAATTCCGGAGTGGGCAAGCCGGGGACCGACGGAAACAATATGGCCGTCATCAACATTGCGTCGCGGAAGGTGATCGGGAACGTCGACTTCGGGCACGGCGTGAGACCACATTGCCCGATGTTCGGGCCCAAAGATGGAATGTTGTATGTGACGACCGAACTGGACAAGGCTGTGGCTGTGATCGATCCCAAGACGCTGAAGATTGTAGGATCCGTTCCGACGGGGCAGCCGGAATCGCACATGCTCGCGATTTCTCCGGATGGAAAGTACGGATACACGGCAAATGTTGGACCGGGAACGGTGTCGGTTCTGGATATGGAGAACAGAAAGACGATCACGGTAATTCCAGTGGCGAAGACAGTGCAACGTATCGCGGTTTCGCCTGATGGAAAGATGGTCTTCACTTCGGATCAGGCGCAGCCACGGCTGGCCGTGATCGATACGGCAACGAAACAGGTGAAGAACTGGGTGGAGCTTCCCGGGCCAGGTTACGGAACAGCAGCTACTCCCGACGGGAAATGGCTGGTGGTGGCGGTGAGCACGGGTAACAAAGTGGCAATCGTGGATTTACATGCGATGAAGGTTGCGCACACGGTGGATGTACCGGCGGCGCCCCAGGAGGTGGTGATCCGGCCAGACGGGCAGATGGCGTACGTCTCCTGTGATGCCAGCAAGAAGGTCGCCGCGATCCGAGTTTCAGACTGGAGTGTGCAGAAACTGATCAATGCGGGACCAGGCGTGGACGGTATGGCGTGGGCTGTCCGGTGATTCCCGATTGGGTGCGCAGGTGCAATACAACTATTCTGTGCTGGAAGATCATCGTACTGACGTGACTTACGTTCTTGCCGTGTGCTTGCGAACCGTCTATTCGTTGTAGTAAACATAGCTAGTCCCGTAAAACCCCACGAATGCACGGGTATTCACAACAGGAATACAGGAACCGTCAACGCTACTGCGCGCTGGTGGTGCTGGTAGCAGTCTGTGCACTTACGATCAGCGTAGCGACCCGTTATAACCGCCCTGAAGACGTGGGTATCGCTGTAGTCACCAACGTCCACCCGGTCGTCTCGCCCACACCGAGCCGCCAGCGCCTGATCGGCACACCGGCGGCGTGGCACCCTCCAGCCGACAAAGTTGCATTTCTGGATACCACGAGTTTCTATCCGCGCCTTGCGCCGGCAGCGCCTCCGATCCCCAGTCTTCTGTTCGGGGAGAGTCTTTATTACCGGCCACCTCCGGTTGTTTCCCTCTCTTAGTTCGCCCGTCTCTCAGTTCCGAACATTGCAAATGCTTTGCAACTGATCTGGCAATTCGGCCTTTCGGTCGGATGCCAGCGGGTCCTGACCAGCAACTCAGGCTCTGAGACTCCCAAGTCCAGACTCTGGACGAAGGACGTTCGCGAAGCGCGGCACACTCGAGGAACTCTATGCCAGTTTCGGCGCCGTTGAGCGAAGAAGCGTTGACGGCATTGCGGCAGTTCGATACATGCACGATTGCGAATGCGATCGAGAAATTTCAGATTCGCTTGCGGAATACCGGATTCACAAACGCCAGTGTTCACTGCCGGTTTCCGCATGCGGGCCCGATGCTTGGATACGCGGTCACGGCACGGTTGCGCACGGAAGATCCGCCGATTACGGGATTCGCGTTCCACAACCGGACTGACTTCTGGAATGCCATACAGCGGGTTCCGAGGCCAAGCGTGCTGGTTCTGGAGGATATGGACCCGCACCCGGGCCGGGGAGCCTTCGTTGGAGATGTGCATGCCGCGATTCTGAAGGCGCTGGGTTGCGTAGGGCATGTGACCAACGGCGCGGTTCGTGAAGTGCCGTCTGTGGGCCGCATGGGATTGCAGTTGTTCTCGGGAAATCTTGCGGTTTCGCATGCGTACGCCCACATCTACGACGTGGGTTCGCCGGTGGAAGTGGGGGGCATGGAAGTTCATGCGGGAGATTTACTGCATGGCGACCTTCACGGCGTGCTCAACATCCCCCTTGAGATCGCAGCCGAGGTCCCGGGAGTAGCGTCCACAGTTCGTAGCGCGGAGCAGAGGGTAATCGATTTCTGTAGCTCGAGCGAGTTCTCAGTTTCGAAGCTCAGCGAGATCACAAAAACGGTGGAGTAGCGTCCCGCATAGTCGGCCGCGTCCACTGATCAGTAAGACGGGGGGAAGCAATGAACCTGGGTATTCACAAGCTCGTTACGCGCGGAAGGAAGAAGAGAGCGGTTGTGTCCTATGCGTTCGGAGCGGCTGCAGTCGCCGTCTCGATGATCCTGTCTTCGTGTTCTGGAACATCGTCGAGCCGTGTCGAAGCGAATAGTCCCAGTGTCACTGTGGGCGTCACGAAAGTAGTGAAGAAATCGCTGGGACGACAGATCACTCTTTCCTCGGAGCTGGTTCCTTTCCAGGAGATCGATGTGTACGCGAAGGAGTCCGGCTACGTGAAGCGATTGCTGGTGGACTACGGAACGCACGTGAAGGCCGGGCAGGTCATGGCGGTACTGGAGATTCCAGAACTCGAAGCGCAACTGCAGGAAGATCAGGCAGAGATCAAGAATGCGGCCAATCAAGTTACTCGAGCCCAGCACGAACTGGCGCGATATCAAGCGCAATACAAAGCTCTGCATCTGCAATACACGCGACTGAACAGCGTTTTCGAGAGCCAGCCGGGCATTGTGGCCCAGCAGGAAGTCGATGACGCGCAAGGCAAGGACATGGCGGCGCAGTCGCAGATGGATGCGGGCCAGGCTGCGCTGGAAGCGGCGCAGAGCCAACTTGCAGTTGCCAGGGCGAAGCTCACGCATGACCAGAGCCTTTACGACTACTCGAAGATCACAGCGCCGTTCTCCGGCGTGGTCACGCAGCGTTATGCCAATCTCGGCACTCTCGTGCAGGCGGGAACGAATTCGAGCACGCAGGCGATCCCGATAGCGAAGCTCTCGGAGGATGACCTGTTCCGCCTGGTGATTCCGGTACCCGAATCCTATGTCCATTTCATTCGGGTGGGTGATCCGGTGGATGTGCGCGTGCCTTCGTTGAACCAGACATTTCCTGGAAAAGTAGCGCGATTCGCGGTGGATGTCCGGGAGGACACTCGGACGATGCACACCGAAGTGGATGTGAAGAATGCGGATCACGTACTTGTGCCCGGCCTTTATGCCGAGGCCAATGTCATGCTTGAGCATCGGGACGATATTCCGTCAGTGCCGCTGCAAGCCATCAACCACGAGGCGGATAAAGCCACGGTTTACGTCGTGAATGGTAACGATGTGCTGGAGGACCGTCCGGTGACGCTGGGAATTCAGACCGCAAACGACGCGGAAGTCGTGAATGGCTTGCATGCGGGAGAAGAAGTCGTGGTCAGTGACCGTAGCGGGCTGAAGGCGGGAGAAAAGGTCGTCCCGCATGCAGTCTCCGTCCTGGAGTATCACGAAGCGCAATAGGCCGCGGCAAAGTTAGCGGCGAACGAGAGAGCACATGTCGCGTTTTTCAATCCGTAATCCGTACTTCATCGTGGTTGTATGCCTCGCCCTGGCGGTGATTGGAATCAGCAGCCTGGTGCGAATGCCGGTCGATCTGTTCCCGACGATCAATCTGCCTGAGGTCGTGGTGGCGACGTTCTATTCAGGAATGCCTCCGCAGGATATCGAGACCGACATCACCGATCCGCTGGAGCGCTTCTTCACCCTGGCGAGCGGAATCGATCACATGGAATCGAGGTCGATGCTGGGTGTCAGCATCATCAAGGTGTATTTCCAGCCGGGAACGAACGCGGATGCGGACGTGACGGAACTCTCGAACCTGGCATTGGCCGATCTGAAGCGATTGCCCCCGGGTACGCTCCCGCCTGTAGTACTGAAATTCGATGCCTCAAGCCTTCCCGTCTGCCTGGTGACACTCAAGGGTGATGGACTTACACAGACGCAGTTGCACGATATCGGGCAGTTCACGATTCGAAACCAAATTGCGGTGGTGAAGGGAGCGGAGATTCCCCCGCCTTTCGGCGGCAAGTACCGCCAGATCATGGTCTACGTCGATCCCTACAAGCTGGCTTCGCGGCAATTGAGCCCGATGGACGTGGTGCAGGCAGTGAACGGTTCGAACCTGATTCTGCCCGCGGGTGACGTGAAGATGGGGCCGTTCGATTATTACGTGTATTCGAACAGCCTGGTCGACAACATGGATCAGTTGAACAAGATTCCGGTGAAGACCGTGGGCACGTCGTGGGTTTCAGTCAACGACATTGGCAAGGCCGAGGATGCCAACCAGATCCAGTACAACGTGGTGCGGGTGGATGGGCAGCGGTCAGTGTACTTGCCGATCATGAAGCAGGGCGGGGATACGAACACCATCCAGGTCGTGCAAGGGATTCGGGACATGATCGGGCACTTATTCGATATCCCGAAGCAACTCGTAGCTACCGTGGCGTTCGATCAGTCGGCTTTCGTCAAAGAAGCGATCGTTACCTTGCTGCATGAAGGCTTAATTGGGCTGCTGCTGACCAGTCTGATGATCCTGATTTTCCTGGGCAGCCTGCGGGCGACCTCGGCCGTGTTCCTGTCGATCCCGCTTTCCGCGCTGGCGACATTTGTTGCGCTGTACATGCTGGACAGCACGATTAACACGATGATTTTGGGCGGTCTGGCATTAGCGTTTTCGCGCATTATCGACAACTCGGTCATTTCGCTCGAGAACATCTATCGACACCTCGAAATGGGAGCGGCACCGGAAGCGGCTGCAGAACGCGGCGGGGCGGAGGTGAGTTTGGCGGTGCTGGCCGCCACGCTGACTACCGTGGTGGTCTTCTTCCCGGTCACGTTTCTGTACGGCGTGAGCAAATTTCTTTTCACCGCGCTGGCGCTGGCAGTCGTGATTTCACTGTTTGCTTCGTATCTGGTGGCCATGACAGTGATTCCGTTGTTCTGCTCGCGCTTCCTGAAGGCGGCGCCACACGCCAGCGCGCACGAGAATCCTGGGGGCGAATATGAAGTCGAGCCGACTCAAGCTGCGCATCACTCCCGCTGGGAACGCTTTAACGCGGCGTTCAACCGGTCCTTCAACCGGGTGCTGGACTTCTACGAGACGTGGGTGCGGCGCGCGGTAAAACGCCCGGGATTCACCGTGGCAGCGTTGAGCGCGGCGTTCATGGTCAGCCTGGCGATTTATCCGCTGGTCGGCCTGGCGTTCTTCCCGCAAACCGATGCGGGACAGTTCACGATCAATATGAAAGTCCCGACGGGCACGCGCATCGAGGTCACCGAGCAGTACGTGGCCCAGGTGGAGCAATTGATTCACCAGATCGTCCCCGGCAAGGATCTCAAGATGGTGGTTTCAAACGTAGGGGTCGTTCCGGACTTCTCGGCCCTCTACACCACAAATGCCGGACCGTACACGGCGACGGTCCAGGTGCAGCTGCACGAGCATCACAGCGTGAGCAGCTTTCAGTACATGGACCGGGTACAGAGAGAGCTGACGCAACAGTTCCCCCAGATCCGCGCATTCTTCTCGAGCGGATCGATGGTGGATGCGGTGCTGAATATGGGTATGCCTGCACCCATCGACATCCAAGTGAGCAGTCCCAACATGCACGAGAACTACAAGGTGGCGCAGGAACTCGCGGATAAGATTCGCGGATTGTCGGGAGTGGGCGAGGTATACATCCCGCAGGACATGAATTATCCGGCTCTGCGGTTGGATGTGGACAGGGTGCACGCCGCAGAATTGGGACTCACGCAGAAAGACGTGGTGGATAACGTAATCACGGCCTTGAATTCAAACTCGATGATTGCGCCGAACTACTGGGTCGATCACAAGACGGGAAATGACTATTTCCTGACCGTACAGTATTACGAGAAAGGGCGCGCCGCCATTCACGATTTCACCGACCTGACCAATATTCCGATCCATGCTCCGAACCTGCGGCAGCCGACGACCCTGGACGCCGTAGTCAAACTGGAAAATGTACAGACGCCGACCGAAATCGACCATTACCAGATTCAGCGCGTTGCCGATTTGTATGTGACACCGGCCGGCGAGGACCTGGGAAAGGTGTCCAGCGAAGTGGAGCGCACTCTTCCGGAATTGAAGACGCCCCCGAACATTCGTATCAACCTTCGCGGGATGGTGCAGGGTATGAATGCATCCTTCCGCAGTTTCGCCATCGGACTGTCCATGTCGGTGATTCTGCTGTACCTGATCCTGGTGGCACAGTTCAAATCGTTCAAAGATCCGCTATTGATCATGCTAGCGGTGCCGATGGGATTGATTGGAGTCCTGATCATCCTGCCCCTGACCGGCACGACGCTGAACGTGATGTCGTTGATGGGCGTGCTGATGCTCGTCGGAATTTCGGCTTCCAACAGCATTCTGATCGTGGAATTCACGCACCGTCTGGAAGAGCAAGGCAAATCAGTGGAGGAGGCTGTCATCACTTCGTGCCGCGTGCGGTTGCGACCGATCTTGATGACATCCCTCGCGACCATCATCGGCATGGTTCCGATGGCGTTGAAGCTGGGCACTGGCAGCGAGCAATATGCGCCATTGGCACGGGCCATCATCGGCGGATTGACTGTCTCCGTCGTGCTGACGGTATTTATCGTACCCGCGGCCTACCTGCTGGCTTACCGCAACAAGGCTGGCGCAAGCCCGACGGGAACAGCACCGGAGGTACACGCGTGAGGAGCGGGCAAGGCTTGGAGATCAGGGATCAGGGGTCCGGGATCAGGGCCCAGAGATTTCGGAGATTGATGAGTGGGTCTTCACTTCGCAAGAGCTCGATGAAACATCTGCGGATGATTCCGGTAATGGTTGCGCTCGGCACTTCGGCCTGGGGGCAGGCAGACATGGCGATCAGCAACTCTCACCTGCCATCTGCCCCGATGCCTCAGGGGGCACAAGGGACAGCGGGTTCGCAACGAGCTGGACAGATTCCTCTGCAAAACAAGCCCACTGCGCCTCCCACGATGTTGTCGCTGAAGGATGCGCAGGCCCTGGCCATCAAGAACAATCCACAGATTTCGGTAGCGCGGCTGACCGCGCTTGCCTCCGAACAAGTAACGCGAGAAGTGCGATCAGCGCTGTGGCCCCAGGCTCGTGTCGATGTGACGGCGGTAGACGCGAATCCCGGTACGCGATTGACGGCGGGTGCGCTGAACAACCCAATTCTGTATCAGAGAGCGGCGGTTGGCGCTACTGTGTTGCAACGGCTTACTGACTTTGGACGCACGACCAATTTGATTGGCAGCGCTAACCTAGCCGCGAAAGCTCAAAACCAAAACGCCCTCGCCACCAAAGAACAGATTCTGCTCGCGGTGGACCAGGCCTTTTACAATGCGCTGCAGACGCAAGCGCTGCTGACGGTCGCCGAACAGACCGTCAAGGACCGGCAAACGGTTGCGGATCAGGTCGGTGCGCTCTTCCGAAGCAAGCTCAAGTCGGAACTGGACTTCAGTTTCGCGAACGTGAACCTGGCACAGGCTAAGCTTTTGCTCCTTGATGCACAAAGCAACCTGAGCGCGGCACAGAACGCTCTCTCAGCAGTGCTCGGTTTCCAGACGCTGCAGAACTTCCAGCTGGTAGAAGATTCC
>Ga0335071_10009056_pt1 | contig 10198 bp, 8 predicted proteins | sample Lox_Sample_15_FD_206724 | JGI IMG/M metagenome (GOLD analysis project Ga0335071, IMG submission 206724) | Soil microbial communities from Loxahatchee National Wildlife Refuge, Florida, United States - Lox_Sample_1.5 | ecosystem: Environmental > Terrestrial > Soil > Wetlands | place: USA: Florida...
CTTGAAAATTGTAGCAGACATCTCTTGCTGGCCCGGGCCTATTACTGCAAGGCTAAGACCCTTTGCAACTCAACAAAACGTACCGGTTCCCCGCTAGAACGGAGAACCAGTACCGGCTTGCACACCGATATCCGCAAAATGTTAGGGGAGGGCCGAACTCCCCCAAGGGTACTGTTCTTTCCAGCAAGCCTCATTGCTCTCCGACAAAGACCTCCAAGAACTCTTTTCACCTGCCCGCTTCGCCGATCAGGTTCATATCGGCCCAATCCCGTTAGCGTCGGCCTTTGTGTTCGGGAGGCGGAGGACTTGACCGGTGCGACTCGGGCTTGGAAGGGCTCTGCCGCGGCTGCGAAGTCGAATGGGGAGCATTCGTAACGTGTGACTGATTCTGCGACTTCGGCTGACTGACTGGGCGCGAGTTTGTCTCGCGCGTCTGGTTCCAGTAACTCTGGTTCCCATGGTTCTGCGCCGCTTTGGCCTGATTCCCCGTGTTTGCATTCCCAGCTGTCGTGTTCTTTGCCGGCGGGTTGAAAGAACGAAATTCCCCTGAGTTGCCTTGCGCCGGCTTATTGCCGGTGTTCCGGTTGGCATTGGCCGAGTTCGGGGGTGTGAATGAGCGGAATCCGTTATTCGACCGGTTCTCCGCCGGGCTAGATCCGCGATTGGTGGCTGTCGAGGGTCCTCGCGCCTCGCGAGGCGACATTGCTGGTGCATGATATTCCGCCCCGGCGGCCCGGGCGGGAATCGCCGCATGACCGCTGAATTCGCCGGCTCGGGCGGTCGCTGCGATCGCCGGTTTGCCCTGATTCACTCGGGCGAAGTTTTCCCGGTTTTGGCTCGCCAGATGTTCGTGGCGAGTCTGGGTTTCCAGTGCAGCCGTGTGATGCTCGCGCTCAGCCATTCGCTCTTGGGCAGTCGGTTCGGCTCGTACTCCGCCTTGGCCCCCGTTGTAGCTGACATTCGTGACATTCGTGCGATTCACCACAACAGTCTTCGTGTAGACGTTGGTGACATTCGTCACGCTGACATTCGTGACCGAGCGGTTGTAGTAGAAGGCTCCGCCTCGCCATTCGCCACCCACGAAGCCGACGCCGGTATAACCGAATCCGTAGTTGATCCCGCCATAGAAGCCGACATGAGGCCCCCAGTATCCGGGATGCCAGACGTACACTCCGCCGCCCCAGCCCCACCACCCTGGCGTCCACAACATGCCCACAGGCGCTATCACCCATGTGCCGGGAACCCAGTAGTAGCCTTCATCGTCATTCCATGCCCAATATCCCGGAGTCCAGATGTACCCGGGCCCGGGGCAAATCGGCTGCGCGTATACCGGCAGCGCCGGAGGCCCGATTCTAACCGAGACACCTACGGCAATCTGCGCCCAGGAAGCGGCAGACAAGACCACCATTGCTGTGATTACGAATATCCACCGTGCGGCTGATTTCATGGCGAAACCCCTTGGGATCTAAAGCGGTGAAAGCCCATCGGCGCCGCTTGTCGATTTTCCTCGCAACCGGCAACCGGCTATTCACGTCTCCCATGTAAACACCGGAATTACCAGTATGTTGCAGGAGAACAGGAAGGTAAGTACTCGGAAGTGCACGGTCGCATGGACAGAGGACTAGAGTGCAACCCCTTGCGATCCAGCAAGTTGGGATAGCTGCGCTTACTCGGTGATCACGGTCGACTGGCCGGAGATCTCGAAGCGTTTCCGGCAACGCATATTCTTGCAAGCCATCATGTCGTCCTTGCGCACCATGTAGGAGCGCGCCTTAGCGAAACGGGCCCGGTCGCGCTCGTCGGCACGTCCGGAAAGTTGCCGCTTCTTGGTGCGGACCACCCAGGTAACTTCATATTCTGCCGCCTGATGGCAGTGGGGGCAATTCAAAGTGGCTGGCTTCTTTTCCTGGCGCTCGTCGAAAAATTCACGTTCTTCCATTACCCAATTATTACAGGTTTGCGTGCGTCAAGCTATGGCAACATGGAAAGAGGCGCTGTCATGCCACGCAAAAGGAAACCGAAACGCTTTGAGGCAGTGACAGCCGTTAAGGAATTGGCTCGCGAGCGAGTGGGCAGGCCCCCGGCGGAGAAAATTGTAATTGAGAAGAAGAAAAAACCGGAAAAGCACAAGCGCACATTGGGGAAATTGCTGGGCGAGGCGGAATGATATTCCCGATCAGCCCTTTACGGCCTCGGCGACGACCTTAACGAAGTCCCGGATGTCTTCTTCCGTAGTGTCGAACGAGCACATCCAGCGCACAATGCACTCGTCTTCGATCCATGGATAGAAGAAGTACCGCTCCTTGATTTTGTTGATGGCATGGCGCGGAACCTGCGCGAAGACGCCGTTCGCATCGACTTTCCAGATGACTTTAACCTGTGGGATCTTTCGCACCTCGCCCTCGAGGACGCGGGCCATGCGGTTGGCATGTTCGGCGCTGCGCCGCCACAGGTCGTCGGTCAGCAGGGCTTCAAATTGGGCGGCAATAAACCTCATCTTGGAAGCGAGTTGCATGCCTTGCTTGCGCAGGAAAAGGAAGTCGCGGCCGAGACCCTGGTTGAAAAACACAACTGCTTCGCCGCCCATGATTCCGTTCTTCGTACCTCCAAACGAGAGCACGTCTACCCCAAGATCGCGCGTAGCCTGGCGAAGCGTCTGCCCCAGGGTGACGGCGGCATTCGCGATCCGGGCGCCATCCATATGTAGAAACATGTCGCGCTCGTGCGCAAACTGGGCCAGTGCTTGAATTTCCTCCGGCTGATACACCGTCCCCATCTCACTCGACTGCGTGATAGAGATGACGCGCGCTTGTACATGATGCTGGTCGCCGATCCCATGGTAGGCGTGGCGAACGGAGTCGAGCGTGATCTTGCCATCTTGGTGCGGCAGAGGGATGAGCTTGCAGCCGGTGTGCTTCTCCGGAGCTCCGCATTCATCCGTGTAGATGTGCGCGTAATCGCTGCAGAGGACGGCGTGGTAGGGACGGTTCAAGGCCTGCAATCCGAGAACGTTGGCGCCAGTCCCGTTGAAGGTGAAGAAAACGTCGATTCCGTTGCCGAAGTGCTCCTCGAATTTCGCAATTGCGGCGCGCGTGTAGGAATCGTCTCCGTAGGCGACCACGTGGCCCTGATTGGCGCGCACGATCGCCTCGAAGACCTCCGGATGTACCCCTGCATTGTTGTCGCTGGCGAAGCTGCGAGTAGGCTTGGCGCTGACCTGCGGCATAACGGAACAATGTAGCAGAACGGGTGTGGAGCAGGCACTCCTGCTCGCGTATCCGCAGTCAGCCCTGGCGGGCAGGAGCGCCCGCCCATACAAGCTGATGATTGGCACGCACAGCGATGCACCGATTACAATCCCATCCGATTCCGGAGATGAGTTCGTGACCTCACTGCCTTGGACGAGCACCCGCCTGTCCTTATCGATGCTCATTCTTTCCCTGATCGCAAGTGCGCAGACAGCCGAGCAGCGAACAGCGCGATATTTCGATTCCGTGCGCAATCAGCCTGGACTGCTGCTTGCCTTCCTGCACGACATGCCCAAAGGCGGAGACCTGCACAACCATCTGGACGGCGCCATCTACGCCGAGGATCTCATCGACTTTGCCGCCTCTGACAATCTCTGTGTTGACCGGACCACATCACAACTGATTGCCCCGCCCTGCGACTCATGCGAAAAATACACGGCCAAGCCGGAGATCCGCTGCGCCTACGGCGACCACGTCCTCTATAACCAGATCATTGACGCCTGGTCGATGCGCAACTGGAGGCCCGGAGACGAATCCGGGCATGACCACTTTTTCGCCACGTTTGACAAGTTCAGCCTCGCGTCCCACGGCCATACCGCGGAGGCGATGGCCACCATCCTGAACCGCGCAGCCCGTGAGCAGGTGCAGTACGTCGAATTCATGCGTACCGGCGACGGCGGAGGCCCGGGCCGGCTCGCCGCGCAGCTGGGCTGGAACGATGATCTTGACAAGATGCGGCAAGGGCTCCTGGATGCGGGCTTGAGGGAGATTGCTGCTGCCGCGAGCAAATCGCTGGCGGAGACGGAAGCGCGCGCCCGTGCCGAAATGAAGTGCGATACGTCCCAGCCGAAGCCGGGGTGCGGCGTGACCGTTCGTTTCCTCTATCAGGCGCTTCGCGCTTTACCGCGAGAGGCCGTTTTCGCTCAACTGCTGTTGGGGTTCGAACTGGCTTCGTCCGACCCGCGTGTGGTTGGGTTGAATCTCGTCCAGCCGGAAGACTGGTACACGCCCATACACGATTTTCACGGGCATATGGCGATGCTCGACTACCTGCACACGGTCTATCCAAGCGTGCATATCAGCCTGCATGCCGGAGAAATTGCCGCCGGAATGGTCAAGCCTGAGGACCTGACGTATCACATCCGGGAATCAGTGGAGCGCGGGCACGCCGAGCGTATCGGGCACGGTGCTGCCATCATGCTGGAGAAGGATCCGATCGGCTTGATGAAGGAGATGGCGGCCCGGGACGTTCTGGTCGAGATCAATCTCACTTCAAACGACCAAATTCTTGGCATCAGCGGGGACGACCATCCCCTGCCCGTTTACATCCGATACGGAGTGCCCGTAGCGATTTCGACCGATGACCAGGGTGTAGCGCGTTCCGACATGACGCATGAATACCTGCGTGCCGCGGAGAACTACCATTTCCCTTACACGGGACTAAAGAGGATGACGCGCCAGAGCCTGCAGCATAGCTTCCTTTCCGGCGAGAGTTTGTGGGCCACCACCAGCCGCGTATTTCGGCCGGTCGTCGCGTGCGCTTCCGATAGGATGGGATCCGAAAAACCCTCAGTTCCTTGCGCCAGGTTTCTCAAGAGTAGCGATCGCGCCCGCGAGCAGTGGAAGCTGGAAGCGGCCTTTGCTGTTTTTGAAAAAAAGTTCTGATTATGCCGCGAAAACGCGAGCCACACTCCGCCCGGAACAACAAAACACTTCCAAGACTATGACTGACCTGTTCACTATTGCCGATACAGCCGCGCAGTTCATCTTCTCCCGCACGTCGCTGCGCCCGAAAATCGGCCTCGTGCTCGGATCCGGACTCGGCGCATTCGCGGATTCCCTGACGGATGCCGTGCGCGTCGCGTATGCGGACATTCCAAAATTCCCCTGCTCGACTGCGATCGGGCACGCAGGCCGCATGGTGGTTGGGAACGCGGGCGATGTTCCGGTTGCCGCTATGCAGGGCCGCGTTCATCTTTATGAAGGCTATTCCCCGCAGGAAGTGACGCTTCCGATTCGTGTTTTCGGACGAATGGGGATTCGTGCTGTCATTCTGACCAACGCAGCCGGTGGCATCGATCGCGGCTACTCTCAGGGGGCGCTCGTCCTGATTCGCGATCATATCAACCTGCAGGGCTCGAACCCCCTGGTTGGGCCCAATGACGACCGCTTCGGCGTGCGCTTCCCCGATATGACGCATGCCTACGCGAGGGAATATCGCGCCATCGCCCGAGAGGAAGCGGTCCGGCTCAATATTCCCCTTCACGAGGGCGTATACGCCGGGTTGTTGGGACCCAGCTATGAGACTCCTGCGGAGATCGAATACCTGCGCAGAATCGGTGCTGACCTGGTCGGAATGTCGACCGTACCGGAGGTGATCGTCGCACGCCACATGCAAATGCAAGTGCTGGCCATCTCGTGCGTGACCAACATGGCTGCGGGAATCCTCGACCAGCCGCTTTCGCATGCCGAAGTAATGGAAACCGGCGACCGCGTGAAACCTACCTTCGAAGCGCTATTGCGCGCGATTCTTCCGCGCCTCGAGAAAGCGGCCGTAGAGGCTTAGTTGACCTACGGCTCTACGGTTGACCCTGCTAGAACAGGAACTTCGCTCCCAACTGAATCACCCGCGGCCCTCCGCCTCCTAATCCGGGGTTAGTCTGTGCCTGATCCGGAGTTTGCGTAATGAGTCCCTGGTTGGGCGATCCTGGGCTGACAAAGAAATTCGGCAAGGCGAAGTTCGGATGGTTGAAGATGTTGAACATTTCGGCACGCAACTGGAGCTTTACGCGATCCGTGAGATCGGTACTCTTCGTCACGGCGAAATCCATACTCCAGAAGTGCGGCCCGTAGATCGCATTCCGCCCCAAGGTCCCGAAAGTTCCGTCCGGCGGATTGGAGAACGCATTTCCGTTCAGATATCCAATCACGTCGGGCGCGGATTCCCAGTTCGAGTTGATGATCGGCACTCCCGGCACGAGATTTGGCCGCTGATGATAGTTCGACGGAGTGGGATAGGAGAATCCGCTTGTGTCGTTCGAGTTGACGACCGGAACGGGCCGTCCACTCTGCGCCGTGACGATCGTGTTCAATTGCCAACCGTCAGTCAGGCGGCTGGAAGACCCGAACCGCGGAATGGAGTAAGTGAATGCCGCCGTGAAGCGATGGCGGTTATCGAAATTCGAAGGACCGTGCTCGGCCGCCAGATTATTTGAGTCCTGCGGCATGGCGACCGTGGCGAAGTTGAAATCGATTCCGTCGGAGGCATCGTCGAGCGATTTCGAGAACGTGTATCCCGCAAACCCGGAGAGTCCGTGCCAATTGCGCGTACGTAGCGTTGCCTGCAGGGCGTGGTAGTTCGAGGCGCTAATGGTGGCAAACTCGTCCATGTACCCGTAATTCTGGTTAGGCCGGTTTCCGTCCGGGAAAGGCTGGTTGGCATCTCGCAAGCGGACCAGTTTCGTCCCTTTGCTTCCGATATAACCCAACTGCAAGGCAAGACTGCTGCTCAGTTCGCGCTCCACGTTGAGATTCCAGTTCTGCGAGTAAGGCGTAACCAGGTTGCGCGGCGTGAAGAAGATGTCTGCGCCGGATGGCGGATACGGCGGCGCAATCGCGCTCACCACCGAGTTCTGCGGATTGATGCCGCTCCACGCCGTGTAGTCGTAGTTATTCGCCAGCGAGAGCACCGCTTGCGGCCCAATCGGATTGGTCACAATTCCGGCCGAGTTGGTGAAGTTCGCGACCATCAGATCCTGTGGGATGTAGTCGTAGTAAATCCCGTAAGCGCCGCGGAGGACCGTTTTGGGCAAGGCGTTCCATGCGAATCCGATGCGAGGTCCGAAATTATTCAGATCGCGACTGTAGGCGCCATGCAGGCCGTCGCTTCCCACCATCGCCAGGTTGCCGTCTTGTCCGAGATTCGAGAGCAGGTTGTGAGCTTCGCCGAGCGGCCCGAAATACTCCCAGCGCATGCCGAAATTCAACGTGAACGACGGCGCCACGCGAAAATCATCCTGCGCGAAGAATGCCAGGCCGTTGTTGAAGGTATCGCGCTTGGTGTTGCCGGCGTCGATGTTGGGAAATGTATTGCCGAGGTAGAAGTTGGCGAGCGTCACGGCAACAGGGTCGGTGCATTCCGCAGGGCCGCCATCGGAGCACAGCAGCAGGCCGCTCGGATCGTCGTAGAAAGAGAACAGGCCGCGCTCCAGATTATCGTTGTAGCTGCTGATCATAGCCCGGCGGTACTCCCCGCCGAACTTGAGCGTGTGGCGTCCCTCTAACCACGTGAAGTTGTCGAGAATCTGAAAGCTCTGGCTGGTGCGCCCGCGGGGAATGCTGTAGGCGCTTGATCCGAGGTTATCCAACGTGCCGCCGAAATCAATCTCCGGTAGTCCGAGTTTTTCCGTGCCCATGTTGAATGGAACGGCGCTGGTGCCGAAGCTGGACGGGTCAAGATTGTCGAGAGAACTGAACGATGTGCGATAGCGGCTGTATCCGAAGCGCACTTCGTTGATCTTGCTGGCGCTCAGAGTCGACAGCAGGCTCACCGAGACCAACTGCACTCGCGTCGGTGAACTCTGCGCGAACTGGGGAAGCCGCGAACCCGCGCCGAATCCGAGCCCGCCCAGAGGAAACACCTGCTGGCTGCGAGCGAAGGCGTAGCGTCCGGTGAGCGACTCGGTGGAAGTGATCTGGTGATCGATCTTTGCGATCAAGCTGTCCCCATCGTTCTTGTCCTGGACGCTTCCTGCCAGAGTTCCGGTCGACCCGTTGAATCCCGTAGCGGCGGGGAACATGCGGGTAAGAATGTTCGTCAGTGCCGGGCTGGGAGTCGCCTCATTGCCCTCGACCAGCGTCTGAGCGGCCGCGATCTGGTTGGGCACGGCTCCGCCGCTCTCCTGCAGCGCGGGATTATTTCCCGGCACGAAGAAGGTGAAATCAGATCCGACGCGCTCGCGCTGTCCTTCAAAAGCGCCGAAGAAGAACGTCTTGTTCTTGATAATGGGGCCGCCCAGCGAGGCACCAAAATTGTTGTTACGAAACGGGCTCTTGATCGCCGGGGTGCGGTTGAAGTAGTTGCGAGCGTCCATGGCGCTATTGCGCAGGAATTCAAACGCGCTGCCATGCAGGTTGTTGCTGCCCGACTTCGTCAGGATGTTGATCACCGACCCGCTGTTGCGCCCGTACTCCGGAGGGAAGTTCGCCTGCAAGTTGAATTCCTGAATGGCGTCGATCGGCAGCAGGGAAGCGGGCGCTCCACCAATACCCGCCTGGTTAAACGCGGAGTTATTGAAGAAGGGGTCGTTGTTATCCGTGCCATCAACGGTGTAATTATTCGATCGATCCCGGTTGCCATTGATGGAGAACTGCCCGAATCCGCTCTGGATCGCGGCCACGCCGGAAGGTTCTACAGTCGCTCCGGGGACGAGTGCCACCAACTTGCCGAAGTCGCGCCCGTTCAGTGGTAACTGCGTCACGAGTTTCTGGTCAACGACTTCACCGAGAACGTCGCGGGTCTGCTCGACCAGGGGAGGAGCCGCATTGACTGTGACAACATCCGCTCCGCGGAGTGCCAGCTTGAAATTGACCGTGGTGCCCCGCCCAATTTCCACGAGAGCCACTTGTAACGTCTTGACAAATCCGGGTACCTCCACCGAGATCTCATACTGCGATGCCGGCAGTTCAGTGATTATGTAAACGCCGTCCGGACCGCTCGTAACCGAACGCGCTATCCCGTTAGCTAGTCCCTTAACCGTGATTTTTGCATCGGACACAACCGCTCCGCTCGGGTCCGTTACCTCGCCCCGAATTGCGCCGCGAAAACTTTGCGCAGTGAGCAGACTTGGAAGCAAGCAAATTACTACGAGCATGATCTGTGATGAAAATTGAGTTACGAATGCAAAGCCCCGTTTCATAGGACCACTTCCTCCCGTAAACTCTCGTCGCCAGAGCTATCAGTTTTCGCTCCGCGGAATGAATAAGGCTGATGGCGGTTTGACCCCATATGTCGCGGCAAAACTGTTCTGGTTCACTGCGACTCCCAGTCGCCCGCGCGAGTCGATGTAGAGCAGCGGCTGGTTCAGCGGAACATCGCTGAAAGTCTTCACAAACTTGATCTTCATGTCCTTGTCGCCGATCTCGATCGGAACCTCCTGGCCGCGTTTGTAGCCCAGCTTCAGGAAATCCTCGGCGTTCACATTGGTGACAAGATTGCCGAACGGGCCGTCGGTGGCAATGACCATAGCGCTGAGCCCTTTTTCGTCGAGGGTCGCAGCCTTCAACTGCAGGCGAACGAGTTCCTTGACCGGGATCTCGGGGCCTACTTTTGTCCAATCATCGCCGCGCGCCATGTGCGCGCCCGCCGGGGAGAAAATATCGCGGCCATGAAACGTTGACGACAGCTTGCTGCCGATCATCCAGTCGGGATTCGTGATCTCTCGCGCCGCTTCTATCCCATCACGCTGCTCGACCAATGTGAGCAGCCCGTTATCCGGCAGGACGAAATATTGTCCGCGCTTCGATTTCGCGACGATCGCTTTCCGCGTGCTGCCGACCGTAGGATCGATGACCACGACAAAAACCGTTCCTTCCGGGAAGTACGGCGTCGCCCCGAACAGGAAACGAGCTCCATCGAGGATAGAAAACGCTGTGACCTGGTGCGTCAGATCGACGACGCGCACATCGGGCACGATGGAGTACATCACGCCCCGGCAGATCGCCACCGAATCATCGACCACGCCAAAGTCCGTCATGAACACAATCGTCTGCGGATATTTCGCCGCCGCTGCAGTCTGGGCCTGAACGCCCGTCTGCAATGCCATCAGGCAAAACATCAAGATGAAGCTCCGGGACATTCGGGTGCTGCTGACGAAACGGAAAGAGTTCATGCCACTCCTTTGCTGTATCAGGACGCCTTGCAAGACTTCTCAGGCAGGTTTTGGTGAGCC
>Ga0335071_10009058_pt1 | contig 10198 bp, 10 predicted proteins | sample Lox_Sample_15_FD_206724 | JGI IMG/M metagenome (GOLD analysis project Ga0335071, IMG submission 206724) | Soil microbial communities from Loxahatchee National Wildlife Refuge, Florida, United States - Lox_Sample_1.5 | ecosystem: Environmental > Terrestrial > Soil > Wetlands | place: USA...
TGGGCGAGCCACTCGCTCAAGCCGGGCTCGCGATCGTGCCGCCGCCAGGCCAACTGCCGTTCGAAATCCGCCGCCGTCCCGCTCGGCGCCAACCGCAGCCGCGTGGGTTCGGCTGCCCGGCCTTCGCGGAGCCGCTGGATAAAGGTCGCCCCGTAGACAAACTGCCGTACCCCGCGCGATTTCATCCGCGAGAACAGCTCGCGCACCTCAGGCTCGCCGATGTTCTGGCCGCGTTTGCGGATCGTGTCCACCACCTCGCCGACCGCAAGCACTTTCTCCAGGCCATACAAGATCTCGAACTCATCAGCCGCCGCTCCCAACCACTCGCGCACGCGCAGCTCGAAGGGCTTCTGCTCCGTGTCGCAGGCCACGCACAGAATGACGCACGTCCCGCCGGGACGCAGGTGCTCCGGCAAGCCCTGGACGACCCGCCGCGTGATCTCCTCGCCGGTGTCGCCCGCGTCGCGATAGGTCAAATGCTGGCTGGTGGCCGGCACGAAGGGTGGATGCGCCGAAATCAGGTCGAACTGCCGGCCGGCCACGGGCGTGTAGAGGTCCCCGCAGAGACTGCTCACAGCGATCCCGTTCAGGCGCGCGTTGAACTCGGCGAACAATGCGGCCCGCTGCGTCACATCGGCGGTGGTTGCGTTGCTCCCAGTGCGCGCCAGCCGCAAAGCACCGATCCCGGTACCGCCGCAAAGGTCCAGGGCCTCATCCACGCGCGTGGCCGGCAGCAATTTCAGGAAACGAAGTGTGCCGGCATAGATCGCCGGGAACACCACGTCTTCCGGCGTGACGTACTCTCCGCCGTCGGGATCTTCGCGGCGGTCGGAAGCGATGATGAAGCCGTCTGCCGGATAGACCCAGCACGGGCAGAGCACCGCCGTTGGGTCACGCCGGGCCGGCCGCAGCAATCCGAGCGCTTGGAACGCCGCGAAGACCTCGGCCCCGCACATCGCCTGCGAGCCGGCCGCGGGCGCCTTGAATCCGCGCGCGAAGACCTGCACACACCAGGCCAGCGTGGGGTCAAGCTGTCCCACGCGCCCAGCCGGCGGTGCGCTCCCGGTGCGCGCCTCGGTTTCGCCGGTCACGTCCAGGCCTACGTACTTCTCCCATTGGACCAGGCCCAGATCGCTCATATCAGCCATCCCCAGGCGCCGGCACAGGTTGGCGGCGTCGAACCCAGCGCGCTGAAAAAAGTCCCGGACGCAGTCAAATTCTTTGCGTTTGCCCAAACGCAATTCGAGTGGGGCGCTCGCGGTGGCAGTTGGCATGGGCGCGAGTATGAACGCCGGGCGCCGGCCGGGCAAGCACGACCGAAGAAGTCCCTCAGTCGGACCGCCCGAATGTTCGCATTCCAAAGAACGCCCTTGCTAACTTGGGCTTTGCTGGGCAAAGTAAGCTATGGAATCGAATTGGGCGGCCGAGCATTTGCAGGTTATTCGCACGCTGATGGAGCGGTCCGCGCTTTATCGGCGCGCATTGGCGCCGGTGATGATCTTCAACGGTGTGCTGGGCGTAGCCGGCGGCGCAGTGGGGTGGGCCTGTGGGATTTCCTCGGGGCCGGCGTTCGTCGCCTACTGGGAAGGAGTGGCCATCAGCGCACTGGCCGGCTCCTTCCTGCTGGTGCGCCGGCAGGCGCTCAAGGATGCCGAGCCGTTCTGGTCGCCGCCCACCCGCCGGGTCGGCCAGGCCTTGCTGCCGCCGCTGCTCATTGGCGCCGCCGCCGGGGTCCTCGAATGCCTCCACCCCCGGCCGGAGCTGGTGGCGGTGTTGCCCGCCTTCTGGATGCTGCTCTACGGGTGCGCCCTCAATGCGGCGGGCTTTTTTATGCCGCGCGGCATCAAGCTGCTGGGTTGGATCTTCATTGTGTGCGGCTGCGGCTGGATGGGGGTCTGCGCGACCTGCACCGCCGAGCGCGCCTGGTCGCCGACCGCCGGACATGCGCTGATGGGCGGCGTCTTTGGTGGCTTGCACCTGGCCCACGGCATTTACCTCTATTTCACTGAGCCGCGCGGGAATGAACCGTGAACCCGGAACCCTTTCTCCAGCTCGATCGGGTCATCCACGAGAAGGGGCGGTTGGCCATCATGTCGATGCTTGCCGCCTCGCCAGACCTGTCGTTCACCGAACTGCGCGACACGCTCAACATGACCGACGGCAACCTCACCACGCATATCCGCACCCTGCAGGAAGCCGGCTATTTATCGGTGACCAAATCCTTCCATAACAACCGCCCGCTGACCACCTGCTCGTTGACCGCGGCCGGCAAGAAAGCCTTTACCAGCTACATCAATTTGCTGGAGACCATCATTCAGCAAACCAAGCCCAAGTAGAAGAATCGCCCTAACGCGAGCATTTCAGACGCAGTGGGATCTCTGGTTGGCTCTTCTCGGGTGGGCGGCTCTTGGGTTGGCGATTCTGCCCATGAACCGAAGCGGCAAGCACGGCCCTCTCCTCCAGAGGAGGAGAGGGAGAACCAGCGGCAGGTCGCGGCATGCGAGGTGGGTTCAGGGGAGCCTCGTTTCATGGGTAGAATCCAGTCATCGGGCCTGGTCCCGCTTATGAAACACTTCGGCCAAGGGGCCTGGTTCTTAGGCCTTTGTTGGAAACCTTGTCGGAAACTTTGTCGTGAGGTTGTTCAGGGATCCCGGGAATCGGGCGAATTCGACAAAGCTTTCCACCTAAAGTCCAGGCGCCAAAGAAAAAGTAAAACCTTTTTGAACGAATCCAGGGGCAATGCGTCATATACTTTGTGATACAAAGTAAAGTGCGGTTTGGCAGGCGGCGGCGGGAGGGAGCCACCCCTGGGCGTGCGCGAACGTCCGCCGTCTGGCGTCCCAGGGGGAGAAACGGACATACCCCGGCCTTTCAACGCCGGGACGAGACCGCCTATGGAGAACGGCCCAGAGGGACGGCCGAACATCTGGGGGGTCTTCGTCGGCCTTTTGGCCTGGAGCGTTCGCATCCCAGCGTTGAGACGCTGGGTTATTCTCATTCAGCCCGGCGGGATCAGGGCCGGAGCCAGGTCGAGCCATGTGTCTCCCCCGCCCGCGAAAGGCAGGCGGCCGGGAGCGCCGACTTTTATCGGCTTAGGGCATACACACCCATTTCGAGCACCATTCCGAAGCCACGTGCCAGGTTGTCGGACGATGAACGCCGACTAAAGTCGGCGCTCCGGTCTCGCAAGCGCACCGTGCTTCTCCAAAGTGCCTGCGCTCAGGCGGGCGCGCACTTACGCCGGCACACCCTCTGACCGCCCGACCGATCTATGAAAGTGATTCGAGCAAACCATTTGGGCATGTGCTTCGGCGTGCGCGACGCGATTAACCTCGCGCTGGAGCAATCGCAGGCCCAGCCGCTGACCATCCTGGGCGACCTGGTGCACAACGAAACGGTGCTGGCCGAGTTGCGGGCGCGCGGCATCCAGATCGTCCAGCAAGCCAGCGCGGTGGGAACCTCTACGGTGATGATTACGGCCCACGGCGCCTCCGCCAAGGCCATCGGGCGCGTGCGCGAGCGCGGTCTCGCAGTCTTGGAAGCCACTTGCCCGCTGGTTCATGTCGCCCACCGGGCGGTGTCGCTCCTGATGCGCGATGGGTTTCACCCGGTGATCATTGGCAAACGCGACCACGTCGAAGTGCGGGGCTTGACCGAGGACCTGCTGGACTTCGACGTCGTTCTCACTGAAGCGGAGGTGTTCGAGCTGCAAGAGCGCCCGCGGTTCGGCGTCGCCGCGCAAACCACCCAACCCGTGGAGCGGGTGCGGCATTTGACCGGGCTATTGCGCTGGCGATTCCCGCGTTCTGAAGTGCGCTTCATCGACACGGTGTGCCAGCCAACCAAACAACGGCAAGCCGCCGCCGTCGAGGTGGCGCAACAATCCGACGTGGTGGTGGTGATTGGCGGCGCGCATAGCAACAACACGCATGAGTTGGTCAAGACGTGCAGCCGCTATTGCCCGCGCGTGCATCACGTCCAGACCGCGGAGGATCTGCGACCCGAATGGTTCGAGGCGGCGCACAGCGTCGGCCTGACCGCCGGCACCTCGACGCCGGATGGGGTGGTCGTCGCCATCGAACAATGGTTGCAGGCTTACGCCGCGAGGCGGCTGGCGCCTGTGCCATCCGATTTAGGTGTTGCGAAGCTGCAAATCATGCACTGCTCATGAAGCGCAACCACGCATGAGCCCGGAGCAGCCGCGGGGCTGCAGCCCGGTTCGAAATCCGAAATCCGAAACCCGAAATTCGAACCAAATCGAAATATGCAAAAGGAACTGCTTAAAACTCGCCGACGGCACCCGGTTTCGAACCTTGCTCACTGGAATATTGGATTTGTTTCGGATTTCGGACTTCGGATTTCGGGTTTATCGCGCACCTGGCTGGTGGTGGTTCTATTTGCGCTGGCAATGGCCTGGGTCGAATCGGCTGTGGTCTATGACCTGCGCACGCTGGTGGACCGCATCGAACCGTATCAGCCGAATCCTTTGCCGATCGTGGGCGGCCTGGGGCGGGTGGAACTGGTGCGCGAAGCCGCGACGATGATCATGCTGCTGACGGTCGGCGTTCTCGCCGGACGCACTTGGCGCAGGCGGCTGGGCTACGCGGCGCTGGCGTTCGGCATCTGGGACATCGCCTACTACGTTTTTCTGCGGCGCATGTGCGGATGGCCCCATTCCCTGGCCGATTGGGACATCCTCTTTCTGCTGCCGGTGCCGTGGTGGGGCCCGGTATGGGCGCCAGTGTCGATCGCGCTGCTCATGATTCTCTGGGGAACGGTCGCCAGCCAATGGGCGGCGGCCGGCGGGGGTGGGCGCTTCCGCCGCCGGTCATGGGCAGTGAACTTTGTGGGGGTCGCACTGGCGCTCTATACCTTCATGGCGGACAGCTTGCGCGTGGCTGGTCAGGGAACGGAAGTGCTGCGCAACGTGCTGCCAACGAGCTTCAACTGGCCGCTGTTCTGTGTCGCCCTGGTGTTGATGACCGCGCCCATGGTGCAACTGGTTTGGTGTTCACCGTTCAGGGTGTCCGAGAGCCTTGGGAATGGAACCGCAGCTAACAGGGACCACGCCGAACCTTCCGCTTTGCTGCAATGATCACGAGCAAGCTCCATCCGCGTCAAATCAGCATTCTCCTGCGTGGAGAACCGGACTTTTTGCGCGCCTGGATTGCCGGTTGGCAAGGGGCGCGCTTGACGTTGTGCGTCGGGGTCATCCTCGCGGGTGCGGGGCTTTATGGCGCGGCGATGGGCAGTTGGCGCAGTCCGGAGCAAGCGCTGTATGTCGCGCTCAAGCTCCCGCTGATCCTGTTGTTGACGGCCCTGGGCAACGGCCTGCTCAACGCGATGCTGGCGCCGTTGCTCGGACTCAACCTCACCTGGCGCCAGTCGTTGCTGGCAATATTGACGAGCTTTACCCTGGCCGCCGTCATCCTCGCCGCGTTCAGCCCGCTGGCCGCCTTCCTGGTGTGGAACGCGCCGTCGATGACCAGCGATCTGCGCCAATCCGGCCTGACTTACAGCTTCATCCAATTGACCCACGTCGCTTGCATCGCTCTGGCGGGCATTGCGGCCAACTTGCGCCTGGCGCAACTGCTGCGCCAGGCCAGTCCCAGCCCGGTTCTGGCGCGACGGGTGCTGGTGGCCTGGCTGGCGGGCAATCTGTTCCTCGGCAGCCAGCTTTCCTGGATGCTGCGCCCCTTCATCGGCTCACCCTCGCTCCCGGTTGAATTTCTGCGAGCCTCCCCACTGAAAGGCAACTTTTACGAAAGCGTGTTGCATGCCCTCCTCCACCTGCTTCAACTCAATTAACCCAATCAACTCAATTAACATAATTAAATTAAGTAACTTAATCAACTCATTTAACGATTTAACCTTTTAACGGCTCAAACACACACAAACCAATGAACAATATGCATTCCACCTCTCCACCCGTTCCGCCTTTTGCGGGCGTGCCCCGCGGCGTGCCACTCTTCGCGCCGCTGGGTGAAAGTCCTGACGAACGTGAGCCGATCCTGGGCCCGGTCGCCGCGGTTGAGGCGATTTTGCGGCAACCGCGCCGGCTGATGTACCAATTGCGGCAGCCCGGCCCGGGCGGACTCATCGCCCGGATGCTGGCGGTAGTTGTTTTCTGCAGCGTGCTCTACGGCGCGGTGGTCGGCTCGTTCTCCATGGGCACGCAACTCTGGGCCGCCCCGGTGAAGATCGCCGGCGGGTTGCTGCTCTCCGGGCTCATCTGCCTGCCCAGCCTCTACATCTTCACTTGCCTGAGCGGTTCCAAAGCACGCCTGGCTGAGATTTGCGGCCTGGTCGCAGGGTTGCTGCTCCTGATGACCTTGTTGCTGGTCGGCTTTGCGCCCGTCGCCTGGTTGTTCTCGCAATCGACCGAATCCACGACGTGGATGGGCGCGTTGCACCTGCTGTTCTGGTTCATTTCGACCTGCTTCGGGCTACGCTTCCTCGACCAGGGCTTTTCCCATTCGCAGCCCCGGTCCAACGCCGGGCTGAATACGTGGATAGTAATCTTCGTGTTGGTGGTGGTGCAAATGACGACGGCGCTGCGGCCGCTGGTCGGAACCTCACCCACGTTTCTGCCCAAGGAAAAGAAATTCTTCATGGCTTACTGGGGCGAGTGCCTCAAAAGCAACGAATGGCAACCCGGGCAGCCGGGTGCGGCGCAGCCGTAGCGGGCCTCGTTATGGGCGCGGCAGTAAAGCCTCACCCCTCCCCATGAACCAACAAGGCCTCTCCCAACCCTCTCCTCCAGAAGAGCAGAGGGAGGACGTCCCGCGCTCCGTGATCACCAGATGAATACAAGCGGCTGGTCGTGGCAGAAAACCGGCGGCACGGTCGAGTGGTTCCTGCGCGCCGACGCAGCGAATCTGCAGGAATGGGTGACGCGGCGCGGCTCCCGGTTGGTTTGGCTCTGTGTCGCCGCGATCGCCACCGGGGCCGGTGCCTACGGGGCGGTGATGGGTTGCTGGTGGGCCGTGCTGCAAGCTCAATATCAGCCTGCGCGATTCGCTGGCGGCGGTACTGGTGAGCTTCGCGGTGACTGGCCTGATTCTTGGCGCCCTGAGTCCCGTCGCTTTGTTCGTGGTGTGGAACACGCCGCCGCTGCAGGCGGCCACCCGGGAAACCGCCCTCGAGTACGGGTTCCTGCAACTCACGCACGTGGCCTTCATCGCCGTCGCGGGGGTCATGGGCAATGTTCGCCTGGCGCCGCTTTTGCGGCAATGGACTGACCGTCCACTCGTCGCGCACCGGGTCCTGTTCGCGTGGCTGGCCGGGAACCTCTTTCTCGGCAGCCAGATCTGCTGGGTGTTGCGGCCGTTCATTTGGGACCCGGGCCGGCCGGTGGAATTCATCGGGCGCAACTGCTTCCAGGGCAGTTTTTATGAAACCATATTCAACGCCGCGCGGAGGCTCCTTTTTTCGTGAATTGCCCCATTGAGCAAACTCCCCGCATTTACGGTCAAATCCGCGAACTTTTTGACACTATATGAGAGTACTACGACTGGCCTTTCGACGTGAAACCGCAATGCCGATGCTGGCGCTATTGTTCGCCTCCGGCGCCAGCCTCGCCTTGATTGCGGGACGCATCCTCTGGACGGGCCGGCTGACTTATTTGTTCCTGGTGTGGAACTTGTTCCTGGCCTGGTTGCCGTTGGTCTTCGCGCTGCTGGCGTGCGACGAGTACCGTCGGGGCGAGCAACGGACGTGGCATTTTCGCGCACTGGCCATTACCTGGCTGCTGTTCTTCCCGAACGCGCCCTACATCTTCACGGACTTGATCCACCTGACTTCGTCGCTGTACCTGCATTTCTGGGTGGATATGGTGTTGATCCTGTTGTGCGCGGTGGTCGGCCTGGTGCTGGGATTCGTTTCCTTGTTCCTGATGCAAACGGTGGTCGTGCAGATGTTGGGACGGGTCGCGAGCTGGCTGTTTATCGCGGCGGTGGCGGGCGCCAGCGGATTCGGCATTTACCTGGGCCGATTCCTGCGGTTCAACACCTGGGATGTGCTGTGTCAGCCGATGGCGCTGTGCCGCGGGATCGGTCGTTGGGCCGTCAGCGATCCAGCGGTCCATCCCACGGCGTTCGCGTTCCCGGTCTTGTTCGCCACTTTCCTGTTCCTGGCTTACGTGATGCTTTACGGGTTGACGCATTTGCAGCCGGCACTGCCGGCGCCGGCGCGAGTTGAACCCTGAGGAGATGAACTCCTCGAACAGCGCACCGGTTCTTCGCCGCCTGCGGGTGCTGACCTGGCTGTTCATGGTGGGGCTGGTGCTGAGCGGCGCGACCGCTATCCCCCTGCCAGCGGAAGTGGAGGCGTTGGCGAATATGACTGGCGCTCGGTCGCTCACGGAAACGCCTAACTCCACTGCCGCACCGGTCTGGGCGATGTGGCTCGTTCGAGTTCAAAACGCCCTCCGCGAAACCAACGCCACGCATCCATTTCTATTTTACGGAACCGATTGGCTGGCGTTCGGCCATTTCGCCATCGCCCTGGCGTTCTTGGGGGCGTTGCGCGACCCGGTGCGCAATTCGTGGCTGTTCACCTTCGGCCTGCTCGCCTGCGTCGCGGTCATCCCGTACGCGCTGACGTTCGGAGCGCTCCGCGGCATTCCCCTCTGGTGGCGCTTCATCGATTGTTCCTTCGGCGTTTTCGGCTTTATCCCCCTTTGGTTCTGCCGGAAATGGGCGCGCGAGTTAGAGGGTGTTTCAGAAGCTCAGACCGGCGGCCGCAGAATTGGGGTGAGCACGCTCTGAACTGCCCAGGCTACGAGGGCTGGGGAGGCGCAACCGAAGGGGCGGAGCGTTTGGAGTGCGGTGTATTCCACCGCTTTGGGCACGTCCAGCAAAAGGGAAACCTATACAAAGTGGTGGATTACAGCGCACTCCATTAACTCCCACCCCTCCCTCAGTTGGAAATCGGCGCCATCAAATTCCGGTTCAGTGCAATGGCCCCCCGGCTGTTGTTAATAGCCGTGGTTTTGAACTCCTGGAATTTGGCCAGTTCTTCCGCGCTCAGGAAAGTGCTACCGTGGTCGGCGACGCCCTGGTAGATCGTGTCGAGCAGTTTCAAACCCCGTTCACCCACCTGCTCCGAGGCGATATTGCGGAAATTGAGGGCCGGCACGGCCTGGTAGTTCGGCGGCAACCCCGCATTGGCCAGCGCCGTCTGGGTCTCCTGTTGCAGCAGCTCGGCCATTTGCTTCGATTTTTCCTCCTTCGCCTTATCGTCGCCGGTCAACATGCCCTTGAACTGCTCGGCGGTGAGTGTGCTGAGCAGGTTCTTGGTATAATCCTCGAACTGGGCGAAAGCTTCCGGGCCGACCAGCGCCTGGACCTTCTCCTGCAAGGCCACTTCCTGGGCGGCGAAAATCTGGTCGATTTGCTCCGGGGCCGGTTTGTCGCGCAGCACGGTGGTGACACGCTCCACGTTGTCCATGATATGGTCCGCGAGCATTTCGTTGAGCTGATCGGTCTGGTCGGTGGTCAATGCGGCGCGTTTGACGAATCCCTTATAAATCGCCGCCATGCCCGCTTTCTGCTGGGCCCGGAGCAATTTGCGGGCGTCGGGATCGGCCGTGGCCTTGCTCAAGCCATTGGTCATGCCGAGTTGATTTTTCGCGCGCCACGCGCCGGACGCAGTTCCACCTTCCAACTCAGCCCAGCAGCCGAGATCATCTGCTTCGCCGCAGAATCCTTTGGCACTGGCGTTCCTAGCCCGTGCCACGGCACATCGCCGTAGAAGGCCATTGTTTGCACATTCGCTGGCATTTGTTGGTCCTCGCTGTTCTCTGACTGCCGCGCAATCTGGACCACGGAACACAAGGGGCGCGAACTCAACGCACCCCCACCCAAGGCACCGCCAGGCGCCCGTGCAGAGAATACGCCAAGCCGCGCCCGGTTGGGCGCGTGCCCGGTCGGTCTCTGCACTCGTAAAACTGGCGGTTTTTGGGTGAGACCGTAGCCGTAGCTACGCGAAATGGTTTTTAGTGTTTAAGCTTTGCCGTCGCTGGTTTCTTTCTTACGCTGCGAGAGTAACAAAAAGGCGGGCGGGAGACAATACTTGAATTCACCTTGGTGTCAGCGGGCGGTCAAAACCAGCCAGGAGTGGGCGAATCAAAACCAGCCATTTTGAGGTGAGGTAATCGTTGCAGCCGGGGTCGGGCTTTCGACCCTGAGAGCTGAAA
>Ga0335071_10009060_pt1 | contig 10196 bp, 11 predicted proteins | sample Lox_Sample_15_FD_206724 | JGI IMG/M metagenome (GOLD analysis project Ga0335071, IMG submission 206724) | Soil microbial communities from Loxahatchee National Wildlife Refuge, Florida, United States - Lox_Sample_1.5 | ecosystem: Environmental > Terrestrial > Soil > Wetlands | place: USA...
CTGACGCTCATCAGCGTCGTGCCGCGGGCGATCTGATGCGGTGAAAGGGCCTGCACCGACGCGACGGAGAGCGGCATCATGGTGCAACCCATGCCCAGGCCCATGATCGCCAACCCGACCAGCAGCACGGGCAGGTAGGTGGCCTGTTTGGCGACCCCCAGGGCGAAGGTGCCGAGGCCGGCGATGATCAGCGCGATGCCGACCAGCACGATCTTGCCCGGCCCCCGCCGGTCCACCAGGGGCCCGGTCAGCCGCATGGTCAGCATGGCGCCCAGTCCCTGCGGGATCATGTGCACGCCGGCCTGCATGGGCGTCTGGTGCAGCACCTGCTGGAAGTAGCTCGGCAGCAGCAGGCCCGCCCCGAAAAAGGCGGTGGCGAACAGCAGCATCGTCACGTTGGCCTGGGTGACCACCTTGTTCTGGAACAGCCGCAGGTCGATGAGTGGGTGATCGGCACGGCGCCGCGCGTGCACGACGAACGCGGCGATCAACGCCAGGCCGATGGCCGCGGGGATCAAGACGCGACGATCGGCCACGGTCCCGCAGCGCGGGATGGACGACACCGCGAACAGGAACGTCGCCAGCCCGGGCGACAGCAGCAGTCCGCCGATGACGTCGAACGTTTCCGACCGCGCCGGATGATCACCGGGGAACACGATCGCCGCCAAAGCCAGCGTTACGAGCCCGAGCGGCAGGTTGATCAGAAAAATCCACCTCCAGCTGGAGGTGTCGATGAGCCAACCGCCCAGGATGGGACCACCGATCGGGGCGAGCAGCATGGGGATGCTCAGGATGGACATCAGCCGGCCGAGGCGCGCTGGGCCGGCCTCGCGGGTCATGATCATGAATCCCAGCGGCATCAGCATGCCGCCGCCGATGCCCTGCACGACGCGAAACACGATCAGCTGCAGAATCGTTGACGCCACCGCACACAGCAGCGAGCCCAGCGCGAAGGCCACCACCGACCCCATGAACAGCCGCTTGGTGCCGAACCGGTCGGCCGCCCACCCGGTCAACGGGATCACTGTCGCCAACGCCAGCGTGTAGCCCGTCATCGTCCAACCGACGATGGCCTGACTCGTCCCGAATTGGTCGATGAAGGTCCGTTGCGCGACCGCGACGACGGTGATATCCAGGATCGCCATCACCGTGGCCAGGAGGCAAACTCCCGAGACCCGTAACAGCCTGGCGTCCAGCTTGTCGGGGTAGACGTGGGCACCCGGCGGCTGTGCAGGAGCGGTGGGCGGCTCGGTGTCGGCCGCTGCTGAGCGGGCCTTGTCCATGGCGTTGCTTAGCATATCGAATCGATCGTCCCGCTCAGCGCCGGGACGCGTTTGCTGACCGTCGGCGCGGGCGGGCGGTCCGGGCCGCGCCCATGCGCACCCGCGCGCCCCCTTTTCCCAGCCTCCGGGCATCCGCCGGCCGGGTCGTCGGCTGGGACGATATACGCCCGCTGTCTGCGTGTCCTTCACCGTCCCGACACCTGGAATCGTCAAACTGCGGGTGTGTCTGGAAAATTGATCGTCTCGGTCTCGGGGGTCGGCGAACGCACCCTGGACGACGTCGAGGCGTTCTGCGCACAAATGGACGCTCGCAACGTCCCGGTTTCGTTGCTGGTTGCTCCCCGGCTCAAGGGTGACTACCGGCTCGACCGCGACCCGCAGACCGTCGAGTGGCTGACGGCCCGGCGGGCCGGTGGGGACGCGATCGTGCTGCACGGCTTCGACGACCCCGCCACCAAGAAGCGCCGCGGCGAATTCGCGGTCCTGCGCGCCCACGAGGCCAACCTGCGGCTGATGGGCGCGGACCGGGTGCTCGAGCACCTCGGCCTGCGCACCCGGCTGTTCGCGGCACCGGGCTGGGTGGTATCACCGGGGGTGGTCAAGGCGTTGCCACAGAACGGCTTTCGCCTGCTTGCCGATCTGCATGGGATCACCGACCTGGTCCGGCACAGCACCGTGCGAACCCGGGTGCTGGGCATCGGCGAGGGCTTCCTGACCGAGCCCTGGTGGTGCCGCATGGTGGTGCTGTCCGCGGAGCGCATAGCGCGCCGGGGCGGCATCGTGCGGGTCGCGGTGGCCGCCCACCAGTTGCGCAAGCCGGGCCCGCTGCAGGCCATGCTGGACGCCGTCGACCTGGCTTCGATGCACGGTTGCACACCCACGGTGTACCGGTGGCGCTCCGCCAAGGCGATCCTCGACGCGGCCTGATCCAAGCGCCTGATCAGCCCGCCGGCTGGGGGCACTACCCTGTTCGGACATGAGCGATTCTTCGGCCGGGGGGTTCGCCGCTGACGCGATCATCGTCGGTGCCGGGCTGTCGGGCCTGGTGGCCGCGTGCGAACTGGTGGAGCGCGGCCTGCGGGTGCTGATCGTCGACCAGGAGAACAGCGCCAATCTGGGCGGCCAGGCCTTCTGGTCGTTCGGCGGCCTGTTCTTTGTCGACAGCCCGGAGCAGCGCCGCCTGGGCATCCGCGACAGCCACGAACTCGCCCTGCAGGATTGGCTCGGCACGGCGGCGTTCGACCGGCCCGAGGACTACTGGCCGCGCCAATGGGCGCACGCCTACGTCGATTTCGCGGCCGGGGAGAAGCGCAGCTGGCTGCGCGCCCGCGGCCACAAGATTTTTCCGTTGGTGGGTTGGGCCGAGCGCGGCGGTTACGGCGCACAGGGGCATGGCAACTCGGTGCCGCGCTTCCACATCACGTGGGGTACCGGGCCGGCGTTGGTGGAAATCTTCGCGCGTCACCTGCGGGACCGCTCGACGGTGCGCTTCGCGCACCGCCACCGGGTCGACGAGTTGATCCTGGAGGGCAGCGCGGTGACCGGGGTCCGGGGCACCGTCCTCGAGCCGTCGGCCGCCGCACGCGGGGTGGCGTCGTCACGGAACGCGGTGAGCCAGTTCGAGTTTCGCGCTTCGGCGGTGCTGGTGACCAGCGGCGGCATCGGCGGGAATCACGAGCTGGTGCGAAAGAACTGGCCCGCGCGGATGGGCCGGGTGCCCGAGCAATTGCTCAGCGGCGTGCCCGCGCACGTCGACGGCAGGATGATCGCCATCTCCCAGCACGCCGGCGCGCGGGTGATCAACCCCGACCGGATGTGGCATTACACCGAGGGCATCACCGACTACGACCCGATCTGGCCGCGCCACGGCATCCGGATCATCCCAGGCCCGTCCCCGCTGTGGCTGGACGCCTCCGGCAGGCGGTTGCCGGTCCCGCTGTATCCCGGCTTCGACACCCTCGGCACGTTGGAGTACATCACCAAGTCCGGATACGACTACACCTGGTTTGTGTTGAACGCCAGAATCATTGAAAAGGAGTTTGCGCTCTCCGGTCAAGAGCAGAACCCCGATCTGACCGGGCGGAGCGTGCGCGAGCTGCTGCGCAACCGGGCCAGCTCCGGAGCGCCCGGACCGGTGCAGGCCTTCGTCGACCGGGGCGTGGACTTCGTCAGCGCGGATTCGTTGCGCGAGTTGGTGACCGCGATGAACAAGCTGCCCGACGTGGAGCCGCTGGATTACGCCACGGTCGAGGCCGAGGTCACCGCCCGCGATCGCGAGGTGGCCAACAGGTTCACCAAGGACGGGCAAATCACCGCGATCCGCGCGGCGCGCGGCTATCTCGGGGACCGGCTGGGCCGGGTGGTCGCGCCGCACCGGTTGACCGATCCGAAGGCGGGGCCGATGATCGCGGTCAAGCTGCACATCCTGACGCGAAAGACGTTGGGCGGCCTCGAGACCGACTTGGCCGGGCGGGCGCTCAAGGCCGACGGCACCCCGCTCGCGGGCCTGTACGCGGCCGGCGAGGTGGCCGGGTTCGGCGGCGGCGGCGTGCACGGCTACCGGGCCCTGGAGGGCACGTTCCTCGGCGGCTGCATCTTCTCCGGCCGCGCCGCCGGCCGCGGTGCCGCCGACGACATTTCTTAGTGCCGAGCAGTCGCGGTCAGAAGGTGACCGCGCTCTCTTCGGGCAACACCTGGAAGTCGGTGCTGGTCATCTCGCTGAGCCTGCCGTAGTAGATGCCCCTGGCGTCCGGGGCGATGATGCCCTGGTGGATGGGTATCGCGCGTGCCGGCGCCACCGCCCGCAGGTAGTCGACGGCCTCGGCAATCTTCATCCACGGGGCCGCCGCGGGGGCGGCCAAGACGTCCACCGGCTCGTCGGGGACGAACAAAGCGTCGCCGGGATGCATCAGCCTCGCCGCGTGCCCCCCGTCGCCCAGCAGATACGAAATGTTCTCTATCGCCGGGATTTCCGGATGGATCACTGCGTGCCGGCCGCCGACGGCCCGCACGGTCAGCTCGCCGATCTGAAGCTGGTCGCCGACATGTACCGCCCGGCAGGGCTCGCCGAGTTGCGCGGTGGTTTGCGGATCGGCGTAGAGCGCCGCATCGGCGTTGCCCTCGAGCAGCGACGGCAGCCGCCCGACGTCGACGTGATCGGGGTGCTGGTGAGTGATGAGGATGGCGGTCAGGCCGGTGATTCCCTCGAACCCGTGCGCGAAGGTTCCGGGATCAAAAAGCACACGCGTGTTGTCGAACTCGGCAAGTAAGCAGGAGTGGCCGAAATGCGTCAGTTGCATGACTACGATTGTGCCCCAACGGAGGGTGATGCCGATGCGGGTGATCCTGGCGACGATGCTGGTCGTTGGTGGCTTCGCGGTGGCCTTGATCGTCGTGGCACCGGCGCACGCCGACCCGGAGACCTGCCCGCCCACGTGCGACCAGATCCCGAACAGCGCGTGGATGCAGCAGCGGGCGGTGCCGCTGGACGCGGTGTACAACTGGCCCCCGCTGGCCGGTGTGGCCGTCCCGCTGACGGGCACAGGAACGGCGAGGTTTCGGTTCGAGGAGCTGTGTGACTCGACGGCGATGCCGCAGGACGCCCGCGACTCCGCGGTCACGGCCCGCGTGACGGTGGCCCACCCGGACGGTCAGTGGCAGCTGCGGGCCGAAATCCTGCACTGGCGTGGTGACACGGCCCGCGGTGGCCAGGCCGCGGCTTCGGTGTTCGCCAACGCCGTCGGCGCGCTTCGCGCCTGCCAGCAGCGCGCACCGGCGGAGTCGCCGTCGATCACCAGCGACGAACCGAACCGGATGGCCGCGGTCGTCAGCGGCCCGGTCGTTATGCACACCTATCTGGTCGCCCACGCGGCCAGCAGCACCATCAGCGAGCTCACCCTGTGGTCGTCGGGGCCGCCAGCGGTGTCCTGGCCGGCGAAGACGGACGACGCCGTGCTGGACTCACTGACGGCGCCGCTGTGCGACGCTTACATCGCCTCGTGCGCGTGACCCTGCCGGTAGAGTTGGGGCCGAGTTCAAGCCTGAGGAGGAGCGCCGGTGAGCCGTGTCGTCGTTCATGTGATGCCCAAAGCCGAGATTCTCGACCCGCAGGGACAGGCGATTGTCGGTGCGCTGGGGCGGCTCGGTCACCCAGGCATCTCAGATGTCAGGCAGGGCAAGCGGTTTGAGCTCGAGGTGGATGACACAATCGGTGACTCCGAGCTCGCCGAGATCGCCGAATCGCTGTTGGCCAACACCGTGATCGAGGACTGGACGATCAGCCGGGAGCCGCAGTGACGGCGCGGATCGGCATCATCACCTTCCCCGGGACGCTCGACGACGTGGACGCCGCCCGCGCGGCGCGTCGCGTCGGCGCCGAGGCGGTCGGCCTGTGGCACGCGGACGCCGACCTGAAGGGGGTCGACGCCGTGGTGGTGCCCGGCGGTTTTTCCTACGGCGATTACCTGCGGGCGGGCGCGATCGCCCGGTTCGCACCGGTGATGGCCGAAGTGGTCGAAGCCGCGGGGCGCGGCATGCCGGTCTTGGGAATCTGCAACGGCTTTCAGGTGCTCTGCGAGGCGGGGCTGCTGCCGGGGGCACTGACGCGCAACGCGGGGTTGCACTTTATCTGTCGCGATGTGTGGCTGCGGGTGGCGTCGATCACGACGGCATGGACGTCGCGTTTCGAGTGGGGCGCAGAGCTGCTGGTACCGCTGAAGTCCGGCGAGGGCCGCTACGTGGCGCCCGCGCCCGTGCTCGACGAGCTGGAGGGCGAGGGCCGGGTGGTGTTTCGCTACCTCGACAACCCCAACGGCTCGCTGCATGACATCGCCGGCATCAGCTCCGCCAATGGTCGCGTCGTCGGGCTGATGCCGCACCCCGAGCACGCCATCGAAGCGCTGACGGGTCCCTCCGACGACGGCCTCGGCCTGTTCTATTCGGCGCTGGATGCCGTGTTGGCCGCCTGAGCGGAAACTCCTGCCGCAGTGCGTAACTCGTCAATACCGCGGTGGGCGACGGCGCAGGCCCTAAACCTGGGCGCCGCGCGTAACGCCGCTGCGGAATACCGCCCAGGATTTCGCAGTGGCGTTACGCTCGCGAGCTCCGCGAGGCGCTCGGCAGACCTCAGCCCGCGTCACGCAGCATCGGCTGCGCCGCCGACGGTAGCTCGGCGGCCGGGGCCAACTGGCCGAACAGGTCAATCGCGTCCGCGATCGCGGCATCGACGAAGGACGCGAAATCCTCGAAAGAAACGCCTTTTCGGATCCACTGCGACCTGCGCGCCACCACGCCGATGCGCTGTGGATCCGACGAGCCGTGCACGATCGCGACGACTTCGCGGTTCTGCTCGTTCCACGTGTCGGCGAAGTGCACTAACCAGGGACGGTCGGTGGCCGGGAAGAAGCATGCGGGAGTCACCCGGATCATCAGCACGTCGCCGTGCGTCGGGCAGATCTCGAGGTGGACGTGCAGCCGCCGCGGACGGGTGTTGGCGACGTAGAAGAATTCGCCGTCGTGCTGGCCCCGGAAATACCGGCTGCCGCGCGTGCACAGGTAGCGCTCGACCAGGTCTGCGCAGAGCGGCTCACTCGTCATGAGATAGATGGTGCGGCGGGCGGCTTTGCGGATCCTTGGAGGCACGCTAGCCGGGACCCAAGAAATTGTTGAGAATTGGCTGAGCGACCGGAACCCGCTCGCTTGCAACGGTCCCAGGGCGATGCGGCCTCCACTTTGACATGGAAACGTAATCGCTTACGTCTCATACCGTTAGTCGCCTTAGCCCCAATAGTTACTTCCCTTTTCTACAGTTGATCATAAGAAAAAAAGGGGGTGGCTTCTTTGACCGCAAATAACCCATCCGCGGGTCGGCATTTCCAGGGCCGGCCGGCATGACCACCGCAACCCCTACGCACGAGCTCGTCAGCAGCCGTACGTTGAACGGACACGGAGGGGCGGGGAGCTCGCGTGGCTTGCCGGATTTTGAATTGGAGACACGCCCCTGGACTGCCGTGGCCGCAAGAACCAAAGCAATGGTCTGGCGAGTCGGAACCATAATGCCGCGACGGCGACCCAGCGAAGACGAGATCGTGCGCGCCGCAATCACGGTGATACTGGTGGCCCTTGGCGCCATAATGGCGCTGGCCGCAATGGCAATTCTGACAATGGGCTAGCGAAGGATTTGCGCACGGCCCGCTGAGTTCATACCGGATCGCGCCGCTCGACTATCCCGGCGCCGGGTTCGGGCATCGTTCGCGGCAGGGTGACCGAAAACCGGTACCGCTCGGGCCGATAGTGGAACTCGACCACTTCGAGGGATTTGTCGTCCTCGCCGTAGCTGGTGCGCTCGAGTACCAACACCGGTGAGCCCAACGGCACACCCAAGGCACCCGCCACCTCGAGGGATGCGCCGGCCGCGCGGATCTCATGCCTGGCCCGCGCGATGCGAACTCCGAGCCGCTGCTCCCACATCGAGTAGGTACTTTCCATCGCGTGCGCGGTTTCCGTGCCGGGCGCCCTCGAGATCAGCGGCTCGACGGCCCGGCCCAATCCCGGGGGAAAGTAGATCGTCATCAGGGCAAGGGGCAGGTCCCCGTCCCGAAAACGCCGGTTGATGCGCAGGACGTGGGAGATGCCCAGTATTTCGGCGATCCGTTGCGGCGCCTCGCCCACGTGATGGGAGAGCACCTCGACCTGCGGGGTGATGCCGGAGCTCGCCAGCACCTCGGTGATGGTGCGCACGCCGGAGCCGAGTTCCTGTTTCACCGGGTTGGCCACGAACGTGCCCAGACCCTGCCGGCGAACCAGCCACCCCTGCCGCTCGAGCAGTCCCACCGCCGCGCGCACGGTCACCCGGCTCAAACCGGTGCGATCGATCAACTCCCGCTCGGTGGGCAGGCGCCCGCCGCGGGGGAGACGCTGCTTGACGATCGCGGCCTGGAGCGCTTCGGCGAGCTGGGTGCTCGCGGGCACGCTGCCGCGGCGTACTCGCAGATCGGCGGCCTCGAGATCGAGCATCTCAGTGGGCATGAAACGTATTAAAACGTCTTATGGCAAGTTGTCAACGCGGGCCGCGACGCTCGAAGGTGGGGTGACTGCGCTGAGAACGCCACCAACGAGGAGGGTTAAACGTGGGATTCGCGGTGGAACGGATCGACCATATTGTGCTGAACTGCAAGGACGTTGAGGCCAGCGCGTCGTGGTACGAGCGGGTCCTGGGCATGCGACGAGAGACTTTCGGGCCGTCTCGAAGAACGGCCGTGTGCTTCGGAAATCAGAAGATCAACCTGCGACCGGTGGGGGTGCTGGCCGACGATCCCGACTGGATCACCGGGTCCGTCGAAGCGGCCGGCTCCGAGGACCTGTGCTTCATCACCCAGGCAGCCCCCGACGAGGTGCGCGCCCACCTCGCCGCGTGCGGAGTCGAAGTCGTCTCTGGACCGGTAACCAAGATCGGCGCCCTGGGACCGATGACCTCACACTACTGCCGCGACGTCGACGGGAACCTCATCGAAATCGCGGTCTACTGAGCGCTTTCCAGCGGATACAGCCCGGGCAGATTGACGACGATGGCCTCTTGGGTGCTGCGCGCGATGACGACTTCCGCGGGCGAGTCCGGGTCGGGATTCTCTTCCCGGTGCGGCAGATACGGCGGGATGAAGACGTAATCGCCGGGCGAGGTGGAGATGCGCACCTCTTGAACGCCGTCATGGAAGACGAACTCCGGGTTGCCGCTTCGCACGTAGATCGCGGTCTCCGATTGTCCGTGGTGGTGGTTCGAGGAGACAGTTTTGGGTGACGCGTGCGTCTCGCCCATCCACAGCTTCTCCGCGCCCACCGACTGACCGCTGAGCGCCGCGAAGCGCCGCAGGCCCTCCGACTGTGCGGTGTCGGAACTGATGTCCGACGCCTTGACGTGGTGCACCCGGTTGCGGGTGCCCTCCGTCGCCGTCTTGTCGAAGTCGGGGTGAAATCCGTCCGAGGTTCCCATGGAGGATGCTCCTGTCAATCGTCTGTCGACGAATCACGGTAGACCTCAAGCAGTCTTAGCCAAACTTCGCTGACGGTCGGAAAGCAGGGGACGGCATGCCAGAGCCGGTCGACGGGCACCCGGCCCGCGACGGCGATGGTGGCCGAGTGCAGCATCTCGGTGACCCCGGGGCCGACCAGCGTGACACCGAGCGGGTGGCCGCGGTCCACATCGACCACCATCCGGGCCCGACCGGTGTACCCGTCCGCATAGAGTTTGGCCCCCATCACGGCGTCCCCGATTTCCACGTCGACCGTGCGGATCCGGTGCCCGGCTTCCTCGGCCTGCCGGGCCGTCAGCCCGACGGCGGCGGCCTCCGGGTCGGTGAAGAAGGCCTGTGGCACCGCGCAATGGTCGGCGGTGGTCGCGTGCATGCCCCACGGCGCGGTGTCCAATGGCCGGCCCTCAGCGCGCGCCCCGATGGCCGCACCCGCACGTCCACGCCGGCCTCGGCGAGCCCGCGGCCGATGAGCTCGCCCACGAAGGGTTCCATGCGGGGCAAGAGTCCGGACCCGCGCGCCAACAGCGTCACCTGGGAGCCCAATCCTTGCCAGGCGGTGGCCATTTCGACGCCCACGCCGCCGGCCCCGACGACGGCGAGCCGCTCCGGGACATGGCTGCTGTCCGTGGCCTCGCGGTTGGTCCACGGTTTGGCCTCGGCGATGCCGGGCAGGTCGGGCAGCGCGGGCCTGCTGCCGGTGCACACCACAACCGCGTGCCGCGCCGTCAGCACCGGCTGCTCGCCGCCGGGCGTGCTGACGGCGACTCGTCGCGCGCCAGCCAGCCGCCCGTGCCCGCGCACCAGCGTCGCACCGATTCCGCCCACCCACTCGGCCTGGCCGCTGTCGTCCCAGTCGCTGACGTAGTGGTTGCGGCGACCGAAGGCC
>Ga0335071_10009061_pt1 | contig 10196 bp, 7 predicted proteins | sample Lox_Sample_15_FD_206724 | JGI IMG/M metagenome (GOLD analysis project Ga0335071, IMG submission 206724) | Soil microbial communities from Loxahatchee National Wildlife Refuge, Florida, United States - Lox_Sample_1.5 | ecosystem: Environmental > Terrestrial > Soil > Wetlands | place: USA: Florida...
TGCTGACGATCAACGGCGTCATTTCCTGCGCCTTCAGCTGGGAGACAACCGGCAAACCGGCGGTGTCCACGTGCACGTTGAAGGAGGTTTGCGAGCGGCCCATCTTGACGCTGACGGTGTGATCGCCGGCAACGAGCTGATGTTCAAACTGGCCGTCCTTGATATCCGCAGCCGGGTCGGTATCCACTGTCACTTGGCCAGTGCCCACGATCCTGAGTGTCGGTAACTCCGGGACCAGAGCAAGATTCACCGCCGGAGTTGGGCCCTGGCCGATCTCAATCTTCTGCTTCCATGTTTGATAGCCTGCGCGCCGGATTTCCAGATCGTAGCTGCCCGCTGCACGTTCGATCTTGACGGGTCCGCTCGCTGCGCCGCCTTCCGGCGCGCCATTCACGTAGACAGTAGCGCCTGCCGGCGAGATGTTCAGAGTCACCGAACCAGTGGTGGACACGACCGGCGGTGGCGTGGCGGATTGACGGTTCTTGTATACGACCACGCCGGCGACCGCGATCAGCAGAACGCCGACCAGGCTGCCGACCGCGATCAGAAGAGGCTTCTTTGATCCCGGCGTTGGCGGTTTTTTGGGCGGCTTGCCGGCAGCCGAACGGGGCGGCGTCGGCGGGGCTTCGTCGGGAACATATACTTCTGTCTCGCCGGCAGCGGCGTCCGCGTGCGCCTGCATTTCCGCTTCGGGGATGACTTCCGTTGCGTCCAGCGCGTCCGGGGATGTCTGGAGCCGCCGCCGCACCGGACTCACGATAGTGCGGAATTCCTCGTCGCCGGCGTACCTGGTCATGAATTGGTCCAGTTGACCGGCGTATTGGGTGCGCTGCTCCTGATCGAGATCCCCCGCCTGGTCCACGGCTCGCACCAGGCGCTTGGCTTGCTCCAAATCGCGGCGTCGCGACTCTTTCCCCAGCGATGTCCGGGCCTGCAGCAGCCTGGGTTCGTTCGGGTAGGCGGAGAGGGCCTCACCAATCACGTCGAGGGCGCGGCGGGCATCGCCGGCGGCCTGCAGGCGGCGTGCCTCGGCCAGGGCCTGATCGATGGTTTCCACTTTGCGATGGTCGGCTACCAACCGCAGCAGACCCGTCGCCAGCCCCTGATTCGGCTCCAGCTCCAAGGCTTGATTGAGGAGTTTCTCGGCCGACGGCGGATCGGCCTCCACCAGTTGCCGGCCGCGCTCCACCAGCGTCTCGACCAGCAGAGTGCGGATCTGATGATTGTTGGCGTCCAACTCGTGGGCCTTGCGCAGGTCATCGATGCCTTCGTCGAACGCTCCCGCGTGGCAGGCTTCCTGGGCGCGCGCCAGCAGACGCTCCGCTTCGGCATGCCGTTCCAAGCCGCTTTGCGCCAGCCGCGCCAGTTCGTCCAGCTCCTTGTCGCCCGGAAACTCCTGCTCGGCCATACGGACCAATTCGCCGGCGCGAGCAAAATCGCCCGATTCCAACTCGTGGTCGATCTGTTCCACCCACCGCGCCTTGGCTTCCTGCCGCCGCGCCTGCTCGTGCCGTTTGTTCAGCCGGTCGATCTCGATACTCAGTCCGGGATAGCGCGGATAAATGGTCTGCAAGATGCCCCATTGCGCCAGGCCTTCGTTGAACTGGCCGCGTTCCTCGCAACCGCGCGCCCTCGCCACGATGGTGTTGACCATGTCGCGCTTGTCGCGTGCGTTCTGCAGGGCGCGCTCAAAATGCGCCTCGCCTGGATTGGACCGCGCGGCTTCTTCCAGAATGCTCACCCTTCGGTCCAGATCCGGTTCGCCTTCCACCGTCCGGTCGATTTCGGCGATCCGGGCCGACAGCGCCTGCCGCTGCTTCTCTTCGACATCGAATTTGAGCGCCTGGAAGAGCGTGTCGCCCGGGAATTTGGCCAGATATTCGTTGCACAGCGCTAATGCTTGCGGGAACCTCTGGTCGTCCAGCAGACGTTTAGCCTCGGCGCGGGCGCCTTTGACGGCTTCGTATTCCGAGCGGACCTTATCGTAAAGGCGCTGGTAAGTGCCCGTGCGCGCAGGCTCGGGAGCGGTCTTGTCCAGCTCCAGCAGCCGTTCCAGCTTGCTCACTGCCGAGCTGATGTCGCCATTTCTTTCTGCTTCCACCGCGGCGCGGTACAGCCCGTCTTTCTCGAGCCGGTTTCGCTGCTGGCTTTGCTCCAGACGTTCGACTTCGGAGAGCAGTTGCGTCGCTTTCGGTTCGCGCGGGCGCAGTTCCAGGACGCGCCGCAGCGCCTCGCGTGCCGGACCAAAAGCGCGGTTGTCCAGATGATTGCGGGCAATTTCAAACCAGCCCTCGATGTCCTGATCTACACGCCGAGTGTCGACGCGCGCTTTCAGCGCCAGCGCTTCGGTATTCTTCGGATCGATTTGCAGCGCTTCGTCGATCTTCTGCAGCGCGATTTGATACTCTTGCTCGTCCAGGCGGATCCGCGCCGTCTCGATGAGCTGCGTGACGCGCCGCTCGGTTCGTGCACGGTCAATCTGCTCCCGCAGTTCAGCGATATCCCTTTCCAAGTGCCCTTCGGCTTCCAACTCGGCGACGATTTCACTGGCGTACTCGTAGTCGCCTTTGTCGTAAGCTTCATGCGCCCGTTGGAGGCGCGGCCGGATACGGGCCGGATTGAATAAATCGATCGGCTCGTTGTGCAGCGCCTTCTGCAGCACTTCGCCGAACTCCCGCGCAGAACGGTAACGGTGCACCGGATTCTTGGCCATCGCTTTGTGGATGGCCTGGCTCAAAGCCACCGGTACGGATGGATTCAGTTCGTGAACGGCCGCGGGCGAGTAGTGTAGGATCGCATCCACCACCTCTTCTTCCGAAGACCGCTCGAACGGACGGCGCCGGGTGAGCGCCTCGTAGCAAACAATGCCCAGCGAGAAAATATCCGACGCCGGGGTAAGCGGGCGCATCGCGATCTGCTCCGGCGACATATAGAGGAGCGTGCCTTTGCGGCCGACGGTTTGGCTCGTGTCCAGGCGGTGGGCGACGCCGAAGTCGATGATCTTCACCGAGTCGTCGTCCATCACGAAGATATTGCTCGGCTTCAGGTCCCGATGCACCAGACCCCGCTCATGAGCGGCGAACAGACCCCGGCAGGTCTGGCAGAAGATGTCCACGCAGCGGTCCACCGTCAGGCGCGTGCTCGAGTCGCGGATCAGCTTGTCCAGGGTCGTGCCGGGAAGAAGCGGCATGACCAGATACGGCTTGGGGCCGATCTCGTCTTCCAGTTGTCCGACATCGAAGATTTCCACGATGTTGGGATGGATCAACGAGGCCAGGTCCTCGCACTCTTTCTGGAACAGTTGGCGTCCGGCAGATCGAGCAGGGTCTTCAAGGCCACGGCGCGTTTCATGACTTTGTCGTGCGCCTTATAAACCACGCCCATGCCGCCACGCGCGATGACTTCTTTCACTTCGTAGCGGCTTTTGACACCTCGCAGCGACAACGCCATTGCAGATTGACCTGGACTTCTACAGCATATGCCTAAACGGGGCTTGAAAGAAACTGCCCCCGGCCCAGAGCAGCGGCAGCAAACAAAGGCTTACTCGCCGGCCGAACCGCTGTTTTGGGTATCCATTATTTTGTGTAAGCCGAACCGCGGACGTTACAAGATCTTGCTGGAAACAAAAGAAAAAAACGTCGCTGGCCGACTTGGGGCGAGCGGCGATCGTAGAGCGCGCGGCAGGTCTGAGGTTGGTACGCGGGTACCGACGAAGGCGATGGCGCGGTGGTCCGCAAGTTGTAGGCCTAGGGTCAAAATTGTCCCCGATTCAGGCGCGGGAAACGGAACTGAGGATGGCTGCAGCGACCTTGGAAAGCGGTGCGACCAACTGAATGGAGCCGTTGCGGATCGCCTCCCGCGGCATGCCGAATACCACGCAAGTGGCCTCATCCTGGGCGATGGTATAGGCTCCGGCGGTTTTCATCTTGAGAAGTCCGTCCGCGCCATCTGAGCCCATGCCGGTCAGAATGACTCCCACCGCATCGGACTTCGCCACCTCGGCCACGGAGGTGAAGAGAACGTCCACCGAGGGCCGCTGATAGCAGACACGCGGGCCGGTTTTGACCGCCACGGTGTAACCTTGCGGCGCGCGCCGCAGGAACATATGGAAGTTGCCGGGCGCCACCAAAGCCCGGCCGGGCTGCACCCGATCGCCATCCACGGCTTCTTTCACTTCGATTTGGCAGATCTGATTCAAACGATTGGCGAAAGCCGCCGAGAAGCCGGCTGGAATGTGCTGCGTGATCACGATGCCAGGCACCGCCGGCGGCAATTCCTTCAGAACTGCCGCAATGGCTTCCGTTCCGCCGGTGGATGCGCCAATCGCGATCACCGTAGATTGCCGGAACGATCCCGGGTGGGCGGCCGGGGCGGCGGGTAGGGCAGCGCAGACCCCGTTCCCGGACCGGACAACCGTCCGGATGCGGGCTGCGGCCGCGGCGCGCACTTTTTCCGCCAGTGTCCGCGTAAGCTCGCCTACAGAATAAGGGCCGCCTGGCTTACACATCACCTCGACGGCGCCATTGGCCAGAGCTTCAATCGCGGCGCGGCTCGATGCCTGGCCGAGCGAGCTGATCACGATCACCGGCAGTGGATGGTGCTGCATCACCTTCTTAAGAAACGTCAGGCCATCCATGCGCGGCATTTCGATGTCCAGCGTCAGCACATCCGGCGACAAGGCCAGGATCTTATCGCGGGCGACATAGGGATCCGGAGCAGTTCCCACCACTTCGATATCGGGTTCCTGCGCTAAGGCCTCGGAAAGAACCTTGCGCACAATGGCGGAATCGTCGACAACCAGCACGCGGATCCTGCGCGCTTCCGTCACCGAGCACCGTCCCATTGGAACTGCAAGCGCAAAAAACCTGCGCCCACGCCGAAGAGTTGCTCGGCCGCGGCCGAATCGACCGCAGCATCCCCGGTCTGCGGCGCCGCGGACTCCGGCGCGGCTAAGACCTCCGGAGGCATCAGGTGCAGCACGTCCGCCGTTTCCAGGCGGCTCAGTACTGCGCCGCAGATCATGTTGGCCAGTTCCTTGACCATGGCCTCCTGCTCGGCCGGCGGCGCTTCGCCGTCGATCCCCAGGAAGTTGGCAGTCAATTCCACGATCGCCTCCGGCGAAACGCTCAGCGTCAGAGTGCCGGTGGCGTGGCCCCGGAAGCCGACCCGAACCCGCGTGCACGCCGCGTCTTCAACCGGGGGCGCCTCCTCCAACATCGAAAAAAACATGGTGCATAGAACCTCGTCGGCCGCGCCGGCCAGCACCTTGTTGAGATCCACTTCGGGGCTGAGATCCAGTTCAGGCACTTTCGCCTCCCAAAACCCGCTCCAATTCTTCGCGCAAGACTTCGGGCGCAAACGGTTTGGTTACGTAGCCCTTAGCTCCGAGCATGCGCATCTGGTTCACGCGGACCGCGGTGCCGTCGGTGGTAACCACTACCACGGGCACGTCGATCTTGCGTTCTTCGATCAGCCGCAGCAGTTCCTCCCCATTCATTCTGGGCATGTTGATATCGGTTAGAATGACGTCCACCCATTCGCGGGAAAGAACTTCCAGAGCCTCCTCGCCGTCCGAGGCTTGGAAGTAAGCGCCCACGTCAAAACCGGACGTGTCCATCACCCGGCGGATGAACGTCCGCATGACCGGTGAGTCGTCGACGATTAACACTCGGAATGCCATTACCGTAGTCCTTTCGCGGAAGGCAGCATTTCTTTCTCCGGCTCCCCGGGCGTGCGCCAGAACACTTTGCCGGTGCCCACCTCCAGACGCACCGTGCGCGCTAAATTGCCCCCGACCGTTTCGCCATGCACCGTGACGCCGGCCTTCCACAGGATTTTGCGCGCCGCCAGATGATTCCGCTTTCCGATATTGAAATCCTCGCTGGAGTTAACGATCTGCGCGCCGCCCAACAAATAGACCGAGAGCCGGCGTTTGTCGGCCCCACACTGGTAGGCCTGCTGGAATAGTCTGGGGATGCCGGTGTCGGCAAACACCCACGGATTGGCTTCCGCTTTGACCGGATTCATGGTGGAATCCGGCAGCATGAAATGCAGCAAGCCTCCCACGTTGGCCAGACGGTCGTGAATGACGATCGCGATGCAGGATCCGAGCGCGTAGGTGATGAGTGACCGGTCGACGTCCTTGGTCACGGCGCAGTCGGAGATTCCGATCACGTGGGCGCTCATCTCCCCCTCGCCTCGGCGCCCGACGGTTTGCGGTAGACCGCCGGGATCACGAACTCTAACGAATGGCGCGCCCCGTTAAGACTCTCGGCGTGCCCGACGAATAGATATCCACCCGGCTCCAGCCATTCCGATAAGCGTTGGACCACTTTCTCCTGTGTGGGTTTGTCGAAGTAGATCATGACGTTGCGGCAGAAGATCGCCTGGAACTGGCGTTGGTGTGAGAAGGGCTCGATCAAATTGATCCTCCGGAACTCCAACAACTGCCGGAGCTCGGGCTTGGCCCGATAGGCAGTTTCCGACTTCCAGGTGCCTCGCGCGAAATATTTCGATTTCAGTTGAGCCGGGATGTCCGCCAGCTTGGCCTCTCCGTAAATGCCGGCGTCGGCGACGCTCAGGGCTTTGGTGGAAATGTCGCTGGCCAGAATGTGCAGGGGAGCCTTCGGTCCCAGTGCTTCCAGCAGAGTGATGCCGAGCGTGTAAGGCTCCTCACCGGTGGCCGCGGCCGCGCACCAGATGTCGATCCGCGAGCGCCGTTGCCAGCGCGGAGCGACATGGTGCGAGAGATAGTCGAAGTGCTTCCGCTCGCGGAAGAAGTGCGTGAAGTTGGTGGACAGCGCGTTGATGAGGTTGATCAGGGACTCGCCGGTGCGGTCAGCCACCACCTGCTCGAAGTACCGGTCAAATGAGGTGATGTTCTGCTTGCGCAGCTCCTTGCTGAGGCGCGCCTTGACCAGTTCTTCCTTGCCGTGCTTGAGGTCGATTCCGCAGGTTTGATACACCAGCGTCCGGATTTTGGTGAACTCCTGCGCCGTCAGCGTGAACGAACCGGTTTCAGGCATTTGCTTTTTCTCCCGCCAGACCATCCATGTCGAGGATCAGGCCTACGCGCCCGTCGCCCAGAATCGCGCCTCCGGCGATCCCCGCGACATGCTTGAACTGTTCGCCCAGGCTCTTAATCACGACTTCCTGCTTGCCAATGAATTCGTCCACCATCAGGCAGAAGGTCTTGCCACTGGTCTCGGCGACAATCAGCAAGCCCTCGGACACCTCGGCGGTCTTGGGCTCTACGTCAAAACGCCGATGCAGCCGCACGATCGGCAGCAGAGTATTGCGCACCAGAACCATCTCCGAGCGGCCCTGGACGGTCTTCACCGCGTCCGGAGTGGGGCGGAACATCTCGCGGACGGCGAAAATCGGGACGATGTAACGCTCCTGGCCCACTCCAATCACCAGGCCGTCGATGATCGCCAACGTCAGCGGCAGCTTGATGAAGAACGTCGTCCCGACGCCCTTCTGCGACTGAATGTCGATGCGCCCGCGCATTTTCTGAACGTGCTTCCGGACCACATCCATGCCGACGCCGCGTCCGGAAATGTCGGTAATCTGTTCGGCTGTGGAGAAGCCCGGCTCGAAGATGAGGCCGAAAACCTCGCGGTCGGTGAGTTCGTCCCCTTCACCAATCAGTCCCTTCTGGCGCGCTTTGCGCAGGATACGCTCGCGGTCCAGTCCGCGCCCGTCGTCGGAGACTTCGATGGTGATGTATCCGGCCTGGTGATAGGCCTTCAGTCCAATGCGGCCGACGGGATTCTTTCCGGCCTTCACACGTTCTTCGGTGGACTCGATGCCGTGGTCGGCCGAGTTCCGCACCATGTGCATCAGCGGGTCTCCCAGCTCCTCGACGATCGTGCGGTCGAGCTCCGTATCTTCACCGCTGACCAATAGCTCGGCCTGCTTGCCGCCCTTCCGGCTCAGGTCGCGCACCAGACGGGCCATTCGGCTAAAAAGCTGCCCGATGGGGACCATGCGCATGCTCATCGCCGTCTTTTGCACTTCACCGGTGATGCGGCTGAGTTGCATTAGATTGCGTTGGACCCGTGCGTTGATCATGGAGGCATCGTGACGCAGCAGGCTCTGCGCGATCACCATTTCGCCGACCATGTCCACCAGGAAATCCAGCTTCGCCGTATCCACCTTGACGGCGCGCGTTTCCCCGGTCTGCTTCTGGGCTGCCACGGTTGCGGCGCCGTCGGGCGTTGGTCGGCCGGCCGGCTCAATCTCCACCCGCTCCTCCGTCGCCGGCTCGGGTTGCCGCTCAACGCTCTCCGGCCGCACTTCGGCGGGCGCTACCGGGACGGCGGCGGCTTCGGGGTTGGACAGAGCTCGGATCCGGACCAGCAATGGGCTCGAGTCGATCACGGCCGGCGGGCGGCCAGCCCGCACGCATGCTTCGGCGTTCTGCATTTCCGTCTTCAGGAAATCGGAAGCGGCCAGAACCACGTCGATCACCGCGGGTGTGATGACCAGCTTGTCGTTGCGCGCCAAATCCAGCACGGTCTCTACGTCGTGCGCCACATTCTGGATCGTAGTGAATTCCAGGAATCCGGCCAACCCTTTGATGGTGTGAAAGCCCCGAAAAATCGTGTGCACCGCGTCGTGATTGTGCGGGTCCTGCTCGACCGCCAGTAGCTGAGTTTCGATGTTGGCGAGATGCTCCCGAGACTCCAGCAAGAAATCGTTGAGCAGCTCGAGATCGAAGTTGGGCGGCAGCGCGAGTGCGGCTTCGGCGCGGGCCGGTTGGCCGTTCGGACTGGCCGGCGCCGGTTGCGCCGCTGCGTCGTCCCGCGCAGCCTGTTCCAGGGCCTCCTGCAATTGTCCGATCGCGGTTTGCAACGAACTCTGCAACGCGGTCCGGTCTTCCAGGGCGCTGCCAGCTTCCAGGTCGCGTTGCAGTTCCAAGGCGAGCCCCGCCACGCTGGCCCAGCCCACTTGGGCCGCCTGATCGCTGATTTGGATCAGCACGGCTGTCATCGCCTCCGGAGAGTGGGACGAATCTTCGGTGTCGGCTTGAAACATGACGGCCATGGCGAGCGCGTCAATCTGCTGGCGCAGCGCTTCGACCGTCCCGGTTTTGTGTGTCATCTCCATTTCCATCGTTTCTTTCCGGACCAACGCTCAAGCCAGCGGGGCCCTCCGGGGCTCGTCGCCGCCGGTCACCAGTGACCTCATTTGCGCGACCAGGTGGCGCAGATTCTCGGCCTGCGCGGCCAGTTCTTCGCCCGCGGCAGCGCTTTCCTCGCTGCTCGCCGCCGATTCCTGGGTCACGCGTTCCATCTCGTGCACGGTGGTCGAGATCTGTCTGATTCCGCTGCTCTGCTCCTGGCCTCGCGATCGCACCTCTTCGATTAGCGTCCTCACTTGAACCGTGCTTCCGGTCACGGTGTGAATCGCTGCCGAAACTCGGTCCAGCTTGGAGCCGCCGTCGGCCGACCGCTGGATCGACTCTTGAATTAATTCCGCCGTGTCCCTGGCTGCCTGGGCGCTTCTTTGGGCCAGACTGCGGACTTCGTCGGCCACCACCGCAAAGCCCATGCCGGCCTCGCCCGCCCGGGCCGCTTCCACAGCCGCGTTCAAGGCCAGAATGTTGGTTTGGAAGGCGATTTCATCGATAACTTTGATGATTTTGGAGATCTTGCCGCTGGATGCCGAGATTTCATTCATCGATGCCACCATCTGAGACAAGGTGGCGTTGGCATGGGCAACGCTGCCATCGACCGAAGTCATCAGCGCGGCGGCGGAATCGGCATTCTGCGCGGTCTGATGTGCCAGGGAAGCGACCTCCTCGGCCGAAGCTGAGGTTTGCTCCAGCGCCACGGCCTGCTTGGATGCACCCTGCGACAACACTTGGCTCGCTGCCGACACCTGAGCCGCAGCCCCGGCTACCTGGTTGGCGCCATCACCGATCTCCCCCACAGTGGTGTACAGATAGCGGTTCAGCCGGCGAACCAGAGATGCGGAGATCGCCGCCACGGCCACGAAGCCGATGGCTACGGACGCTCCGAACAGCCACAGGCTGTTGGTAATGGCTGCCCTTTGCGAGACAGTTCGCTGGCCCAACCGGTCCACGACCTTATCGATCAGGTCGGTCGGCCCGCGGTCTTTGCCTTTCACCAACAGGTCCGTTTCGTGCTGGTTGCGCCCCTTCTCTCTGACGAAACCGTCCAGGGCCGCGG
>Ga0335071_10009062_pt1 | contig 10195 bp, 7 predicted proteins | sample Lox_Sample_15_FD_206724 | JGI IMG/M metagenome (GOLD analysis project Ga0335071, IMG submission 206724) | Soil microbial communities from Loxahatchee National Wildlife Refuge, Florida, United States - Lox_Sample_1.5 | ecosystem: Environmental > Terrestrial > Soil > Wetlands | place: USA: Florida...
GCCTCCTGTTGTTGCGCAGCCGGGAGCTTCGCAATCAGCAGGGCGTGGCCGATGGTGATCTGATCTTTCAGAAACGCCTCGGCCACAGGTGGAATGAGGTCGGCAAGCTTGATTCTGCCGTATTATGTTCCCCGCTTGCTTATGTGGCGCGTCATGATCCATGTTGGTTGAAACGAGACGTCCCATCGGAACATTCACAACATAAATGTGCCGAAAATCGGAGCATGGCAGAGCTTCGATGGGGAGATGCCTTAAGCGCATAACTGCGGAATAGTATGCCCTCCGACGGATCGATCCCACACGCCTCAGTTAGAGAACAACGTCCGCAAGAAGCCAAGACGGAGAATCGGGCAGGCCAACAGACTTCAGTTGGTTCACAGGCTAAATGAGGTGCGTCCACGCTTTACTCACGACTCGCGTCGCCGCCTCAGCCTAGATTGTTCGTGACAGCCTAGGCGGCGAAAACTTCTAGGGCGCCACTCCACTACCCAGCGTATCGAAAGCACAATCTGTAGGGTCAGCGGTAACTGAACACGCGCGGCAGCATTTCCTCAACTGTCTTGCAACTTCCGATTTTCGTCAAACACGAAGTGTTGATGGCAATGGCTCGCGCTCGCGCCGCGGGCGCGACGCAGGATTCCATTCCGACAGTCGCCCAAAAGCGGTCTCCAATCCCGTACCGCTTTAGCACGTCGACGCGGTAGTCCTGAAGGCACTCTGACGGAATCTTGGTTCTACTCTGTTGTACAACCACCCCCTTGTCGTCGCGCCATTCTCCGTGCTCGTCTCGCTTCCCTATGGTTAAGATAATGTAAGTCCCGGTAGCAATCCCATCCTCGAACCCAACGCTGGCGTCTACGACGGTTCGCGGGGCGAGGTGTAGTCTCTGCAGAAGACCGTTTTCCCCACGCCACCCGATACCGCAAGTTTGCTGGTCGCAACCAGTAGTGAAGATGGAATACTTATCTCGCTCAACTCGCCGACGCCACTCGTCGAGGCGGGTCTTGCCAACCTCCACCGTCGCGACTTGAGCCAGGAATCGATCAAGACTCCGTCGCGGCGATGTAACCGCCGAGTAAACGGCCGCCATCGAAACGATAGCTATCGAGCACGCGGCCGTAATAAGCGCCTTTTTCATCACTGGCAATTTCCTCTGAAATATTGACTGCAAGTGCTGTTGCACGAGTCAACCCTCCCATCCCACCACGCCAGCCAAGGGTCAAGTTGGCCGTCGATCAAAGGATCAGCCGCTGGAGCGGCTTGGAGTTGATTGAACACGGTATTTGGTTGTTTTCGCTGTGTTGTTCCATCTTGAAGGGTTCTGTATATCTGCTTAACACCCCAAAGCCGCTGATTTGGGATCCCGTAGTCAAAGTACTGCATCTTATTGAAGGTGCCGCTGTTTCCAGCAGTTATTTCATCATCAAACTCGTTGAAGGGAACTCGTGCACCGTTGGTGTAGTTGCATGGGTTGAGATTGTTGTATCCGGCTGGGCCACAACCTGTTTGGTTTTGTGGAATGTACTCGAACACTGTGTAACATTGCGTACTGTCAGTACTGCAAGGGAGTTCTTGCGTCAAAGTTGAGGGGGAACGCAGTCTGTATATTGGATACCGCGCAACGATCGTTTTGTCTTGACTCACCTTGTGACAATCCTGAGTGCCGACCAGCGCCAGTCCCGGGTCAGTAGTTCCGTTGTGTTGCGCGTCCCCTTTCGGGCGAGTACCGGGGGCCGAAGCTTCGAGAACCAAATTTCCTGAAACCGCCGCGGAGAGATTGCCAATGAAACCGAGATAAAGAGCTTCAGAATAGTAGTCGATGCTCGATAATCCTGAAAGCCCAGCCTGAAGGATCGGCCGCACAGCGGCTTTTTCAGATCCTCGCCTCAACTGACTTTGTGTCCCTCCTGACGAGTCAAAAGTCAGAACCGTGTCATTGCCACTCTGATCCGTGCTCTTCGCAACGAGCCCATTGCCGGCAGTAGACACAATGAGAGAAAGACTGTTTCCTGGAGTTTCCTGATATGTCCAGTTGGGAGTCCCGGATGCTAGGCTGAATGACACTATCTGAGAAACTGCGTTGTTCAGACCGTCGGTGCTGGTGCTGTTCCCCGCCGCAAAGCCCGTGCCATTCTCGCCGAGCACGATGCTTGGAGTTTGCCCATGGCCGACTGTTTGCGGACTGAACGGTAGATTATAGGGAGTTCCGACCACGCCTCCGCTTACCTTCACAGCCTGGTAAGGATATTGAGGCACAGGCCCACTGGATGGCGAGATCGTCCAGGTTGCCAAAACTCCTCCTTGCCCGTCGGAAACAATCGAGCCGGGAAGCAGGGCTTCGTTCTGAGTGGTGGAACTGAGTATCCCGCCTCCTATGGAATTATCAGGATTGATCTGGAACCAGTAAAGGGTATCGGAATTGATCTTCGTCTGGCCCATTTGGCGGGACTCCCATTCCACATAGACCGTCCCGTCGGTGTTCACCATGGGCGGTCCTACACAGCATTGCACGGCTACGATTTGCCCTTGCGGAGTCGTGATGGTTGAGGGCGGCTCCAGATCATAAATCGTCTGTCTCCCGTTATTTGGTAGCTGCATTGTGAGTTGCGGAAATCCGTTGTTGGTCGGTTCCGAAATGATCACCGCGCCGTCGCCGCGAACCGCGATCTGCGGAGCATCTCCGCCACCGTAACAATAGACTACGCCGTTGCCCTGTTGGACCCCGGCGGCGAGAGCTATGATCTGCGGCCTGCCGTACCAAGGATCCAAATCAAAAACGGTCAATGGGCTGGTTTGTCCGGGAGTGCAGGTGTCGTATTCCGTCACCAGTAGTCCGCCTCCGCCATCGGGAACACTGTTGTTGTTCAGCGCGGGCAAGGTGGTTTGCCACAGTTGCCGTCCGTCCGCAGTGAGAGCTTGCACGATGGATTGCGTGCCATTGCCGGTGATGGAATACAGGTCCGGCCCGCCGCCGGTCGGCACTGCTTGAACGATCTGTTGCGCGGAAAACCCAGGTACGGGAGGAATCGACCAAACAACGGTACCCGGCACGAGGACGCCGGCGGGCGATATCGTGACTTGTGCTTGTCCGGTAACGTTCTCCGCGTTGGCAGTAAGCGTTACCTGGCCAACGGCGATGCCGGTCAAGACGCCTGCATCGTTTTCGTCCGCCGCCACGCTTGCCAGACTGGGATCGCTCACCGTCCAGGTTACGTCCTGGCGCGGATACCCATTGCTATCCATGGCGGTAAAGTGTTGCGTGCCTTCCACCGTCACAGTGGCGGTTGCAGGCGTGATTTGTAGCGAATCGGGCGGCTGAATCTGCGAACCGGGGGTCTGATAAATTTCCGCCTGGGGAACAGCTTCGACGGAATAACCGTCTTCAAAATAGTAACGCTCGCCCCCTCCACCAGCTATTAAGACAGTCCCATCACTGAGCAATGCCGCGCCATGTTCGGCTCGTGGGATGTTGAGGTTGCCGGGAATGGAGAATGTGGCGGCGGCCGGATCGTATAGTTCGGCAGGTCCCAATCCCATGAAGCCATTGTTACCCGCTCCGTCGCCTCCGACAATCAGAACCTGTCCGTTGTTGAGCAGGTTCGCAGTGGCGTAACCCCTCGCGTAGGCAAGATTGCCCGTGAAGGAGAATGTTCTAGCTACTGGATCATACAACTCGGCCGTAGCCAAATACTGCGCCTGGCTATCTCCCGATTGAGTGTTAGCGCCCCCGACAATAAGGACTTTCCCAGTACCTAGCAATGTGGACGTGTGGTATTCCCTTGCTGCTTTAAGGTTGCCGACCGTTGTAAAGGCTGCCGTCGCCGGATTGTAGATTGCGGCAACAGCAATAGGAGACTGTCCCCATTGGCTGTCTCCGCCAGCGATCAAGACTGTGGCGTCGTTGAGGAGTGTCGCCGAGTGGTTCCATGTTGGTGTGCTGAGGCTACCTGTATAGGCGAAAGTACCGGTCGACGGGTCGTAGAGTTCGGCAGTCGCGGTTGGCGCTCCAGCAATGGAATCATACCCCCCCGTAATCAGTACCTGGCCGTTCTGGAGGAGGGTCGCTGTCTGGTCTGCTCGCCCCAAGTTGAGACTGCCCGTATAAGAAAATGTACCTGTTGTCGGGTCGTAAAGTTCAGCCGCTGTCTGAGAAAATGGGTACCCGTCTCGTCCCACGGAATTCCCTCCCGTTATTAAAACCATCCCATTTTGGAGAAGAGTCGCTGTGTGCCAATCTCGCGCGGCGTAGAGGGAACCCGTATACGCGAAAGTACCAGTCACCGGGTTGTATAACTCGGCCTTCGCTGTCGGTGCACCCAGGTTCCAATCCCAGCCACCTGCAATTAAGACCTGCCCATTCTGGAGAAGCGTTGCAGTGAAATCACTTCGTGGTGTGTTGAGACTGCCTGTTAGCCTAAACCTTGAAGGCGTGCCCGTGACCGATGCCGACCCGCTTACTGATCCAACTGCCGCTTGAATACTTGCAGTCCCCTCAGCAACTCCGGTTGCGACGCCTGATGTCGAAACGGTGGCGATCGTGACGTCCGACGAAGTCCACGATGCCAGGGAAGTAATGTTCCCCTGACTGTTGTCGGAATACGTTGCCGTAGCAATGAGCGGTTGTGTGGCACCTACGGCAAGCGAGATCATGGATGGCGTGACTGCGATTGAGCTGATGCTGAGAATATTCTGCGTAAGGACAGGAGACGTGCAGCCCGCATAGGTGCTGTTCCCGCCATAGACGGCACTGATCGAGTGCGAACCGATCGTCAAAGCGGAGGTGGAATAGGTTGCAAAGCCGCTCGCCAGTGTTCCCGATCCGAGCGCCGTTCCGCCATCGTAGAATGTCACGGTCCCGGTCGCCGCCGATGGGGTGACTGAAGCCGTGAATGTCAGAGCAGAACCGTATGGGGCAGGATTGGCGGACGATGTCAACGCGACAGACGATGGCTGCTTGACGGTCTGGGTCAAAGTGCTTGAAGTGCTCGTGTTGTAGTTTGAGTCGCCGCTGTAAGTCGCCTTGATGGAGTGCGAACCCACCGCCAACGTCGAGGTGCTGTACGACGCAGTTCCGCTGCTGATTGTTCCCGTTCCGAGAGTTGTAGTCCCGTCCTTAAACGTCACTGTTCCGGTCGCCGTCGACGGTGTCACAGTTGCGGTAAATGTTACAGAAGAGCCGTACGCAGATGGGTTTGCAGAAGACGCAACGGTCGTTGTGGTGTTTGCCTTATTGACCGTCTGCGTCAATGTCGAAGAAGTGCTGGCGTTGTAGTTGGAATCACCTCCGTAGACAGCCGTGATCGAGTGCGACCCTCCTGAAAGGGTTGCGGTGCTGTATGTGGCCCTTCCACTGCTGAGCGTGCCCGTCCCGAGTGTTGTGCTTCCGTCCTTGAACGTTACGGTGCCGGTCGCCGTCGACGGTGTCACAGTTGCCGTGAATGTAACGGACGCTCCGAACGTCGAGGGGTTTGCCGATGAAGACACGGCGGTCGTCGTTGATGCCTTGTTGACGGTCTGCGTCAGGGCTGAGGAAGTGCTGCCGTTATAGTTCGAGTCACCTCCATAGACGGCAGTCATCGAGTGCGATCCAGTCGTCAGCGCCGATGTGGTGTAGGTAGCTTTTCCGCCACTTAGCGTGCCGGTCCCGAGCGTGGTGCTCCCGTCCTTGAAAGTGACAGTTCCCGTTGCCGCCGACGGTGTTACCGTCGCAGTGAACTTCACCGAACTTCCATACGTGGACGGATTCAATGAAGATGCAACGCTTACAGACGACGATGACTTCGCAAATGCCAATTCCAACACGGACGCCAAACAGATAGCTACGCACAGAAGACGAGACACGGTTCGCACGGGAACACACTCCTTTGTCATTGCACTAGGGTCGAGGGAATCGAGAAGGACGCTGTCAGATGCGGCCGTTCCCAGGTATCAGGGTGCCGGTTGCTGCTGAGAAAATTGTTGAAGAGATTTGCGGGCAGTCCAGAACGAATTGCTGGCCGATGAAGCGAGGGGCACATGAGATCGGTGCTACACCCAAGCCTGATCTCTTCCCAACGGGGAACAGGCCAGACTCAAGCCGACGGATACTCCATTGTCTTTCCAGGGAAATGCGGCAGATTCCCTGACCTTTGCCGCCGCCGAGTCCCCCTCAATGACGCACTCGGCACGCGGCCAAACATAGCAGCTACTACCCTTGTTACGGGTACGCAAAAATGATGCTATTTAGTAAGTTTGTTTGAAGAAAAGTAACTTGAATCGCTGAATGCGGTCAAGTGAAGTACATCACACATCCATGTGTCCCAACTCTCAGAGGTCATTGATCTGATGGATTCGCTGGCTGCACTCTCTCGGCAGGAGGCTTTCCATGTTCAATACTCTTTACCGTTGTTCACGCACCATCGCACGTCACGAAAATGGTCCGTTGGCCGAATCAAGACGCCGGTATCTTGAGCATCTTGCCGCTCAGGGAGCGGCGATCCACACGATCAGAGCTGCTGCTGGTGTCATCTATCGCGCCACAATGATGATGAAGCTGGACGAATCCAGCCCAGTGGAGAGGCGAGATGTCGAGCGGGCGGCCAAACGCTGGGCTCACCGTTGGTACCGCAACGCCAGCAGCCGCGGACCTGACCTGACCGATAAGGAGTTCCGTCAGACCACCTGCAACTGGCTTCGGTTCTCCGGCCGGCTGCGGGAATCAGATCGTGTCCCGTTCCCACACCAACAGGAGATCGATGCGCTCTGTCAGTACATGGATGTCGAGAGGGGACTTTCGCCGAAGACAATCGAAAGTGTCCGACAGAGCCTGAGAAAGTTCTTCCAGCATACGAGGAAGAAGCAACTCATCAAGCTCAGGATTGCGGATGTAGAGCGGTACCTTATCTTTCTGGGCAAGAGAGGTTGGACTCGCGCTGGAATCCGGGGCAGAGCTCACCAACTTCGAATGTTCTTCCGTCATGGCGAGCAGATGGGGTGGACAAAACTAGGGATCGCTGATGCGATTCGCGGCCCTCGCGTTTATCAGCATGAACAACTGCCTCTCGGTCCGTCGTGGCCAGATGTGCAGCGGCTGCTGGCTAGCACGGAGACAAATCGGAAGGCCGACATCCGCGACCGTCCGATCCTGCTCTTGCTTGCCTTCTATGGGTTGCGTGTAGGTGAAGTCCAACGGCTTCGTTTGGAAGACATCGACTGGGAACAAAGAACGATCACAATCACAGCCACGAAACAGCACCGCTGTGCCCGTGTTTGTCCGCTCATCCCTTCAGTTGGAGATGCGATCGTTCGGTATGTCCGCGAGGTGCGCCCACAGCGTACTGAATATCGGGAGATCTTCCTCCGATTGCATGCGCCCTGCCGGCCGTTCCGACATGGCGGCCTTTACGGAATCGTGGCCACACGGTTCCAGCGGCTAGGCATTAAATCACCGCGCACAGGTCCGCATTCCTTGCGTCACGCGTGCGCTACTCATCTGCTTTCTCAGGGTCTGACGCTGACTGAAGTTGGAGGTCACCTCGGCCATCGCTCACTCGATTCCACTCGTATTTACGCCAAGGTGGACATGCCAGCTCTGCGCGAAGTTGCGAATCTCGATCTGGGAGGCCTGCTATGAAACTGTGCGATGCAATATCCAGGTACGTTTCCTACAAGCAAGGCATCGGAATGATTTTTGAAACCGAAGCGACGATTCTTCGTGCCTTTATGGCTAAGGTAGGGCCAAATGTACCGATCGGGAAAATAACTTCCGATTCGGTACTTCAGTACCTGACCGGCCGCGGTCCACTTACTCTCTTCTGGCATCGCAAACACGATGCACTGAACGGCCTTTGGAGGTTTGTGATCCAGCACGGCTGGACGGATCGGTCTCCGGTACCTCAACGTCGGCCGAAAGAACCTGTCCCTTTCATCCCCTACATCTACTCGCAAGAGGAACTCAAGCGGCTGCTCGACGGAACCTCAACCTACCAACCAGAATGCCGCAAGCTGGAACCTATTACCCTGCGAGCCATCCTACTATTGTTATACGGCGCGGGCCTTCGCACCAGTGAACCACTTCGCCTCACATGTGACGATGTCGATCTGATCGAAGCCATACTCAGCATTCGCTTCACGAAGTTCTATAAAAGCCGACGCATCGCACTCAATCAGCAGCTGCTGCAGGTGCTCATCGAGTATGACAAGAACCGGCGGCAGTCGGGCCTACTGAGGAGTGGTTCTGATCCCTTCTTCACTTACAAACACGGTGATCCGGTAAAGAGGTTCGTTCTCGAAGATGCGTTCTTCCGATTGCGAAAACATGTCGGTGTCACACGTGAAAATGCACGGTATCAACCACGTCTTCATGATCTTAGGCATTCGTTCGCCGTCCATCAGCTCACCGCATGGTACCGGACCGGGGCGGACGTTCAACGTCTGCTTCCAGCCCTCTGTACGCATCTTGGTCACATCAGCCTGTCAGGTACACAGCGCTATCTGACAATGACGCCCGATCTGCTGGCTGAAGCGGCGTTGCGGTTCGCGAATTACGCGGGGGAGGCAGCGTATGAACAAGCATGATCAACTCGGGCCATGGGTACGTCGCTTCCTTCTTGAGCACCTGATCAAAGAATGCAACCTGTCACCTAACACACAGTACAGCTACAGAGATACCCTAGCCATGCTGCTGCCTTTCGTTGCCGAGCAGCTCCGAAAACCACTGGACTGCCTGGAAATCGGCGATCTCTGCGGCGATCATGTCCGCCAGTTCTTAAATCATATCGAACAGAATCGCCACGTCACGGTTGCGACCCGCAATCAGCGGCTAGCGGCAATACACTCCCTCGCACGTTTTATCGCCGAGTATAGTCCGCAACACGTGGCCTGGTACGGGGAGATTAGGACGGTACCTTTTAAGAAGACAACGCGGAAACTGATTCCTTACCTCGAAAAACAAGAAGTCGAGGCCATTCTGACGTCACCTGATCGCACGACGAAGGTGGGCCAGCGAAACTACGCGCTCCTCTTGTTTCTCTACAACTCGGGGGCACGCGTGAGCGAGGCGGCGGACCTTTGTATTGCCGACCTCGATCTCGGAACCTCATCGCACGCAAATGCGAGTGTCCGTATCCTCGGTAAGGGCCGGAAAATCCGCCGATGCCCGCTGTGGCCGAAAACCGCGACGGAACTGGCCAACCTGCTGGACGGTCGATCAGCAAACGAGCATGTCTTTATCAACCAGCGTGGAGAACCACTAACGCGTTTCGGGATCTATGGCATGCTGCAAGCTTGCGTTGCACGCGCTAGCACTCTGGCACCATCACTCTGTTCGAAAGGAATCAGCCCACACACGATTCGTCATTCAACGGCGACCCATCTGCTTCGTGCCGGCGTTGATCTGAACACCATTCGCTCGTGGCTCGGCCACGTCTCGATAGACACAACCCAGGTCTATGCAGAGATCGATCTCGAAATGAAAGCTCGGGCGCTGGAAAAGTGCAATGTTGGGGACGTGAAGAAGCCAACTACGGCGCCCGACGGAACGCTGATGGCATTCCTCCGGGCGATCTAGCCAACCTAGACTTATGTGGTCTCTGGATGCGGTGCGAACCGCATGACGAGCGGTCACGGCTTCTAAAGACCACATAAATCAATAGTCAACATAATACGGCTTATGTTCTCAGAAACATAAACCGTAAACATAGGCCTCGCTCTTTCCGGCTCGGGCAGCGATGTTGGCGATGGTGTAGGCAGGTTCTCCAAGTTCCAAGAGGGACTTGAATCCGAGGGCTTCTTCCAAGGGGTGAATGTCCTCGCGTTGCAGGTTCTCCACGACTTGAGCTTCGATGGCTTCCGCGTCGGTCAGTTTGACGATGCGTACCGGGATGGAATCGAGTTCCGCAATTCTCGCGGCCCGGAGACGGCGTGCTCCGGCCACGACCTCATACTTGCTTGGCTCCAATTCCCGCACCAAGAGGGGCGCGAGAACTCCCTGCGTCTTGAAACTGGCGGCCAGCTCCTCAAGACTCTTGTCGTCAAATCGCTTGCGGGGATTGCTGGCCGATTCAATCAGCGCCGCTACGGGGACGCTGCGATATTCATGGTTGTTGACTGCACTTTGCGTATTCGGCATCTTCTTTTCTCCTTTGATTTGATGGGTTGTCGTTTCGTGATGGACTGCGCCGATTTCTGGCGCGACTGCGGGACGTGACGGGTCAGG
>Ga0335071_10009063_pt1 | contig 10193 bp, 7 predicted proteins | sample Lox_Sample_15_FD_206724 | JGI IMG/M metagenome (GOLD analysis project Ga0335071, IMG submission 206724) | Soil microbial communities from Loxahatchee National Wildlife Refuge, Florida, United States - Lox_Sample_1.5 | ecosystem: Environmental > Terrestrial > Soil > Wetlands | place: USA: Florida...
CCCGAGCTTCAATATCTGGCGCCATTCGACCTGAACTCTATTCCCGCCGAGCCAAAGGCCTCGCCAAGCTTGTAAATTTCAACCAGGCTTGCGGGCAATGGGCGGCAAGCAGCTTCTCCGGGCTGGGGCGATGGTTAGCATTTGCCGAGCGGGCGGGAAAAGGGCAGGTTTGAGTAAGTCAGGGCGCCCTGTGCGAGCACCCGGCGCCCCGGCGAGCCACAGACGCAAACAGAAAGAGACACTATGGCCCAGGCAATCATGGACCCCGAGCAGGTGCGACGCTTCGCCGAGGAACTCAAACGCTTCAACAACGACCTGAAGGACAAGATCGTCTCCCTGCAGGCGCGCTTCGCGGCGCTGGGCGACACGTGGCAGGACGAGGAGCACACCAAGTTCGCCGAGGAATTCAAGCAGACCATGAAGGCGCTGAAGAAGTTCGTCGAGGTGTCCAACCAGCACACGCCCTACCTGCTGCGCAAGGCCCAGCGCATCGAGGAATACCTCAACCAACACTAGCCCCATGCCCGAACGCGCCCAGGTCACGTCCATTGATGCGCTGGAGGCCTTCCGGGCGAACCTGATCGTTTACCTGAGCAAGGCGCGCCCGACGCTGGAGGAGGTCAGCGCCGACGTGCAGCGGACGCGAAGCTGGCTGGAGGGCGAGCAGCGGACGCATTGGGAGAATGAGCTGCGGCGGCGGAGCCAGGTGTTGGAGGAAGCGCAGCAGGCGCTCTTCAGCTCCAAGCTGTCGCGCTTCCGCGAAGCCAGCGCGGCCGAGCAGATGGCCGTCCAGCGGGCCCGGCGGGCGCTGGACGAGGCCGAGGCCAAGCTGCGGGTCTTGAAGCAGTGGCGCCGGGTCTTCGACAACCGGGTGGACCCGCTGGTCAAACAGATGGAGAAGCTGCACACGGTGCTGGCGCATGACATGGTGCAAGCCGTGGCGTATCTGGCGCAGGCGATCCAGACGCTGGACGCCTATGCGGGAGTGGCGCCGCCCGCCGCCGGGCCGGGGGCGGCCCAGCCGGCCAGCCCGACCCCGGAGCCGGAGCACAAGCCATGAAAGCCAGCGGCAACCGCCTGTCCGGCATCACCAAGGAGCTGCGCGCCCAGTGGCAGGAGACGAAGGCTTATTGGAAGGACGCCAAGAGCGTGGAGTTCGAGCGCCGTTACGTGGAAGAACTCTTGGCCAGTGTGGACCGGACCGTTACAGTGATCGAGCAATTGGACAAACTCGTCAGCAAAATCAGGAAGGACTGTGAGTAGCGCCCTGGGAGTCGGCCAGATCCTGGAACGGCTGCACCGCCTCAAGGGCACGGTGCGGGACTTTGCTGCGCGGGCGGAGAAGCTGAACGCGGAATTCCAGGCCCAGACGGCCCGGGAGCAGCGGCTCCGCGACACCGCGGCCCAGAAGCAGGCCGGCGAGCTGGCGGGGGCCATCAGCCAGGCCGAGGGCGACCTGGCGACGGCGCGCGAAGCCGTTGACGCCAAACACGAACGGCGGAAGGTCAGGATCGGCAAGGGTTACCAGGCGAGCAAAGAAAAGGGCCTGGCGGACGTGGAGAGCCAGACCGGCACGCGCAAATACGAGCTCCAGAAGCGGATGCTGCAGGCCGAGCGGGACCGGGATGCGAGCCTGACCGGGGCCGCCAACACGCTGGCCGAGTTCAAGGCCAACCTGGCCGCCGAACAGGCCGCGCTGACGCAGTTGGAAGCGGACGCGCATACCAGCTTCAAAGGCTACTGGAAACTCGTCCGCAGCCTGTCGGCGGCCTACCAAAAGAGCGCCCCGCCGGAGGCGGCGCTGGATGAAAACCAACTCCTGGCGGAACTACGCAGCCTGCTGGAGAAGACCCGGGCTGACCTGGGCCGGTTCCGCCGGTTCTGGCTGCTGCGGATATTCAAGTATCTGTTCGCCTGGGTGCCGATCATCCTCTGCGAGATTCCGCTCATTCTCCAGCAGACAGGGCTTAATCCGGCCGGTTACTGGCGGGCTGGCTGGTGCGTGGGTGGCAGCCTGGTCGCGGTGCTGATTCTCCGCGCGCTGGCCCAGAGCCAGGCGAAGCCGCTGGCGGCGGCGATTGCCGGCGCGCTCGCGCGGGCGCGGCGGTGGCACGACGCGGCCCACGAGCGTTCCGAGACCCACTACCAGCAGGAGCTAGCGCGCATCCAGGGGGAGTTCGAGCGCACGACCCGCACGGTGGATCAACAACTGAAGCAGGCGCTGGCGGAAGCCGGCGAGCGGCGCGTGGCCTGCCGCATGAAGTGCGACGGGAAAGCCTACCGCGCTCTGGAGACGAACGAGCGGGTCCGCCAGGCGAAGCGGGACCAGCTCGAACGGCAACACGCCGAACGCCTGGAACAAGTGAAGCGCACGGGGGAGACGCGCCGCAAAGCGGAGCTGGAGGCCAGCGAGAAGCGGGAAGCGAAGCTTAACACGGATTACCAGGCCGAGTGGCAGAAGTTGCAGACGGAGTGGAAGCAGACGCTCCAGCCCATCTACGAAGCGCTCGAGTCGGCCCGGACGACGGCCGGGAAGCTGTTCCCGCCCTGGGAACCGCGGCTCCTGGAGACCTGGAAGCCGGCGCCGGAGTTCGCCGCCGCCGCCCAGTTCGCCCGGATGGCCGTGGACGTGGAGAAGCTGGCCGAGACCGCCATCGTGGACCGCCGGCTGGCGCTGCCCGGCCCGGCCCGATTCTCGGTGCCGCTTTGCCTGGCCTATCCGGGGCAAGGGTCCATCCTGTTCGAGACGGGCGGCCCGGGCCACGAGGAGGCGATCGGCGCGCTCAACAACGTCATCCTGCGCCTGCTCTCCACCGCGCCGCCGGGCCGGCTGAACTTCACCATCCTCGACCCCGTGGGCCTGGGCCAGAACTTCGCCGGCATCATGCACCTGGCCGACTACGAGGAGCAGATCATCAACAGCCGCATCTGGACCCAGTCCGGCCAGATCGAGCAGAAGCTGGCCGACCTGAACGAGCACATGGAGAAGGTCATCCAGATGTATCTGCGCAACGAGTACGCCACCATCGCCGAATACAACGAGCAGGCGGGCGTAATCGCGGAGAAGTATTACTTCCTGGTCATCGCCGACTTCCCGGCCAACTTCACGGAGACCGCCGCCAAGCGGCTGCTGAGCATTGCGGCCAGCGGGGCGCGCTGCGGCGTCTATACCCTGATTCACTGGGACCAGCGGCAGCCGCTGCCGCCGGAGTTCATTCCCGACGAGCTGCGGGCCAGCAGCGTTTGCCTGAGCGCCAAGGGAAACCAGTTCCTGCTCGCGGGGCAACCGGTGCCGGGGACCGACCTGGCGCTGGAAGCGCCGCCGCCGCCGGAGTTCGCCATCGAGTTCGTGAACAAGGTCGGCCTGAGCAGCCGGGACTCCAGCCGGGTGGAAGTGCCCTTCGCCCATGTGGCGCCGCCCGAGGCGGAGGTCTGGACCGAAGACACGGCCAGCGAGCTGCGGGTGCCCGTCGGCCGCACGGGGGCAACCAAGTTCCAATACCTGGCCATCGGCAGGGGCACCTGCCAGCACGCGCTGATCGCGGGCAAAACCGGCTCGGGCAAGTCCACGCTGTTCCACGTGATCATCACCAACCTGGCGCTGTGGTGCCGCCCCGAGCAGGTGGAGTTCTACCTCGTGGACTTCAAGAAGGGCGTCGAGTTCAAGTGCTATGCGGCCCACCGGCTGCCGCATGCGCGCGTGGTGGCCATCGAAAGCGACCGGGAATTCGGCCTGAGCGTCCTGCAGCGGGTGGACGACGAACTGCGGCACCGCGGCGACCTTTTTCGCAAGCTCGGCGTCCAGGACGTCGCGGGCTACAAGCGGGCGGGCGGCACCGAGCCGATCCCGCGCTCGCTGCTGATCATTGATGAGTTCCAGGAGTTCTTCGTCGAGGACGACCGGATTTCGCAGACGGCGTCGCTGCTGCTGGACCGGCTGGTGCGGCAGGGGCGGGCTTTCGGCATCCATGTGCTGCTCGGCTCGCAGACGCTGGGCGGCGCTTACACCGTCGCCCGCACCACGCTCGGCCAGATGGTCATCCGCATCGCCTTGCAGTGCAACGAGGCGGACGCTTACCTGATCATGGACGAGAACAACCCGGCGCCGCGCCTGCTCTCCCGCCCCGGCGAGGGCATCTATAACGACATGGCGGGCATGATCGAAGGCAACAGCCCGTTCCAGGTGGTCTGGCTGCCGGACCAGGTGCGCGAGACGTATCTGGCCAAGGTGCGGGCAAGGGCGGATGCCGAAGAAGTCCAAAGTCTAAAGTCTAAAGGCCAAAGTCCGGGGGCAGATGGGGCAGCACGTTACCCGGGGCCGATTGTCTTCGAGGGGAATGCGCCGGCGGACGTGCGCGAGAATGCGGTGTTGCGGGGGTTGCTGGAAGCGCCCGCGGTCAAGCCGACGACGGCAGGCCGCATCTGGCTGGGCGCGCCCAATTCCATCAAGGGGCCGACCGAGGCGGCGTTCCAGCGCCAGAGCGGCAACAATCTGCTGCTGGTCGGGCAGCGCGACGAGGCCATGCTGGCCATGCTCTCCGTCGGACTGGTCTCGCTGGCCGCCCAGTACGCGCCGGGGACGGCGCGCTTGATTCTCTGCGACGGCACGGCGCCGGGGACTTCCCAGCGCGAGTATATTGACCGGATCGTCCAGGCCATCCCGCACCCGATTACGCAGGCGAAGCCGGGTGACCTGGAAGCGATCATGAAGGAGCTGGGGCAGGAAATGACGCAGCGGTCTGAGGCGGCGGATGCCGAGGCGGCGCCGCCGGTGTTCCTGTTCATTCACGGCCTGCAGAAGTACAGCAAGCTGCGCTATGAGGAGGACTTCGGCTTCTCGGGCGGCGACGCCGAGGCTGAACCCAAGCCGGCGGCGGTGCTGAACAATCTCATCTGCGAAGGGACCCGGCTCGGCTTCCATGTGATCGCGACCTGCGACACCTGCAACAACGTGAACCGTTACCTGAGCCGCAAGGCCTTCAGCGAATTCGAGATGCGCGTGCTCTTCCAGATGAGCGCCAATGACTCGGCCACCCTGATTGACAACCCGAAGGCGAGCCTGCTGGGCCTGCATCGCGCGCTCTTCTACAACGCGCAGGAGGGCTACCTCGAGACCTTCCGCCCCTACGCCCTGCCCGGCAGCGAGTGGATCGAGCAGGCGGCCCGAAACCTCGCGCGGCTGCATAAGGGGCCGGGTTCCGCATAGACGACCACCGCCTCTACCGCGAAGCAAGCCAGCTAACGCAGGCGCCGAGCTGCGCGCAGCGTTTGAAGTGCGCGGAGCTCGCTCTCGCTTTCCACCGCGCCGGCCCTGCCCAACGCGCCAGCAAGCTGGACGCACTCCATACGCTTCGCGTCTCCCGGCCCGCACCCGATTTGCGCGCAGCGTTTGGAGTGCGTCCAGCTTGCTGGCGCTGTGGAAGGGTGGAGCGCATGAAAGCGGGAGCAAGCTCCGCGCACTCCAAACGCTGCGCGACCCCGGCGCCGCCGGGCTAGAAGTCGTCCTCCACTTTCACCTGGTCAATCTTGAAGCGATAGATCGTTCGCACCTGCGCCGGGGAAGCAGTTCGCTCAAACCACGCCGCCGAGCACCACGGATACGCATTGGCCACGGCAACCAAACCATGCTTCACCGCGTTTTGGTGAACGTAGTTGAGTCGCACCAAATAGGAGTACTGATACGTCAGCCGCGTCTCCCAGAAATTATGCCAGACCGTGCGGCCTTCGATGCCGTCCAGGCGGTTAAGCTCGATCGCTGACCGCGAGTGCAGCTCCCGTAGGAACTCGCGCAGGGGCACCGCGTCCGGGGCCCCGCGCACGACGCAGTGATAGTGATTCGCCAGCACGGCCCATGCTTCGAGCTGCCAAACACATTTCCGGGCCAGCGACAACAGCAGCCGCTCGAGCAAGTCGCGCTTGGCCGGGGTGTCAAACAGGCGTCGCTTATGGAGCGTGGCCGCCGTGACGAGGTAAATGCCGTGCTCGCTAAGCCGATGGACGGGGGCATGTGGCCAGTCTTTAGGAGGCGCCTCCTGACTGAGGTCCTTAGTAACGGGAGGCTTGAGGGCAAAGCTCTTTGGTGAAGGTGGCAGGTAATCGTCCATGACGCGTGCTTGTACCAGAGATTCGTCATTTGCAATAGCGCAATCGGCTGTCTGGAGGCGGCGAGACGGCGCGAAGCGTTTGGAGTGCGCGGAGCTCGCTCCCGCTTTCGAAGCATCCCTGGCAGGCGAAAGCGCCAGCAAGCTGGACGCACTCCAAACGCTGCGCGCGGCAGGGAGCGCAGAAAAAGCTGGCACCGGCGCTACCGGCTTGGACAGGATCGAGGCGTGCAGAGCCATCGGCACTCCAGAGCCTTAATCACCGCAATGGTCGTGCTGCGGTGTCTTGCCGGCTTGAGCTTGCCCGGGGGCCAAGCGCCCGAGCGCGAAGCCACGCCCGCAGTCGTCAACCCGGCCTTGCGCTCGCCGTTGCGCCAAACGCTCAGCCTGGACGGCGCGTGGGATTTCGCCACCGACCCCGCGGGCGCGGGCGACGAAGCGACGTGGTTCAATCCCGGCATCCCGCTCCCGAATAAGACCTCGCTCCAGGTCCCCGGCTGCTGGGAAGCCCAGGGCATCGGCGGGCCGGGCAACAGCACCACGGTCACGCCGGAGCGCAGCATTCGCCCGTTGCGCGGGTCTTACGTCGGCACCGGCTGGTATCGCAAAGAGCTGACCTTGCCAAAGGCCTGGGCGGGCAAGCAGGTCTGGCTCAAGCTCGGCGGCGTCCATGCCCAGGGCTGGTTCTGGGTGAATGGCGCCTATGTGGGCCACAATGCCTGCTACTGCGGCGCGTACAAATACAACATCACCGACCTCGTGCAACCGGGCGCGCGGGTCGTCATCGCCGCCAAGGTGCGCAATGACGTGCCCAGCCGCAAAGGGCTGATGAGCTGGATTCAGCGCTTCGGCGGGCTGTACCGCAGCGTGGAGCTGGAGGCCACGCCGGCGCTGCTCATTGACGACGCCTACGTCGTGGGCGACCTGGACCGGCGGGAATGCGTTGTGCACGTCCGGGTGCGCTCGGTGGCACCGGGCGGCCCGGGGGCCGGGGACGCAACGCTCCAGATCAACGTCGCCACGCTGGACGGCACGCCCGCGGGCAAGGCCACGGTGGCCATCCCGGCCCTGGCTGGGCCGACGGTGGATGTGGCGGCGCCGATCGCGCTCGACCCCGTCCGCGCCTGGTCGCCCGAGGAGCCGAATCTCTACCGCGCGGACGTCGTGTTAAAGCTGGGCGGGCGGGCCCTCGACGGCTGGGTCGAGCGCTTCGGCGTGCGCAAATGGGAGGTGCGCGGGGGCAACTTCTATCTCAACAACCGGAAGTATTTTATCCGCGGCTATGGCGATGACTATGTGTACCCGCTGACCCTCGCCTCCCCGGCGTCGCGCGAGACGCATCGGCAGCACTTGCAACTGGCGAAGGCCTACGGGTTCGCCTATGTCCGGCATCACACCCACTGCGAGCTGCCCGAGTTCTATGAGGCGGCGGACGAGGTGGGGATCATGGTTCAGCCGGAGCTGCCCTACTACGGTTCGACGCCGTCGGCGAGCCCGGCCAAGGAATACTTCCAACCCGCGGAGGACTTGACCGAGCTTTACACGCATTACCGGCGCTACGTGTCGCTGGCGACCTATTGCACGGGCAACGAGGGCCACCTGGGGTCACCGATTGACCGCGAGGTGTATCAACTGGCCAAGCGGCTCGATCCGACGCGGCTGGCGCTGCACCAGGATGGCGGACGCAACCTCAAGGACAACGCCGACTTTCATCAGGGCCCGAGCGTGCCTTGGCAGGCGGGCACGCAGGATGGGTCGTGGCCGTTCACGGCGCACGAATACCTCAACCTGGCGACCCAGGAAGACCCGCGCCTGGCCTCGCAATACACCGGCGCCGTGTTGCCGCCGGTAAAGCCGGAGGACTTCCGCGCGGACCTGGCCAAGGCGGGCCTGTCCTGGGAATGGGGCGTGGCGACGCTCGACGCGGGCAACCAGCTCCAGCGCGTCTATCAGAAGCGCGGGCTGGAGCAGGCGCGGCGCGACCCGGCCTGCGGCGGGTATATCTACTGGACGATGATTGACGTGGGCTCGCCCGCGGCGCAGGGGCTGTTCAACCAGTTCTGGCAGCCCAAAGCGAGCACGGCGGAATACTTCCAGCAGTTCAACCGGCCCACGGCGGTGCTGGCGAAGTTCACGCCCACCGAGCGTATTGTGCGGTCGGGGGAGAGTGTGAGCGTCGAGTGGTGGATCTCGGCCTTCGATGCCAAACCCCTTCGCGGGCAGGCCGCCACCTGGCGGCTGGAACGGGGCAACCAGGTGCTGACTTCAGGCCAATTGCCGCCGCTGGATGCCGAAGCAGGCGACGTGAGGGTCATCGGGAGCACCGAGATCAAGGCGCCGGCGCTGACCAAGCCGGCAAAGCTGCGCCTGGTCGCCGAGCTGCCCGGCACCGGCATCCGCAACGCCTGGGATCTCTGGGTATTCCCCCCGGTGACGCCGCAGCCCGAGGCCGGCAAAGGCATCGGCGCCGTGCCGAGCCTCTATCGCGCCCTCAAGGGCCGTTACCCGGCGCTGATGGAAGTCCGCGAGGCGGCTGCCGACGGGCCGGACTTGCAGCTCGCCGACCAGTTTGATTCGGCGGTGACCAATGCGCTGGCGCAAGGCAAGCGGGTGCTCGTGCTGCGGCTGCCGGGCGAAACACCCGGCGTCCAACTGGGCTGGTGGGCCATCAGCAAACAGGCGGGCACGGCGATCGCGTCGCACCCGGCATTCGGCGACTTCCCGCACGACGGCTACGTCAACGAACTCTGGTTCCGGCTGGTGGACCGCACGGTCAGCGCTCCCGATACGACGTGGCCCGCAGTCGAGCCGCTGATGGTCGGGCGCGGCAGCGCGGGCTACCTGTTCCATGTCTTCCAGGCCCGGGTCGGGCGCGGCAAACTGCTCGCCTCCGGCCTGAACCTCCTCTCGGATCAGCCGGAGGCGCAATACCTGCTGGACCAGTTCATCCGCTACGCCGGCTCCCCGGCATTCCAGCCCCAAGCCGCGCTCCCGCAAGCCGGGAAGTAAGCCCGCCCCCGCCTCCAGCCCGAAGGGAATTCAGCCCCCCTGTACACCACCTGGCGCGTAACTTCCGACGCTATAGCCATTTGCAAGCGCGATACTACTGGGTATAAACAAGGTATAAACAAGGGACAGACAAGGTATAGACAAGGTATAGACAAGGTATAGACAAGGTACAAACAAGGTATAAACATGGTTCAATGCGCAGTGATTGGGCGTTAATCCGGTGTTGGCCCGGCCCGGCTGTGGGTGGCGCAGCGCCGGAATGGGGCCTTCCTGCATCGGCTTTTTTGATATGGCGGGCACTTTTTTCGATTAACAGTGCTGGCCGGCTGGGCGTTAATGTCGTCGCATGAATACTTCACTGGATTGGCACGGACGGTTAGTAGCAGAGGCGGCGGTTGCGCTATTGGTTCTGGCGGGCGCAACGGCATGGGCCCAGCCCAAGGAGCAGAGCCTGCGGGTTGGGGTGTATGATTCGCGCGCCATCGCGGTCGCGTATTGGAACTCGACGGAAGGTGCGAAATCACTGGCGGCACTCAAGGCTGATTATCAGAAGGCCAAGGCGGCCAAGGACGAGCCGCGGGCTAAGGAGATTGAGACGCAAATGAAAGCCCGTCAGCGGCGGCTGCATGAGGAGGGTTTCAGCACCGGCTCAGTGGCCGACATCATGGCCAAAGTCAAAGACGCCCTGCCTGCGGTGGCGAAGAAGACGGGCGTGGACCTGATCGTGAGCAAGTGGGAGCTGAATTATCAGTCGCCGGGGGTAAAGGTGGTGGACGTGACGGACGACCTGGTGGCCCTCTTTCACGTCAGCCCGCAAGGCTTGAAATGGGTCCAGGGGATCAAGACGCAAGCGCCGGTGCCGATGGAGAAAATCACGGACGACATGGATTAGACCCGGGTCAGGCTGAAAAGGGCGGTCGCCGCTCCCGGATCCGGGAGCGTATCTTGATACCACCACCACGAGTTCGGTGGGACCCCCTCTCCTCCTCTGGAGGAGAGGGTCTGGGAGAGGAGGCCGTCACGCCGGCGAGCCGCTGCTGCCCCCGGTCGCTATCCCATTGGTGCCCCTCTCCCCAGCCCTCT
>Ga0335071_10009065_pt1 | contig 10191 bp, 8 predicted proteins | sample Lox_Sample_15_FD_206724 | JGI IMG/M metagenome (GOLD analysis project Ga0335071, IMG submission 206724) | Soil microbial communities from Loxahatchee National Wildlife Refuge, Florida, United States - Lox_Sample_1.5 | ecosystem: Environmental > Terrestrial > Soil > Wetlands | place: USA: Florida...
ATCATCACGCAGATCAGCCAGGGCTGGCCGAGCTTGTCCTCGACGAAGCTCTCGAAGGCCACTCCGACCAGGCCGGCCGGGATTGTGCTCACCACGAGCATCCAGGCGAGCCGCTCGTCGCGGGTCTTCACGCTGCGGCGCGCGAGGCTGCCGAACCAGGCCCTGAGGATGACCACGATCTCGCGGCGAAAGTAGGCGACGGCGGCCACGAAGGTGCCGAGGTGCAGGGCGACGTCGAACGTCTTGTTGAGGCTCTCGTTGCCGTGGAAGACGTTCCAGCCCAGCAGCCAGGGCACGAGGATGAGGTGGCCCGAGCTCGAGATCGGCAGGAACTCGGTGAGCCCCTGGACGATGCCCAGGACGATGGCGTGCAGCAGGCTCATCGGGGCGCGGAGGGTCGCGGGGCTTGTTGGATCATGGCGAGCTCCTCCGGGTTCGTCGTGGCCGGTCCTGCGCTCGGCAGTCTAGCCTATGCGGCGTGCCGACCCCAAGGGGCGACGCGGTTCCGCCGCCCCTCGCCCTTCAGGATGCCTCGCCGCCGGAGGGCGGCTGTGCCGGGCGGCGCATCACGGCGAGGCCGGCCGCGGCCAGCAAGGGGACCAGTGCGACGAGCCATGCGAGCGCGAGGGCACGACGGTGCGTAGGGTCGGCCAGCACCATCCAGCGCCCCGACCCCAGCAGCACCCTCTCGGTGTGGGCCAGCATGGCGACGATCTCGGCGCTCGCTTGCGAGCCCGCCACGATCGCGCTCGCCAGGCCGAACGTCGCGGCTGCGGCGGCGCAGGACGCGCCGAGCAGACGTCGGCCGCGAGCCATGAGGAACGCGCCGGCGAACGCGATGAGGGCCGAGAGGCCCCACGTCAGCGAAGGCCACGCCAAGGGATCGCGCGGCCGCCCCGCGGCGAAAGACCCCGGCCACGCCGATCCGCGGCTCACCCACATCTCGCCGCGCAGCCCGATCAGGAGCGCGAGGGCGAGTGCGACGCTCGCCGCCAGGGCGGCGAGCGTGACGGCGTGGTCGCGGGCGGATCGCGTCCGCAGGAGCGAGTCGCCGGACGACCGGTCGAGCGAGGCTTGCCGGCTGGTCCGCGGGGTCAGTCGTGGCCACACGGTGACGGCCGCGGCTCCCGCCAGGAGCACGACGACAGGGAGCCACAGGACGGCGAGGTAGGCATGGTCGCGCGGGTCCGCGAGCGCGGAGGGCGGACCGTAGGTCGCCGTTATCACGTGGCCGACGTCAGACACGACGACGCCGGCGAAGCCGAGCGCGATGCCCTCGAGGCAGACCGCCAGGGTCACGCGAGGGGGCAGGCGCGGGGCGCTCGCCACGAACGCGAGGACGGCGGCCGCCATCCAGAGGACGGCGACGAGCGTCATCGGGTTGCCCGGGCTTCCCTCGGCCTCGGTCATGTCGCTGACCCACTGGTCCCCCACCAGCGCGACGACCAGTGCGAGCACGAGGGCGGCGATGCCGCCGGCCATTGCCAGCTTGCGTTCGGTGGTCATGACGAGGTGCTCACCTCCGGGACCGGCGACAGTCTAGCCGACGCGGTCCGGCGCTGCTCGGACGACGCCGGCCCGGACGCTCGCGGCCACCCGTTCTCACTGTTCGCACCGTTGTTACCCCCAGCCGTTTCCAGTACGATGACAGGGCGAAGCAAAGGGGGCCCGTGGACAGCCAGCAGAGATTGACCGCCGTCCTCGCCGACGGCACGCGCTACAGCATCTACCGCTCGATCGTCGAGCGGCCCCACGACCAGGTGACCGTGGCCGAGGTCGCCGAGCGGTTCGGGCTGCACCCCAACGTGGCGCGCATGCACCTGGGCAAGCTCGAGCAGGCCGGGCTGCTCGAGACGGCGCTGCGCAAGGACGGCTCGGGCGGCCGGCCGGCCCGCCTGTACCGGCTGAGCGACACCGTCTCGTCGCTGTCGCTGCCGCCACGCCGCTACGACGTGCTCGCCGACCTCGCCCTGCGCGCCCTCGCCGAGACCGGCGAGCTCGAGCGAGTGGCGGCCGTGTGCCGGACGGCCGGCGACGACGCCGCTGCCGCCTACGCCGCCGAGCACCCCGACTTTCGCCGCGGCGGCCGCGACGAGCTCGTCGCGGCCATCGTCGAGGTCGGCGAAGAGGTCGGCATGCTGCCCCAGGTGAGCTGGGACCACGACGTGCTGGCGCTCGACGTGCGCAACTGCATCTTCAAGGAGCTCTCGTCGGCGCAGCCCGACCTGGTCTGCGTCATGCATCGCGCCTTTCTCGAGGGCTTCGTCGCCCGCCTTGCCGAGGCCGGCAGCGCCGCTGCGGTCGAGGCCTCGTCGGCGATCAGCCGCGGCGACGACCGCTGCCGGCTGCGCATCCTGTTCGCGTGACCCGCGGCCGGCGACCGCCGGCCCGGCGCCGGGCCGGCGTCGCGGCGCGCTGCGCCGGGCAGACGTCGTCGCCCGGCGTGCCTCGTCCCTGCGCGTGGTACAGTACGTTCCGTTTACGGGAGCCTCACCTGCGGGGATTGACCACCTGATGCAGCTCGACGACCTCTCCAGAGACCTGCTCGACGCCACCATCCGGCGCGCGCTGCGCCACGGCGGCGACTTCGCCGAGGTGTTCGTCGAGGACCGCAGCTCGCTCGGCCTGTCGCTCGAAGAAGGTCGCGTCGAGCGCGCCGCCGGCGGCCGCGAAGCCGGCTTCGGGGTACGCCTCACGAGCGGCGACCGCACCTACTACTCCTACGCCGACGACATCTCCGAGGCCGACCTCGAACGGGCCGCCGACGCCGTCGCCGCCGCCTTGCGCGGCGCCGCCGGCGACGGCCGCGTCGTCGAGCTCGGCCCCGTGAGCGTGGGCCTGCCGACGGCGCCCGTGACGGTGCCGCCGTCGTCAGTCGAGACCGCCGTCAAGGCGGGGCTGCTGCGGGCCGCCGACGAGGCGGCCCGCGCCACCGACCCCGCCGTCATCCAGGTCATGGCCGGCTACCTCGAGAGCCGCCAGCGCGTGCTGGTCGCCAACTCGCTGGGCGCCTACGTCGCCGACGACCGCACGCGTCTGCGGCTCACGGTGAACGCCGTGGCGCGCCGCGACGGCGTCATCCAGACCGGCTACGAGAGCCTCGGCAAGAGCCTCGGCTTCGAGATACTAGACGAGGCCGTCGCCCAGGACATGGCGCGCGCCGCCGCGCGCAAGGCGGTCACCATGCTCGACGCCCGCCCCGCGCCCAGCGGCCCGATGGCCGTCGTCATGGGCAACGGCTTCGGCGGCACGCTCTTTCACGAGGCCTGCGGCCACGGCCTCGAAGCCGACGGCATCGCCAAGGGCTCGAGCATCTACGAGGGCAAGATCGGCGAGGTCGTCGCGGCGCCCATCGTGAGCGCCTTCGACGACGGCGCCATCCCGGGCGAGTGGGGCTCGCAGGCGGTCGACGACGAAGGCGCCCCCACACAGAAGACGGTCGTGATCGAGGAGGGTCGCCTGACCGGCTTTCTCTACGACGGCCTGCGCGCCCGCGAGGCGGGCGCGGCCCAGACCGGCAACGGCCGCCGGCAGTCGTTCCGCCACGTGCCGATCCCGCGCATGACGACCACCGCCATCGCGCCCGGCGAAGCCAGCCCCGACGACATCATCGCCGCCACCGATCACGGCTTCTACGCAAAGACCCTGGCCGGCGGCCAGGTCGAGCCGGCCAGCGGCAACTTCGTGTTCGGCGTGGCCGAGGGCTACCTCATCGAGCACGGCCGCCTGACCAGCCCGCTGCGCGGCGCCACGCTGGTCGGCAACGGCATCGACATCCTCAAGAGCATCGACATGATCGGCGCCGACTTCGAGGTCAAGTCGGGCATCTGCGGCAAGGACGGCCAGAGCGTGCCGGTCGGCACCGGCCAGGCGACCCTGCGCATCGCCGCCATGACGGTGGGCGGCACGGGCTCGTGATCGAGGCCGTCGACAGGCTGCTCGAGCTCGCCCTCGCGCGCGGCGCGGGCGCGGCCGAGGTGTACGCCGAAGAGAGCGTGTCGCGGCGCGTCAAGGTGTTCCGCGGCTCCGTCGAGGAGCTCACGCAGGCGCGCCGCAAGGGTGTGGGGCTGCGCGTGGTGCAGGACGGCTCGGTGGGCTACGCCTACACGTCCGACCTGTCCGACGCCTCGCTCGGCGAGGTCGTCGCGACGGCGCTCGGCAACGCCGGCGTCGCCGACCCCGACCCCGACGCGGTGCTGGCCGAGCAGGGCGACGAGCCGGCCCGCGTCGAAGTGTACGACCCGGGCCTCGAGCAGGCCTCAGACGAGCAGCGCATCGAGCTCGCCCTGGCGGTCGAGCGCGCCGCCCTGCAGGCCGACCCGCGGGTGAAGTCGGTCGACGAGGCCGTCTATGCCGACGGCGACGCGCAGGTGTTCCTGGCAAGCTCGACCGGCGTGCGCGGGCACTTTCGCGAGGGCCACTGCTACGCCTACGCCTACGTGCTCGGCGAGCAGGACGGGCAGATCGAGACCGGGCTGTCGTTCACCGTGGCCCGCAAGCCGGCCGACCTCGACCCGGCGGGCTGTGGCGCCGAGGCGGCCACGCGGGCCGTGCGTCAGCTCGGCGCCGGCAAGCCGCAGACGACGAAGACGACGGTGGTGCTCGACCCGTACGTTTCGGCCTCGTTCTTCGGCGTGCTCTCGGCGGCGCTCACGGCCGAGGCCGTGCAGAAGGGGCGGTCGCTGTTCGCCGGCCGCGTCGGCGAGCAGGTCGCCGGACCGGGGGTCACCCTGACCGACGACGGCATCCACCCCGACGGCCTGGCGAGCGCGCCGTTCGACGGCGAGGGCGTGCCCTGCCGGCGCACGCCGCTGCTCGAGGGCGGCGTGCTCTCGGGCTTCCTCCACAACGTCAAGACGGCGCATCGCGAGGGTCGCGGGTCGACCGGCAACGGCGTGCGCGGCTCGTATCAGACCACCCCCGGGGTGGGCCCGACCAACCTGGTGCTGTCGGGCCCTACGACGCCGTTCGACGACCTGATCGGGGCGATCGATCACGGCGTGCTGGTCACCAATGCGATCGGCATCCACTCGGGCGCGAACCCGGTCTCGGGCGAGTTCTCGGTGGGCATCAGCGGCCTGCTGATCGAGGGCGGCCGCGTGGCCGCGCCCGTCCACGAGGTCACCATGGCCGGCGACATCGTGTCGATGCTGCGCAGCATCGTGGCGCTGGGCGACGACGCCCGCTGGGTGCCGATGGGCAGCATCCTCACACCGTCGGTCGTGATCGAGGGCGTGTCGATCGGCGGCGCCTGACGCGGCCTCGCAGGCAGACGAGCGCGCGACCCGGGCGGGCGGGCACGGGCGGCATCAGGGGGCCGAATGACGATACAATCGCGCTGCGCCGGCGGACGGTGCGGCGCAGGGCAGACCAGGCGCGCGACGACGTCACGCCGGCTTGAGCGGCGACGACGACGTCGCACTGAGGGGACAGGGGGCATCAACGTGAGCGAGCTCGGCGACCGGCTGCTTGCGGCCAGCTACCTCGAGGGCGACTTCGTGCTGCGTTCGGGGGTGCGAAGCAAGTACTACCTCGACAAGTACCTCTTCGGCACTCGCCCCGACCTGCTGCGCGACCTCGCCGCCGGCCTGGCCCGGCTCCTGCCCGCCTGCGGGCCCTACGACCTGCTCGCCGGGCCCGAGCTCGGCGCCGTCCCCCTGGTCACCTCGCTCTCGCTGCTCGTCGACAAGCCGTTCGTGATCGTTCGCAAGACCGAGAAGGACTACGGCACCAAACGCCTGCTCGAGGGCCGTTCCGAGCCCGGGCAGCGCGCCGTCGTGGTCGAGGACATCGTCACGTCGGGGGGCGCGGCCCTGCAGGCCGTGCGCGCCCTGCGCGAGGCGGGCCTCGACGTGGGCGGCGTGCTCTGCGTGGTCGATCGCGAGCAGGGCGGCGCCGAGGCGTTCGCCGCCGAGGGCGTGCGGCTCGAGTCGCTCTTCACCTCGAGCGGCCTCGGCATCAGGATCTGACGAAGGGGCGGCCGGACCGGCGTCGCGCGAGCGCGCCGGGCGGTCGGTCCGGTGCCGGCTCAGCGCGCCCTGAACGAGTCGATCGCGCGAGCGAACAGCGGCCGGTACACGTTCCAGCGGTCGGTCGTGGCCTGCGCGCTGATCGCGTAGATGTGACCCGACGAGGCGAGCACGTACAGCCAGCCCATCACCTGCTGGTCCGCCACCGTGGCGGCGTACGGCACGACCACGCCCGACAGGCCGTTCAGCGACACATCGGTCACGGCGCCCGCCTGGACCTGTGTGCCGAGCTTGGCGACCATCGCCGTGCCCAGGTCGCGCAGAGCGCTGTCGAGCTGGCTCGTACCGGACGGCAGCGTGCCGGTGTCGACGAGCGACAGCGTGAGCGCGTCGAGGTGACGGCCCTGCGCCACGGCGCCGGCCGGGTCGACGAAGGCGACCTCGAAGGCGCTGCCGCCGCCGGCCGAGCTCGTGCGCCACTGCTGCAGGCGACGGTCGACCACGATCGAGACGCCGAAGCGCGCGCTCGTGTAGTGCTGGGGCCCCGTCGCTCCGTGCGCACCGCAACCGGTCGCCAGCGCGACGCACGCCGCCAGGGCAGCGCCGGCCAGCATGGCCGCGAGCGCCGCCCGGCGACCGCGCCGGCCGGCGCTCGGTGCGGCGACCGTCTTGCCGGCGTGGCGGGGGCGGCCGAATCTCGGCAGGCGGCGCACGTCGCGGCCGGCGGTCAGCTCACGACGCGCAGGGTCTCGAGGGTGAGGTCCTCGGGGCCGTGCACGTGCAGGCCGCTCGCGGCGGCCTCGACGAGGTAGGCCGCGACCTCGTCGGAGACCTCTTCACCGGGCGCCACCACGGGGATGCCCGGCGGGTAGGGGGCGACGAGCTCGGCGCTCACCCGGCCGACGGACCGCGCCACGGGCACTGCCTCGGAGGGCGCGAAGAAGGCGTCGCGCGGGGTCATGACCTGGCGCGGAAAGCGCGGCCAGGCGGCGAGTGGCGTGGAGCAGACGACGGCGCCGGCGTCGCGACAGCGCACGGCCAGGTCGGTCATGGCCGCGAGGAACGCGGCGACGTCGTCGCGCGAGTCGCCGTAGGTGACGTTGAGCAGCACGTTGAGCGGGTCGGCCGCCTCGACCGCGATGCCGTAGTCGTCGCGCAGCGCCGTCTCGAGCTCGTAGCCGGTCAGACCCAGGTCGCAGGCCGACACGGTCACGCGCGTGCGGTCGAGATCGGCGACGCCGGGGCGCTCGAGCACCTCGGCGCCGAGCACACGCACCCCGGCCAGCGCGCCGAGCCGCTCGCGCAGCCAGTCGGCGTTGTCGACGGCCCGCGACCAGAGCTCCTGCCCGTGCGTCGCCATCTGCGCGCGGGCGGCGTCGATCGAGGCGTACATCAGCACCTGCGGGCTCGTGCTCTGGGTCATCTTGACCACGCTCTCGAGGCGGCGCAGGCGGATGCGCTCGCCCCTGGCGACGAGCACAGACGACTGGGTGAGGCCGCTGATCAGCTTGTGCGTGCTCGCCACCATGGCGTCGGCGCCGGCCGACATGGCGTCGACCGGCAGGCGGCTGCAGAAGCGCAGGTGGGGTCCCCAGGCCTGATCGACGACGAGCGGCAGGCCGGCGCCGTGCGCGTGCCCGGCGATCGCCTCGACGGCCGCGCAGACACCGTTGCTGTTGGGCGAGACGACGACCACCGCGCGCGCCTCGGGGTGCGCCGCGACGGCCGCCGCGACCGCGTCGGCCGGCACGTTCAACGGGATGCCCCACACGGGGTCGATGGCGGGTTCGACGTAGTGCGGCACGGCGCCCGAGAAGATGAGGGCGGCCTGCACCGACTTGTGGGCGTTGCGCGGCAGGATGACGGTCTCGCCCGGCCCGGCGAGGGTCAGCAGCAGGGCGTGCACGCCGCTCGTGGAGCCGTTCACCAGAAAGTGGCAGCGCTCACCGCCCCAGGCCGCGGCGGCGAGGTCCTCGGCGGCGCGCACGAGAGCGGTCGACTCGCGCGTGTCCTCGAGGCCGCCGGCCATGGCGGTATCGACGGCGAGCAGGTCGCCGCCGAAGGCCTCGCGCATGACGTCGGGCGCGCCCCTGCCGAGCTTGTGGCCGGGCGTGTGGAAGGGCACGAAGCCCCGGGCGCGGTAGGCGAGCAGGGCGTCGATGTAGGGGGTCGTCTGCTGGTCGCTCGAGTGCGCGTTGTCCGTCACGATGCGGGGCTCCCGTGGGGCGCTGGCCACCTCGAGCGCCGAGTGTATCACCCGCTCGCGGTCGCGTCGGCCCGCGCTCGGGCGCACGGCGCAGGGCCGTCGGCGGCACCCGCGTCGCGCTCGTCGGCCGCGCCGGTACGCCGCGCCCCGCGCGGGGGCGGTGGTAGACTCGGATGCGGCGGTCCCGACGAGCACGGAGGCAGGACCATAAGCTTCGACCAGACGGTGAGAGTGCGCTTCGCGCCGAGCCCGACCGGCTCGCTCCACATCGGCACCGCACGCACCGCCCTCTACAACTTCCTGATGGCGCGCCACAGCGGCGGCAGCTTCGTCGTGCGCATCGAGGACACCGACGCGGCGCGCTCCGAAGAGCGCTTCGAGCGGGCCATCCTCGACGACCTCTCCTGGCTCGGGCTGCGCTGGGACGAAGGGCCCGACGTGGGCGGCCCGTTCGGGCCCTACCGGCAGGCCGAGCGCGGCGCCGGCTACCGCGCCGCGGCCGACCGCCTGCTCGCGACCGGCCTCGCCTATCACTGCTTCTGCAGCCAGGAGCGGCTCGACGCGCTGCGCGAGGAGGCGCTGGCCGGCGGCCGGCCGCCGCGCTACGACGGGCGTTGCCGCGCCCTGCCGCCCGCCGAGGTCGAGCGCCGCCTGGCCGCCGGCGAGCCCGCCGCGCTGCGCTTCGCCGTGCCGCCCGGCGAGGTGCGCTTCGACGACGTCATCCGCGGGCCCATCGCGATCGCCTCCGACCAGATCGCCGACTTCATCATCCTGCGCTCAGACGGCGGCCCGAGCTACAACTTCGCCGCCGTGGTCGACGACGGCGCGATGGCCATCACCCACGTCATCCGCGGCGACGACCACCTCACCAACACGGCCCGGCAGGAGCTGTTGCGGCGCGCCCTGCGGCCCGGCACGCCGGCGCCGCTGTACGCCCACCACTCGATGATCCTGGCGCCCGACGGCGGCAAGCTCTCCAAGCGCCACGGCGCGACCGCGGTGGGCGAGTACCGCGAGCTCGGTTACCTGCCCCAGGCGGTCGTCAACTACCTGGCCCTGCTGTCGTGGTCGCACGGCGACGACGAGGTGCTCGGCCTGGAGCGTCTGGTCACCGATTTCGACCTCGGGGCGCTCTCGGCCAGCCCCGCGGTGTTCGACCTGGCCAAGCTCGACTGGCTCAACCACCGCTGGATCATGATGCTCAGCGACGCCGAGCACGAGCGCCTGGTCGGCGAGCGCCTGCCCGGCGCCCCGCCGCCGGCCGTGCGCGCGCTCGCCGCCGCCCTCAAGCCCTCGCTGGAGCGCTACGGCCAGGTGCCCGGCATCGCCGCCGCCGTGCTCGACCGCCCCGTGCTCGACGCCGAGGCGCGGCGTATCGCCGCCGAGGCCGGCGAGCGGCTCGAGCTCTTCGCCGGCTTGCGCCGGGCAGCGCCGGCGCCGTACCTCGAGCCCGCCGCCGCCCGCGAGCTGCTCGGCGAGTACCGTCGTCTCGGCAAGGAGTGCGGCTTCGTGCCGCGCGACCTGCTCATGCCGCTGCGCCGCGCCCTGACCGGCCGCGAGCACGGCCCCGAGCTGCACTACGTCATCGCCGCCCTCGACTGCGGCGAGACGCTTGCGCGTCTCGCCGCAGCCACGACCTGAAGGAGACCGACCGTGATCAGGCTCTTCAACTCGCTCACCCAACGCAAAGAGGAGCTCGTGCCGCGCGACGAGGGCAAGGTCGGCATCTACGCGTGCGGCCCCACGGTCTACAACCTGGTGCACATCGGCAACGCGCGGCCCTACGTGGTCTTCGCCGTGCTGCGCTCGTGGCTCACCGCCCGCGGCTATCGGGTCACGCTGGTCGAGAACATCACCGACGTGAACGACAAGATCAACGCCAAGGCCGATGCCGAGGGGCGCTCACCCATCGAGGTCGCCGCCGAGTACGCCCAGGCCTACGTCGACGACACCGACCGGCTCGGCCTGCCGCGGCCCGACGTCGAGCCGCTCGCCAGTGAGACGATCCCCGAGATC
>Ga0335071_10009066_pt1 | contig 10191 bp, 10 predicted proteins | sample Lox_Sample_15_FD_206724 | JGI IMG/M metagenome (GOLD analysis project Ga0335071, IMG submission 206724) | Soil microbial communities from Loxahatchee National Wildlife Refuge, Florida, United States - Lox_Sample_1.5 | ecosystem: Environmental > Terrestrial > Soil > Wetlands | place: USA...
TTCAGGTATCCTCTGCCTGCCAATTTTCTCCTGGGATTCGCTCATGCTGTCGTTCGGACGCCTTTGCCTCGCGCTCCTGATCCTTGGACTTTCCGGAGCCGCTGCGGCGGACTCATCGGCCGACAAGGCGAGTCCTTCCGAAGCCAAGCCGACCAGCGATCTCAAGCTGGCCATCGGTGGCGGCGCTTACCACCTGCCGCGCTGGATAGGCGCGAGGTCGTCCGAGACTATTGCGGTCCCGTACCTGGAAGCCAGCTGGCAGGATCGCGTCGAGCTGTCGACCACGCGAGGTCTCACCGTCGATCTGCTCCACGGCCAGCGCCTGCATGGCGGCCTGAGCGCCACCATGATCTTCGGCCGCTCGCGGCGCGACCTTCAGGGATTGGCCGACCGCCTCGGTACGCTCAAGAACACCGAACAGCTCGGACCCTACGTGGAATACGCCATCACACCCGCGCTGAGCGTGGGCGGCCGCTGGCGGCACGACATCCAGAACACCGGCGCCGCCTATACTGATATCTACGCCGACATCGACCTACCCAGCATCGATGTCGTCGAACATGGCATCAGGCTTTCCGCCGAGCGCATGAACCAGGCGGCGATGCGGCGGTTCTTCGGCCTGACGTCGACGGAAGCCGCCCTGCTCGGCGTCTCGCCCTACAGCCCCTCCGGCAGCAGCAGCCGGGTTTCCGCGAGTTACGAAACTTACCTGCCCACCAGCAAAACCACCGGATTCATCGCCGACCTCGGCGTCAGCCGCCTAGTCGGCCAAGCCGCATCCAGCCCGCTGATCCAGAACTTTGGCCGCGCCAACCAATACGAAGCCATGGTGGCATATCTGGTCCGCTTCTAGGCCACTCGGTACAAGCGTCAGGCGGCTAGCGTTCCGCCTGCAAGGTGACAGTGGCGTCCATGCTCTTGCCCTCGCGCAGGACCGTCAGGCGCACCCGTTCGCCGACCTTGAGCTCGTCGAGCATGGCGGCAAACTGCCCGACGCTGTCGATCGGCTTGCCTTCGACCGCGGTGATGACGTCGCCCGGCGTGATCGCGCCGTTCCTCGCCACCGTGACACCGCGCAGGCCGGCCTTGTCCGCCGGGCCGCCGGGCGCGACACGCAGGATGGCGATGCCATTCACTTCGAGCAGGGCTGTCAGCCGCCGGTTGAGATCCTCATCGACCTCGATGCCGAGACTCGGACGCAGATACTTGCCGTGTAGGATGATCTGCGGCACCACGCGATTGATGGTGTCGACGGGCACGGCGAAGCCGATGCCGGCCGATGCGCCGCTCGGGCTGTAGATCGCGGTGTTCATGCCGATCAGCCGGCCCGCCGAATCGAGCAGCGGCCCGCCCGAGTTGCCCGGGTTGATCGCGGCATCGGTCTGGATCAGGTGCTCGATGGTCGGGCTGTTGCCGTCGCCGTCGAGCGAACGATTGAGGGCCGAGACCAGACCGCTGGTGAAGGTCCAGTCGAGGCCGAAGGGGTTGCCGATGGCGAACACCTTCTGGCCGACGCGCAGGTCATGACTGGTGCCAACCGGCAGCGGCGGCAGGCGCTTCTGGCCGGGGGTGATCTTCAGCACGGCGATGTCGTGGCCGCGGCTGACGCCAACCAGGCTGGCCTTGTAGTCGCGGCCGTCGGCGGTGCGCACGGTCGCTTCGCTGGCACCCTCGATGACATGCAAATTGGTGACGATGTGGCCGCCATCGTCCCAGACGAAGCCGGAGCCGGTGCCGCGCGGCACCGAGAAGACGTTGCGCGTCCACAAGTCGCGCACCTGCTCGCGGGTGGTGATGAACACCACCGAGTCGCGCGCGCGCTCGAACAGCGCGATGGTCGCCTTCTCGTCGGCGGCCAGCTCGCCGCGCGGCGCCACCGGCCGCGGCGCCGCATCCTTGCCGGCGGCAATGGCGCCGCAGGCCAGCCAGCAGAGCGCGGCGGCGGCCAGGCGCCGCCAATTCACCTTCATCGCAGGGCCTCCGGATCGGATCGCTTGGAGGCCGTAATTATCACTCGACCCGCACCTCGACGCGGCGCGGCTGCGCGTGTTCGGCCTTGGGGATGCGCAGCTTGAGGACGCCGTGGGCGAACTCCGCCGTCACCTTGTCGGCATCGAGCTCCTTCGACAGCGAGAACGCGCGCCGGTAGCGCGGCAGGCTGACTTCAGCGTGCGTCGACTCCACGTCGCCGGGCAGGTTCAGGCTGATCTCGCCCTCGATGGTCAGCGTGTCGGCCTCGACATGGAGATTGAGCTTGTCCTTCGCCACACCCGGCAGGTCGGCGTAGAGCGTGATGCCGTTGGCGTCTTCGACGACATCGACGGGGGGCAGCAGGGCGGCTTCGGCGGCCTTGGTTTCCTTGGTGGTCTTCTCGGTCATGGTGGCGGCTCCTCACTGGATGGCGACGCGGCGCGGCTGCGCGGCCTCGCGGCGCTGGATGCTGATGTGCAGGACGCCGTCGCGGTACCTGGCGCTGACGGCATTGGCATCGATATCGTCGGGCAGCGTCACGACGCGGCGGAAGCGGCCGGCGAAACGCTCGTCGATATGCACGGTGGTCTTGCCGTCGGGCGTCGGCAGCGGCGTCTTGCGTTCGCCGGAAATGGTCAGGACGCCCTTCTCGAGCTGTACCTCGATGGCGGCCGGGTCCATGCCGGGCGCGAAGGCGTAGATCTCGACCGAACGCGGCGTCGTGCCGACGTTGAGCGCCGGATAGCCACCGCGGGCAATGCCGCGGATGCTCGGCGAGAACTCGGCGGCCTGCTGCAAATCGCGCTGGAGGCGGTCGAGTTCCGCGAAGATGTCGCGGGGAAACAGGCTTCGATAGAACATCGTCTTCTCCTTTCGGCTGGTCCTGAACGCCGCCGCGCGGCGTCCTTGCCAACCGAAATAGGTCTGCCGCCGCCGATTTCAAGGGCTTGAAATGCGCCCTGGATGCCCTACATTTGGTGTCCGAAGCCCCCGGCAACCCATCGAGTCCAGGCCCGCACATGCAATTCCGGGACTACTACCAGATCCTCGGCGTCGCGCGCGACGAGACGGCGGACAACATCAAGAAGGCGTTCCGCAAGCTGGCGCGCAAGTACCACCCGGACGTTTCCAAGGAGCCGGACGCCGAGCTGCGCATGAAGGAGATCAACGAGGCCTATACCGTCCTCTCCGATCCCGAGAAGCGTGCCGCCTACGACCAGCTCGGCCGCAACTACCGGCCAGGCCAGGAATTCCGGCCGCCACCCGACTGGGACGCCGGCTTCGAGTTCTCCGGTACCGGCTTTTCGCCGCACGAAGCCGCCGACTTCAGCGACTTCTTCGCCGAGCTGTTCGGCCGCATGGGCGCGGGGCGCGGCGGCTTCCGCAGCCGGGCCGGCGGCGACGACCATCATGCCAAGGTGATGCTCGACCTCGAGGACTCGTTCGCCGGCGCCACCCGCCAGCTGTCGCTGCGCCTGCCGCAGGTGGACGCCCAGGGGCGCGTGCAGCTCGTCACCCGTACGCTCAACGTCAAAATCCCGCGCGGAGTGCACGAAGGCCAGGTGATCCGCCTCGCCGGCCAGGGCGCTCCCGGCAGCGGCGGCGGACGGGCCGGCGACCTGCTGCTGGAAGTCCGCTTCAACCCGCATCCGCGCTTCCGGCCGGACGGCCGCAACCTGCATCTCGAACTGCCGGTGGCGCCCTGGGAGGCGGCGCTCGGCGCGGTCGTCGGCGTCGATCTGCCTGCCGGAGCCGTCAAGGTGCGCATCCCGGAAGGCACACCATCCGGCCGCCAGTTGCGCGTGCGCGGCAAGGGCCTGCCGGGCGAGCCGCCGGGCGATCTGTTTCTCGACGTCCACATCGTCCTGCCGCCCGCCGACACGCCGCAGGCGCGGCAACTCTACGAGGCCATGGCGAGAGACCTGGCCTTCGATCCCCGCAAGCCTTCCAGGACCTGAACCGTGGCCGATGAAGACATCCTGATCGGCAGCTTGATGGAAGACACCTGGCTCACGCTCGAGCAGGCGGCCGCCGCCTGCCGCGTCGCGCCGGACTGGCTGAGCCGGCATCTCGACGAAGGCCTGTTCCCCGGCGTCGAATGCGTCGCCGGCATCTGGCGCTTTTCCGGCGTCAGCCTGGCGCGCGCACGGCGCATGCGCCAGCTCGAGCGCGACTTCGACGCGGCGCCCGAACTGGCGGCGCTGGTCGCCGATCTGCTCGAGGAAGTGGACGCGCTGCGGCTGGCCAGCCACCAACGTCGTTGAAGTCGGCCCGTGCGTGCCGTCCGGTGACATATTCGGTCACCGGCGCCGATTACCGGCTATTTATCGGTCATGTTCGCAAAATACCCCTGTCATCACGCCGTGCAAACTTGCCGCCGTAGCAGATGACACGGCGCGGGTAGCGATGCCCGCCGCCATTGCTCAACCGGCAGAACGTACAGGGGAAATCCATGCCTATTACATTTTTGCACCGCCGGCTGTTGGTGGTGCCGCTTCTGCTGCTGGTGTTCCCGGCGCACGCGGAATGGCGGTCCCACCTGCATCTCTACGCCATCGGCGGCGGCTACGAGACGGCGCTGCAGGGTTACGTCGCCGAAGTGGCCCGGCATGCGCGCGGCCCCGCCGTCAGCATCGTCATGGTGCCGGCGGCGTTCGGCGACGACCCGGTGTTGCCGGAGGATCCGGTCATCCTCGCCGATGACGTCGCCGCCCTGCAGGCGGCCTGCACTGCCGTCGTCGACCGGGCGCGCTTCCCCGCCGGCTGCCGGGTGAGCTCGGTGCCGCTCTACGTCGCCGCCGACGCTTACGACGAAGGCATCGTCGGCACTCTGGGCAGCGCGACGCTGGATGGCATCTTCTTCAACGGCGGCGACCAGGCCTACGCCATGCGGGTTCTTGCCCTGACCCCGGCGGAGGCGGCGATGGAGACCGCGGCCGGCCGCGGGGTGGTGTTCGGCGGCACCAGCGCCGGCGCCGCCATCGAGTCGTACACCATGAACGCCGGCTACACCGACACTGGCGATGCCACCACCGCCCTGCAGAAGGCGTCGATCGACATGTGGATGGGCCAGACCCGCGCCAGCCGCGGACTGTCCTTCGGGTCGCGACAACTGGTGCTCGACCAGCACGTGTATGCGCGCGGCCGCATGGGTCGCATGCTCAATGCCGGCGCACAGACCGCCGACCTGCTCGGTGACGGCGGCCTGCTCGGCCTCGGCCTCGACTACGACACCGGCATCGCCATCAACGACGACCGGTCGCTGCGGGCCATCTTTGGCGTGTCCTCGGCCATCGTCGTCGATTTCCGGACGGCCCATGCGCGTTACGCCTGGGTGGGGCCGAACGAGGCGCTTTCGGCGCGCAGCGTGCTGACCCACCTGTTGCCGCCGAACCCGTTGCTGGGTTTCGATGTCGGCCAGCGCACGCCGACGCTGGGCGGCCATCGTTTCGACTGGCGCCGCCCGCCCGAACCGCGACCGCTGCGCTTCGACGCGCGTGCCACCCTGATGCTCGGCGGCGACGTCTCCGGTGATCTTGGCGGGCCGGTGATCCAGGAGCTCGTGCGCCTGGCCCGGGCCGGCGGCAAGAGCGACGGCGGCATCCTGCTGCTGGCGGTGGGCTATGCCGACCCGGTCGACGCGCAGAACCAGGCAGCCGACTACGCCTCGGCGCTGGCGGCTGCCGGCTGGACCGGCACCAGCGTCGTTCATGTTTACGGCAGCGAGCCGCTCGATCCGGCATGGCTCAAGGGAGCCAGCGGTGTCGTGATGCTGGGCGGCGACCAGTCGCTCCTGGACGGTGCCATCGCCGATCCGGCCTTCCGCGCCTTCGTCAGTCGCGCCGCCCGCGACAGCCGCGTGCTCCTGCTCGAGCATGCGATGGCGGCGGCGGCGGGCGAGGCCTACTGCGCCCTCGGTGAAGATGCGTCCGAGGACGATGCCATCGCCGCCTTCCGGATCGGTACCGTGACCATCAGGCCTGGCCTCGACCTGGTGCACGGCGCCGCCTTCGAGCCGCGCCTGCAGACCGACCTGCGTTGGGGCCGCCTGTATGGCCTCGGCGCCCGGTTGCGTCAAACGCGCGTGTTCGGCGTCAGCGAGTCTTCGGCCATCGAGATCCGCGGCAGTCGCGCCACGGTCGTCGGGCAAAATCCGGTGATCGCGCTGGATGCGCGCAGCGCCACCTTCTTCGGCGGCGACAACGGCACGCTCGGCGCGTTCAACGTGCTGCTGGACGCCTTCGAGCCGAACGAGGAAGTGGGCCGATAGCCCGAATGTTTCACCGGATCGCGGGATGATGGCGAGGCGAGACGCGGGCGGCTTCGCCCACCCCGCGCCAAGCCAATCGCCGAGCCCGTAGGCGCGAAGCAGGGGCGTGAAGACGCCGCGTATCGCCCGCCGCCGCCCGCGAAGGCCGGCGGTACGAAGGGACATCGGGTCGAATCAGCCAAGACCGCCGGATGCGGCACATGGCCATGGTCGGGCCGGTCTGGCGAAATGGTCGGGCTAGTCCCGCACGCCGAGGAAAAGGTAGTACGGAACCGTGACAACCGGCAGGTAGGGCACCGGCGTGCGGCGCACGCGCAGTTCGTGCCGCGGCAGCAAGCGGCACAGCATCCGCCGATGCTCGGCATCGAGGCGGACGCCGTCGTGGCCGAACCATGTGCGCCAGAACGTCCGGCCCAGTGCGGACTGGTCCTCGGCCAGCGTGAAGTCGACGACGGCGAGCCGGCCGCCAGGCCGCAACATGGCGATGGCATTGGCGATGGCGGCCCGCCAGTCGGGAATCATGGTCAGGGCGTAGGAGAAATAGACGGCATCCACCGGCCGGTCGGGACGCCAGGTGCACGCATTCGCCTCGACCACGGCGACATTGCCGGCAGTTGCCCAGCGCCGTCGCGCCTGCGCCAGCAGCGATGGGCACAGGTCGACCAGCGTCAGGCTCTCCAGCGCGGCGACCGCCGAATTCAGATAGGCCGGATTGCGCCCGGTGCCGGCACCCAGTTCGACGACCCGCTCGCCCGCCACCGGATGCAACCATTCGAGCAGGTCGCCGCGGCCCCTCAGCAGGCGCTCGCGGAAGCTGTCGTAATGGCCGGCCTGCGGTCCATAGAAGGCCTCGAGCCGGCCGGCATGGTCGCCGGCGCCGGGCATGCCGCGCGCCATCCGCCAGAGCGTGCGAATCTCGGCCAGGCTCATGTGCCCGGCACGTCGGCGATATGGAAACCGGCGTAGGTATGCACCCGGTCCTGCGGGTGCAGCGCCGTCGCCAACTCGTCCCGGAAGGCAAGCAGATCACGCAGGTTGCGGCGGGCTTCGCCGATGCGCATCGTCTCGAGATAGCGCGGCCGCCGATGGGCGCTGCGGAAGATCAGGCGCGCGCCTGGCGTCGCCCGCGCCAGGATCCATTGCCATTCCTCGATGAGCGCCTCGGGGTAGTAGCTGGCCATCCAGTCCATGTGGTCGAGCAGCACGAAGCGGCTGACCGGCCCTTCGTGCCCGCGCAGGAAGTCGGTGACGGTGCAGGTATGCGGGTGAATGCAGTCGGCACGCCCGGCGCGCAACGCGAGGAAGTTGTCGGCCTTCAGGTACTCGGGGCAGCACTCGGGCGTGTAGTGGCCGCGCACATAGACGCTCCAGAAATAGTTGGTACGCACCGGCAATTCGCGAAAGACGTACTCGATGGCTTCGCGGATGAAGCCGCCGACCCCACCTTCATGCTGCGCCTGGACCTCGCGCCGCTGCGGATAGGGCACACCCAGCAGGGTCATCGTCGTCTGCCGTGACAACGCCCAGTTCATCGCCCGGCTCCACATCAGCGGCCGCACGCGCTCGTCGTAGAGACGGCGCTGCTCGGCCGCATCGCGGCTTTCCAGGAGGGCCTCGACCGCCCTGGCCAGGGTCGGCCGCAGCCGCAGATAGGCGCGGAAGCCGCGCGCGACGATGCCGGACAGGCCATGGTAGTAGAAGCTGCCGGCCGGGCTGGCGAACCAGCCGATCCGTTCGTCCCAGAAGCCCCGGGCGAAATCCGACAACTTGCAACGCAGCGCATCGCGGTAGAGCGCCTCGGCACGCGGGTGGAAGCCGCGGCCGAACAGGCCGAAGAAGTCCTCGTATTCGAGGCCGCGGATGCCGGCCAGCTTCAGTTCGAGCAGCGCCGTCTGGCGCGGATTGGCGTCCACCGCGTCGATGCGCTCGACACCGGCCAGGGCGTAGTCCATGACGTTGCAGCCGGCGCTGGTGATCGCCAGCAGGCGATCATCGGATCTCAGCTGGAGCGCCTGGCGATCGACCGCCGGATCTTCCCAGCAGGTGTTGTACACCAATGAACGGCTGTAGAGCGCATCGAAGATGGCGTGATCGAGTCGATCGATGAGGCTGGGCAGCGTCTTCATGAAACCACCGGCGTTGTTCCTGCTGCCCGAGTCTAGCCCCGGCAGATGAAGGCTGCGTTACCGCCGGGGCGGCCAGGCTCAGCGGAAGACGACGGTCTTGTTCCCGTGCACCAGCACGCGGTCCTCGAGGTGGTATCTGAGGCCGCGCGCCAGCACGGTCTTCTCGATATCCTTGCCGTAGCGGACCATGTCGTCGGGCGAGTCGGAGTGGTCGATGCGGATCACGTCCTGTTCGATGATCGGGCCCTGGTCGAGTTCGGCGGTGACATAGTGGCAGGTGGCGCCGATCAGCTTGACGCCGCGCTGCCAGGCCTGGTGGTAGGGCTTGGCGCCGACGAAGCTGGGCAGGAAGCTGTGGTGGATGTTGAGGATGCGGCGCGGATAGGCCTCGCACAGCTCCGGTGACAGGATCTGCATGTAGCGCGCCAGCACGATGGTGTCGGCGCGCACCTCGTCGATCAGCCGGCGCATTTCGGCGAATGCCTTCGATTTGTTGTCGGCCGGCACCGGCACATGGTGGAACGGGATGCCGTGCCACTCGACGAAACCCTTGAAGGTGTCGTGATTGGAGATCACGCAGGGGATCTCGATGTCGAGTTCCTTCGACTGCCAGCGCGCCAGCAGGTCGTAGAGGCAATGCTCCTGCTTCGACACGAGCACGGCGACGCGCTTCTTGACCGCGCTGTCGGTGATCTTCCAGTCCATCTGCAGCGCTTCGGCGATCGGCCGGAAGCGCTCGCGCAGCTCGGCGAGCATGAAGGGCAGCGAATCGGCCTTGACCTCGATGCGCATGAAATACTGTCCGGCGTCGTCGTCGGCATGGAAGCTCGACTCGAGGATCCAGCCCTGGTGCTCGGCGAAGAAGCCGGTGACGCGGGCGATGATGCCGGTGCGGTCGGGACAGGAGGCGGCGAGGGTGAAATAGCGATCGCGGTGCATATCGGTGGTCAGTCGTCCTTCGGCAGTTGCGCATGGGCCAGGATGTCGCTGCCTTCGCCGCGCATGAGCTTGAGCAGTTCGGCACGGACCACGGCGGCATCGAGGCCGGCGCCGACCAGGGCATCGTGCAATTCGGCGAAGCGCTGGCGCCGCCGGGCGCCGGCCTCGGAGAGGTCGCGCCGGTTGCCGAAGAAATCCATCAACGTCGAACCGCAGGTGCAGTTGCGGAACAACTCGACGATGGTGCGGCCGTCGTCGTCGGCGGACTGCTTGAGGCCACTGCGTGCGGCCGAGATCGGTTGCGTGCGCCGCACGTAGTCGTCGACGTCCGCGTAGACCGCGCCGCAGTTGTTGCAGCGCTTGGGAAACGCGCTTGCCACCAGCGCCTTGAGGCCGGCCACCAGCTTCGGATCCCAATGCGCATCGGTCATGTCACTCGCCGATGCGCTTACCGGCCTCGTCGATCGCCGTCCGCAGCTCGGCGTAGCTGTTGGTGACCTTGAACTGCGGGAACTCGCGGATCACGTTGTCCGGCGCGTGGAACAGGATGCCGGCATGGGCTTCGGCCAGCATCGCCGTGTCGTTGTAGGAATCGCCGGCGGCGATGACCTTGAAGTTGAGTTCCTTGAAGCGCTTGACCGACTCCTTCTTCTGGTTCGGCATGCGCAGGTGGTAGTTGACGACGACGCCGTCGGCATCGGCCTCCAGCTTGTGGCAGAACAGCGTCGGCATGCCCAGCTGGGCCATCAGCGGCATGGCAAATTCATAATAGGTGTCGGACAGGATGATCACCTGGTAGTCGCGGCGCAGGGCGTCGAGAAACACCTTGGCGCCGGGCAGCGGGCTCATGGTGGCGATCACGCGCTGAATGTCGGGCAGGCCCAG
>Ga0335071_10009067_pt1 | contig 10190 bp, 8 predicted proteins | sample Lox_Sample_15_FD_206724 | JGI IMG/M metagenome (GOLD analysis project Ga0335071, IMG submission 206724) | Soil microbial communities from Loxahatchee National Wildlife Refuge, Florida, United States - Lox_Sample_1.5 | ecosystem: Environmental > Terrestrial > Soil > Wetlands | place: USA: Florida...
CGCGTCGAGCGCGCCGTCGTGGAGCCACGCGTCGCTGTTCAGGAGCAGGACGTAGCGGCCCGACGTGCGGTCGACGCCGGCGTTCCATCCCGCCGCGAGGCCGCGGTTCTCCTCCTCCACGACCTCGGCGTCCGGGAACCGCTCGCGCACGAACGCGACCGTGCCGTCGGTCGAGCCGTTGTCGACGACGATCGTCTCGACGCCGCGCACGCTCTCGAGGCACTGCTCGATCCACGGCAGCGCGTTGTACGTCACGACCACGACGGACGCGTCGGTCATCGAGGCGCCGCCTGCCGCGAGCCGCCGCCGTGCGTCGACTCCCACATGAGAATCGCGGCGCCGGGCAGCGCGAGCGCGATCGTGACGAGGAAGAAGAGGAAGCCGGTTGCGAACGCGGCATTCGCGCTCACGCCGAGCGCCGCGAGGAACGAGACGAAGAACGTCTCGCGCACGGCGAGCCCGTTGATGGTGAACGGCACGAGCATGACGAGGAAGAGCAGCGGCCCCATCACGTAGTACGGCCGCGGCGAGAGGTCGACGCCGACCGCCTTCCCCGCCGACCAGATCGCGAGCACGCGCACGGCCTGCACGGCGATCGTCAGCACGAACATCCAGACGAGCAGCCGCCGCTCGTTCCGGAACGAGTGCAGCGCGAGGTACACCTCGCGGAGCGGCCGCTCGATGCGGAGGAAGCGCAGAACCGGCCGCGTCCAGTGGAGCAGCGGATGCAGCCGCGTCGAGAAGAGCACGATGCACGCGAGCACGGCTCCGACGACGAACGCGAGCTCGACCCAGATGTAGCCGCCGACGCTGTAGTGGCCGAGCGCGAGCGCGAAGCCGACCGCCGCGAGAAAGAGCGTGGCGACGCCGCCGAGCCCGCGCTCGAGCAGGACGGTGCCGGCCGCGGCGCCGCTCGAGTCGCGGTGGCGGCGCGACGTCTCGTAGATCCGCGACGCGTCGCCGCCGAGCGACGTCGGCAGCACCTGTCCCGCCGCGTAGCCGACGAAGTACGTGCGCACGAGCCGGGGTAGCGACTCGTGCACGCCGCGCGCCGCGAGCAGCCGCTGCCAGCGCCACGCCATCGGCCAGACCGACACGAGCATGATCCCGAGCGCGACGAGCAGCCACGCGGGCTCGGCGTTCGCGAGCACGTGGCCCGTCTCTCCGAGGTCGATCCGCCACAGGATGTACGCGGTGCAGAGGCCGGTGACAACGAGCGTCAGCAGCACGCGGACGGCGCGCCGGCTCACACGACGGCCTCGACCGGGTCGACGACGAAGCGCACGAGCCCGGCCGCCTCCGACGCGGCCGCGCCCGCTGCGCCGAGCGACGACCCCGTCGCGAGCACCGCGCCCGCGCGGTCCGACGCGCGGCGCAGCGGCTCGAAGCGGTGTCCCGGCTCGCGGTAGACGCGGACCCACTCGACGCCGTCGATCTCCGTCGCCTCGTCGGCCCCCACCACCTCGCGCAGCTCGCCCGGCGGCGCGACGAGGAAGCGGACGACGGCGCCGCCCACGCGATGAAGCGGGGCGAGCCGCTCGAGCCCGACCGGCTCCCCGAGCGCGGACGAGACGGCGAGGTCGTTGAGGTCGACCCCGAGCGCCGCGCGGCAGAGCTCCGCGTCGTGGCCGCCGCCGAGCCGCGCCGAGACCTTCGCGACGAGCGGCCCGTCCGACCCGAGCAGCACCTGCGTCGTCGTCGGGCCGTCGTCGATCCCGAGCGCCCCGGCTCCGGCCGCGGCGAGCGCGACGACGGCGCCGATCTCCTCGTCGTCGAGGTCGGCGGGCCAGAGCTGCGCGAGCGTGACGCCGAACGCGGGCGCCGGCGCGCCCTCGCGGTCGGTCACGGTGAGCGCGACGAGCCGCCCGCCGACGGAGAAGCCGTCGACGGTGACGAGCCGCCCGCCGACGAGCTCCTCGACGAGGCAGTAGTCGCCCTGCCACTCCGCGAGCGCCTCGGCGGCCGCCGCCTCGACGGCGCCGCGGTCGGGTGCGAGGCCGACGCCGCGCTCGCCGAGCCGGTTCGGCGCCTCGATCACGCACGGATACCCGAGCTCGTCGGCGGCGGCGAGCACCTCCTCCGGCGAGCGGCAGACGATCGACCGCGGCTGCGGGACGCCCGCCTCCGCGAGCCGTTCCCGCTGCCGCTGCTTCGAGACGGCGAGCTGCGCCGCCTCGGGCGCCACCGGATGCGGCAGGCCGAGCCGGAACGCGATCCGCGCCGCGATCCCCACGGCGTGATCCGTTCCCGCGGCGACGATCCCGTCCACCTCCTCGGCGCGGGCGAGCCGCTCGATCGCGGGCTCGTCCTCGATCGAGACGACGGCCCGCCGGTCGGCGAGCCTGAACCCTGGCGCGAGGGCGTCCCGGTCGGCCGCGACGACGGTGAGGCCGCGCCGGCGGGCGGCCCCGAGGATGCCGAGCTGCGCCGGACCGGCGCCGAGGACGAGCAGTCGCGCCGCTCCGTTGGCTGCCACGCCGCCATTGTCGCGGCAACGGCCGTCAGAGCCGCCGGAGAGCGGTCGGCGGCTCCCTCGTCAGGGGGAGGCGGGATCCCCCGTCTGCGGCGACCCTTTGGTCATGGCACCACGCGGCACTGCGGGCCGCCGGCTCCTCTTCGCGGCAGCTCTGGCGGCATACGTGGGCGTCTTCGCGGCGTTCTACGTCTTCGAGTCGCCCCTGCTCGGCATCGGCGCGTTCTTCTACCTGCCGATCTGCCTCGCCGCGCTCGTGACGGACGAGATCATCGGCGCGGCCGCGGGCCTCGCCGCGACGGGGTTCTACTTCGTCGTCGTCGTGCTCGGGCCGCACGCGCCCCACGGCGCCGTCCTCGTCGAGATGACGGTGATCCGCCTCCTGACCTTCGTGCTCGTCGGTACGCTCGTCGGCTGGTTCGCGCACCGCAACCGCGACCTCGTGAGCCAGCTCCGCGAGCTCGCGTCGAAGGACTTCCTCACGGAGCTCGGGAACGCGCGCGTGTTCGACGAGCAGCTCGCGCGCCGCTGCGGCTCCGGCAGGCCGTTCACGCTCGTGCTCGCGGACATCGACAACCTGAAGCAGGTCAACGACGTCCACGGCCACTCCGGCGGCAACGCGGCGATCAAGCGCGTCGCCGAGGCGTTCCGCGGCGTCGCGTCGCCGGGGGACGACCTCGCGCGCGTCGGCGGCGACGAGTTCGCGCTCCTCACCGACCTTCCCGTGGACGAGGCGCTCCTCGTCTGCTCGCGACTCGCGCGGATGCTCGACATGGAGGATCTCCACGTCAGCTTCGGCGCGACCACGTCGCCGGACGACGGGACCGCCGCCGTCGAGCTGTTCCGCAAGGCGGACGACCGCCTCTTCGCCGCGAAGCTCGTCAGCCGGAACCGGCGGACGGTCGTCGCGCTCGGCAGCTAGCCCGGCTAGCCCGCCGACTCGGGGATCACGTCGCCGGTCGGGTGCGGCCCGAATGCCGCCTCCGGCCGCCGCTGCGGGATGAGGAGACCGACGACGACGCCGGCGCAGAGCGCGCCGACGCAGAGCGCGAACGCCGCGGTGTAGCCGCCCGCGGTCGCGTACCCGGACGAGCCGACGGTCGCGGCGACGATCGACGCGGTCGCGGCGCCGCCGAACGCGCCGCCGACCGTCCGCGTGACGGTGTTCATCCCCGTCGCGATCCCGGTCTGCGCGGGCCCGACGTTCTCGATGATGAGGTTCGCCATCGACGCGAACGCGAGGCCGATGCCGGCGCCGAGCAGCGCCGACGCGAGGTAGATCTCCCACGGCTCGCTGCGTGCGAACGCGAGGATCGCGAACGAGCCCGCGGTGAGGATCGTGCCGCCGAGCAGGAGCGGCTTCGACCCGAAGCGCTTCTCGAGACGCCCGGTCTGCGTGCCGGTCAGGAGCATCGCGAGCGTCGACGGGATGAGGAACAGCCCGGCTCCCGTCACCGACGAGCCGAACCCGTAGCCGATCCGCTTCGGCGTCTCGACGATCTCCGGCAGGAGGATGAACGACGAGTACATCCCGAAGCCGATCAGGAACGCGACGAGGTTCGTCGTCCAGACGCCGCGGATCCGCATCATCCGCATGTCGACGAGCGGGTGAGTCGACCGCGTCTCGTTCACGACCCACGCGACGAGCACGACGACGCCGAGGCCGACCAACGCGAGCGTCCTCGCCGAGAGCCAGCCCCAGCTCGGCGTCTGGCTGACGCCGACGAGGACGAGCACGAGCCCCGCGGAGAGAAGTGCCGCGCCGACCCAGTTCACGCTCCCCGGCACCTTCACCGGCGACTCCGGGACGAGCAGGTGCGTCAGCACGGTCGCGACGACGATCGGGATCAGCGGCAGCCAGAACAGATAGTGAATGGTGATGTTGTCGACGATCGGGCCGGCGAGGATCACGCCGGCGCCCGCGCCGACGCCGAGCAGCGACGACATGAGGCCGATCGCGCCCGCGACGCGCTCGCGCGGGAACTCGTCGCGGATGATCCCGAACGCGAGCGGGAAGATCCCGCCCGCGGTGCCCTGGACGACGCGCCCCACGATCATCAGCGCGAGCGTCCCCGCGACGGCCGACATGAGCGTCCCGACCGCGAGGATCGCGAGCGCGACGACGAGCAGCCGCTCCTTCCCGAACATGTCGCCGAGCCGGCCGAGGATCGGCGTCGCGACCGACGCGCTCAGGAGATACGCGGTGAGGACCCAGCTGACGCCGTCCTGCGAGGTGTGGAGGTCGTGCTCGATCGCGGGCAGCGCGGGCGCGACGAGCGACTGGAGGAGCGAGTACGAGATGGCGCCGAGCGCGAGGACCGCGAACGTCACTCCCGCCCGGCGCTCATCTCGTTGACTCATGAACCAAGTACTACAGGAGACCGCTCCTTCAGCGCGCGGGCCGTGCCCGGAAGACGGAGAAGAGGTCGTTCACGGCGGCGTCCCGCGACCCGAGGGGGGCGAGCCCGAAGCGCGCCTCGATCGTCGCGAGGATCGACGTCGTGTCGTACTGCGTGTGGTCGACGACGAAGTCCGACCTGAGGTCCGGCGAGACGACGAGCGCCGGGATGCGGGTGCCCGGGCCCCACTGGTCGTGCGGGCCGGGCGTCCCGCCCTGACCGGGCGGCGAGACGTGATCCCACTGCCCGCCGAACTCGTCGTACGTGACGACGACCATCGTGTCCTTCGCGCAGCGCCCGGACTCGATCGCCTGGATCAGCTCGACGAGGTGGTCGCTGCCCGTCGCCTCGCTCGCGTAGCCCGGATGCTCGTTCTCCGCGCCGATCGGCTTCACGAAGCTCACCGACTTGAGCTTGCACTCGTCGTCCGAGGACTGCGCCCTGTCGATGAACTCCTGCTCGTCGCGGAGGTGCTGCTGCCGCGCCCACGTCCCGGGCCGCATGTCGAACCAGTAGTTCAGCGGCTGGTGGTGGAACTGGAACAGCTTGTCCGGGCAGTTCGGGTAGACCGCACCGGCGGTCGTGTTCGGGTCGGAGCACGTCGGCCCGTCCCCGTTCGTCCAGCCCGGCCCGCCGATCACGCCGGCCGCGTTCGACCAGCCGCCGGAGTACCAGGCCCAGCTGACCTTCTTCGCGGACAGCTCGTCCCCGATGTTCGGCGACGTCAGCGGCGGCAGCCGGCGCGAGTCCGCCGTTCCCGGTGCATACGGCTGGTACCACGGCTGCGTCGTGTTCACCGCGTAGTCGCCGCACGCGAGGCCCGCCGGCGCGCCCGACCCGCACTTCACGGTGAGGTTCGAGTCCTTCACCGTGGTTGCCGGGTGGTACAGCGGGTACGACGCGTTCGGGAACCCGTTCGCGTCGACGATCGAGTGCAGGTCGTCGGGACCGCTCTGCGGCGCGCCGGCCCAGACCGGCGCCGCGGCCGCGACGAGCCACTGGTGGTTCAGGAACGACCCGCCGAACGCTCCCTGGAAGAAGTCGTCGAGGATCGCGTAGTCCGGATGGTGCCGCTGGTGCAGGTACTCGTAGATCGGCAGCGACCGCGTGTCGTAGTTGCCCATCACGAGCCCGACGGCGTCGCTGCCGAGCACGTAGCGGTCCTGCCGGCCGTTGTCGATCTGGAACTGCTCCTGGTAGAAGCGGTGCACGAGGTCGCGTGTGCAGCCGCCCGGCAGCCCGCTGCCGTTGAGCACGCCGTTCGGAGCGAAGACGCCCGGCGGCGGGCACGTGGTCGCGGTCGCCGGGATCACGTCGTCGATCTTGAACGGCGCGTTCGCGAAGTGATCCGTCGCGTCGCACGCGGGTGTCAGCGGCGGGACGGTCAGGTTCACGTCCACCTGCAGCAGGCACGCGAACGGCGTCCCCGCCTGGCTCTGCTGGATGGTGTTCGCGGGCTTCGCGTTCGCGAGGCCGTTCACGCCCTCCCAGCGGCCGTACAGGTTGTCGAAGCTGTGGTTCTCCTCGTAGATGACGACGATGTGGTTGATCTTCGGGCCGCCGTGGCCGTCGTCCCCACCGTCGTGGCCGCCGCCGCCGTTCGCTGTTGCGGCGACCGCGGTCGTGCCGAGCGCCAAAAGGCCGAGCAGCGCCAGCATCACGATGCGACGCTTCACTTCGCCCACCTCCCCTGGTTGCCTGCCTAGACGCGCGGAGACTCGCACCGCGCACCGCAGCTCGGAAGGGATCGTAACCGGGTCGTAACCGTATCGATGCGCAAGCGAAAGAGCCGGGCGAGCCCGGCCCTCCCGCTCCGCTCGACGAGGGCTACGCGGCCGCTTCGAGCTCGGGCACGAGGCCGCCGGCCTCGGCCTCGGCGCGCGTCCGCCTGCCGGGGATGAAGGCCGCCGCGACGGCTCCGAGAGCGACGACCACGCCGCCGATGGTCACGGCGGTCGAGGTGCCGTGGACGAACGTCGCCGCGCTCGAGTACCCGCCTGCGTGGGCGAACACCGAGGCGAGCACCGCGACGCCGAACACGCCGCCGAGCTCCCGGATCGCGTTCGTCGCGCCCGACGCCTTGCCCTCCTGCTCCGGCCGCACCGACGAGAGGACGACGTTCGCGACCGGCGCGAAGAAGAGCGCCATGCCGGCCCCGGAGAGGATGAACGGCGCGACGAGGTCGGAGTACGGCGTCGTCGCCGTCGTGACGGCCGCGATCCAGATCAGGCCGGCCGACTGCAGCGCGAGCCCCGCCGTCATCAGACGCTGGCCGCCGATCCGGTCGGACATCGCACCGGCGATCGGCGCGATGAAGATCGGCATCGCCGTCCACGGCAGGATCCGGAGCCCGGACGCGAGCGGCGAGTCGTGCTGCACCGTCTGGAAGAACTGCGCGAGCAGGAAGATCGAGCCGAACATCCCGAAGAACATCAGGAGCGACGCGACGTTCGTCAGCGCGAACGTCCGGCTGCGGAAGAACTGCATCGGCAGCATCGGCGCAGCCGTCCTGACCTCCCAGAGCACGAACGCGGCAACGAGGGCGGAGCCGGCGACGAGCGCCGCGACGATGCCCGTGCTCGTCCAGCCGTGCGAGTTGCCGTTCACGAGCGCCCAGACGATCCCGAGCAGGCCGGCGCTCGCGAGACCGAGGCCGGGCAGGTCGAGGCTCTTGTCGGGGCCCTTCGTCTCCTCGAGCCGCGCGAGCGCGAGCGGCGCGAGCACGAGGCCGATCGGGACGTTGAGCCAGAAGATCCAGTGCCACGAGACGCCGTTCACGATCGCGCCGCCGACGAGCGGCCCGATCGCGATCGCGAGGCCGCCGATGCCGCCCCAGATCCCGAGCGCGAGGCCGCGCCGCTCGGCCGGCACCGCCGCCGAGAGGATCGTCAGCGTGAGCGGCGTCACGATCGCCGCGCCGACGCCCTGGACGGCGCGGAAGATCTCGAGCTGGTCGGGCGTCGTCGCGAGCGCGGCTCCCGCGGACGCGACGGTGAAGAGCACCAGGCCGATCGCGAACATCCGCCGCCGGCCGAAGCGGTCGCCGAGCGCCGCACCGGTGAGGAGGAGCACGGCGAAGGTGAGGGTGTACGCGTTGACCATCCACTCGAGCTGCGAGATCGACGCGTTCAGCTCGTGCCGGATCACCGGCAGCGCGGTCGTCACGACGAGGTTGTCGAGGCTGACCATGAAGAGCGCGACCGAGGTGATCGCGATCGTCCAGATGGCCGAGCGCTTTTGTGTGTGAGTCATCACTTCCTCCATGGTCAAAAAAAGAGCGGGCTAGAGATCCTTGCCGCAGCCGTCGAGGAGATCCGTCATCCACGGGTCCGGGTCGTCCTGGACCTGCATCGCCGCGAGGACGTTCAGCATCATCCCCGTCGCGAAGAAGTGCCAGATCGTGGGCCAGTCGGCGTCGGAGACGCGCCGGACGTACGCGACGAGGTCGCCGTAGCCGGCCCGGACGACGGCCCGGATCTCGGGATCGTCCGAGGCGACGTACGACTGCATCTGCGCCCGCAGCCACGAGCGGTTCGACTCGAGCTGCGTCATGTAGGCCTCGCCGATCGCGTGGAGCGCGTCCTCGCCCCGCTTCCCCTCCGCCGAGCGCTGGAACATCTCCAGCGTCTCGCGGAAGCAGCGGGTCGTCGACGCCTTGAAGAGCTCCTTCTTCGTGCCGAAGAGCCGGAAGAGGTACGGCTGCGAGATGCCGGCCCGGCGGGCGATGTCCTCGGTGGACGTCCCCTCGTAGCCGTGGTCGGCGAACTCGATCATCGCCGCGTCGAGCACCGAATCCCGCCGCTCGGCGGCCGTCAGCCGCGTCGTCGCCATTGCCATGCCCGCATTATTAGTGGTGACTCACTACCTTGTCAAGTGCCTCCGCGACGCGGTCGAGCTCGGCGTCGGTCAGCCGCGAGTGGAGCGGCAGCGCGAGCGCCCGCTCGAAGGCCGCGTCGGCCCCCGGGAACGGGCCCTGGTCGCGATAGGCGCCGAGCCGGTGGAGCGCGTACGTCCCGATCTGGCACTGGATCCCCTGCGCCCGCAGCGACTCCATCACCTCGTCGCGCCGGTCGAGCTGGATCACGTAGGCCTGGAGCCCGTGCCGGTCGCCGGGATCGGCCTCCGGGAGGACGACGTCGAGACCGGCGAGCCGCTCCGCGTAGCCGGCCGCGACGCGCTCGCGCGCCGCCAGGAGCTCATCGAGGCGGCGCAGCTGCGGGATCCCGAGCGCGCAGAGGACGTCGCTGAGGCGGTAGTTGTAGCCGCCCTCCGGCATGTCGTCGTAGCGCGCCGACGGAGACCAGCCGTGGTGGCGAAGCGAGCGCATGCGCTCCGCGAGCTCGGTCTCGTTCGTCGTGACCGCGCCGCCCTCTCCCGTCGTGACGATCTTGCGCGGGTGGAACGAGAAGCAGCCGACGAGCCCGAGCGCGCCGCAGGGGCGGCCGCGATGGGACGCGCCGAGCGCGCCTGCCGCGTCCTCGAGCAGCGGCAGCTCGGGCAGCTCCTCGAGCCGTGCCGGGCGGCCGAAGAGGTGGACCGCGAGGATCGCCTTCGTCCTCGGCGTGACGCGGCGCGCCGTGTCCTCGGGGTCGACGTTCATCGTCACCGGGTCGACGTCGGCGAGGACGGGCGTCCCGCCGGCGAGCGCGACGACGTTCGCAGTCGCCGGGAAGGTGTAGGCGGGGACGAGCACCTCGTCGCCCGGGCCGATCCCGAGCGCGAGCACGGCGACGTGCAGCGCGGCCGTCCCCGACGAGACCGCGACCGCGTGCTCGGCGCCGGCGGCGGCCGCGAGCAGCTCCTCGAGCTCCTCGACCTTCGGCCCCATCGTCAGCTGGCCGCTGTCGAGGACGCCCGCGATCTCGGCGAGCTCCTCGTCGCCGACGTCCGGCCAGGCGAGCCGGACTACGTCAGCGCCGGCCTGCGGCTGCGATACCACGCGATCGTCCTCTCGAGCCCGTCGTCGAGCTCGACCTTCGCCTCGAAGCCGAGCTGCTCCCGCGCCTTCTCGACGTTCGGGATGCGCAGCTCGACGTCGGTGTAGTGGAGCGGCCGGAACACGATGTCGCCGGGGCAGCCCGTCAGCCGCTTGACGCGCTGCGCGAGATCGAAGATCGTCACGGCGGAGCGTGGGTTGCCGATGTTGAAGCTCTGGCCGACGGCCTCGGGCCGGGTGAGGCAGAGGCGCACGGCTTCGACCATGTCGTCGACGTAGCACCAGGCGCGGATCTGCGCACCGTCTCCGTGGATCGTGAGGTCGGCGCCGTCGAGCGCCGCCTCGATGAACGCGCGAATCGCGCCGCCGCCGATCTGCCCCG
>Ga0335071_10009068_pt1 | contig 10190 bp, 4 predicted proteins | sample Lox_Sample_15_FD_206724 | JGI IMG/M metagenome (GOLD analysis project Ga0335071, IMG submission 206724) | Soil microbial communities from Loxahatchee National Wildlife Refuge, Florida, United States - Lox_Sample_1.5 | ecosystem: Environmental > Terrestrial > Soil > Wetlands | place: USA: Florida...
GGTTGCTGTCGACCTGCGGCTGAATCCGCAGGTACGCGCAGGGCACCTGCTTCATGAATCGGCCTGCCTCCCGCTCCTGCCAGAAAGCTTCCGAATCAGCCGGCACCGGCACAAACCCGCCTGAGTCGAGACACGTCTGGCTCCGGTCCGCCGGCCCCTCGAAGTCCAGCAGGAACTTGATGTGCGGCTCGGCATAGCGCTTAATCATGCCCGACCCCATCGTGATGCCGTACGTCCGGGTGTAGACTCCCAGCCGGCTCGTGTCCACATAGTCCCGGCTCGCCAGCAGCGACTCACAGACGTGCATCCCGTCCTGATTTATGTATCCGTCGTAGTTCTCCGGGTAGGCGCTGCTCTTGCCCCGGCCGTCCGGGTCGAAGTGGAGGAACGCAAAGCCGTCCGACGCGATGTCGTCCGGTATGGTGGTCGAGTCAAGCGAACTGCCGAAGCCGGTCCCGCCCGGCACGAAGATGATACCGGGCACAGGATCATCCGGCCCGGCATAGGCCGGCCGGTGGATGTGCACGTACAAGGTGCAGCCGGAGGACGGATTCACGACCCGCAGCGTCTCGACCATCACCCGCACCGTGTTCGGATACTGCCAGACTATGCTGTCCTGCTGCGTCAGTTCAAGCGCCTGAGCGCCCGCCGTTATCAGCGTGTTGCTGTCCGCCAGGCGCACCGTCGCGTATGCCCCCGAGGCACTTTCCACGCTCCAGATGACAGTTCCCGCTGTGTCAATTTCGACGACCCGGTTGTTCCTGGAATCAGCAATCAGGGTATTCCCGTTAGCGAGGCGCTCGGCGCTGCGCGGCCAGTACAGGCCGGTCGAGTACTGCCATACTATCGTGCCGGCCGAGTCAACCTCGACCACCCGGTTGCTGTCCGAGTCGCAGATGAGCGTGTGGCCGTCAGGCAGGCGCCGGCCGTCATGCGGACCGTGCAGATTAGCGTAGCTCCAGACAATCGTGAGGTCGTGTTTGACCTCGATGACCCGGTTGTTGAGCCGGTCGGTGATAAGCGTGTTGCCGTTGTCGAGGCGAAAGGCTTCGTTCGGATAGACGAGGCCCGTCGAATCGGTCCATACCCGGTCGCCGTTCCGGTCCACCTCGATGACCTTGCCGTCCTGGCTCGACGCCATCAACGTGTGGCCGTTGGCCAGCCGACGCGCGGAGTGAAGGAACGGTACGTCGGAATTGACGTACGCCCAGACCAGCCGGCCCAGGCTGTCTACCTCGACCGCGCGTGAGGAAAAGCCGGTCAGGAGGCTGCCGTCGGCGATGAGCGTGTTGCCGCCGGGCAGGCGCTCGACACTGAACGGCACCACCGGGACCGAGGCCTCCACCGGTAACAGGCCGCCCGCCGCGACAACGAGAAGAATGGACACCAGCGCCCGGTGGCCATTCGTGAACGTACGCTTTGCTCTGGGTGCCGTTGAGATCATCGGTAATGACCTACGCAGATTGAATCATGCCAAGCCCTCGGCCAACCTGGAGCACATGAGAAACCTGCCCCTGATACGGCGGTCCCATCCTGACAGTCAACCGCCGGCCTGTATGCCATAGTGCACGGCCCGTCGGCCGACGTCACCGGACGACCACGATCGGCACGGTACCGGTCCCGGCAACTGAAACGTAGTAGACCGCTGGTCGCAGGCCGCGTAAATCCAGCGAAACGCTCGGCCTGCCCGCGGGCACGGCTCTCTGCAGAACCATTCTGCCACAAACGTCGTGCACCCGGAGCTCGCGCATGCCGGTGCCCAGCGGCAAGCAGACCTGCAGCATGCCCCGGCAAGGCCTTGGAGCAACCCTGAGGGACGCGGCCGGAACTACGATGTCCCGGCGCTCGGCGGCCCCATCGTACGTGGTGTCCATGTTTGCGAGTTCGTGCAGGTAAAGCAGGACGCGAACCTCGTCCTGCACCTCCTGGACCTGAGGTATCCAGACCGGCGGGTTCGATATGTCGTAGACATGATTTGCCGGGTTCATCGCCGAGTCGTTGACCCGAGTCCAAGGGCTGATTCCTGCACCACCATAGACAGCGGCGGTGGCGCTGTCTATCAACTGGATGGCGTGCTGGTTCTTCCTTATCTTCGGGTTGCTGTCGACCTGCGTCTGCACCCGCAGGTAAGCGCAGGGAACCTGCTTCATGAATCGGCCTGCCTCCCGTTCCTGCCAGAAAGCTTCCGAATCAGCCGGCACCGGCACGAAACCGCCTGAGTCCAGGCACGTCTGGCTCCGATCCGCCGGCCCCTCGAAGTCCAGCAGGAACTTGATGTGCGGCTCGGCATAGCGCTCAATCATGCCTGACCCCATCGTGATGCCGTATGTCCGGGTGTAGACTCCCAGCCGGCTCGTGTCCACATAGTCCCGGCTCGCCAGCAGCGACTCGCAGACGTGCATCCCGTCCTGATTGATGTACCCGTCGTAGTTCTCCGGGTAGGCGCTGCTCTTGCCCCGGCCGTCCGGGTCGAAGTGCAGAAACGCAAAGCCGTCCGAAGCGATGTCGTCCGGCATGATGGTCGAGTCAAGCGAACTGCCGTACCCGGTCCCGCCCGGCACGAAGATGATACCGGGCACACGATTATCCGGTCCGGCATAGGTCGGCCGGTGGATGTGCACGTACAAGGTGCAGCCGGAGGATGGATTCACGACCCGCAGGGTCTCGACCAACACCCGCACCGTGTTCGGATACTGCCAGACGATGCTGTCCTGCTGCGTCAGTTCAGTCACATGAATGCCGGCCGATACCAGCGTGTTGCTATCCGCCAGCCGTACTGCCGAGTATACCTCCCGAAGACTGTCAGCGCTCCAGACGACCGCTCCCGCCGAATCGACCTCAATGGCCTGCCAGTTAATGGAGCTGGCAATCAAGGTGTTTCCGCTGCTGAGACGTACGGCGCCGCGGGGCCAGTGCAGGCCGGTCGAGTACTGCCAGACCACCGCGCCGGCCGAGTCAACCTCGACCACCCGGTCGCTGTCCGAATCGCAGATGAGCGTGTGACCGTCAGGCAGGCGCCGGCCGTCATGCGGACCGTGCAGATTAGCGTAGCTCCAGACAATCGTAAGGTCGTGTTTGACCTCGATGACCCGGTTGTTGAGCCGGTCGGTGATGAGCGTGTTGCCGTTGTCGAGGCGAAAGGCTTCGTTCGGGTAGACGAGGCCCGTCGAATCGGTCCATACCCGGTCGCCGTTCCGGTCCACCTCGATGACCTTGCCGTCCTGGCTCGACGCCATCAACGTGTTGCCGTTGGCCAGCCGGCGCGCGGAGTGAAGGAACGGCACGTCGGAATTGACGTACGCCCAGACCAGCCGGCCCAGGCTGTCTACCTCGACCGCGCGTGAGGAAAAGCCGGTCAGGAGGCTGCCGTCGGCGATGAGCGTGTTGCCGCCGGGCAGGCGCTCGACACTGAACGGCACCACCGGCACCGAGGCCTCCACCGGTAACAGGCCGCCCGCCGCGACAAAGAGAAGAATGGACACCAGCGCCCGGTGGCCATTCGTGAACGTGCGCTTTGCTCTGTTTGTCGTTGAGATCATCGGTAATGACCTACGCAGATTGAATCATGCCAAACCCTCGGCCAACCTGGAGCAAGTGAGAAACCTGCCCCTTAGACGGCGGTCAGGTCCTAGTGCTCGACCGCCGGCCTGTATGCCATCGTGCACAGCCCGTCGGCCGACGTCACCGCACGACAACGACCGGCACGGTGCCGGCCCCGGCCACGGAGACGTAATAGACTGCCGGGCGCAGTCCGCGCAAATCCAGCGAGACACTCGCTCTGCCCGCGGGCACAGTCCTCTGCAGAACCATTCTGCCGCAGACGTCATGCACCCGGAGTTCGCGCGCGCCGGTTACAGGCGGCAAACCGACCTGCAGGATGCCCCGGCAAGGTCTCGGAGCAACCCTGAGGGACGCGGCCGGAACGATGTCCCGGCGTTCAGCGGCAATGCCCGGTTGGGGAGGCATGTCACCCGCCAGCTCGTGCAGATACAGTATGATGCGGACGTTGTTCTGCAGTTCCTCGATTTCCGGAATCCAGGCCGGTGGGTTCGGTATGGAATAGACGCGATTCGGCTGGTTCATCGCCGAGTCATTGACCCGGGTCCAAGGGCTGATGCCCGCGCCACCATCAGCAACGGCGGTAGCGCTGTCAACCAACTGGATGCAGTGCTGGTTCTTCTTCATCCTCTTGAGGCTGTCAACCGCCGGCTGCATGCGCAGGTAGGCGCAGGGCACCTGTTTCATGAACCTGGCTGCCTCCCGCTCCTGCCAGAAAGCTTCCGAATCAGCCGGCACCGGCACGAAACCGCCTGAGTCGAGGCACGTCTGGCTCCGGTCCGCCGGCCCCTCGAAGTCCAGCAGGAACTTGATGTGCGGCTCGGCATAGCGCTTGATCATGCCCGACCCCATCGTGATGCCGTAGCCCGTCGTGTATACTCCGAGCCGGCTCGTATCCACGTAATCCCGGCTCGCCAGCAGCGACTCGCAGACGTGCATCCCGTCCTGATTGATGTATCCGTCGTAGTTCTCCGGGTAGGCGCTGCTCTTGCCCCGGCCGTCCGGGTCGAAGTGCATAAACGCAAAGCCGTCCGACGCGATGTCGTCCGACGTGCCGTTCGAGTCAATCGCGCTGCCGGACCCGGTGCCGCCGGGCGCGAAGATGACCCCGGGTACGCGATGGCCCGATCCGGCATAGGCCGGCCGGTGGATATGCACGTACAAGGTGCAGCCGGAGGACGGATTCACGACCTGCAGAGTCTCTACCACTAGCGGCACGGTGTTCGGGTACTTCCAGACGGTGTCGCACGCCGAATCCAGTTCAATCACGCTGCCGATGACCGAAATGAGCGTGTTGCCGTCGGCGAGACGATGCGCCGCGAATGGCGTCGAGCCGGTATCGAGGTTCGCGCTCCAGACGATATCTCCCGCATAGGTAACCTCGATGACTCGGTTGTGGTAGCTGTCGGTTATTAGTGTGTTATTATTCGGCAGGCGCTGGGCGCAGCGGGCCCAGTCCAGACCGTTGGAATACTGCCAGACGGTACTGTCCGCGGAATCGACCTCCAGCACCTGGTTGCTGTGCCCGTTGCAGACGAGCGTGTGACCGTTCGCCAGCCGGTTGCCGTTATGCGGGGAGGAGAGATTCGTGCACTGCCAGACCACGAAGCGGGAAGGGTCGACCTCGAGAACACGATTGTGATTGCGGTCAGTGATTAGCGTGTGGCCGTTGTCGAGGCGGTAGGCCTCGTTGGGGTACTCGAGACCCACCGAATCGGTCCACATCCGGTTGCCTGCCCAGTTCACCTCGATGACTTTGTTGCCGCCGCTCGAAGACATCAGCGTATGGCCGTTGGGCAAGCGCCGCGCGGTGTGGAGGAAGGGGACGTCGCAGTTGAGATAGGCCCAGACCAGCCGGCCCAGGCTGTCCACCTCAAGCGCACGGGCGTCCGTGACCAGGAAAGTCCGGCCGTCGGCAATCAGCGTGTTGCCGTTCGACAGCCGTTCGATGCCGAGCGGCACGATGGTTACAGCCGCTGCCTGCGACAGGCAACCCGCCACGGCAATCAGCAGCACGGACACCCATGGCCGGCGGGCGTTCGCGAAGACGTGTTTTGTTCTGAGCATTGGGAAGACCTCCAACATTCTAGCCCCCGGACACGCGCGGGTCAAGCAACCGGATGCGGCGGAAGAGAAATCTTCACTGGCGCGAGCGAGCCGGCCGCTGCTACTTCAGGTGTTCGAGTGCCTGCCCGGCCTTGACAAAGGACGGATCGAGTTTGAGTACTTCCTGCCAGTGGGCGCGGGCCGCAGCCCGGTCGCCCTCGTAGTACTCGCAGAGCCCGAGGCCGAACAGTGCCCGCGTGAACGTCGGCCGCACCTTCAGCGCGCCTTCATAGTAGTAGCGCGCCTTCACGTAGTCCCGGCGCGAGAAGGCGATGTTGCCGAGGTCGCACCACGCATCGACCGAGTATGGGGCACGGCTGCGGACCAGTTCGAAGTAGGCCGCGGCCGAGTCGAGGCGGCCGGCAGTGGCCAGAACGCCGCCCAGCGCTTCGTAGGCGTCGACGTCAGAGGGATACAGCCGTATGGCGGCCCGGGCCGAACTCTCGGCCGCGGCAGAGTTGCCCAGATCTGAAAGCAACGCTGCTTCGAGTGAGAGGACGGCTCGCGCCGAGTCGAACTTGAGCGCCTGCCGAACTTCGGTCAGCGCTTCGGAGTCCCTGCCCTGCGCGTGCAGCCCAACCGCGGCGGCGACGTAGTTCCGGCTCTGGTCAACCTGTCTGCCTGCCCCGGCGAGGTTGGCGTTGAACAGGACGAACGCGACAAGGGCGATTCCGAGCCCGACGATGCGCTCGCGCCGCGAAACAGGTCCAACAAGCCCTATGAGACCTATCGCGGCCAGGATTGCCGCAATCGGAACAATCGACGTCCGGTAGCGGCTGGTGACGAAGAAGACGACGAATGAGAGCGAGTACGCGACCACGAAGAGGTACAGCGGCAGTAACCGGCGCCACTCCCTGCGCCGGAACCAGACCCCGGCGAGCGCCAGCGGCAGCAGTATGCCGAATGGGAACTTCAGGAATCGGGAGTTGAAGAAGAGGTAATCGATGTACGAATAGCGCTTCGCCGCGTACAGGTCGCGTTCGTTGCTGACTTCGTAGCCCACGAGCCAGAGGAAGGTCTTGCGCGCAAGCAGCCCCAGCGCCTTGCCCGGCTGCTCGCGCCAGAACTCAAGACCCTTGCCCAGCCAGTACCGGTCAATCTCCGCACCCTTGAGCGGCCGGCCCAGAGCCTGCTCTGCCAGCCGCTTCGCGTCGTCGTAGCCGCCCCACCAGCCGCCGCGCGTCCCGGGTAATACTGCGGTCATACCGTCCGATTCCGGCGAGTTACCGATGTAGAAGTTCGTGCCCGCCTGCCACGCAATCGGCACGAACTGCCTGCTCACGACATAGTTGCGAATCGTGACCGGCAGGATGACCAGCGCCGCCGCGCCCCAAACCGGCAGAAGCCGGGTCCAGATAGAACGGGTTCCAGGGTTCGAGGGTTCCAGGGTTCTAGTCTCGGACTTGGACCCTTGGACCCTTGGACCCTTGGACCCTTTTCCTTCGACGAACAGCCAGATCGGCAGCACCGCGAGGAACGCGAGCACGTTCGGCCGGGTAATCGCGGCCAGCCCGAACACGATGCCCGGCAGCCACCACTGCCGGTCCTTGTCCCGGCTGCGGTAAAGCAGCACGAATCCGAGCATCAGGAGGAAGGTCAGCAGGCCTTCAAGGAGTAGTTCGCCGTCGTACCAGATGGCGAGCGGGTAGGCAGCCATCATAAGGCCGGCGATGCGGGGAACCAGGTCGGAAGAGTGAAGAGTGAGGAGTGAGGAGTGAGGTTCGGACTTCGGAAGCTTGTGGCTTGAGGCTTGGGGCTTGGGGCTTGGACCTTGCGGCTTCAGCAGTTGCCGCGCGAGGATGTACACGAGTCCACAGGTGGCGCTGCCGATGAGCGCCTGGATGATTCGCGCCGCCATCTGATTCGCCCCGAAGAGTTTGTACACAAGGCCGAGGAAGTAGGGATAGAGCGGTGCGCGGAAGAAGGCGTCGGCGATGAACTCCCGGCCGGCCACGATGGCAAGCGCCCATTGATGGTGATAGAGGGCGTCCATCTGGGGTGAGAAGAACAGCGGGTCGTTGTGCCGCAACTGGAGCAGGTGAATCAGCCGCAGCAGAAACGCAACCCCGGCGATGGCAAGAAACCAGGCCGCAGTCGAACGGCGACTACCGCGCATCATACGAGTATCTCAAAAAGCACAAGTGGGTCAAGCGGCAGGCGTGCCTCCATCCCGCCACACTGTCCGCGACACAAAGGACTCGTCCGCAGAGAAGCGAGGCCGCAATACGCTGAGGCGTTGCCGCGTCCGGCGGAAGTCGCACCACGGTATCAAACTTCTGAGGGCGACGCCGGGCGCCTAGCGCTGAGTGCCTTCCAGCCGGGCGGCCGAATCCGGCATCCCTGCTGCCCGGTACGCCGTGGCGAGATTGGCGCGCGCGCTCGCGAGATTCGGATTGAGCCGCAGGGCAGCCTCAAAGGCGGCGACCGCCTGCGGCAAATCCCCGGTCTTGAGATAGGCGTATCCCAGGTTGTTCAGCGCCGACGCCGAATTCGGGTCGCGCCGCAGCGCCTCCTTGCATTCGACGATCGCGGAGTCGAACTGGCCGGCGTAGATCAGCGTGGCAGCAAGGTCGTTCCAGGACTTCGCCGAACCGGGAAGCAGCCGAACAACCGTGCGCTGTTCCTGAATCGCGGCCGCCAGGTCCCCCTGTCCGACCAGGGCCGAAGCCAGGTACACATGCGCCGCGAAGAAGTCCGGGTTTGTCGCCAGAGCGGCGCGGAACTGCTCGATCGCCTCTTCCGTCCGGCCGGCCTTACCCAGCGCCAGACCATAGTTGAAGTGGCCCTCGGTCGAACCCGGCGCCTCCACTGCCATCGCGTGAGTCAAGGAGAGTTCGTCGTGCCAGATCGGATTACGGTGCAATGTCTGCGCCGCAAACAGCACGGTGTACAGGAGAATCACGGCATACGCGACGCGGGAGTCTTGTCCCTGACGGCTCCCGGCGCGGGACAGCGCGGCCAGCAGGATACACGCTCCCGGCGCTGCCAGGTAGAGAATTCTGCCTGCCGGGCCGAGGAATACGAGGTGCGCGAACGGCAGCATCACCAGCACCACCCAGGCGTAGCCAAACCAGCCCAGCCGTGTAGCCGCGGGGTCGGGTCGCACCGAGGGCCTGGGCCTCGGACCTGACCCGGCGGCGCCCCGCTGTCCGTTCGAGCGCCGGGGCCGAATTAAAGCGTACAGCGGAAGAAACAGGAAGAGCAGCCCGAGAATCGTGTAAAGCGATAAGCGGGTGGAGGACCGGGTCGGGGCATAAACCACCTTCTGATTGAAGGGGAAGAAGAGCAGTTGCAACTGCTGTCCGAAGGCGTCTATGACGCGCAGCGGCTCGGCAAATGCCCATCGTACAACCGAGCTCTCGAACGGAACGCGGGCGAAGCCCAACCGGAGCAGCAGATAGACCAGGACCGGTGACGCGGCCGCCGCGACCCAGGTCCAGAACCGATGATAGCGTGTCCGGTTCGCGACAAGCCAGCCTGCGGCGACAACCGGAAAGACCAGCGACGCCTCGAGCGCCAGGGCGCTGAACAGCAAAGATCCGCCGAACAACACCGGCCAGACACGCCTGCGGTCGCGCTGTCCGCGCAGCAGCGCGTAGCTGCCGAGCAGCAGGAACAACAGCGCGAGCAGATAGGTGCGATTGGACACGAACGTGACGATGCAGTTCATGGCCGGGTGAATCCCGGTCAGCCAGCCGCCTAACCCGGCCAGCCACACCGAGCCGAACAGCTCCCAGAGCAGCAGACACATGAGGAAGACGACCGTCGCGTTGATGACGACGTTAGTCAGGTGATACCCCGCTGGTCGGAGTCCCCAGACCTTGCGGTCCACGTAGACGCTGAGATTGGCCAGCGGTCGGTAGTAGGACAAGTCGGCCGAGTCGGGGCCGGGCCTCACCTGCTGGTTGTTTGAGTACGAGGTGGTGAAGAGCTCAATCGGGTTCGCCTGACCCAATGACGGGTTGTTCAGAATCAGCATGCGGTCATCCCAGACGAAGTCGTACTTCAGAGTCGGCAGATAGAGCACCAGCGCGATCAACGTCGCGGCGCCGAAGACAAGCCACGGCCTCGGTTGCCCGGCCCTGCGCGCAGTGTCGGTCTGCCTCATCCTCGGAACCGTTTTCCGGCTGGCCTGCACGCGCTATTCTAGACCATTCCCGCAGCGCTGCAAGAACGGCAAGGCGGGAACAGACAACGGAGGGGACACGTCCACGGAGCGACGTGAGGAACACGTCGCGGATGTGTCCCCGGCGCTTGGGAATCGCACAGGGCCCTGCGAAGGGACAGTCCCCGTTTTGCCTCGACTCGCGCGGTGCAGCCCCGGTTTCCGCGCATAAGAAAAGGGGCGGGTCAAAGACCCGCCCCGGTAACCGTTGGTTCGGTCTAGTGCTCGACTACCAGCTTCTGCGTTGCACTGTAACCCTCGGTCGCGACCTTCACCAGGTACACGCCCGCGTCCAGCTTCCGCAGATCCAGGTTCGCCGTTCCAGTCCGTCCAGCCGCCATCGTCTGCGCAACCACCGTAC
>Ga0335071_10009069_pt1 | contig 10190 bp, 9 predicted proteins | sample Lox_Sample_15_FD_206724 | JGI IMG/M metagenome (GOLD analysis project Ga0335071, IMG submission 206724) | Soil microbial communities from Loxahatchee National Wildlife Refuge, Florida, United States - Lox_Sample_1.5 | ecosystem: Environmental > Terrestrial > Soil > Wetlands | place: USA: Florida...
GCTACTTGGTCTCGGTGCTTATGCCGTTGAGGTGCCCCTTGTGCATCTCGATGGCCTCGTCCAGCGTGATCTCGCCCCGGGCGACCCGCCGCGCCAGGTATTTCGGTATCGTGGCACGGCCCTCGGACTGCGAGCGGCTGGTCTCCTGGATGACCCGTATCTCGCCTTTAGAAGGCTCGATCTCCATTCTGCCCACGGGCTCGCCACGTATCCTCGCGATGTTGATGGCGGCGATGATGTCCCGCACCAGGCTCGTGTGGATGTTCTTGCCGACGCAGGGCGTGGTGCCGGTCTCGTCGACCAGTTCCACTTTAAAGCCGCCCTCCAGGAGGGTGTTTATTATTTGGGCGGTCATGAGCCGGGCGCCGCTCCCGATGCGGATGGTCGAGATGCTCGTATGGTACTCGTGGGCGACCTTCCGGATGGTGGGCTCCACCTCGGTGATGCCGACCTGGTAGACCGCGACGACCATGTCGCCGGAGAGCACCGCGATGCCGGGCCTCCGGCCGGGGTCGATGCCGATGACCAGCGGCTCCGCGTGGCCGTTGCCCCTGAGAATGTTAATAGCGCGGTCAATGGTCCCCTGCGGGTCGTCGAAAATGAGCAGGTGGGGGCCTTCCCACTGGATCTTAGAGGCTTCCTCCGCCGTGGTGATGACGACTTTCACATTATGGGGTATGGGGTCGGTGAGCCGGAGAGTGATAAAAGGCGCCTGCCGTTCCTTGAGGAGCGCGACTGCCTCCTCATAGACGGCGAAGTCGGACGTTATGAGCGCGATGATGCCTCGTTCCTTCCTTCAGGACCCTCCCTTCATGGTAACAAATGAGCAATTCCATGATATTTATAAGTGCGCATTGAACGTAAATGTTATGCGCTGCCAAAAGGCGGCCGCCGCGGATTATTTTCGGCGCCTCCAACAACCATATAAATGAGCAGGTCGCAATGTAGGAGGACGAAATGGCGATGGGCGAGACACTTATAAAACGGCTTCCCACGGGCTCGAAAGTGCTGGACGAACTCCTGGGCGGGGGCTTCGAGGCCGGCACGATATCCCAGCTATATGGCGAGCCCGCGAGCGGGAAGACCAACATTTGTTTACAATTAGCCGTCAATACCCTGAGGGCCGGCATGCGCGTCATCTACATCGATACCGAAGGCTTTTCCGCCGAGCGCTTCCAGCAGATCGCCGGCGACGACGCCCGGAGGCTGGCGCAAAAGCTCATCCACTTCAAGCCCACGAGCTTCGAGGAGCAGTACGTGGCCGTCAAGGAGACGGAGAAGATCGTCGGGCAGAACGTCGGCCTCATCATCCTGGACTCGGCCACGGCCTTCTACCGGGTCGAGCTGGAGAGCGGGGACAGCATGCTCCTTAAAAGAGAGCTGGCCAGCCAGGCTACCATTTTGCTGGGCTTAGCCAGGAAGTACGATATCGCCGTCGTTATCACCAACCAGATCTACATGGACGTCGATAAGGAGGAACTCAGGGCCGTGGGCGGGAACATGCTGGAGCACATCAGCAAGATAATAGTGCAATTATCCCGCACCGGCATCGGCACCCGCCAGGCCGTGCTGCGAAAGCACCGATCCATGGCCGAGGGGCAGAGCGCCGAGTTCAGGATCACCGCGACTGGCGTCGAATGATGCATCTGTATTTGAAACTTTGAAAAAGTTTGGTGCCGCCTGGTGATTATTTTAAATATTGGTGAGGCTGGTGTCCATCCTGGTGCGGTTGAAACAAGAGTGCTTACAAGTGGCACCAGGATTACACCAGGCGGCACCAAAATATATTATTATCACCAAACGTCACCAGGGTTACACAAAGCGGCACCAAATGACCTTCAATGATCTTTAAAATATTTCCACCCGGTCTTAGCAAGTCGCATGCGATCTCCTGGCTTTTCCTCAATCCACTTCATAATATTCTTGAAGGGGGGTTTCGGGTCGTGCGTCTCCTTGGGATCCACGTAGCCATCGTACCCGAGGTCTTTCACGTACTCGGCGAACCTCTTTTCCAGCTCGTCCTGCAGGAGACCCCTGACCTCGGTCACCTTCACCTCGTAGCCGGCCTTCCGCAGCGCCTCCTTCGAGCCGACGTTCACGTAGCCCGTGCAGATCTCCACCAGCGTGTCATCGGGGCGGGCATCGAACCGCCGTAGCAGTTCCTGCGTGACCATGGCGGCATAGCCCAGGTACTCGTGGCGCTCGAAGCGTTCTCCCTGGAAATAGTCCACGGGCACCAGGCCGGTCTCGACCCTGGAGCCATCGGTTGCCCCGATCATGACGCCGCCAAGGGGAAATCCCCACCCGGCGTCGTCCACGCTGATTACGCGTCGCTTGACAGCAGGCTTGCGCCCCTCCAGCAGGTCCGTGAGCGTCTTCAGGTCAACGGTCACCAGCTTCAGGCGGCCGCTTTTATCTTTATAGACGCGGGCGTTCCACTTCTCCGGTGCCCGGGCGCCGTCGCCCCGGACGCTCAGCACTACATAGGGGCTGCTATCCCCGGTGTCGGGGAGCCTTAGCCCGCGGATGCGCTCCAGGCAGGCCTCGTCTATCGATCGCACGTCCATGGTGGTGACCTTATATTATAATTGATTTTTTGTAAAAATATTTGCCTCATATCTTCAAGGATGGTTATTAAAATATAATTACAATAATAGTTAAAAGTAGTGTAAGCGAAGTGGATTACTATCGGAAGCCTGCGATGCGATTACGTGTATTTGGCGGCCCAAGGGATTAACGAGCCGCCACTTCAATACCGTCAACTACTAAATGAGATATGACCATAAATATAATTGTCCACTTATGAAGTACGCACGAGAAACCTTATAATCTCGCAAGCACTACAAGTATTACATCAGGTGGCAAAAACGTTCGGGTCACATATCCCATGTGACAAAAAGGGATGGTTGAATGGCTTATTATACAAGATCCGACAGCACGAGTGCTCCACCTGCGTCTTACGGCAGCAAGGCGCGAGAGGGGAGCATCTACATCATAAAATCCGACAGCAGGATAGAGCTGTACGACCCCAATAAGGTGGTCGTTAGCCTCATACGTTCTGGCGTGCCCTACAAGATGGCCGCTGATATAGCGGACGAGCTGCAGTATAAGATATACGACGGCATGTCCACCAGAACATTGCGTACGATTCTGATCAACCTGGTCGACCAGCGGAACCCCGAAGCTGCGCTGAAGTATAAGCAGGCCCACGAGATGTTCGTGAGGACGTCCAGGGGCACGCTCGAGCGCTTCGACCCGAAATTCATCGAGGACTCTCTCGTCAAGGAAGCGGACCTGTCCCGGGAAGTGGCCTCCCACGTCTCAAAGGAGGTCGAGGGCAAGCTGCGCAAGCTCAAGGTCAATTACCTCACCGCGCCCCTCATCCGTGAGATCGTGACGGTCCAGCTTCTCGAAGAGGGGCTTGAGGAAGCGCGCTCGCAGTACACGAGGCTGGGCATGCCGGTGTACGACGTCACCCAGCTCATCGAGAAGGGCAGCAAGGAGAACGCGAACCTGCACCACAACCCCGAGACGATCCACAAGTTCGCCGGCGACCAGATACTTCGCGAGTACCTTTTAGTGAAGATCCTTCCCCGCCATATCACGGATGCCCACCTGCGGGGCGACATCCACTTACACGACGCCGACTACTTCGCCGTCCGGCCCAACTGTCTGCAGCACGACCTGTCCTGGTTCTTCCAGAACGGCCTGCGCGTCGACGGCACGGGCGACCACACGTCGGTCGCGGCGCCGCCCAAGCACGCCATGGTCGCGGCGCTCCACGCCGCCAAGATACTGGCGAGCAGCCAGACCAACATGGCGGGCGGGCAGTCGCTGGACAACTTCAACGTGTTCATGGCCCCGTTCTTCACGGGCATGAGCTACGACGAAGTAAAGCAAGTAGCCCAGGCGTTCGTCTACGAGATGAACATGCAGTACGTGGCCCGGGGCGGCCAGGTCGTCTTCTCGAACATCAACATCGAGCTGACCGTTCCGCCGTTCCTGAGGGACGAGCCGGCCGTCGGCCCGAAGGGCAAGATCGTCGGCAAGTACGGCGACTTCGAGGACGAGCTCATCGTCTTCACCGAGGCCTTACTCGACGTGTTCCTGGACGGCGACGCCCGGGGCAAGCCGCACCTTTTCCCGAACACTATAGTCAAAGTGCGGGACTCGGCCTTCAAGGACCCGAAGCAGCAGGAGCTGCTGCTCAAGGTGCATTACCTCTTCTCGAAGTACGGCACCCCGTACATCCTGAACATGCTGCCCGGGTGGCAGCACCAGGCGGTCAACAGCATGGGCTGCCGCACCCGCCTCAGCGGGGACTGGGCCGACCGGCAGGGCTACCCGAACCCCAGGTATAGCACCATGCGGACGGGCAACATCCACTATCACACCATCAACCTGCCGCGGATCGCCATCGAGGCGAACGGCGACGATAACAAGGTCTTCGAGCTCCTCGACCAGCGGCTCGACCTGTGCCGCGAGTCGCTGGAGATCAAGCACAACCTGATGGAGAGGCGCCTTTACGAGAACAAGCTCCTCCCGTTCCTGACCCAGAAGGGCAAGAGCGGCGAGGACTACTACCAGTTCAAGGACCTGACGCACACGGTAGGATTCGTTGGCTTAAACGAATTCGCCAGGATCCACATGGGCAAGGCCCTCCACGAGTCGAAGGACGCCTACGACTTCGGCATGGACCTCATAAAGTACATGCGCGACTGGGCCGAGTTCCGCACCGAGATGACGGACTGGCGCTGGACGCTCACGCAGTCTCCGGCGGAGTCGACGGCGGGCCGCTTCGCGAAGCTCGACCTCCTCGAGTTCGGCGACCGGGCAATCGTCAAGGGCGACCGGGAGAAGGCCAACGTGTACTACACTAACAGCTCCCACCTGGAGGTCGACGCGGACGTGCCGTTGTTCGAGCGGGCGAGGCTCGAGGGCGAGTTCCACCCGGTATGCAATGGCGGCCACATCACGCACCTCTTCCTGGGCGAGGGCACGCCGAACCCGGAGGGACTGATGTCCTTAACGGAGAAGCTGTGCCGCAACACCAACATGGGCCTGTTCGACTATACGCGCGACCTGACGACCTGCAAGAACTGCTCGACGGCCTCCGGCGGCCTGCAAAAGGCCTGCCAGAACTGCGGCGCCACCGGCTCCGCCCTGGAGTACTACTCGAGGATCACAGGCTACTGCCAGCGCATCGGCAGCGGCGACTCGGTCACGGGCGGCTGGAACGACGCCAAGGTCGCCGAGCTCCGCGACCGGCGCAGGTACTGCATTTAATATAGGGGGGCCATTTGCCTCCCTTTGCTCTTTTTCTTTAGTCGTTTTTATTAGCGATTTATGGGTTTCGAATTTTCCCGTGACACGCAGCGCAGAACTACTGATAGAGAGCTATGGAGGCATAGAGGCAAAAAGTACAATGCACATATTGCCTTGTAATGGAGTGCCGGTAACGTTTATAGTCTTTTAGCTCCATGTTATTCATTCATGAAGCTGAACCTCGGGGACGTCATCCCGACGTCGACGCTGGACTGGCCGGGCAAGGTCGTGCTGGTCGTTTTCATGTGGGGATGCCCCATGAAGTGCCCCTATTGCTCTAACGCACGCTTTATCGAGGTGCCCGAGGACATTCAGCCCGTCGACACCGAGTCTGTCAATGCGAAAGTGCTCGATGCCTCCCGCTTCGTGGATGGCGTCGTGTTCTCGGGAGGCGAGCCCTTCATGCAACCCGCCGCCCTCAAAGAGATGGCCTCTTTTGTAAAAGAGCAGGGCTTACTCGTGGGCGTCCATACCAACGGCGCCTACCCGGGCCGTATCGCAGAGCTGGCGAACACCGGCCTGCTGGATGCCGTATTCCTGGACGTTAAGGCGCCCCTGGAGTACGAGGCGTACCGTGCCGCCTGCAGGGAGCTGGAAATGGACGCCTTTGCCGCGATAAAGCGCTCGCTGGCGCTGTGCTGCGAGCTCCGGCGCGATAATAAGATAAAGTTCTTTGAGGCGCGGACGACCGTTTTCCAGGGCATCAGCGATCAGCCCGAGGACATCGCCAGGATCGCCTGCGCCGTCGAGTGCGCCGACGCCTATGTGGTCCAGCAAGGCCGTCCCGAGGTCGCCATGGACGAGAGGCTCAAGGCCACGGAGTCCATCCACAGGAACAGGCTACTGGAGCTGGCGAGGGCTGCCAGGGAACGGTCGAAGGTTAAAACGGTAAAAGTGAGAACGCACCTATTCGGCGACGAGATCGTAACAGCTTAGGTTAGCTTCTCGTGCGTCTTGATGACGCCGCTCTTCTTTAGGCGCCGGACCGCCTCTTCGTGCATGGCCTTCCAGACGGCCTTCTCGATGAGGTCGCGCCGGTACGTCTCGTCATAGCCCAGGTAGGCGAACAGGACGATGGAAGCGGCGACCGCGACCACGACGAGTACGACTGCAATGGCGAGATACGGCATCTGTGCCAGGACGCCGACGTAGTACATGTACGCCTCCGCCATGATCGCGATGAGAAGCGGCAGGACGAGCCCCGCGTAGGAGAGCCAGACCTTTGAAGGCCGCTGGACCTTAGTATTGGCCTTGAAGCCGGTGACCTGCTCCATGAGGACGAGCGACTCGTTGGTCGTGCAGGTCGCGGTGACGAACGCCGCCGCGTCCCTGTGCTGGCTCTTCGAAAGGGACGGGCTCGACAGCCTCAGGGCCAGGCCGCCAAGAAGCGGTAAGTTACTGAGCCGGCTTTCCTCGGCCCTCTCCTCGACCTCCCCGCGAATGGCATAGACCTTCAGGATCGTTGAAAGGATCAGCTCCTTTCGGTTCACGCGGCTCGCAGGAACGATAGAGTCTTTTCGGATCATGGTCTTATGCCTTGATGAACTATTTAAACGCTCATCTGAGAAAAATGTTGTCGTGCTCCACAATTGCCTGCCGGGTTTTCCACAAGTATTAATATGAGCCCGCGTGTTATGGAGTCTCGTTGAGGTATCAGATTCATGAAGGTCATAGCTTTCGTCGGCATGCCCGGGGCCGGTAAGACCGAGGCCTCGAACGTGGCCCGGGAGCTGGGCATACCCGTCGTGGTCATGGGTGACGTGCTCCGCGAGGAAGTAAAGAAGAGGGGGCTGGCCCCCACGGACGCGAACATCGGCGGGACCGCGAACGCCCTCCGCAAGGAAGAGGGCATGGACGCCATCGCGAAGCGATGCATCCCCGGGATCGAGGCATACGAAGGAAAGGCGAACGCCGTCGTCGTGGACGGCATCCGGGGCATCGCCGAGGTGGAGACCTTCAGGAAGGCCTTCGACGATAATTTTACTCTCATCAAGATCAACGCTCCCTTCGAGCTACGGCTGGACCGCCTGTCGAGACGGGGCCGCTCCGACGACATGGCGAGCCCGGAAGGTCTCCGGCAGCGGGACGAGAGGGAGCTGTCATGGGGCATGGGGAAAGCCATGGAAGTGGCCGACAGGGAGGTCACCAATCTGGACCCCATCGAGAGGTTCAGGGACGAGGTCCGCTCCGTCCTCGTAAAGGAGAGCATCGAGACCACGGTTTCGGCGCTCGTGTTCCCCACCGAGCCCGAGGAGAAGGTAAGGCACGCCATCGAGAATATCTTCCCCGGGGTCAGACTTCATTTTATACGGCAGAAGGGATATGTGGACAGGCTCGAGGGCACGGCCGGCCTCGAAAACCTGCACGAGCTTTTAAGGAAACAGGAGATCCTGGATACCGCCAGGAGCGCCATGTATAAAGGCCTCAAGGACGACGAGGTCTCATTCGAATTAAACAAGCAGGCGGCCTACATGGGCGAGCTCAATTTCCTCGACCACGACGTAGCACTGGGCGGCATCTACGTCACCATAAAATTCAGGGACCCGATGCTCGTCGTCGACTGGCTGGCCCCGGAGACCCGGGAGGGCAGGCCCGTGGAGGAGATAGCGCTTTGAAAGTGGGCTTTTCGGCCTACAAGCTGGTCACGAGGCCCTTCGACTGGGCGGCCGGCCTCGAGGACATGGGTTTCGACGGCTGGGAGATCGTGAGCGAGGGCCAGCAGAAAATAACGAAGGAAAGCCTGCCAGGCCTTATGGACATCATCAACAGCATGAACATCGAAATCACGGTTCATGGGCCGTTCTCCGACCTGAACCCGGCGTCAGTGAACGACGCCATAAGGGATGAGTCGATCCGGCAGATAAAGCAGTGCGTGGAGCTGTCCTCCGACTTTTCAAACATCGTCGTCGTGCACCCGGGCGTCCTGTCGCCCCTGGGAAGCCAGATGCCCGACGAGGCGTGGACGAGGAATGTCGATGCTCTAAGGGAATTATGCGGGCATGCGGAGGAGCGCGGCGTGACTTTGTGCCTGGAGAACATGCCGAACATTGAAAAGCTGCTATGCAGGACTCCCTCCGAGGTCCTCGGCATGGCCGAGTCCGCCGGTTGCGGCATTACGTTCGACGTCGGCCACTCCAACACGATGAAGAACACGGCCGGGTTCTTGAAGGAGAAGGCGAAGTTCACCCACGTCCACATCCACGACAATCTTGGAGTCAAGGACGAGCATCTCGAGCTGGGTAAGGGCACTGTTGACTGGAGCCGGGTGCTTCCGGAGCTTAAGGGCTTCGAGGGCATGACGGTCATCGAGGCCCGCAGCCTGGATGAAGGAAGGAGAAGCCTTGAGTACATCAGAAAACGAGAGCAGCACGCCTAAAACAGCGGTCGCCGAAAAAGAGAAGCCGGAGGGCTTTGATACTTTCAGGGTCTCTATACTGTCCCTGGGCCACCTGGTAAACGACAGCTACTCCAACCTCGTCCCGCCGCTGCTGCCCCTGCTGAAGGCGGCCTACGGCCTGTCCTATGCGGCCTCGGGCATGCTCACCACCGCTTATACCATCACGTCCAGCATCGTGCAGCCGGTCTTCGGCTACTATGCCGACAAGCACGGCAGGCGGTGGCTCGTCGCGCTGAGCACGGCCTGGGTGGCCTTTTTCATGTCGCTCATCGGCCTGGTCTCGTACATGGGCCTGGACAGGTCGGGCTCGTATCTGCTATTATTAACGCTCATCGCCCTCGCGGGCTTCGGCTCTGCCTCCTACCACCCGCAGGCCTCCACCATGGTCCCGCGCATCAGCGGCGACCACAAGGGCTTCGGCGTGTCGCTGTTCTCCGCGGGCGGCAATATGGGGTATGCGATCATGCCGCTGCTCGTAGTGCCCGCGACGGCCCTGTGGGGCCTGAAGGGTACACTGGTCTTCATCATCCCGGGCTTCCTCATGTCCCTTTTATTATACAAATACGCGCCGGAGGCGCCGCAGACGGGAGCGCACCTCAGGGTAGAAGAGCTGATCAGGGACATCACTTCGGTCATCAAGCCCCTCATGGTGGTCTCTGGCATCGTAATCATGCGGGCGTGGGTCTTCTTCGGCCTCATAACGTTCCTGCCCCTTTACTTCGCCATGAGGAACGAGACGTCTGCGATGGCTAGCGCACACATGTTCGTTCTCCTGTTCTTCGGCGCCATCGGCGGCCTCATCGGGGGCGCTGCCTCGGATAAGTTCGGCCGCAAGTTCGTCATCGTTACCTCATTGACCATCACCGGGCCGCTGCTGTACCTGGCGCTGTCCACTAGCGGGCTGGCCGAGTGGGCCCTCACGGCCATGGCGGGCGCGGCGCTACTCGCCTCGTTCTCCCCTGCGGTGCTCATCGCGCAGGATTTAATACCCAATAACCAGGGCATGGCGTCCGGCATCATCCTGGGCCTGGCCATCGGCATAGGCGGCCTGGGCGTGTCGCTCACAGGCGCATTCGCCGACGGCTTCGGCCTCACCACAGCGGTGTACTCGCTGGTACTGCTGCCCGTCGCCGCCACGCTCATGGCCCTGGCGCTGCCCGGCACCATAAAGCCAGCATTTACCACAGAGGGCACTGAGAAATAATTAATTCACCACTGAGGTTCACAGTGGCCACAGAGGTATTTTAAACGCTAAAGGGGACTCGCTTCGCTCGCCCCTCGCAGACCCCGCCTGTATATAGTCCCGGTAGACTCTGTGGTGCCTCCGTGGCCCATTATTAAAAAACCACTGTGCCCATTGTGGACCACTGTGGTAAATTTAAAAGCCACTGTGCCCATTGTGGTAAAAACCCACGGTGACCCCTGTGGTGAATAACAATCCTCAGTGACCACTGTGGTAAATTTAAAA
>Ga0335071_10009070_pt1 | contig 10190 bp, 7 predicted proteins | sample Lox_Sample_15_FD_206724 | JGI IMG/M metagenome (GOLD analysis project Ga0335071, IMG submission 206724) | Soil microbial communities from Loxahatchee National Wildlife Refuge, Florida, United States - Lox_Sample_1.5 | ecosystem: Environmental > Terrestrial > Soil > Wetlands | place: USA: Florida...
CGGTGTCAAATCGAAGTACCGAGCCGGGCTCCAACCACGGGCCGGACCCTCACATTCCGGCCCGCAAGGGATCAGCCTAGATCAACTTGGCGTCAAGGGTAATTTCCGTGTTGCCCGCGAAGAGCTTCGATATCGGGCAGCCACTTTTGGCGTCGGCCGCGGCTTTGTCGAAAGCTTCTTTGGTGGCGCCGGGAACTTTGGCGGTTGTGACAAGCGCGATGCGCGTGATGCCGAAGCCACCTTCGGTCTTGGCCAGCGTTACGGCCGCCTGGGTTTCGATCTTTTCGGGGGTGAACCCCGCTCCGCCAAGCTGTGCGCCCAACGCCATCGAAAAACAGCTCGCGTGGGCTGCCGCAATCATCTCCTCCGGGGTTGTGCCCGTATCCGCCCCCTCGAAGCGAGTGGCGAAAGAGTAGTTCGCGTTCTTCAGCACGCCCGTCGCCGTAGAGATCGTGCCTTTGCCTTCCTTCAGTGAACCTGTCCAGACTGCGCTTGCTTTACTTGCCATTTTTCCCTCCGTGCAGAAATCTACCGGTGTTGGCCTCCCGCCAGTCCCACAAAAACCCAAAGGCACTCATCCAAAGCCGGTAAGCGTTAGATGCGTCAGGATCTTTCGCGGATGCGAAGCAGGAAACAGGAGAATTCGCGCCGCCGTTTGCGCTGATGAGCTGGCGCCCGCGGCTGAGAGATGCTCTTGTATTGGGACTGATGAATTAGCTCGCGTCTGCGCCCCGTCGCGCCGGAGCAATCATGTTCAACGACATGGCAGGCAGCAGGTGAGCGCGCGACAGCACCTTGCGGGTGAGTCCGGTTAAGGGCATCGTCCGGGTCAGGCTGAGCGGAACCCATCGGCGCCTACCCCCGCGCACCGTCAGCTTCGAAACGTCGTCTTCAAATACCGTGCGGATGCGAACGTAATAGCTCACCCGCATGATGGAGTGACGCACAGACATACGCAACTCCTTCTCGGGGACCTTTGGATCGCGGAGAGCCGGTAGTTCCCACATGCCGGGCATGACGCTCGCGCTTTTGGGCCTTTGCTCCAGCAGTACCTCGCGGCTCGCGAGCCCGCGCGGCGCCTTTCCAGCCCTTTTGCGCGCGCTCCGGACCGAGAGCGCATGAGCTGCTTCGCAGCTTTGCATCGGTGGTCTGGGGGCGGTTTTGTGTTCCCCGCGAGTCACGCAGTCGCGCTCCGCGGGGCACGTGGCGCAGCGCGGATGGCGAGGCAAGCAAACCACAGCCCCCAGTTCCATCATCGCCTGGTTCCAGTCCCCGGGGCGGGAGGGGTCGACAAGCTCGGCCGCCATCGCCTGTATCCTGCGCCGTAGCGCGGTCCTTCCGCTGGCGCCGCTGCCCGCCTCCCAGCCGGCCATGCGGCAAATGACCCGCTCTACGTTTCCGTCTACTACCGGCACCTGCTCTCCGTAGGCAATGCTGGCCACGGCTGCCGCCGTGTAGGGGCCGATACCGGGCAGGGCACGCAACTCGGCCGCTGTGGCCGGCAGCTTCCCCTGGCAGTGGTGCGCAACAAACTGCGCGGTTTTGTGCAGCATGCGAGCTCGCCGGTAGTAGCCGAGTCCGCTCCACAGGGCGAGCACAGTCTCCTCGAGCGCCTGCGAAAGAGAAACGATTGTTGGAAACCGGGCGAGGAAGTCCTGGTAGCGGTCGACGACCACGGCCACGCGCGTTTGTTGCAGCATGACCTCGGAAACCCAGACCGAGTAAGGATCGCGGCTGTACCGCCATGGCAGGTCGCGCCGATGACTGTCGTACCAAGCCAACAGGCGCTGGCGCAGAGCAGGAACATCCGTTGATTGGGGGCCCACAATCCTAGATTACGGCATGCAGTTCCAATGACGCTGCACCCCAGGCGCCGATTCCCAATCTGGTATCCTCGGTCCGCTCAGGGAAAGGGGTAACTTTCTGTTGACTCGCGCTGCCCGGGTCCCTTGCGCGGCATTCGGCCCATTGTTAACATCAGCGCAAATCCCTGCCATTCGTACACGGTGTCCAGGCTCTCAATTTACCTTCAAGGGCTGGCTGAGCTTGCGGCCAAGTCTGCGCAGGGCGCTGGGCCCAGTCACAAAAATCACGAATATCGGAGGCTTACCTTGAATCGGATCTCTGCACTTCTTTCACTCATCCTGTTGCCCTTTGTTCCCGTTCTTTCCGCTCAGGTTTCGCCCACTCACGGGAGCGGCTCGGAAGGGTCCAAGGCTTTTACACGCCTTGCGGTGGGCGGCGGCATCGGGTTGATGGGCATCAATATGCAGGCCGCTACCAACGTGAACCGCTACCTCAACGTGCGCGGCGTCGGCAACTACTTCACGTACTCGGTCAACAACGTGAAGGTCGGCGGCAATAACGGCTCGAGCGGCGCCGAAGTCAGCGGCAACGTGAACTTCGCCGAGGGCGGGGTCTCGCTGGATTACTACCCGTTCCCGAGGCATGGCTTTCGGCTGAGCCCAGGCGTGACGTTCTATAACCAGAACCAGATCACAGCCAGCGGCGCGATGGCGGCGGGAGACAGCATTACGCTGGGATCGGATAAGTACTACTCCGAAGCTGCCAATCCGATGACCCTCAGCGCCGGCCTGGGGCTGAACACGCATAAGCAGGCCTTCACCATGACCACCGGCTGGGGCAACATGATCCCTCGCAAGGGTGGCCACTGGTCGTTCCCATTCGAGCTCGGAGCTGTCTTCACCGGCGTGCCCACGCTTGGCCTGACGATCACCGGCCTGGGCTGCGATAGCCAGGCAGATGCGCAGAACAATGTCGCCGCTAACTGCGTGAATATGTCCAGCAGCACTGCTCTGTCAGGCTTCTCCGGCTCGCCCCAGAGCGACATCAACGCCCAGATCGCGAAGTATAAGAATGACCTGAATCCGCTGCAGGTCTATCCGATCATCAGCTTTGGCGCGGCTTATAGCTTCCGCCTGCGCTAAGGGGAGTAGAGGCAAGGGCCGCTTCCGATGAAGGCGCGGCCCTTCGCGTCTATCTCTGCCGCAGGTGAATAAAAAAGCCTCGAACGGGCTCCTACCCAAGCATCTCGCCGACGATGCCCGGCGCAGCATCGAGCGCGGCGTCGATCTGCGCCTGATCCTTGCCGCCGGCCTCGGCGATCTCCGGCTTGCCGCCGCCCGAGCCGCCGACGATCTTCGCCACTGCTCCAACGAGCTTTCCGGCCTGGATGCGCTTTACAAGCCCCGGCGTGACGCCGGCAATGATAGCCACCTTGCCCTCAGGCTGCGCCGAAGCCAGCACCACAACGGCCTCGCCCGCCTTTTGCTTCAGGTTGTCCACCAGCGTGCGCAACTGCCCGCGGTCGAGCGAGTCGGCTCGGTGCACGATGACCTTGACGCCTTTCACCTCGCGGGCGCGAGCGACTGCCTCGTCCAGCGCTCCGGCCGCCGACTTCATCCGGAACTCTTCGAGCTCGCGCCGGAGCCGCTTCATCTCGTCTTCCTGAGAAGCAAGGCGGGTGCGGAATCCGTCGAGAAGGTTGTCAGCCGAAGGAACAAGCTGCTCGACCAGCTTGCCAACTTCATAGTCGCGGCGAAATGCCGAGAGCGACCCCATGCCGCTGATCGCCTCAACACGGCGCACGCCGCTGGAGACTGCGCCTTCGCTGGTGAGCTTAATCAAGCCGATTTCGCCCGTGGCCGCGGTGTGCGTGCCCCCGCACAATTCTGTCGAAAAGCCGTCGGCCAGGCGCACCACGCGCACCCTGTCGCCGTATTTCTCGCCAAACAGCGCCATGGCGCCAAGCTCGTTCACGGCTATGTCGATGGGCACATCTTCGAGTGTCTCCACTTTTGCGTTGGCCAGCACTTCCTTGTTGACAATCGATTCGATCTCTTCCAAATCTTCGTCAGCCACCTGCGCGAAATGCGAGAAGTCGAAGCGCAGGCGATCGGGATGTACGGCCGAGCCCGCCTGTTTCACGTGCGGTCCCAGCACCTGGCGCAGCGCCGCATGCAGCAGATGCGTGCCGGTGTGGTTGCGGCGGATGGCATTGCGGCGGTCGCCGTCAACAACCGTGTTCACGCGGTCGCCAACGGCCAGATTTTGTTTAAGAAGGGCCTTGTGCGCCCTCACGCCCTGCACGGGCAGGGTGCAGCCGGTGATCTCGGCGACGATTTCGTTGCCGTCGGTCGAGGTGAACCAGCCCGTATCGCCCACTTGGCCGCCGGAGTCGCCGTAGAAGCTGGTGTGGTCGAGCACGACCTCGACCTCGTCGCCTGCAGCGGCGGCGGGAGCGCCGACGCCGTTCTTCACGATGGCCAGAACTTCGCAGCCGTTGGAGTTGAGCTGGCTATAGCCCTCGAAGGCGGTCTTGGGCAGCTCGCGGAAGGCGGGACTGGCGGTTTTTTGCGAGCCGCCCTTCCAGCTTGCGCGAGCGCGAGCCTGCTCTTCGGCGCGAGCGCGCTCGAAGCCCTCGTGATCGAAGGCGACGCCCGCATCGCGGGCGGCGTCGACCATGAAGTCGAGCGGCAGGCCGAAGGTTTCGTAGAGGTGGAAGGCACCCGCACCCTTCAATACGGGCCCTTGATCAAGGAGCTGAATGTACCGTCTTTGCGGCGCATCTTCGGGGACCGTTCGTTCGAGAAGCACCTTTGTGCTCGGCCAATCAACCTCCTCGCCGCGAACCGAGCGATTGCCCGTCCGTACAATACAGTCCGGCCCAAAGATGGACGTAATTTCGTTTAACCGTACACTGTCCCATGCTTTTGCCTTCTCAAGTTCTTGGTTCAGTTCTCTTGCGCCAAGCTCAAGCACTCTTGCGAACTGCTTCTCCTCTGCCTCAACCACTTTCGCCACGCGCTCAGCCGAATCCACCAGATCCGGGTAGGCGCCCTTCATCTCGTCGCGGACGGCGTAAACCATCTCGCAGAGAAACGGCTTCTCCTGCCCCAGCAACCTGCCGTGACGAATGGCGCGGCGCATGATCTTGCGCAGGACGTAGCCGCGGCCCTCATTCGAGGGCAGCACTCCATCGTTAATCAGAAATGTAGCGGCGCGTGCATGGTCGGCAATGATGCGCAGACTGGCGTTCTGAACTAACTCCGCTGGCTCCGCTAACCCCGCTAACTCCGCTGCTTTTTGGATCAACGGCGTGAACAGATCCGTCTCGAAGTTCGAGAGCTTGCGCTGCAGTACGGCGGCTGCGCGCTCCAGGCCCATGCCGGTGTCCACGCACGGTGCGGGCAGCGGAGCCAGATTGTACGTGGTGTTCCCCGCGGCGTCCTTCACCGCCGAGCGGTCGAACTGCATAAAAACGAGATTCCAAATCTCCACGTAGCGGGCGTCGTCTTTTCCGAAAGGCAGGTCGACTCCCGGCGTCTCGGCGGCCTCAATGCCCATGTCGTAGAAGATCTCGGAACACGGCCCGCACGGCCCCGTCTCGCCCATCTGCCAGAAGTTGTCCTTGAGCCCGAACTCGAAGATGCGCTCTTTCGGGACGCCGGCCTCGATCCAGAACCCCTCAGCCTCGTCATCGCGCGGAACGCCGTTTGCCGGATCGCCCTCGAAGATCGTTACGTAGAGCCGGTCTTTGGGGATGCCCATCCACTCTGGCGCCGTCACCAGCTCCCAGGCGTAGCGGATCGCGTCCTGCTTGAAGTAGTCGCCGAACGAGAAGTTGCCCAGCATCTCAAAGAATGTGTGGTGGCGGCGCGTGAAGCCCACATTCTCAAGATCGTTGTGCTTGCCGCCGGCGCGGACGCATTTTTGAGAAGTCGTCGCGCGCGAGTAGTCGCGTTTCTCAGCGCCCAGAAAAACGTCTTTGAACTGGTTCATCCCGGCGTTGGTGAAAAGCAGCGTGGGGTCGTTCGAAGGCACAAGCGAGGAAGAGTGCACGCGGCGGTGCCCCTTCGTCTCGAAAAAGTGCAGAAACAGCTCTCGTATCTCGTTTCCCGTGCGGAATTGCATGGCTCTTTTAGTGTAATTGGGCAGCGGGGCGGAGATGCATTTCTCGGGAGTGGGTCAGCCTGAAGGTGCGGGCCCCAGTTTGGTACGGGCCTCAGACCGCCCCTTCAAAACAGGGATTCATGCAAACTGGTTCTTCCGCCCCTCAATCGACCCGCATGATGACCTTGATTGCCTCGCCCGATTCCAGCAGTTTCATCGCTTTATCAAACTCGCTGAGCTTGAGCCGGTGAGTGATCGCGGGTTCCAGGTTGAGCCTGCCGGCGGCCACGAGCGCCTCTACCTGGAACCAGGTTTCGAACATTCTGCGGCCGTTGACGCCCTGCACGGCGGCGCCCTTGAAGATGATGTCGCGGGCGACGTCAAGCTCGAAGGGCCGCGAGGGAATGCCAAGCAGCGAGGCACGCCCGCCCGAACGAAGAACGCGGAAGCCAAGGCGATAGGCGTCCGGATGGCCCGACATCTCCAGCAGCACGTCGGCTCCTGCGCCGCCTGTTGCCTCAAAGATGCGTTCGGCGGTGTCACTCGCGGCGGGATCGAGAGCCAGATCGGCTCCCATTTCGGCGGCCACATGGCGGCGGTGCGCATTCACTTCAATGGCAAAAATGCGCGCGGCGCCGCAGGCCCGGGCCACGGCGATGGAAAACAATCCGATCGCCCCGCAGCCGGTCACAGCCACGTTGCGGGCCGCGATTGGTCCCGACAGAACCGTGTGCACGGCGTTTCCGAGTGGGTCAAGCAAAGTGGCGTAGTCGTGGGGGATGGAGGGTGTCAACTTCCAGATGTTCGTCTCGGGAATGAGAGCGAACTCGGCGAAGGCGCCGTCTGCGTCCACGCCCAGGATGCGCACATGCTGACAGACATGAGCCTGTCCCGTACGGCATTGCAGGCATTTGCCGCACGCCACGTGCATCTCGGCGCTTACCATGTCGCCTTCGCGCACAGTGGTCACGCCGCGCCCAACCGAGGCCACCGCTCCCGAGAACTCGTGGCCGGGAATCAGCGGCGGATGAATCCGTCCCTGTGCCCACTGGTCCCAGTTGTAAATGTGCAGATCGGTCCCGCAGACACTGGCCGCCTCCACACGCACCAGCACCTGGCCGGGTCCGGGCTCGGGGACCGGAACCTCGCGCAGTTCTACCCCCGGCGCGGCTTTGGACTTGACGACTGCCTGCATGGCTTTCATGCGCGGCCGTCCCCCTCTCTGGGTCCCATTGAAGTCTACAACTCTATTCGATGCAGCAACTGGTGGAAATTCCAGAAGATTATGGCAACGTAGAGCCGAGAAGAGCCCTCATTCCGCGGAGGATACCCGGCTGCCTGCTCGTCTTCAGGGATGAAGGATACAAATCACGGCTTCCCGACAATTCGAGAGGCGCGGTGGAAGGAGCCCAGGTTGAAGGCGTTTTCGTAGCCCAGGGCTCGCAACTTGCTTCTGGCCGCGGAGCTGCGCATTCCACTCGCGCAGTGAAGCAAGAGAGCCTGGGCGCGGTCAGGGATGCGGCGCGGCAGGTCGGACTCAATGCGGTCAACAGGCAGATTCAAAGCTCCAGGCAAATGGCCGGAGGCGAATTCCCCGGCTGTTCTGACGTCGATGACTTTGGCTCCTGCCCTCAGCAGTTCCTGTGCGGCGCGCGCGCCGATCAGTCCACGGCGCCGCACAAGCACGAGGACCAGCAAAATGACGGCGGCAAGGAGAACGGAACTCCAGTTCATGGGTCAATCATAGAGGGGAACGCTCGCAAAATCCGCCTCGGTGCCATCCCAGGCGCCCAAAGGCAACGCACCTGGGCCACCCATTTTTGGGGAACTCACTCAGCCGATGCGCCCATGTACACTGGTTGGGCTATGAGTTGCATCTTCTGCAAGATCATCGAAGGCAGCATTCCCTCCACAGCTGTCCATCAGGACGAACTGACCTATGCCTTTGCCGACATAGATCCGAAAGCTCCGGTGCACGTGCTGATCGCTCCGCGGGAGCATATCTCGTCGCTTGCCGAAATGAATGGAGACCATCGCGAACTGCTCGGCCACCTGCTGCTGACTGCTGCGGAGATCGCGCGCAAAAAGGGGCTTGGCAAAGGCTACCGCGTCGTCGTGAATACCGGCGACGACGGGGGACAGAGTGTGGACCATCTCCACGTGCACCTGCTGGGCGGGCGCCCACTCGCCTGGCCGCCAGGATAGGGACCAATCGCCGTCCTGCAAATCTACTGCCTGATATTCACTTTCCGGCCTCGATCATCCGGTCCAGCGCCACCTTTGCCCATTGCTTCACCCGCGGGCGCACCTGGATGCGGTTGACCACCTGACCTTCAACCAGATTCTCCAGCGCCCATGCCAGATGCTGCGGCGTAATGCGGAACATGGTCGTGCAGAGGCAGCCCGTATCGTCCAGCGTGATCACTTTCTTTCCCTGCTCAGCGGCACGCCGTGCCATGCGGTTCACCAGGTGAATCTCCGTCCCAACGGCGAACGACGAGCCTTCCGGGGCATCCTCGACCAGTTTGATCAGGCGCTCCGTCGAGCCCTGCGCATCGGCTTTCTGGCAGACTTCGAAGCGGCACTCCGGGTGCACGATCACCTGAATGCCGGGGTGTTTCGCCCGGACCTCATCCACGTGACTGGGCAGGAAACGCATGTGGACCGAGCAGTGCCCCTTCCAGAGCAGGATGCGGCAGGACGCAAGAGAGGCTTTCGACTGACCGCCCGCGAGCGCCCAGGGATCCCAGACGATCATTTCGTCAAGCGGAATGCCCATGGTGTGACCCGTGTTGCGGCCTAAATGCTGGTCGGGCAGGAAAAGCACGCGGCGGCCGCGCGCGAAGGCCCAATCAAGAGCCTTGCGCGCACTCGCCGAAGTGCACACCAGCCCACCCCGCTCGCCGCAAAAGGCCTTGATAGCCGCCGACGAATTGATGTATGTCACCGGGATGGTTTCGTCAGCGAGGCCGTGCCGCTCGAGCGTCTCCCAGCAGGCTTCGACCTGCGAGATCTCTGCCATGTCGGCCATAGAGCAGCCGGCGTTCAGGTCCGGCAGGATCACCTGCTGGCCGGAGCGGGCCAGAATGTCGGCGCTTTCAGCCATGAAGTGTACACCGCAGAAAACAATGTACCGGGCTCCCGTTTCGGCCGCGGCCAGCGAGAGCTTATAGCTGTCTCCGGTGAAATCCGCAAAGCGGATCACCTCGTCGCGCTGATAGTGGTGGCCCAGCAGCACAACTGTGCCTTTCAGTTCGGCACGCGCGCTTGCGATCCGTTCGGCTGCAGCCTCGTCCGGGAGTTCGAGATAGCACCCACTGCCTGTTTGCGGCGGCGTCGCCGTCGCCATGCCCAGAGTCAAAGTCACCGTATTCCGCCTTCAGTCCTGTTCGGACGGGGATGTTGAAAGCCAGGTTGGGACTGCAGCGGGTTCGAAATCCAGGCAGGAAGCTCGTTCAATACTGGAAAAACCCGCGGAGTTGTTGCAGTCCGCTCCTTGAGAAGGTCGCCCGATCACGACCGGCGGTTTCCAAGAGAAGCCGGGCGGCCCGAGCGATCCATTCCAACATCAGTGTAACGCGAATTTAACAGTTCGCTGGCAGAAACCCGCGCCGGGAGGACCCGGAGAAGAAGTTCTTCCCTGGAAGGGAACTCTGCCGGACCGGCCTGCAACCGGCGATCGTGGATTTGTTGCGGCAGGTTGCAGCCGTTTATCATAAAAACCTATGGGAATTTCGCCGCCGATTGAGGCCGCCAATCTCGGGATGGCGGACTCGCTGATTCTTATGGTGCTGGCGCTGGTCGTCTTCGGGCCGCGCCGGTTGCCGCAGATCGGCCGCCAGGTGGGCAAGCTGATGTTCGAGTTGCGGAAGGCCTCAAACGACTTCAAATTCCAGATGGAAGACGAGTTGCGCAAGGCCGACGACTACGAACGCCAGCAGCAGGAAGAAGCACAAAGGAAGGCCAGGGAAGCCCAGGCGGCCCAGGCGGCGGCGCTCGCCGCGCCCGCCCCGCTCGGGGCCTCCGTCACTCCCGATCCCTACGCGGATCTCAATTCGGAGGCAGCCGCCGAACCGGCCGTAGCAACGGCGCCCGCGGAAAGCACTCAGACCGAGCAAACCGGCCTCCAGCTTCAACCGCCTTCGACCGGCGAGATCGTGGCGGCGGACCGGCCGGGCAGTTCGGCTGCCGACGCAGCTCAGAGCGCTGAAGCCGAGCGGCCCTCCGCACCTGATGCGGCCATTACCGAACCTCCTGCCATGGCCGCTGGCGATGCG
>Ga0335071_10009071_pt1 | contig 10189 bp, 11 predicted proteins | sample Lox_Sample_15_FD_206724 | JGI IMG/M metagenome (GOLD analysis project Ga0335071, IMG submission 206724) | Soil microbial communities from Loxahatchee National Wildlife Refuge, Florida, United States - Lox_Sample_1.5 | ecosystem: Environmental > Terrestrial > Soil > Wetlands | place: USA...
ATGCTTGTCGCAAAGGGCGCTCATGTTGACGAACCAGACGCGGAGAACAACGGAACCGCCCTGATCGAAGCCGTTGCTGGTGGATTTCTAGACATCGTGGATTTCTTGGTGAAGAAAGGAGCGGATCTCAGGAGCCACGATGAGGCCGGTGCGTCCATGCTTTATATCGCTGTCGGAAGAGCTCATTTTGCTGCAGTTCGCTATCTGCACGAGAAGGGACTTTCAGTTAACTCAGCCGATAGTCGGGGCTGGACGCCAATTTTTGCCGCCCTTGATGGTCGGGTCGAAAGCCATTATATCCTTGAATATTTAATAGAACATGGGGCAGACGTGTCCGTCAGGAGCGCTGATGGGACGACTCCGCTCATGGTGGCATCTCACAGCGGCGATACTAAGACGCTTGATATTCTGATAGCAAAAGGTGCGGATGTGAGGGCAAAGAACAAGTTCGGACAAACTGCCCTCCAATCAGCCTGCCGAGGCATAGGCTATTATCAGGACGAAGACTCGACTAAGCGGGAAGCCATGATCTCGTTACTGCTCAACAACGGGGCCGAAGTCAACACCCAAGACAGAGACGGAAATACTCCGCTCATAGAGGCATCGTCCCGTGGGGGCTCTAGGATCGTCGGCATCTTGTTGGCCCACGGGGCCTTGCCAAACGTGCAAGATAGACTTGGTTGGACGGCTCTGATGTACGCCGCCGATGCAAATCAGACGGAGGCAATTCGGGTACTCGTCCAGAGCGGTGCCGATTTGGAGTTAAAAAATTCGAAGGGTCAGACAGCTCTCGGCATTGCTAAAGATAGGAAAGATAACGTTCAGGCCTATGAGTTGCTGAAGAGCCTCGGGGCGAAGCAGGAATAATCCCCTCTTTTGTGGCGAGTCGGGAAGAATAGACCCAAATGAAAAAGAGGGGCTTGAAACGCGCCATCCGCTCCTGCCATTGACAATTAAACGCTTGAAAAATAAAATGTTAAGGCCATGTTCGCAAGCCTCAGGGAAAAGCTGGCCCGGACCCGGACAGTCTTCCGCCGGGTCGAGGACCTCTTCCGCAGCGGCCGCCGCCGCGACGAGATCCTCGACGATCTTGAGGAGGCGCTCATCCTGGCCGACGTCGGCGTCGCCGCCTCCGAGAAGGTCGTCGCCGACCTGAAGGCTAAGACGGGCAAGGCCGAGGACGAGGCCGGGCTCGAGCGGGCCCTCAAGGACGAGCTCATCGCCCTCCTCGCCGGCCCCGGCGGTCCACCTGCGGCTTGGACCGGGCCGACCGTCATTCTCATGGTCGGCATCAACGGCGGCGGCAAGACGACCTCCGCGGCCAAGCTCGCGGCCCGCTTCAAGCGCGAAGGCCTTCGGGTCGTCATGGCCGCGGCCGACACTTTCCGGGCCGCGGCCCAGGAGCAGCTGGCGATCTGGGGCCAGCGCCTGGGCATCCCGGTGATCAAAGGGGCCTACGGCGCCGACCCGGCCGCCGTCGTCTTCGACGCCGCCCAGTCGTTCAAGGCCCAGCAGGGCGACCTGCTCCTCGTCGACACCGCGGGCCGGATCCACACCAACACCAACCTCATGGCCGAGCTGGAGAAGGTCCGCCGCATCGTCGTCCGGGAGCTGCCGGGCGCCCGGGTCGAATCGTTGCTCGTCCTCGACGCCACCGTCGGCCAGAACGCCGTGCTGCAGGCCCGCGAGTTCATGAAATTCTCGGGCCTGACCGGGATCTTCCTGACCAAGATCGACGGCACGGCCAAGGGCGGCGCGGCCATCGCCATCGTGGCCGAGCTGGGGCTGCCGATCCGCTATCTGGGCGTCGGGGAGAGCGAGGACGACCTGGTCGATTTCTCGCCCCGGGAGTTCGTGGAGGCGCTGCTCTCATGACGGGGCCGAAGGACCGCGGCTGGATGGAGATGGCCTACGGGCTGGCCGAACAGGCCCGCGGCCGGACGAGCCCGAATCCGATGGTCGGAGCGGTCGTCGTCCGCGACGGGCTCGTTGTCGGCCACGGCTATCACGCCGAGCCTGGCCAGCCCCACGCCGAGATCATCGCCCTCCGCTCGGCCGGACCCCGGGCCCGGGGCGCGACGCTTTACATCACCCTCGAGCCTTGCGTCCATTGGGGCCGCACGGCCCCCTGCATCGACACGGTCCTGGCGGCGGGGCTCCGGAGGGCCGTCGTTTCGGCCATCGACCCGAATCCGCTCGTGAACGGCCGGGGTATCCGCCGGCTCGAAGAAGCCGGGCTCGATGTCTCGGTGGGGCTTCTCGCCGAGCGGAACGCCGCGCTCAACGAGGCCCACGCCAAGTGGATCGTGCGCCAGACGCCGTTCGTGACCCTCAAAGCGGCCCTGACGCTCGACGGCAAGATCGCCTGTGCCAGCGGAGACTCGAAATGGATCTCGGCGGCCGGGACCCGCGACTACGTCCATCTCCTGCGCGGCGAGCACGACGCGCTCCTCGTCGGCATCAACACGCTCATCGCCGACGACCCGCTCCTGACCGTCCGTCATGAACGCTGGCCGGAGAAGACGATCGTGCGGGTGGTCCTGGATTCCGGCCTGCGCTTTCCGCTGAACGCGCGGATCCTCTCAACCCTCGCCAGCGGCCGGATCCTGGTCTTCGCTGCGGCCGGGGCGTCCCGCGAAAAAGCCTTGGCCCTCACGTCGGCCGGCGTCGAGGTCCTGGCCCCGCGAGACGGCACCAAGACCTGGGATCTGGCCGGCGTTCTGGCCGAGCTCGGCCGGCGCGAGATCGCGTCGCTTCTCGTCGAGGGCGGCAGCCGGGTCTTCACGGCGTTCCTCGAGGCCCGGCTGGCCGACAAGGCCGTCCTGACCCTGGCCCCGCGCCTGGCCGGTGGCACGGCCGCGCCCGGGCTCTTCGGCGGGCCGGGCGTCGACCGCATCTCGAAGGCTCTCTCGCTCCGGCGGATGCGCTCATTGACGATCGAGGACGACCTCATCGTGGAAGGATACTTCTGATGTTCACCGGCATCATCGCCCATCAGGGCCGTTTCGGCGGCTACCGCAAGGGCCGCTCGGAGATGATCGTGGAAGCGCCCGGCCTGGCCGCCAAAGTCGCGTCCGGGGATAGCGTCGCGGTCAACGGGGTCTGCCTGACGCTCACGGGTCTCGAGCGCGGGGCCTGCCGTTTCGACCTGTCCAAGGAAACCCTGGCCAGTTCGACGCTAGGGGGGCTCAAGCCCGGCGACATCGTCAACCTCGAGCTGCCCTTGACGCTGGCGACGCCTCTCAGCGGCCATCTGGTCAGCGGCCATGTCGACGGCGTCGGGACGGTGACCCGGATCGTCTCCCGGCCGCCCGGCAAAAGGCTGTCCCTGTCCTTTGCGGCTTCCCTCCGCCCGTTCTTCGTTCCCAAGGGTTCGGTCGCGGTCGACGGCGTCAGCCTGACCATCGCCGCGCTCCGAGCCACGGCGCTCGAGGTCGAGCTCATCCCGACGACCCTCGCCGCGACCAACCTGGGCGCCCTCCGACCGGGCGCGCGGGTCAACCTCGAGTGCGACATGGTCGGGAAATATGTGTATAATTGGTTATCTCAAGGACATCCCAAGGGCTGAGAGAAGCCCCCTAAGACCATGACAGAAGAGAACATTCAAGCGTCCGTCGAAACGGCCATCGAAGCGGTCCGGGCCGGACGGATGATCATCATCGTCGACGACGAGGACCGCGAGAACGAAGGCGATCTCATGGTCGCCGCCGAGAAGGTGACGCCCGAGATCGTCAATTTCATGGCCCGGCACGGGCGCGGCCTGATCTGCCTGCCGCTCACGCGCGAGCGCCTCGAAGAGCTGCAGCTGCCCCTGATGGTCAGCGAGAACACGGCCCGCTTCCAGACGGCCTTCACCGTGTCGATCGACGCCAAGGCCGGCGTCACGACCGGCATCTCGGCCCACGACCGGGCGCGGACCATCCTGGCGGCGCTCGATCCCGCCACCAGGCCCGAGGACCTGGCCCGCCCCGGCCACGTCTTCCCCTTGCAGGCTGTCGAGGGCGGCGTCCTGTCCCGGGCCGGCCAGACCGAGGCCGCGGTGGACCTGGCCCGACTGGCCGGGCTCGTCCCGGCCGGCGTCATCTGCGAGGTCATGAACGAGGACGGCACCATGGCCCGCCGGTCCCAGCTCGAGAAGGTCAGCCGTCAGTTCGACATCCCGATCCTGAGCATCGCCGATCTCATCCGCTACCGCGTCCGGCACGAGACCCTGGTCCGGAAGCTCACGGAGACCGACCTGCCCACGGCCCACGGCCACTTCCGCCTTCACGTCTACGAAGACATCATCCGGGGCGAGCATCACGTCGCCCTGGTCAAGGGGGACGTGGCGAACGGCGAGCCGGTGCTGGCCCGGGCCCACTCGCAGTGCCTGACGGGGGATGTCTTCGGCTCGGCCCGCTGCGACTGCGGCGAGCAGCTCCACAAGTCCATGGAGATGATCGAGAAGGAAGGCCGGGGCGTCGTCCTTTACATGCTGAACCACGAGGGCCGCGGCATCGGCTTGGCCAACAAGATCCGGGCTTACGCCATGCAGGACACGGGCGCGGACACGGTCGAGGCCAACCGCCAGCTCGGCTTCAAGCCCGACCAGCGCGACTACGGCATCGGCGCCCAGATCCTGGTCGCCCTCGGCGTCCGCCGGCTGCGCCTCATCACCAACAACCCGCGCAAGTTCGTCGGCCTGGCCGGCTACGGGCTGGAGATCGTCGAGCGGGTGCCCCTCGAGGTGCCGCCCAACGCCTGCAACCTGCGCTATCTCAAGACCAAGAAAGAGAAGATGGGCCACATCCTGGACCTGGTCTGAGGATGGACGAAACTCTCCCTCTCGGCGAAGCCCCTCCCTCGCCTGTCTGCCGCGCCATCATGGCCAGGTTGGCCGGAACGACCGACCCGGGCCGGCGCCGGAAGATCATCACCGCCTGCGTCAAGGTCGCTCGTCCCTGGGCTGAAGAGCTGCTGTGGCAAGCGCTGGCCGACCCCAACGAAGGCCTCCGCGATCTGGTCGTCAAGGGCCTCTGCGAGCGTCCCTCGAGCCTCAACCCCCAATGGGCGGCGCGGCGCCTGCGACGGCCGCCGTGGTACGCCAAGAGCTCGGCCCTGACCGTCATCGGGCGGCGGAAGCTCCGCGAAGCGCTGCCGGAGATCGGCGCCGCGACCGGCGACCCCAACGTCGACGTCCGCCGCGCGGCGGCCGAAGCCCTGGGCCTAATCGGCGGGGATGCGGCGGTCCGCCTGCTCGTGCGCCTGCGCAAAGACATCAACCCCTACGTCCGGACGGCGGCGGAAGAAGCCATCGCCAGAACGAGCGCCCTGCGGTTCAGCTAGCCTGGCCTATTAACGAGCCGGGGCGGCTGCAGATGCGAGGCGTCAAAGGGTGAAGCCGTACTCGGAGTACTGCGAACCCTTTGCAACGATGCAGATGCGGCCGGATCGGCTTGCCCGAAGGGTAAAAACGCCGTCTGGGGTCTTTTTGATCTTAGGAAGAACTCGGCGTTTTTATTAATAGGCCAGGCTGAGACCTTCGGCCCGGGCCTCGGCCAGCCGGCAAAGACCCTCGACCGGCCTGTCGAGATGGCCGGTCTCGAGGAAGGACTGGGCCGGGCACCAAAGACAGAAGCTCCCGGAGGAACAGGACCGGCACAGGTCGGGGAGGTCCCGCCGGCCCGTGTCCCTGGCCAAGGCTTCCGGGAGCAGGCGCTCGACGGCATTGCGGAGCTTCACCTTTCTGAGATCGATGAAGAAATCCGGATGATGGAGCGGCCGGCAGGGCCGCAAGGCCCCGAAAGGACCGATCACGAGACCCTGGGCGCCGGCGCCGCAGCGGAAAAGGCTGCGGCGATCGGCAGTATTCCCCTCGGGGAGCGGCTGGCCCGGCCGCCGCGCCGCGCACGCGGCTTCGATCGGGCCGAGATGGTCCGGTCCCGACCTCTCCAGCCGGACGATCTCCCGGGCATCGAGCCGCTCGGCCCGGATGATGACGTTGCGGGCCTCGTCCCGGTCATAACGGAGATCAAGGTAAGGGGCGATCTCGAAGGAGCCCTTGGACCAGGTCCGGCAGAGATCCGCCAGGGCCGCGGTCTCATGCTTGTTCGAGCGCAGGGCCACGGCCTTGAGATGAACGTTGAGGCCGCCGGCGAGGAGCCTATCAAGCCCCCGCTTGAACGCTCCGAACGAACCCGGGACCCGGGTCACCCGCTCGTAGGTCTCGCGGCTGGCCCCGAAGGCCGAGACCCGGACCGCGGCCGGGGGGAACTTCTTGAAAAAGCGGATGTGCTCATCGGTGACGAGCGTCCCGTTCGTCGCAACCGTCACGAGCCGGCCCTTGCTCAGGACGGCCTGATAGACGTCAAAAAAGTCGGGGCGCAGCAATGGATCGCCGCCGGAGATCTCGCAACGGGACACGCCGAGCGCGACCGCTTCGCCGGCCAGGCGGGCGATGTCCTCGACGGCCAGCTCGTGCTTCCTCGAGGCCCGGTCCCCTTCCTGCCGGTTGATGGCGCAGTGCCGGCAATCGAGGGGACAGCGGGCGGTCACTTCAAGGTCGAGTCTGTCGAACATCTGTTTTGGGGCGGCCTCGCCCGAGCGCAGACAGGACCGGGGACGGGACGAACCGCTTCACCCTCGCCAGGTGCCGCCTGGCCGCGAAGCGGGGCCGCGGGGATGGGCGTCAGCTGGCGTTGGCGTTGGACTGGCAGGCGCTGCAGGACGCCGGATTGGTGTTGCAGTCGTCGTGGTAGGCGCCCGGGGCGACGGGGATGTGGCTTTTATGCTTGCAATGGCAAAGAACGGATTCCTCGGGCCGACCCCGGAAAAGGATGACCAGCTCGGGCTTGTTCCAGGGTTTCTTCATGGCTGGGACCACCTCCTTGGCCCTTTCCTCTCTTAGCATGCTCATTCTAAACTCCTTGTCCGGCGTTTGTCAATTCCCCTCTCACCCAGGGCGGCCGCCCGGGCGTGGGCGACCCGGCAGAAATACTCGACCGGGGCATCGAGCTCGCCGCACTCGAGATGGGCATTAGCCGGGCACCACAGGCACAGATTGACGATCGGGCAGCGGGCGCAGCGGCTCAGGTATTCGGGACGGCTCGAGGTCCGCTCGAGGGCCCGGGGGATGAAATCCCTCCAGGCCTCGACCAGGCTCCCCTGCCGCAGGTCGTAGAGAAAGTCGGGATGAAGCAGGGACAGGCAGATCTTGAGATGCCCGTCGTGGCCGATGACGAAATTCCTTTTCCCCGCCCCGCACCGGAACAGGTGCCGGCAGGACTCGTCGGGCGCACCGGCGGAGACGAGATCCTCCCGGTGCTTCTCCAGGGCCTCGAAGCGCTCGGCATCGTCCCGTTCCAGGGCCGTGATCTCCTCGGGGGAAAGGCGCTCGGCTTCGATGTCCCGGTTCCGGGCGGCGTCCCGGTCGAACCGGTAGTGCAGGAACGGATCGAACCGGAAGTAGTCCTTGGTCCGGGCCCGGCAGAAGGCCGCGATCTCCGGGAGCTCGGACCGGTTCGACTGCAAGGCCATGGCCTTCAGACGGACGTCGAGGCCGCTCCCCAGGAGACGCTCGAGCCCTCGCTCGAAGGCGGCGAAGGACCCCGGGACCCGGGTGACCCGCTCATAGGTCTCCCGGGTGACGCCGTAGACCGTGACCTCGATGTCCCGGGGAGGATGGCGCTTGAGGAACCGGACGTGCTCGTCGTCGACGAGGGTCGCGTTGGTGTAAAGCGAGACAAGAAGGCCGCGCCGCCGCAGGCCCTGATAGACGTCGAAGAAGTCCGGGCGCAGGAGCGGCTCGCCGCCCGTGACCAGGCACCAGACGGCGCCCAGCGATACGGCTTCGGCGGCCAGGCGGTCGATCGCGACGGCATCGAGCTCTCGCGAGCGGGCCTGCCGGTCGCCGGCGGGGCGGTTGATGTAGCAGTGCCGGCAGTTCAGGTTGCAGCGGGCCGTCAGCTCGAGATCGAAGCTCAGGGCCGCGCGCTTGTCCTTGAGCCGGGTCCAGAGCTCGAGCTCGGGCAACCGGCGCCGCCGGACATAGGAGGGGCCGCTCACACCACCCCCTTCCCGCGACGGCCGCGGATCGCGCGCAGGACGCCGAGGCCGCGGACGAGGCCGCCCGTCCGGGACAGCCAGGCGATGAGCGCCGGGGCGCCGCCGCGGAGCCCGGGGACCTTTTTCCCGTCGCGAAGGACCTCGGTCACGACGCCGAGGATCCGCTCGGCCGTCAGGTCTCCGTCGGCGACGTCGGCGTTGTCGCCGCGGACAAGATACCGGCCGGGCGCGCGGCGAACGATCCGGTGAACCGCGATCCGGCCGGTCTTGGGATGGAGGAACGCCACGATCGCGCCCGTCCCCGGCTCGCGTCCTTTCAACGGGGCCACCGTGATGACGTCCCCGTCCTTGACGAACGGGGACATGCTCCAGCCGCGGGCCTGGAACCGGAATCTCTTGCCCTTGGCCAGCACGGCGGTCATGAGATCGGTCAGGCCGGCGCCCGACAGGCTCATCTCGCCTTGTGTCCGGACCGGGGCGGGGGCGTCCATCAGGGCCTTTCAGCTCTTCGCGACCACCATCCGCCGGGTCACGAGCTCCCGGACGAGACCCAGGACGTCCCGCTCGATCTCGCCCTGCGGGGCCGTGAACTCTTGGGCCAGCTCGGCCGCGACCTCGCGGAGCGGCTTGCAGCCGTCGAGCCTGCGCCAGATCGCCTGGCCGGTCTCGTTCAAGGTATAGAGCTCGTCCTCGATATCGCCGATGTCGGAGACGAGCGGGATGATGACGATCTCCCCTTCGAGTTCGCGGGCGACGACGTCCTCCGAGGGCGCGTAAGCCGCGTCGAGCCGGATTTCTTCCGACATGCCGGTCCTCCTTTCGATCATGAGCCGCACTCCTGGCCGCCGGGCCGATGGTCTTGTCCAGCCGGGGCCGGTCCGCCGATCCGCCGGCCCCAATCGTCTACGGTCCAAGCTCTCTCTCCGTCGGCCAGCAGGCCCAAGGCCGCGGCTTGGGCATGAGCGACGTCGCAGAGATATTCGACGGGCGTGTCGAGTGTCCCGTGCTCGGCCCAGGACTTGGCCGGGCATTGCAGGCAAAAGGCCTTCAGCGGGCAGCGGCCGCAGCGGCCGAGATATTCGGGGTTGCGGCTCTTCATGGCCCGGACCGCGGGCCAATGCTCCTGGACGGCCTTTTCGAGGTCGCCGCGCTTCAGGTCGAAGACCGTCGCAGGGTGCCTCAAGGCCAGGCAATATTGGAACACGCCGTAGGCGTCGACCGCGCCCTTGCCGCCGGCTGAGAGACAGCCGAACAGGCGGTCGCCCTGAAGCGCGGCGTGGGCGGCAATGAAGCGCCGGAGTTCGTCCTGTTCGACGGCGGGCAGCGCGGCGGTCCGGCGCCGGACCTCGCTCAGCAGCTGACGCAAAGCCCTGATCCGGACGTCCCGGCCGGCGTCGTCGCGCCGGGAACGGAGGTCCAGGAACTCGACCCAGGCGACGCGGGGCTGGCCGGAAAGGGCGCAGGCCCAGCGCTCGAAGGCCGCGCTCTCGGCCGCGGTCGCGGGCAGCAGCGCGCCTTTGATGAAGAACGGGATATGCCTGTCGGCGAGCAGGCCGAGGCCGCGCCGCGCGGCGTCGAACGAGCCGGGCGTGCCCGTCACGGCTTCGTACGTCGCCCGCTCCAGGCCGTAGACCGAGACCTCGACCGGCTCGCGCGGCGGGACGCGGGCCAGGAGATCGGCCAAGTCCGGGGTCATCAGGGCCGCGTTGGTGAAGATCATGACCCGGAGTCCTAGCTTGCGGGCGAAAAGGTAGATCTCGGCGAAGTCCTCGCGCAAAAGGGGTTCGCCGCCGGTCAGCCGAACGGTCAGACAGCCGAGGCCGGCCGCGCGCTCGAGCAGGGACTCGACCTCCGCCGTGGCCATCTCCCGCCCTTTCGCCGCCGCGTCGCCGGCCGGACGGTTGACGCTGCAATGAACGCAGGCGTTGTTGCAGCGATCCGTGAGCTCGACGTCGAGCCAGGTGAGGAGCGGCGGACGGCCTTTCCAGAGACGGGCCTCATCGCGCCGGACGCGCCGGACGTACCCGGACCCGGCGGCGCTCATCGCCACAACTCCTCGAGAACGTCGGCGATGCGCCCGCTCCGATCGAAATAGAGGTCGTAGAACGGGACCGTGCGGGCCAGCTCCCCGGTCAAGGCGATAACC
>Ga0335071_10009072_pt1 | contig 10188 bp, 8 predicted proteins | sample Lox_Sample_15_FD_206724 | JGI IMG/M metagenome (GOLD analysis project Ga0335071, IMG submission 206724) | Soil microbial communities from Loxahatchee National Wildlife Refuge, Florida, United States - Lox_Sample_1.5 | ecosystem: Environmental > Terrestrial > Soil > Wetlands | place: USA: Florida...
TCAATTGATGCCTTTGTCCGTCATCGGTTCTCTCGGAACCACGGATCATGACGCCAGCCCGGATTGCTACTAAGGTCACGGGCTATGAGCCTTGAACGGCGGCACGAGCCTCTCCTTCCGCGATCGCTTTTTCTAAAGCGCCTTGCGCGATGGAGCGCGGCTGCTGGGATTCTAATCGTCGGCAGTCTGGCGATCGGTATACTCGGTTATCACTTAATTGAAGGGCTGCCCTGGATCGATGCGCTGCTGAATGCCTCGATGCTGCTCGGCGGGATGGGTCCGGTCGACACCTTGAAGACTACCGGCGGCAAACTCTTCGCATCGTTCTACGCCCTCTACAGCGGGCTCGTGATAATCGGCGTCGCGGGACTGCTGCTGGCGCCGGTAATCCATCGCTTCTTCCACGCATTCCATATCCAGGAGAAATAAGCATCTCGCGAATACTGTACGATCGCTCCGCGCCATCGCTATAGTCGGCTCATGGCGCAGGAAAATTTCGATCGATCGCGAGCGGCCGCACTCGCTCGTCAGGTGGGAACCGATTTCGGAGCCGCGCTCACCGTCGCGCTGGCATTTATCGGCGACCGGCTCGGTCTTTTCCGCCTGATGGCTGCGGGCGAGCCGATGACGCCGGCGGAAATCGCTGCGCGAGCGGGTCTCAACGAACGCTACGTTCGCGAGTGGGCTTCTGCGATGGCGACGGCGGGTTATCTCGACTATCGGCCCGAAGACGGCCGCTTCCGGATGGCACCCGAACAGGCGATGGTGCTCACGCGCGAGGACAATACCTACTTCACCGGCGGCGCCTTTCAGTACGCGGTCGCGTGTTTCCGGCAAATCGAGAAGCTGACCAACGCCTTTCGCCACGGCGGCGGCGTGCCTTTCAGCGATTACGGCACCGATATCGTCGAGGCGATCGAGAGGCTCTTTCACTGCGGCTATGAAACCTGGGTCGCTGATCAATGGATAGCGGCGATCCCCGGATTGAAGGCGCAGCTCGATTCCGGTGCATCCGTTGCCGAGGTCGGATGCGGCGCGGGTCAGTGTATCGTGCCGGTCGCCCTCGCCTTCCCTAACTCGCACTTCACCGGCTTCGATGTCGACGCCACCTCACTGGATCGCGCGCGGGCGAAAGCTGCAGATGCGGGCATCGGTGACAGGCTGACCTTTGCGCAGACGCCTGCCGAGAATATTCCCGATCAGGATCACTTCGACCTCGTGATGGCGTTCAATTGTATTCATGACATGGCGAATCCGCGGGGCGCTCTCGCCGGAATCCGGCGCGCGCTTAAGCCGGTGGGCATCCTGATGTGGTCGGAGGCCGAGGCTTCTGACCGACTGGAAGATAACCTCACACTCGTCGGCCGGACGATGTACGGGGCGAGCACGATGCATTGTATGACCGTGTCGCTGGCGCAGGGCGGCGAGGGACTGGGGGTGGTGATCGGTCCGAAATTGGCGCGCGAACTGGCGCTGGAGGCCGGTTTCACGAGCTTCGAGAAACTGCCCGTAAAGAATCCGTATCATCAGATTTTCGTAGCTCGTCGCTAGTGATCAGCGAGCTCTCTTCCGGCTGAGCGAGGAGTTTCATGAGCAGCGGCCCGACGACGGCCAAAATCAGGACATAAGCAGCCGAGAGCGCTCCGAGATCAGGTTCGATCGTGCCACCGATACCGGCTATCACAATCGAGAACTCGCCACGCGGAATCAGCGCCAAACCGGCGCGCAGACGGCCACGGCGATCCGTCCCGAGGCCTCGGGTAGCCCAGTAGCCGGTAAGGATTTTCGTGACGGCGCTGGCGGCCGCCAGGAGCGCAGCGAGTTTCAACACCGGCACCAACGATCCGGGCTCGATTTCAAGACCGAAGAAGAAAAAGAAGGTGGCTGCGAAGAGATCGCGGAGCGGTGCGAGTAATCGCCTGGATTGCTCCGCAGTCGGACCCGACAGCGCGATACCTACCAGAAAGGCCGCGATAGCTGACGAGACCTGAAAGCGCTGGGCGATGCTCGCCACCAGCAGAACGATTCCGAACATCGTAAGCAGCACCACTTCGTCCGATTGATGCGCCACGAAGCTGCTCAGGGAATGGCCATACCGGATCGCGAGGAATAGAACCGCGACTACTGCCGCAACAGCAATCGAGACCGAGACCGTGACCCGCTCGGCGTCGCCACCCACCAGCAAGACCAGGACCAGCGGCAGATAGAGAGCCACCGCAATGTCCTCGATCACAAGCACGGACAGGACGGTCGGCGTTTCCGGATAGGAGAAGCGCTGTAACTCCGCGAGCACCCGCGCTATCACGCCCGAAGATGAGACCCACGTCACGCCGCCGAGCAGCACTGCGGCCAGCAGGTTCCATCCCAGGAGCAATCCTGCGGCGAATCCTGCTGCGAAGTTCAACACGAAATCGATAACGCCAGCCTTGATCCCATCGCGGAGACTCTCGCTCAGCTCGTCGCCGGTGTACTCGAGCCCCAACATGAAGAGCAGCAGCAGGACGCCAATCTCGGCACCTAGTTCGACGAAGCTCCGGCTTAAATCGAGCGGAGCAAACCCGCCGTGGCCGAACGCGAGCCCAGCGATGAGATAGAGCGGTATCGATGACATGCTCCAGCGCTTGGCCAAACGCCCTAGCACGGCCAAGCCGAGCACGATCAGGCCAAGTTCCAGGAGGACCGGTGAGAGGTCGTGTGATGTGGCGTGCATAGGAGATTAGACGTACGACGTCGCGCCGCGAGCCAAATAAAAAAACGCTCACCGGATAGCGCCAGACGATTCTACAGAATTGTGCGGCTAGTCGGCGGGATATAGCGCCGCGAAAGTAAGGCCTAGCGGCCGTTCTTCAGGAACATCACCCGGCAGGAGGTCTCCAGCAGATGCGTCAGGTAGAGGCATCGCTCGATAGTCTCGGCCAGCGCGAAGGTGCCGTGGCCCCTGACCGCGATGATCCGGTTCATCCCTAAAGCGCGCGCCACGATCGAAGGGTCCTCGCCCAGGCTCTCGCGGTTCTGCGATTCGACAATCCGCGTCGCGCCAAGGATATCGCGGGCCTCGTTGTAGCTCGGCGGGATACAATCCGCCGGGAGGAAGCTCGCCGCGATACTGTGCGGCGGATGGCAATGCAGGATAGCGCCCTCCGCGTATCCGGCGGCCTTGTAGATTTCACGATGAACGAAAAATTCGCAGGAGGCCTGGCCACGCGAGGATTCGACGTCCGCTACCACGGTCAGATCGTCGGAGGGATGGAGTCCCCGAAGAGACTTCCCGGTCTTGGTGATCAGGATATCCCGGTTCGGGAGCATGATTGAGATGTTGCCGGAAAACAGCGAGTTGAGCCCTAATTCCCAAGTGAGCTGGCCAACTTTGACTATTTCATCCCGGGCGTTAGCGTAATCGGACAAGAAATGCCTCCAGACTCCCTTGGTCACGCTCGTCGGAATTGGTCTCCCAAAGTGGCACCCCCGAGTCAAGTACTGCCACTAAGATGCTTCGTTGGATCGTCGCGGGAGATCGCCCCTCGCTCCGACCCACAGGGTTTGCCGCCTTTGAGACCGAAAAACTAGGCGGAACGATTCCCCGCAACCTTGGTTCGCGCTCGCGCCACGACCGCTCGCGCCGCCTCAGACGTCCCAAACATCTCCAGCTCTTCACTGTAGTCTTTCAAGGCCGGCGCGATAGCCTTGTCAGAATGCGCGTCGGGATAACCCTCGCGAGCAACCCGGCGACGGATACGCTCGATCTGCCAGCGCAGGGCAAGAGCCGAGCCGATCGTCTTAACCATCTCGCCGGTTCGGCGGAGAAAGAAAGGAATCGCTGCCTCTTGCGGGAATCCAGGACGCCGCTGGCACCGTGGTTTCCTGCGAATAAAGCCGCCTTGCAGCGGATGCACGTGCTCGATCGCATAGCTGGCGTAGAAGAAGAAAATCATCGAGGCGAGGCGAGCGGGCCGCGCGCCATTCACGGTCGCGCGTCGGATCATCGTCTCGATATGTTCGGGTGAGTAGTAGAGATGCCAGGCGCGATCGTAGGCCGCCTCCCACTCCGCTCGCGGCATCAGCGGATGATCGGTCGTGACGTGCTCCAAGTCATAGCGGTTCACGTCGGTATCCATCGGCGTGCCCTTGAGATAGAGCCCTTGATGGTCACGGGAGCCCGGTAACGGCGTCAGGATGAAAAATTCGAGCAGATCGATCGGCAGCTCACGCTGGATAATCCGGATATCGCGCTCGATCGTTTCCATCGTATCGCGCGGGAAACCGAGGATATAACCCGCATAGGTGAGGACGCCGGCGTCGCGCCATGCCTGCAGCATCGCGCGATACTCGGTGATGCGGTTCTGCCCCTTGGAGGCATCGGCGAGGCTCTCGGGGTTGATCGTCTCGAGCCCCAGGAAGACGCGACGGCATCCTGCATGCTTCGCTTTCTTAACGAAATTGGGGATTTTATAGCTGGCCGTATCAGCCTGCAGAATCAGATGGACCTTGAGTCCTTCTTCCCGGCGGAGCTTGATGATCCGATCGAGGATCGGCTCCCAGTTGCGATTCCGCGCAAAGTCGTCGTCGGTGATGAAGTAACTATCGACGCCCTGTGCGAGGCCCATGCGGATCAACTGCTCGACGTCATCGGCGGTGCGATAGCGCGACTTATGGCCCTGCACGTTGATAATCGTGCAGAAGCTGCAACTGAAGGGGCATCCGCGGCCCGTATCGAAGCTGCCGACAGTGCCGATATAGCGCTTCACGTGGCCCTGCAGCAGATAGGGCAGCGGCTGACTTTCCAGCCCGGGCAGATCGGCAAGGAAGTTGTAGGACGGGGCCTCGCGACCCTCATTGATGGCGCGGATCAGTTCATCGAAACGACCCTCGCCCTCGCCTGCGAAGAGGATGATACCCATCTCCCGAGCTTCCTTGAGTTCGGGAGGCATCTCGGGAAGCATCGAGGCGCATCCGCTGACGTGGAAACCGCCGATCACCACCTTGATCCCTGCGGCGATAAACAAACGGGCCAAATCGACGGCCCGAGCGAATTGATTCGTCTGCACACCGACGAGGCATACAACCCCGCGATTCTGATTGCGGCGGAAGTTGCGGATTATGCGCGAGGTACGAACCCGGGCCGTCGACTCATCGAGGGCGTTGATCTCAATCGCAACGTCGTCGCCGAGAATCCGACGCCGGCCGGCATCGAGGGCTAGCCCATATAAAGTCGAGAGCGAGTTGGAGGGAGTGAAGCCGCGCCACCATTGGATCACATAGCCATCGTCGTCGTAGTGCGACGGTTTGATGAGCTCGATCAGAAACTTCGGCGGACGCGTCCGGTTCGGGTTCAGCATGAAGCGTTGCGTCTAGCTTTTTTCACTGGGAGGTCAGCCGCTCCTAGCTCTCTCCTGCCGGGAAGCTCAAACCGGATCGGACTTTGGACCCGGCTAGCGGCTTTCGGCCAACCATCTCTAGCTGGCAACTTATTTGACTGCGGGTATGAAAGCCAGCAGAGCAAGCCGGAGCTTAACTCGATACGCATGTGATGAGCGTACCTCATCACAATCCTCGAACGTAGGCGAACCTCGAAAAATCTTGCATTTTAGTCAGGCAAGTTCCAAGATGCGGTTACCTCACTTTTCCGCCCGATCTTTCCGATCCGAAAAGGACCACATCCTCCGTAACCGCAATTTTCTACTGCTTTTGATGGAGATTCGTGATCGCCCAAACCTAAGCGATCAGGACATTAGCCGGTTTTCTCAAAGGAGCTCTGCAAGCTCTGGGGAGTGAAAATGGCAATATGCAGCTCGATTCGTTGGCGTGCCGTCCTCTCTGCCGTCGCCTGCACAGCTCTAGCTGTCGCACTAATTGGCTCACCTCCTCCCGTCCGTGCGCAATTCATACGTAGAAGGCGCACTCCTACGCCGAGGCGGACCGCGACGCCCACACCAACACCTACACCAGCTTCGTGTATCGACATTACTTCGCCGCCCGCAAACACTATACTTACGGGCTGGAACGTCCCAATAAGCACCCAGGATGAGTGCTCCGGTGCCTGGTACGAAAGCCTATATGTCGATAATACCCGCGTGGCCGACTACGTAATCGGCACTGTCATTCTCGACAGCAACCTCTTCGCCAATGGGGTCCATACAATTAAAGTAACCAGCCAAAGCGAAAACCCGGGAACGATAGAGCTTGGCAGTGCTTCAGAACCACTGAACATTCAGAACGGTTACTTTACTGTACAGCCCACCGGCGTCGCACTATCCGATGACGCGACCTGCAATAGTCAGATTGCGACCACAAACGAAACAATCATCGGCTTGCAGGTTCCTGGACAATCCTTTACTTCTTCGAACACCGCCTTCAACGCTCAGGTACCCACCCCCGCCGAACTGAACACTTTCGCGACTAACCGTTACTTTTTCGACCCACTTTACGACTACTCGCAGTTTCAGCGCATTACAGGGGCCTATCCAACGGTGCACGGGAAAACACCTTCGACTGATATGATTCTGCGCTTTGCCGCGTGCAAATACGGCATCGACGAGGATGTGGTCAGGGCTCAAGCCTGGCAGGAGAGTGGCTGGCGGCAGGCCGTGGCAGGCGACGATCGTATCGGCGCAAGCAGTTGTATCCAGGGCAGCTTCACGTCGCTGTACGACACCGCCATATCCCTAATCGATGGCAATACTATCCCCCGTATCCCTGATGGTTGCTATCAAAGTTGGGGGATCCATCAAACTAAGGTCTTTTACGAGTGGATGACGTGGCCTGCGATCAAGGACTCGACCACTTTTGCGGCTGAGAATCGCGAGGCCACCCAGCGGACCTGCATGATCGGCGGATATGAATATATGCCCGCCTCGTATATGATCGACGTGAATAACTACCTAAACAATCCCAACGGAATAGATCCTGATGCAGCCGTCTGGGATAGCTATCCAGGCTTAACCAATGAGCCGACCTTCGCTCCAACCTACGCAAACCGTGTGATGTGGGGATGTATCGGCTCGCACTATGCAGGTTACGATTGGCTAGACTCGTACAGCCTTCCTTACATCAGAGATGTGCAAGGAGACGAGGCGTGTAAGCGCTGGCGTCATCCTTCAAACTTGATAACGGGAGTCTGTCGCTCACCGATCAATCAAGAAGGATATTAATCGCATAGCAGCGATGTGCATGACGCTCGCAAGCGCCTCCGAGGCACTGCGGGAGCCACACAACGACGCCTCTCAGGAAAAAACAATTCTTGATGGGATTCCTTGGAGCGGGTGATCGGTTTCGAACCGACGACCTCGTGCTTGGCAAGCACGCGCTCTACCAACTGAGCTACACCCGCCCCGTGCAGAAAGGCAGACCAAGAGTTGTAACTGCCCGCCCGACCTCTGTCAAATCGTCTCACGCCCGTTTTTGCATCGAATGTCGGACTACTGCGCTGCGGCCCGCTTCACGACACTCGGGACCGGCCGCCCGATAAACACCGCTCGTGCCTTGATGAAGTAATCGATACCCGACCAGATGCTCAGGATCATCGAGATCCAAAGGACGAACATCCCGCCGGCGAAAAAATCGATATGGAACCAGGTGTAATGGATGAGGAGCCCCTGCACCGCGATACACTGGAGCGCCATCTTATACTTGCCGAGTTGGTCGGCCGCGATAATCTCCCCCTCGGCCGCCGCGATAGCACGTAAGCCGGTCACCGCCATCTCGCGCGACACCAGCACCACGACCATCCAGGCCGGCACATGAGGATTACGTGAGGTCCCGGCGAGCATCACCAGTGCCGCCGTCACGATCAGTTTGTCGGCCAAGGGATCGAGGAACTTGCCGAGGGTCGTTCCCGAGCCGTAGCTGCGAGCGATATAGCCGTCGAGAAAGTCGGTAATCGTCGCGATGAAAAAGACGATTGCTGCGGCGATCGCGGCTATAGGACCGGTATATAGCAGCAGGTAGACGAGCAGCGGCACCGTCGCGATACGCGCAAGAGTCAGAAGATTCGGCGTGGTGAATATCATCGAAATTACGCAGAAGCTACGCCAACACTATCGAGCTTAGGGCAAGCGACCGAGGCTCGCAACGGATAACCGCTCGCGACGGCGCTGGAGGGAGCAAATATGTTAGCTTGACTATGGAGGGAGGGCTCCAATAGCGTCCCCGCAATGAGTCCTGCCGCGACTGGGCAGGTGGATTGAGTCTTAATGAGTGCACTGAGCAGCGACTTTCTCGTGGTTGGCGGCGGTATCGCCGGGCTGCTTTTCGCGATCAAGGCTTCCGAAATCGGCACGGTTACCGTGCTCACCAAAGCCGCCAGCACCGAGGCCAATACGGCCTATGCGCAGGGCGGTATCGCGAGCGTCTGGAGCTTCGACGATTCCTTCGAATCGCACGTCGACGACACGCTGCGGGCAGGCGCTGGGCTATGTAATCGCGCCGCCGTCGAGGCGATCGTTCGCGACGGCCCCTCCGTGGTCCGCGAGCTTATCGACCTCGGGACCCGCTTTACCCGTGTCGAGGCCGGAGGCGAAGACGAGTACGACCTAGGTCAGGAAGGCGGCCATTCGCATCGCCGGGTGCTGCACGCGCAGGACCTGACCGGGCGTGAGATCATGCGCGCGCTCAACGAGGCCGCGATGGCCCGTCAGAATATCCGGATGCTCGAAAATCACGTCGCGATCGACTTGCTGGTCGAGAAGGACGGAGGCAAACGGCGCGGAGCCTGCTGGGGCGTCTATGCCCTCGAAAAGCCCACGATGGCGGTATGCAAAATCGTCGCGCGCGCAACGGTGCTCGCAACCGGCGGCGCGGGCAAGGTCTATCTCTACACGACCAACCCTGATATCGCGTCGGGGGACGGCGTCGCGATGGCCTATCGGGCGGGTGCGCCTATCGGGAACATGGAGTTTTATCAATTCCATCCGACCTGCCTGTACCATCCCGAGGCACGTTCCTTCTTGATTTCCGAGGCTTTGCGTGGCGAGGGCGCGATTCTGCGCTTGCCAGACGGCTCGCCCTTCATGAAGCAGTACCATCCGGATGCCGAGTTGGCGCCGCGCGACGTCGTCGCCCGTGCTATCGACGCCGAGATGAAACGGCGCGGGCTCGATTGCGTGTACCTCGATCTGAGCCATCGCCCAGCCGATTACATCCGAGAGCGCTTCCCCAATATCTACAAGCGATGCCTCTCCTACGGCTTCGATCTCACTACGGCGCCGATTCCCGTAGTCCCGGCCGCCCACTATATGTGCGGCGGCGTCGTCACCGATCTAGCTGCCCAGACCTCGATTCCACGGCTCTACGCAGCCGGCGAAGTCGCGATGACCGGGCTGCATGGGGCTAACCGGCTCGCGTCGAACTCGCTACTCGAAGCAGCCGTGATGGGCCGACGGGCCTTCGCGTCAGTCGTGGAGTTGCTCCGTAGCGATCGAGGCGCACCGCCGGAGTTCCCCGAATGGGATCCGGGTAATGCGATCGAAAGCGAGCAGCGCGTACTGATCACCCAGAGCTGGGAAGAGATCCGCCGCCTGATGTGGAACTACGTGGGCATCGTGCGCAGCGATCTGCGACTCGAGCGGGCGCTGCGACGGCTCCGGATGCTCGACGAGGAGATTCACGGCTACTACTGGGACCATCGGATCGACTCCGATCTCATCGAGTTGCGAAATCTGGTGGCGGTTGGGGAGTTAATCGTGCGCTCGGCGATGGCGCGCAAGGAGTCGCGCGGCCTGCACTACACGATCGATTATCCCGATCGCGACGATACGCACTGGCTGCACGACACGGTAATCAGCCGCGCCGAGGTTGCGAAGCCGAGCTTTTGATCCTTGTTCGTTGAGCGGGTGTGTGCTTTGGCAGTCCGCGTATGCGTCCCAACCTTCTCTATCGAAGAAGGAGACAGCCCCTTCAAACGAATCGCAAGTGCGATCCGTTTTGAGCGGCGTCCTAAGCTACGAACCGTAAAGCCCCGAAGATCTCTAGGCTGTCGGTGAGGTCTCCTCAGCCTTTTCCGTCGGGTAGCTGAAGGTCAGTTTATCGTCAGCGAGGTCGACGACGACCCTACCTCCGCCTTTGCTCAGCTTGCCGAACAGGATCTCATCGGCAAGGTTGCGCGAGATTTCGCTTTCAATCAGTCGATTCAGTGGACGGGCACCGAACTTATGGTCGTAGCCGTGCTCCCCGAGCCATTTCTTGGCCGCATCG
>Ga0335071_10009073_pt1 | contig 10188 bp, 10 predicted proteins | sample Lox_Sample_15_FD_206724 | JGI IMG/M metagenome (GOLD analysis project Ga0335071, IMG submission 206724) | Soil microbial communities from Loxahatchee National Wildlife Refuge, Florida, United States - Lox_Sample_1.5 | ecosystem: Environmental > Terrestrial > Soil > Wetlands | place: USA...
CCAGATTCCGGTTGCCCGGCATGACGGAGAGTTTGCGAATTACGTCGCTGAGTGCGCCCAGGCCCAGAACGGTTTCGTGGTCACCATAGGTGAGCGCGGTCCGGACGGCCGCCCTGAGCTTCGTCAATGTGTCGACGATACACGTTGGCAGACCGGTCAACGGATCCTTGCCAGAGATTCCCGTGCAGGGCGTACATGCTTGTGCCTCGGCAAACGTGGCGGAAAGCAGCGGATCTGTGGGCATCACCTGGATCAGCACCTGGTCCGGGAACAAGCGCCCGTCCAGATAAAGCTTCTGGTTCACGAGTTGGTCCGCGACATAGTGGCTGATGTAGGGGCAATCCGATTGCCGGTCGATGCCACTCGAGTAAGGTTGAATTCGATTCACGGCGGCGTGCAGCTTTTCGCGGTGGGCCGTGAAATCGATGAGCGTGACGCCGCTCGTGGTAAAGATTGCTGCACGGCTGGCCGGATCGAGCGAATCGTTCAAGTGGCGATGCATCACCTGACGTGTATTCAGCAAGTCGCCGCGATCCAGATGAACGTCGTCGACAAGGTACGCCGCGTAGTTCTCCGGCAAGGCGGCCGGTGCGGCGACTGGCGCCGGTGCGTTGGCTCGCGGATTCGTCACGGAAGCACTTGCGACTTCTACCGGCCGTTCACTCCTTTCGATCGAAAACCGGGTGATCACCTGCAGCTTGCCCCTATCGAAGACGCGAAAATCATCTTTCTCAAGATTTCCGACTGCCCGCCCGGTCGCCTCCCGGACTACTACAGGCACCGAAATCAAATTGACGCGGCTACTGAAGATGACGGGCTCGTCGTGCGACGCGATCTCGGGTTGGTTTTGAGCGGGAGCCTGAGCCAAGACTGGATTGGCAAGGGCACAGAGCAGCAGAGCCGCAAAACGGACTTTCAGTGGAATCAGGCCTCCTCAATGCTCCCTCCAGTCTAAACCGCGTGAATAACCTATACTTGAGTGAGTGAACCGGCGGGCCACCACCTGGCTTCTGGCAGCGCTTCTTGCGATCTCGGCTGGCGCGGCCATGCCGTCGGCTCGCGCTCAGGCTTCCGGCAGCGGCTCGGCGATCGTCTGGATCGCACGGCAGCGCGCCGAACAACGGATACCCGTTCAGCGGCGCGAGCCCTTCCGCGTTCTGCCAGCCGCTTTTCCATCCTCCGAAGAAATGGCCGCAAGCGGCCGGTTCTTCGCGGCCTCCCTCTATCAGCGTCCTCCTCCCTTCGCTCTCAGCTAGTTTCAGCCGGAAAGAGAAAGGAGGGCGTCATGGTGCGCCGTTTCTTGCGGAGTTTATTTCATGGCTCGGCTTCCACCGGGTCAATGATCGATCTCATCAACAGCAATCGCGCGAAGTTCGAGCAGAAGAGTAATGATGATCTGAAGTCTATCGAATGGTGGCAGATGGACTTGCCGCAGGTCTTTGCGCTCACCGCTGCGGTCGCGTCGCGGCTGATCGGGCTGAACATGTTCGACGTTCAGCTCCAGGGCGCACTCGCGCTGGCCGACGGCAAGGTGGCGGAGATGCAGACCGGCGAAGGTAAAACGCTGGCCGCCGTTCCCGCCGTCGCGTGGCTCGCCAAGGACAGCCGGGGTGTTCACGTGATGACAGTGAACGACTACTTGGCGCGCCGCGATGCTCAATGGATGGGAGGAATCTACCGGTTCCTGGGGCTTTCGGTGGGCCACATCCATCAAGGCATGGCGACGGACGAGCGACGCCGCGCCTACGGCTGCGACATCACCTACGCGACGGCCAACGAGATTGGATTCGACTACCTTCGCGACGGCCTGGCGATGTATCCACACGAGCAGGTGCACCGGTCATTCGCCGCCGCGGTGATCGACGAAGCCGACTCGATTCTCGTCGACGAAGCGCGCATCCCGCTGGTGATTGCGGGCGGCGACGATGGGCGGGAACCACTGGCGAACCAAGTGGACCGGCTGACTCGCCACTTCCGCGCCTGGCGCCACTACACGGTGGACGAACACCGACGCAACGTCGCGCTGACCGATGCCGGAATTCGAACGGTTGAGACATCCTTCGACTGCGGCAATCTCTACGCCGAAGAGAACCTGGAGTTGCTCACTGCCGTGCAGGATTCGCTGCACGCGCAGGCCCTCTTGCGGCGCGACGTGCACTACATCGTGAAGGACGGGGCCGTTCAGTCCGTCGACGAGTTCAAGGGGCGCATCGCGCTGAACCGGCGCTGGCCCGCGGGGCTTCAGACCGCCATCGAAGCCAAGGAAGGTGTCGCGTTGAAGGCGCAGGGCCGTATCTTGGGGTCGATTACGCTACAGAATTTGGTCGGGCTGTATCCCAGAATCTGCGGAATGACTGGCACAGCCGCAACGCAGGCCGACGAATTCAAAGATGTGTACGGCCTGGATGTCGAGGTGATTCCGACGCATCGGCCAGTGATCCGCACTGATCATCCGGATATGGTGTTCCGGCGGTGGACGGCCAAGGCGGAAGCTCTGGCGGGCGAGATCCGCAAGGTGCACGCCACGGGGCGTCCCGTGCTGGTGGGCACGGCCAATGTTGCCGAATCCGAATGGCTCAGCACGCGCCTCGCGGACATTTCGCACAAGGTGTTGAACGCGCGGCACGAAGAGCGCGAAGCGCTCATCATTTCGCAAGCCGGCCAGCCCGGCGCGGTGACGATTTCCACCAACATGGCTGGCCGCGGCGTGGACATCCAGCTGGGCCCGGGCGTGGCCGAGCTCGGCGGATTGCACGTGATCGGCGCGGACCGGCACGAGAGCCGGCGCATCGATCATCAACTGCGCGGGCGCGCCGGACGGCAGGGCGATCCCGGCAGCTCGCAGTTCCTGGTGTCTTTGGAAGATGAATTGCTTGAGAAGTATGGCAACGATATGTTGCACACCCATTCCGATATCGATCACATCCAACGCGTAGCGGAAGGCGAAAACCTGGAAATCCGCCGCTTCCTACACAAGTACGAGAGCGTCATCGAAGGCCAGCGCCAGAGGATCCAGCGGCGCCGCCAGGCCATCCTGACCGGAGCGCGGCATTGTGATTCGGAGCTGGAGCGGCTGGTCTCGCTCGCCACCATTGACGAACTGTGGTCCGAGTATCTGGCGGCGATCACCGACCTGCGCGAAGGGATTCAGTGGCTTTCGTGGGGCGGCCGTGACCCGCTGTACGAGTATTTGGCCAGCGTTCACGGGCTTTTCCAGCGGCTGGAAGCCGACATCGACGAAGAGATCCCTCGCCGGCTGGCCGAGGCCGAAGAGACCCGTATCGACCCCACTGAGCGCGGCGCCACCTGGACCTACCTGACCACCGACCGACCCTTCGGAACCGGCACTGAGCGGCTGATGCGCGGCTTAATGCGAAAATATAGGGGCGTGAACTAGCCGTCCGCCGCCCTGCCTTCGTCTTTTTCGGCGTCCGGCGCGTCTCTGGGAATGGAGCCGAAGTTTGATCTTTCGGGAGGTTGAGGACCGCGACCTGATCGCCAAAGCGCGGCGGGGGCACGTGGAAGCCTACAACGTGCTCGTGTCTCGCTGGGAAAAGCGTGTCTTCAACTATCTCTTGCGGTTGGTGGGGCATCGCGAAGATGCGCTCGACCTCAGCCAGGACGTGTTCTTGAAGGCCTATCAGAATCTCACGAAGCTGGACGACACGGCGAAATTCGCGCCGTGGTTGTTCCGCATTGCGCACAATGAGGCCTACTCGCTGCTGCGTAAGAACCGGCCGGACGGCGAACTGGCCGTCGAGCCGCAGACCGGGGATGCCAGCGCGGGAATGTTCCCGATGGAGCTGACCCTGGCGGTGCGCGGCGCTTTGGGCCGGCTGTCGGCCGACCAGCGTGAAGCCGTGCTGTTGAAGGTCTACCAGGGTTTCAAGTTCGAGGAGATGGCGGAGATTCTGTCTTGCCCGGTCTCGACGGTGAAATCCCGGTTGTACACGGCGCTCGATCTTCTGAAACAAACCCTGGCTCCAGTGAACACGGGGGGTACGGAATGAGCTGCTCAACGGTGGATTTGAAGGCCTACGCGGTTGGCGAAATGACCCAACGCGAGAAGGCGGCGGTGGAAGATCACGTACGCGGCTGTCAGGGCTGCCGCGAAGAGTTGGAACGGCTAAATCTCACGCGGACCGCGCTGCTGGCACTGGAGCAAGAGGAAATCCCGCAACGCATCTCTTTTGTCTCCGATCGCGTGTTTGAGCCGCGCTGGTGGCAGACCATATGGCGCTCGGGTCCCATCATGGGCTTTGCATCTGCGGCCCTGCTGGCTGGGGCCATCGTGGTGCATGGCTTTAGCGCCCGGCCGGCGTCCGGATCCGGCGTGGATACCGCGCAAATTGAACAGCGCGTCGAGGGCCAGGTGAGCGCTCGCCTGGATGCGGCCATCACCAAAGCCGTGAGCGATTCGCGAGCTCAGCAGGCTGCTGAGTTCGCCAGGGTCCTGAATGCCACCAAACAGCGCTATGAGACCGAGCGCCAGGCAGATCTCGCCACTATTCGACAAGCTGCGGATTACTACCAGAAGCAATTCGGGCGCTTGCTGGTGGCGAGCAACGAAGGTGCCGGGCAATGAGAATCGCGGTTATCCTGACGCTGGCGCTGTGCGCGCTTTCGGCCGGGTCTATGGCCGACAAGCCCAGAGTGAATCGCCCCATGATCGAGGCCATGGAGCACAGTCTGGACCGGAAGCTGGCTGGCCTGTGGCCCGCGGATCCCGTGGAGATGGTGGGTCCGACGCAAGGCGCGTATGTCGAGGGCGTCGGAGCAGTTTTCATGGGCGAAGTGAACGTCGCGCCCGCAGCGGGTCTCACGCCTTTTCATCCGTCGGTCACTCCCGACGAAATCAGGCGTATTCGCGATAAGAAGGTGCAGCGCATGGCTCAGTTGAGAACCGCGATGCGAGAGATGCTGGTGGATTCGGCGCGCTCGCTCGACGCTGTGCCCGCGGATGAGCAGGTGGCCGTCGGGGTCTCGCTTTTCTACTGGAAGTGGGAGAATCGTGAAGGGCTTCCGGCGCAGATTGTGATGCACGCACCGCGCAAGGCCCTACTCGAATCGGCCAGCGCGGCGCAGGCGCCCATCGCAGCGCAAGAGTTCTAATCCATGCGGCTCGGTGAGATGTTGATCGAGCGCAAGCTCATCACGGCGGAAGACCTGGAGCGTGCACTGGAGCTCCAGAAGGAACGCGGCGACAAGCTCGGCAAGACACTGGTCGACATGGGCTTCATCGCCATGCGCGACGTGCTGGCAGCTTTGTCGGATCAACTGGGCGTTCCTCTTGTCTCCATCGACGGCCCTCCCAGTGTTTCTACCGAGACGGAAACGCTTTCACCGCGATTCCTGCGCCAATTCCGCTGCCTGCCATTGAGCCGCGACGACCATACCGTGACCCTTGCCATGGCCGACCCGCTGGATGTGGAGACCATCGCGACGGTGCGCAGTTGCACCGGCCTGAAGATCAATGCGGTGCTGGCCTACGAGCAGGAGATCCTGGACGCGATCGACAAGTATTACGGCGAAAAGGCTCGCGCGGACGCCGACATCGATCTGGACGGCGCGGAGCTGTCCGAGGACCTGGAGCATCTGCGCGACATGGCGAGCGAGGCGCCCGTCATCCGCCAGGTGAACGCCATCATCGCGCAGGCGGTGGAAAAGCGCGCCAGCGACATCCACCTGGAGCCGTTCGAAAAGGAGTTTCGCATCCGCTACCGCGTGGATGGCGTTCTCTACAATCAGGACGCGCCGCCGCGTGAAATGAAGGCCGCCATGATCTCGCGCGTGAAGCTCATGGCCAAGCTGAACATCGCCGAACGCCGGCTGCCGCAGGATGGCCGCATCAAGATCAAGACGCTGGGCCGCGAAGTGGATCTGCGCGTTTCGACGCTGCCCACGCTGTACGGCGAAAGCGTTGTCATGCGCCTGCTGGACCGTTCCGCCGGCGATTTCTACGATCTGGGCCGCCTGGGATTCGACCAGCACATGCTCGATCGCATGGAGCATTACACGTCGCTGCCGCACGGAATCTTTCTGGTGACCGGGCCGACCGGCAGCGGCAAGTCCACCACTCTTTACTCGGCGCTCAAGCGCATCAATCAGGCCGACAAGAAAATCATTACCATCGAGGATCCGGTTGAGTACCAGATGGACGGGATCAACCAGATCCACGTCAACACACAGATTGGGTTGACGTTCGCCTCAGGGCTGCGGCACATCGTGCGCCAGGACCCGGACGTCATCATGGTGGGCGAAATCCGCGACCGCGAGACCGCCGACATCGCCATCCGCGCCTCGCTCACCGGCCACTTCGTTTATTCGACTCTGCACACCAACGACGCGCCCAGCGCGATTTCGCGCCTCACCGACATGGGCGTGGAGAACTACCTGATCACCTCATCGCTGGTCGCGGTGCTGGCGCAGCGCCTGGTGCGCGTTATCTGCGAGAATTGCAAGACGCCGGATGGCACGCGCATTGGCCCGGATGGCGACCCGGTTCAGTGTTATCGTGGGCGCGGCTGCGAGGAATGTTTCGGCTCCGGATACACCGGCCGCGTCGGAATCTTCGAGCTGATGGAATTGAACGACGACATCCGCAAGCTGGTGGTGCGCGGCGCCGATGCCGTGGAAGTCACCAACGCGGCGCGCCGCAACGGCATGCGCAATTTGCGCGAAGACGGATGGCTGAAGGTCAGCCAGGGCGTCACCACGCCCGACGAGGTCATGCGTGTCACCCAGGAGTTTTAACGCGCGATGACGAACTTCTTCTTCCGCGCCGTCGCCTCCAACGGACAACTGCGCACCGGCACCATTCACGCCGAAACGGAACGCCGCGTCGCGCAGGAACTCCGCCGGCAAGGGCTAACGCCGGTCTACGTCGGAACCGAGCCCAAGAAATCGCTGGATCTGAAGCTGCCGTCTTTTACCGGCGGCAAGCGGCGCGACGTCCTGTTCTTTACACAGGAGCTCTCTACGCTCTTGAATGCGGGCGTGCCGCTGGACCGCGCGCTCTCCATCACCAGCGAACTCACCGAACGCGCTTCATTCCGCGTTCTAGTGCAAGACATCCTCCGCGTTTTGAAAGGCGGCCGCTCGCTCGCCGACAGCCTGGCCACGCATCCGGAATACTTCTCCGACCTGTATATCAACATGACGCGCGCCGGCGAGGCCAGCGGGTCGCTCGCGGTGGTCTTCGAGCGCCTCTCGGAGTTTGAACGCACGCGCGACGACCTCCGCGCCTACATTCTGTCGTCGATGGCATATCCCACGCTGCTTTCGCTGGTGGGCATCGGTTCGATCCTGGTGCTGATGGAGTTCGTGGTCCCCCGCTTCGCGTCGGTCTTCCAGGAATCGCACATCGAAATGCCGCTGCCCACCAAGATGCTCATGGTAGGTAGCAGTTTCCTGCAATCCTATGGCGGGATACTGCTCGCGGTTTTGGTGGCGTTCGCCATCGGCATGTATAGCTATGTACGGACACAGGCGGGCCGCCTCTGGTGGGACTCGCTGCGTCTGAAAATCCCTGTGCTCGGCGAGGCCCTGCGGAAAGCCGAAACTGCGCGGTTTGCGCGCGCGATGGGCACGCTGGTTTCCAACAGCGTGCCTCTGGTGCAGTCCATCGCCATCGCCGGCGCAACGCTGAACAACCGCAGAATCTCCGGTTCTCTTGAAACTGTCTCTCTGGGCGTGAAGCGCGGTGAAGGCATCGCCGCACCCCTGAAGCGCGCCGGGCAGTTCCCGCCGCTGGCCGCGCATCTGTTGAGCGTGGGGGAGGAGACCGGCCGGCTGGATACGATGTTCGTCCGCATGGCCGACATTTACGATGCCGACACGCGCCAGTCCATCCGCCGCTTCACTTCCTTATTCGAGCCCCTGGTGATCCTGGTGATGGGTATTGTAGTAGGAACCCTGATTTTGAGTATGCTGCTGGCGATTGTCGGCATGAACGACGTGGCCATGTAACCGCTGCGAGGTGACGGAATGAACCGAAAACAGAAACGGCAAGCTGGTGTGACGCTGATTGAAATGATGGTGGTGGTCACCATCATCGCGTTATTCGCGGCGCTCGTCTTGCCCCGTATGATGCACCAGGCCGATCGGGCTCGTGTCACGTCGGCGCATGCGCAGATCAACGCTTATATGACGGCTCTGGGCGCCTACAAGCTCGACACGGGCACTTACCCCACCACCGAGCAAGGCCTGCAAGCTTTGCGCGCCAAGCCGGAAAGCGTGGAGAACTGGCAAGGACCCTACACCGACAAAGACATCAGCAACGATCCCTGGCAGCATCCGTATGTCTATCACTACCCTGGCGAGCACGGAGACGAACCGGACATTATTAGCTACGGCGCTGACGGCCAGCCCGGTGGAGACGATTACAATGCCGACATCGTCAGTTGGAAGAACAACTAGGCGACGGGCGCGGGAGCATCCGCTCGCTCGTGCGCGCGGCTCTGTTTCTACCGCCGGCGTTACGCTGATCGAAATGCTGGTGGTGGTCGCTTTGATCGCGATCATGGCCGGCATCAGCTATCCCGCCATCACGTCGGGCATCGATTCCCTGCGCCTCCGTGCCGCCACCAATGGCGTGGTGAACTTCCTGAACGCGGGCCTCAGCCGCGCCGAACGCCGGCAGGAGATGGTGGAGATCACGATTTCCCTGCAGGACAACTCGGTGGAGATGCAGTCTGTCGAGCCGGGCTTCTACCGTAAGATGCAGATGCCTGACGGCGTTTCGATCACGCACGTCCTGCCGGAGCTGCCCGATGATCCAGCCGCGCCGCGCACTTTTCTGCTCTACCCGGGCGGCACCGTGCCGCCCTTGGGCGTGCAGTTGATCAATCGCCGGAGCGTGGAGCGCGTAGTTCGCGTCGACCCGATCACCGGAGTCCCGCGCGTGGAGCAGCCGGCGCAATGAACCGGCGAGGATTCACACTGCTGGAAGTGCTGGTGGCGACGGTCGTCATGGCCATCGCCGTCGCGGGACTGATGTCGGCCATTTCCAGTTCGCTACGAAATGCCGCGCGGCTCACTGATCACGACCGCGCTGCATTGCTCGCGCGCCAGAAGATGGACGAGCTGCTGATCGCCGACGGTCTGCAGAAGATCGTTCCTTTCCAGGGCGCCTGGGGTCCGGAAGCCACTAGCGGCACCGAGATGGGCTGGGTCGCGCGCCTAACTCCCTTCGAAGTCTCGCGCGGCCTCGCGCCAGGAGATCCGTTCCTGGAGCGCATCGAGCTCGAAATCTGGTGGATGAACGGCAGCCAACGCCGGGCCTTCACTCTCGAAGGCTTCCGGCGCGACGTGCTGACCAGAGCCGACATGGCCGCAGCGAGGACGCGATGACCCGGCCGAGCAGCACGTCCGGCGTGACGTTGATTGAGCTGCTGATTGCCGTGACGCTGCTGGGGCTCTTGTCGCTCGGTGTTGTGATCTCGATCCGCATCGCGCTCAGCGCGATGGGAAAGACGGAGTCCAGGCTGATGGCGAACCGCCGCGTTTCCAGCGTCGAGCGCATTCTCGAGCAGGAAATCAGTGGAATCATGCCGGTAACCGCGGACTGCCATGCGGTTCCCAACGGTGCGGTCACCCGCATTGCGTTCTTCCAGGGCGAAGCGGTGTCTTTGCGGCTTGCTTCCACCTATTCTCTTCAGCAAGGCAGCCGCGGTTTGCCCATGATCTTGGAATTTAAGGTCATCCCCGGCGAGGACAACGCCGGCGTGCGTCTGGTGGTCAACGAGCGTTGGTATACCGGACCGCGCGGCGCCGGCGACACCTGCCTGGGCGTGAGGCCCGATCCCGTCACGGGCGTACAAGCGCCGCGCTTTGTGCCCATTCAGATCGGTCCTGATTCGTTTGTATTAGCCGACAAGCTGGCATATTGCCGCTTCAGCTTTCGTGAGGAGCGCGAGCGGCCGCTGCCGCCCCGCTGGGTCACGCTGTGGACGCAAAAGACCCTCCCCACTGCCATTCGTATTGAATTGGCCCCGCTGGCTCCCGATGCCGGCCGCCTCCAGCCCGTTACGCTGACGGTCCCCATTCGCGTCACGCGCTTGCCTATGGAGTCCTACATTGCGCCGCCGACATAATCCCAAAGCCGGAAAAGGCGCGGCGCTGCTGGCGGTGCTTTGGTTGACCGCCGCCTTATCTGCGATTGCCTTGACCGTGGCCAGCACGGTCCGC
>Ga0335071_10009074_pt1 | contig 10187 bp, 9 predicted proteins | sample Lox_Sample_15_FD_206724 | JGI IMG/M metagenome (GOLD analysis project Ga0335071, IMG submission 206724) | Soil microbial communities from Loxahatchee National Wildlife Refuge, Florida, United States - Lox_Sample_1.5 | ecosystem: Environmental > Terrestrial > Soil > Wetlands | place: USA: Florida...
AAAGGGGCACGGCAAAGCTCCTCGATTAGTAAGGTAAACGGGGCGAGCGCTCCGGTTGCTCGCAACTATGCGGAACGCACGCCCCGGTTTGCAATGTCTATTGAAGATGGGTGGGTGATACAGATGGCGCAACCGGCACGGCCGCTGCGCGCCGACGCGGCGCGCAACCGCGCGCGCGTGCTGGACGTCGCCTACGAGACCTTCGCGGCCGAGGGCCTGTCGGTGGCGATCGACGAGATCGCCCGGCGCGCCGGCGTGGGCGCGGGCACCGTGTACCGGCACTTCCCGACCAAGGAGGCGCTGTTTGCGGCGGTCATCGAAGACCGTATGCAGCGCCTCGTTGCCGACGGCCACGCCCTGCTGGAGACCGAGGGGGCCGGTGAGGCGCTCTTCGCCTTCCTGCGCTCGATGGTGCTGCGGTGGGGGGCGGCCGACCGCGGCCTGGTCGACGCACTGGCCGGGTACGGAATCGACATCGCCTGCGCCGCGCCCGAGGCCGAAGACGCCTTCAAGGCCATGCTCGGCGAGCTGCTGCGCGCCGCGCAGGAAGCGGGCACGGCGCGGCGGGACATCGAGATGGCCGATCTCAAGGCGATACTCATCGGGTGCCAGGCCATGCAGGCGTACGACTCGGCGCTGGCCGGGCGGGCGACCGACGTCGTCATCGACGGATTACGCGCTGCGCGATAACCCCGGCCGTTCTTGCACTCGGCATAGGCGAGTGCTAAGAATGACTTTGGCACTCGCGACCCGTGAGTGCCAGGTCGGGACGGTGAGGCCAGCCTGGTCGTCCGTCGCGGGCACTGCACCCGGCCGGCGTAAGTAATGGGGTTGTCGTCACCCGGTGACCCCAGTTTCATTCCCGATCCGGAGGAATCACTTCGCAATGGCCAAGACAATTGCGTACGACGAAGAGGCCCGTCGCGGCCTCGAGCGGGGCCTCAACGCCCTCGCCGACGCGGTAAAGGTGACGTTGGGCCCCAAGGGCCGCAACGTCGTACTGGAGAAGAAGTGGGGCGCCCCCACGATCACCAACGATGGTGTGTCCATCGCCAAGGAGATCGAGCTGGAGGACCCGTACGAGAAGATCGGCGCCGAGCTGGTCAAGGAAGTCGCCAAGAAGACCGACGACGTCGCCGGTGACGGCACGACGACGGCCACGGTGCTTGCCCAGGCGCTGGTCAAGGAGGGCCTGCGTAACGTCGCGGCCGGTGCCAACCCGCTGGGTCTGAAGCGCGGCATCGAGAAGGCCGTCGAGAAGATCACCGAGACCCTGCTGAAGTCGGCCAAGGACGTCGAGACCAAGGAGCAGATCGCGGCCACCGCGGCCATCTCCGCGGGCGACCAGTCGATCGGCGACCTGATCGCCGAGGCGATGGACAAGGTCGGCAACGAGGGCGTCATCACCGTCGAGGAGTCCAACACCTTCGGCCTGCAGCTCGAGCTCACCGAGGGCATGCGGTTCGACAAGGGCTACATCTCGGGCTACTTCGTCACCGACGCCGAGCGTCAGGAAGCGGTCCTCGAGGACCCCTACATCCTGCTGGTCAGCTCCAAGGTGTCGACGGTCAAGGACCTGCTGCCGCTGCTGGAGAAGGTCATTCAGGCCGGTAAGCCGCTGCTGATCATCGCCGAGGACGTCGAGGGCGAGGCGCTGTCGACCCTGGTCGTCAACAAGATCCGCGGCACGTTCAAGTCGGTGGCCGTCAAGGCCCCCGGCTTCGGCGACCGCCGCAAGGCGATGCTGCAGGACATGGCGATCCTCACCGGCGGCCAGGTGATCAGCGAGGAGGTCGGCCTGTCGCTGGAGAGCGCCGACGTCGCCCTGCTCGGTAAGGCCCGCAAGGTCGTCGTCACCAAGGACGAGACCACCATCGTCGAGGGCGCCGGTGACCCCGACGCCATCGCCGGGCGGGTGGCCCAGATCCGCCAAGAGATCGAGAACAGCGACTCCGACTACGACCGCGAGAAGCTGCAGGAGCGCCTGGCCAAGCTGGCCGGCGGTGTTGCGGTGATCAAGGCCGGCGCCGCCACCGAGGTCGAGCTCAAGGAGCGCAAGCACCGCATCGAGGACGCGGTGCGCAACGCCAAGGCGGCCGTCGAGGAGGGCATCGTCGCCGGTGGCGGCGTGGCCCTGCTGCAGTCGGCACCGGCCCTGGAGGAGCTCAAGCTCACCGGCGACGAGGCCACCGGAGCCAACATCGTGCGCGTTGCGCTGGAGGCTCCGCTGAAGCAGATCGCCTTCAACTCCGGGCTGGAGCCCGGCGTTGTCGCCGAGAAGGTCCGCAACTCGAAGGCCGGCACCGGCCTGAACGCCGCCACCGGTGAGTACGAGGACCTGCTCAAGGCCGGCGTTGCCGACCCGGTGAAGGTGACCCGTTCGGCGCTGCAGAACGCGGCGTCCATCGCGGGGCTGTTCCTGACCACCGAGGCCGTCGTGGCCGACAAGCCGGAGAAGGCGGCCGCTCCCGCGGGCGACCCGACCGGCGGCATGGGCGGCATGGACTTCTAAGTCCAACGGCGGAAAAAGTCGCAATCACGAGAAAGCCCGGTCCCCTTGGGGCCGGGCTTTTTCGTGCGCGGACCGCCGGCGGAATCCTAGGCCGGCAGCGAGAACACCACGCAGTCGTGCAGGCAACCTTTGGCCGCGCCGGGGGAGTCGGCCTCGCGATGCAGCAGCGCGCGGGTGGGCACGACGCCCAACCGGACGGTCTCGTCGGCTGGATTTTCGGGGCCGGTGACTTCGGCGCTGCCGTCGACGATCAGCGAGTATCCGCCCGGCTCGGTCGGCGGCCACAGCAGCGTGACGTCGCGGCGACGGGCAAGATTGTTCCGCGTGCGGCCGCCGATGACGCCGACATCGAGGATCGCGCCCGGGCCGTCCGGGCCTTTCGTAAGGTCGCGCAACCGCGGCTCGACGGTCACGGTGTGCGCGCGATAGTCGTCGTCGACGGTGATCAGATACGCGAACGGATAGTCGGTGAGGGCCTCGGCCAGCCGCTTGACGTCCACCCTCTTCTTCGTGCGCATGCTTCTCAGGATAGGCGGCTAGTCGGGCGACACCGGCTCCCCGATGCCCGGGTCGGGCGTGCCGGGCGGGCGGTCGCCCTTGTTGAAGAAGCTCGAGTTGGGTATGCCCGACTCTCGGCCGGTCAGGTTGCGCACACCCTCCTCGGTCCCGCTGGCGGGGAAGAAGGCCGCGGGGGATGTGGTGGTTCGCAGGGCCGGCGGGGTGGGGGTGGGGCCACCTGCCGGGCCGGCGACGGCGTTCGCTGCGCCCGATTGGAGGCTGCCGGCAAGTGCGCTCGTGTCCGCAGGGCCGGCGACGGCGGCGCTGGCCGGGTTGAGCAATGCCGCGTTCGACAGGCCCGCGTTGAGCCCGCCGGTGGCCGCGGCCGAGTTGAGGAGGCCCGAGCTGAGGTTGGCCGCGCCGACGCTGCCAGTCATGTAACTGCCGGAGTTGAGCATGCCGGTGTCTTGGCCGCTGTGGCCGGCCATGCCGTTGTCCATGAAAAAGCCCGTGTTCGCGCTGCCGCTGTTGAAAAAGCCCGCGTTGACCGACCCCGAGTTCAACAGGCCGGTGTTGGACGTGCCTGCGTTCCCGATGCCCATGTTTCCGGTGCCGGAGTTGAAGAAGCCGATGTTATTGCTGCCGGAGTTGAAGAATCCGATGTTTCCGGTACCGGAATTGAAGCCGCCGATACCGATCTGATTGCTGCCGGTCAGCCCTATCCCGAAGTCGTTGCTGCCGCTGTTGCCAAGGCCGAAGTTGTTATTACCTAAATTACCCAGGCCAAAGTTGTTGTTCCCGGAATTTCCGGATCCGACATTTAAGTTGCCGCTGTTTCCAAAACCCACGTTTGAATTTCCCAGCGAAAGGCTGAGTGGACCGAATCCGAATTTGCCGTTGTTGAAGCTGAAACCCAACTTCTGCAGCACCTGCTGCCAGGGCGCCAATTGGGCGGCCGCCATGGACGCGTCGGCGTGGTAACCGAACATCGCCGCCACGTCGGATGCCCACATCGCCTCGTACGCCGCCTCGGTGTCCATGATCGCGGGGGCGTTGAGTCCGAACCAGTTCGTGGACGCCAACGCCTGCACCAGGGCACGATTCGCGGCCACCACCGCGGGCTGGACCGTGGCCGCCAGAGCCGACTCGAACGCGGCCGCGATGGCCGCGGCCTGGCTCGATGCCGCCTCGGCCTGGGCGGCGGCGGCGCTGAGCCAGCTCACGTACTGAGTTGCGACGGCCATCATCGCCGCCGCCGACGCGCCCTGCCACGAACCATTGGCCAAATCGGACGTCACCGAAAAGAACGACGACGCCGACGACGCCAGGTCTTCGGCCAACCCGTCCCACGCTTCGGCCGCAGCAAGCAGCGGCGCCGCACCCGGCCCGGCGAAAATTAGTGCCGAGTTGATTTCGGGCGGCAACCACGCAAAATGCGGGCTCGTCACTGTCCCAACTTAACCGGGAAGGCCTGCCCTTCGTGGCGTTATCGACCAGGTACAGGCATGGGCTTTCGGCCGCGGACCAACTTGCCTGGGCGAGCGTCGGTCGGAACGCCATTTTCAGCAATTATCTCGCCGGAAACGATCGTTGTCACGTATCCGTCGGCGGTCTGATCCAGACGTCGACCCCCGGCGGGGAGGTCATGACGGATCACCGGCTTGTGCAGCCGCAGGGCGGCGTGGTCGATGACGTTGAGGTCGGCCTTGTACCCGACGGCGATGCGGCCCCGGTCGGCCAGCCCGGCGACCCGGGCCGGCGCGGAGGTGAGTTCGCGCACGGCCTCGGCCACGGTGAACCTTCCGGAGCTGCGATCGCGCGCCCAATGCGCCAGGAAGTACGTCGTGTAGCTGGCGTCGCAGATCATGCCGTAATGGGCGCCGCCGTCGCCGAGGCCGAGCACCACGTCGTCGCGGTGCAGCAACTTCCCGACGGTGTCCAGCGAGTTGTTCGCGAGGTTGCTGGTGGCGACCAACAGCATGGCGCGGCCTTCGTCGTCGAGCAGCCGGTCGTAGGCCTCCTCCATCGGATCCACCCCGCGGGCCCGGGCGCGGGCCCCGATGCTGGTCGACGGGTCGGGCTCGTAGTTCGGCTCGTCGCCCAGCGGGTAGATCCAGTCCCACATCTGCGCCACGTACAGGATCGGGTGACCGACGCCGGGCTTGTCGGCCAGGATGCGGGCGCGGACCTCGGGCTTGCGCATCTCGGCCACCCGCTCGGCCAGCGGCAGGTGGGCGATCTCGCGGTAGCTGGGGTACAGCACGAACGGGTTGGCGGACAGCTGCAGCCCGATGATCAGCCCGATCGGGCGCGGCAGCAGCTGCGCGGTGATGTCGCCGCCCGCCGCGTTGGCCTTCTCGATCATCGTGATGGCGTCCTCCCACGTCGGGTCGCCGGCGTTGGCGACGACGAGGGTGAAGGTGACCGGCAGGTGCAAGTCCTCGGCCACGTCGAACACCGTTTGCAGCACGGGCTGGTAGCCGCCGGCGGGAATGTCCGGCACGAATTGCAGCAGCCCGCCGCCGGCGTCGACGACGCCTTTGGCGATCTCTTCGATCTCCTCGCGGGCGGCGTCGTAACTCGGTATCGGCGAACCGCTTTCGGTCTTGTGGATCGTCAACCGCGACGACGCGAAGCCCAGCGCGCCGACCTCGATCGCCTCCTTGGCCAGCGCCCGCATCTGGGCCAGGTCCTCGGCGGTGGCCGGCTCGCGGTCGGCGCCGCGCCGGCCCATCACGTACACCCGCAGCGGCGAGTGCGGAAGGTACGCGGCCACGTCGATGTCGCGTTTGCCCGCATCCAGCGCGTCCATGTACTCGGGGAAGGTTTCCCAGGTCCACGGCAGGCCATCGGTCATGACGACGCCGGGGATGTCCTCGACACCGGCCATCACGTCGACCAGCACGTCGTGGTCGGATTGCCGGCACGGGGCGAAGCCGACCCCGCAGTTGCCCATCACCACCGTGGTCACGCCGTGCGCCGACGACGGGGTCAGCCGATCCGACCAGATGGACTGGCCATCGTAGTGGGTGTGCAGGTCGACGAAGCCGGGCGTGACCAGCAGCCCGGTGGCGTCGACCTCGCGCCGGGCGCCCTCCCCGTTAACGAAACCCACCTCTGCGATGACGCCGTGCCGCACCGCGACGTCGCCGACGTACGGCTCACCGCCCAGCCCGTCGACGATGGTGCCGTTGCGGATGACGAGGTCGTAGGTCATCTAACTAATCTACGACCGCGTCGGTGGGTCATGCCAGGATCTTTTCCGAGCGCGGGGCTTTCGTCCGCGACCCCGACGGCGATAACGCCAAAGCGGTGTGGCACGGGGCTTTCGGGGGCCCGTAGTGTCGCTGGTATGGCCAACGCTGACGCCGCCGCTCAGGAACTGCTTCGCGACGCGTTCACCCGGTTGATCGAACACGTCGACGCGCTCGCCGACGGGCTGACCGAGGAGATGTCGGTCTACCGCCCCACCCCGAACGCCAACAGCATCGCCTGGCTGATCTGGCACAGCGCGCGGGTGCAGGACATTCAGCTGGCGCAGGTGGCCGGTGTCGAGCAGGTGTGGACCCGCGACGGCTGGGTGGACCGGTTCGGGTTGGACCTGCCGCGCAACGACACGGGGTACGGGCACGGCCCCGACGAGGTCGCGAAGGTGAAGGCGCCCGTCGAGCTGCTGTCCGGCTACTACCACGCGGTGCACAAGCTGACCCTCGAGTACATCGCCAGCGTGACCGCCGAAGAGCTGGGCCGCGTCGTCGACACCAATTGGGACCCGCCGGTGACGGCCGGCGCGCGGCTGGTCAGCATCATCGACGACTGCGCCCAGCACCTCGGCCAGGCCGCTTATGTGCGGGGGATTCAGTAGGTTCTGAGGCGTGCGATTCGCTGCGGGTGTGGCGTTGTGGCTGGCCGCCACGCTCGCGCTGGCCGTAGCGATCCCCGCGGCGTGGACCCAGCGCAATGTCGTCAGCGAGGGCGGGTACGCCGCGCTGGCACAGCGGGCCGCGGGCGACCCCGCCCTGCAGTCGGCCATGGCCACCGAACTCACCACCCGGGCGATGGCGCTCATCGCGCACGGCGGCGGACGCTACCCCGTGGACAGCGCCGAGGTGCACGCCGTCGCCGGCGCCTTCACGGCGGGGCGGGAATTCCCGCCGCTGTTCGCCCAGGCGAACCGGGCGGCGCACGCCTGGCTGTTCACCGACCCGCGGTCGGGACAGAACGGGAATCAATGGGTCATCGACGTGGCCCCGATGCTCAAGGACGCCTCGTTCCGGCAGGTGTTGAGCGCCCACAACGTCCGGGTGCCCCCGGATCTGACGGTTCCGCTCACGGTGTCGATGCCTTCGTCGCTACGGCAGGGCAAGCTGAGCCGGCTGGCGACGTGGAGCCCCTGGGTCAGCATCGGCGCGGCGGCCCTGAGCGGTCTTTTCGCGCTGCTGACGCTGGCCGCCGCGCGCCGCCGCGGCAAGGCCCTGAGCAGCCTCGGGGTCTCGGCGCTGCTCGTCGGCGCGGCGGGATGGGCGGGCATCGAGGCGGGCCGCCGCTACGTCAACGACGCGCTCAACCGCACCACCGGGGACATCCGCCAGATCGCCGAGGTGATGGTCGCCCACGCCGAGGCCGGCCTGCGCCACTGGCTCGACCTGACGCTGGTCGCCGGCGCCGCGGTGGTCGGGCTGGGCGTGCTCGTCGCCATTGTGGGTGGCCTCAGGAACGCGGCTTAACTCAGGGGCAGCTCGGCCAGCATCGGGCTGGTCGGCTGCGGCGACCCGTTGCCGGGTTCGACGGTGAACGCGAGCTCCGTCGAGGCGCCCAGGTTGGTCAGCGTCGCCTTCGTCGACGGCGACACCGCCGCGGCGCCCATCGTCCCCGCCGAGGTCGGCCCGTTGGCCCCGATCAGCCACATCTGATACACAGTGCCCGGCGACGGGGGCGGCACGTTGTTCATCACCAGCACCCCCGCGTTGCGGTCGCGGGAGAACATCACCGTGGCGGTCCCGTTGGCCAGCGGACGCGAGACCGTCCGCACGTCCGGGGCGGTCAGAACCTGTTCGGCGACCGTCGATTTCGCGGGCGCACGCATCAGCACGCCGACGCCGAACGCCGCGGCGCCCACCACCACCGCCGCCGCCGCGGATGCCACAATCGTTCTGCGCCAACCCATCTGGCGCACGTTGCCCGGATTTACCGCGGACAGCGTGGCCGCCCGCAGGTGCGCCGGCGGTTCGGCCACGGTCGCCGCCGACACGGCCGCCATCGTCTCGCGGACGGCGCGGACCTCGTCGTTGAAGGCCGCCGCCACCGGCGCCGGCGCGCCGGCGACCCGCCGGTCGATCTCGGCGCGTTCGGCGTCAGACACGGCATGCAGGGCATACGGCGTGGCGAGCTCGAGCAGTTCGAAATCGGTCGGTTCGGTCATGGCGCGTCCAGACAGTTACGCAGGCCGCGCAGCGCGTCGCGGATGCGCGACTTGATCGTCGACAGATTGGCGGCCAGCCGCTGGGACACCTCGCTGTACGTCAGCCCCTGGTAGTACGCCAGCTCGATGCACTGCCGCTGCGCATCGCTCAGCCCCTCCAGGCATTGGGTCACCCGGCGACGCTCGTCGCCGGCGATCGCCGAGTCGGCTACGACATCTGCCGGTGGGTCGGCGCTGGCCGCGCCGTAGCGGGATTCCCGCCTGCTGCCTGCCTGCTCGGCGCGCACCCGGTCGACGGCCCGCCGGTGCGCCATGGTCAACAGCCAGGCCAGGGCCGACCCCCTGGCCGGGTCGTACTGCGACGCCGTGCGCCACACCTCGAGATAGACCTCCTGGGTGGTTTCCTCGCTGTAGCCCGGGTCACGCACCACCCGGGCCACCAGTCCGTACACCCGGGCTTTGGTGAGGTCGTAGATCGCGGCGAAGGCGGCGTCGTCCCCGCGCGCGACCTCGCGCAGCAGGGTGCCCAGCTCGTTGCCCGGCGGTGGCGATCCGCTCATCGACCGGTAGCCTAGCGCCCGTCATCAAGACGCCGATCGGGGCGGCCGGGACAAGAAAAACGCTGTCGATTCGGGGTATCCGTCGAAGCCGGGCCGGCCGGCCGTCAACTTCTCGAGCCAGCCGCGCGCCCCTGAGGGTGAGCAACCCCACAGGGCGGCGTCGATCACCGCAATGCGCGTCCACAATGAGTCATTCGGGGCCGACGACGTCATGGACTGCTCAGCCGAATGTGAACGAAAACACCTGCAGGCCCTTGCCGACCTGCATGTCGAGCTGATCGCGGTGCGCGGTCTCCCCGGCGTTGCTGCCCGCGACCCGATGCAGGGTGGGAGGGCCGCCGATGGCCGTGGCGGTCGTCTGGCCGCCCCGGGTCACCGTGATGGTGCCGGTGCCGCCGACGACGACGTAGACGTCCTTGCCGGTGTAGTTCAGCCGGATGGCGGCGTCGTCACCGTCGGCGGTGGCGCCCTGGTCGTCCACGGTCCACCGGCCGCGTAGGGCGAACCGGTCGTCGGGCAGCGTCGCCGGATAGGCGAATGTGGCGGTGCCGGCCCGGTATTCGCCGTCGCCTCCGTAGTTGACGGCCTTGCCCGCGCCCAGGTAGGTCTCGGGGGTGAGCCTGGTGTGCGGGGTGGCGTCGACGCTGCCGCTCGCGCCGGGCAGCGTGGCGTTCGGGTTGGCGTCGGCCAGCAGTCGGCGAATCAGCCTTTCGGTGCCGTCGTAGTCGCCCTCGCCGAACTTGGTGTGGCGCACCGCCCCCTGCGCATCGATGAGGTACTCGGCGGGCCAATACAGGTTCTGGTAGCTGTTCCACGTCGCGTAGTCGTTGTCCAGCGCGACGGGGTAGCCGATGTGTAGCGCGGCGGCGCCACTTGCCACGTTGCCGGGAACCCGCTCGAAGGCGTACTCGGGGGTGTGCACGCCGATGGCGACGAAACCGTCGTCGCGATAGCGGCCGTACCAATCGACCACATGCGGGATCGCGCGCTGGCAGTTGATGCAGGAGTACGCCCAGAAGTCGATCAGTACCACCTTGCCGCGCAGGGACGCCAGGTCGATCGGGGCGCCGCCAGGGGTGTTGAGCCACTGGGTGATTCCGGTGACGGCGGGCGCCGGCCCGCACTGCTGCAGCCGGTCTGCGCCGTCGATACAGTCGGCCAGTTGGCCCTGGGACGTGGCGTTGGCATCGAGCTT
>Ga0335071_10009076_pt1 | contig 10185 bp, 15 predicted proteins | sample Lox_Sample_15_FD_206724 | JGI IMG/M metagenome (GOLD analysis project Ga0335071, IMG submission 206724) | Soil microbial communities from Loxahatchee National Wildlife Refuge, Florida, United States - Lox_Sample_1.5 | ecosystem: Environmental > Terrestrial > Soil > Wetlands | place: USA...
CGTACATAATTCTGTCACTCATTTCCCTCGGAGCGATAGCATTACACGCTATTGTCATGGCACTAGTGATAGGAGCATCCATCAATTTTGGATTAAAAAAGTATTTTAGCATGAAGGAGGAGTATATTGACAAGCACATAAAGTCAAATGAGGAGTATGAAATGTTTTCAGCAGTGCAAGGAAGGAGACCAAGTTAAATCATGTCGAGTCACGATGATGATGAGGTAGCAAGTGCAAGTAAAAGGGCTCGGCAAGCGAAAAGTCAACAGGAGATGAGTGGAAGATTTAACTTCCCAGTCGGCAGGCATACGTTTCGTATTTTAAAAACGCCTGGCGATAAGGAAAGAAACTCACCACCACTTTATATGGAGTATTTTATCCATAATAGAGTAGGCCCTAATCTTAGATTTGTTAGATGTGGTAACGAACCAGGAGAGAGGGGTAATTGTTGGTTATGTCGTAAAGCCGATAAGTTAGCAAAGGAAGGAAAGACAAAGGCGGCAGCTAAACTTCGTGCACAGAAGAAAATGGTTTTGCAGATCGCTTTCTTAGATAAAGAAGCAGGCGAACTAGTAGGACCATTACTGTGGACAGTAACAGTAACAAAGAAACCATCAGAGAAGACTCCAAGTCATAAGCTTTATAATTTTCTTGGAAGGTCAAATGTTGACAAGTACTTAGATCACAAGAGAGGACGTAATCTAACACTTCGTCGTGTTGGTGAAGGACTAGATACTACATATCCAGAAGCCATCGAAGCAGAAGATGAGAAGTCTCGAGTACCTAAGGAAATTCTAAAAGAATTGAGGCCGTTTGCTGATGCTGATATTCGTCCTTATGATGAGGACTACGTAAAATCTGCGTACTACGGTACGGAAGATACTAAAGGAGAAAACATGGCTGGAAAGAAGAAAGACAAAAAGAAGAAGAAGCATGGTGATGAAGATCTGGAACTGGAGGACGATTCTAGCGAAGAAGATGAGTCCGAAGAACTAGATGATCCGTCCGACGATGATGATTCTGATGATGAATCGGACGACAAGAAAAAGAAGAAAAAGAAGAAGAGCAAAAAGTCGAAAGACGACTCCGACGACGATGACGATGATGATGACAAGGACGACGATGATTCGGATGACGATGATGAGGATGATTCGGATAAGGAAGACGACTCCGACGACGATGACGATGATGATGACAAGGACGACGATGATTCGGATGACGATGACTCAGACGATGACGACGAGTCCGACAAGAAAAAGAAGAAGAAAAAGAAAAAGAAGTCCAAGAAAGATGACGATGATGATTCCGACGATGATGACGAAGATGATGAAGATGATTCATCGTCCAAGGACGATTCAGAGGATGACGATGAGGAAGAGGACGAGTCAGAAGAAGATGAATCTGATGAGCCCAAGAAGAAAAAGAAGAACAAGCGTAAGCCTCGTAGTGACAAGGGCAAACCGCGTAAGCCTCGGAAGAAAAAGAAGCACTAACTTTGTACCAGTAACAATCTGAGAGCATAGGGCGGTAGAATATCACCGCCCTAATTTTAAGGAGCAAGATGAAAAATAAACAGTTCAATGAATCACTTGCAAAGAAAGCAGACAAGTTAAAGATAAAGGCAAAGAAAGCAAAGCCGGGTGCCAAGCCTACCAAAAAGATAATTAAGGATATGTGCAACGCTTTACTACAAGATGGTATTATCCTTACACCAGATAAATTTAAAAGAGATATAGTTTCAGAAACACAGGCTGTAACGACAGGCACATCTAGTGCATTATCATCAAAGCAAGTGTTGTACTATCATGACATTCCACCAGAATTAATTCGTAGAGTTGGTAAACGTCATACAGTTGGTCATAAGAAATACAATGATAATCCAGTTCCAACTACAATGAATTTAAACTGGAGAATCGGATTAGATGATCCATTCTATGTATTGGATAGGATGAATCACATCATAGAACATTGGCTAGATTTCCAAGAGAATGGAAATGAACTAGATGATAATCTAGCAGCCATGGTTTGGGGAATTGGATTTTTAATGGAAGTAGAGAGATTACATCCAGATATTTTTAAACTGTTGTATGGGCAACATAAGTTATCAGGAAAACAGGCGGAAGAATACAAACAAAAATTAAATTCAACGATGTTGTTGATTGATAAGAAAAGATTACAAAAACAATATCCAGGATTCGAGAAGTTTGCACGAGAAAGCAGAGGGTTAGATGAATCTTGATCCTAATAAAAGAATTTTAGTGGTAGATGGTTCAGGAGTAGATAAGTTTCGTACGTCTTACGGAACTTTAGTAGACCGTGTTATAGAAAATGAAAAGGCTAGACGAACAGCTAACCATAAGGGTGGTATGAAAAAAGGATCAGTTCCTTGGAATAAAGGGAAGAAAGTTACACGATGAAAAAGAAAAAGAAAGCTATTAAAATGTCAGCGGCAGATACTGCTGAGTTTATAAAACAGCAATTAGGATATAAGACTTTAATAAAACCACCAGAGTTTTGGTTGGATACTGGTAGTCCGTATGCAAATAAAGTCTTCGGAAGTAAAAGGTATGGAATTGCATATGGAAAGATTATTCTAATTGCAGGACCACCGTCATCGGGAAAGTCTGTTATAGCAGCCAAGATTATGGGATTGGCTCAAGAAGATGGAGCAGAAGCGGCATGGGTTGACGGAGAAAATAGCTGGGATGCTAAACATGTATCTAGACAAGGTGTTAAATCAGATGAAGTAGCATTATTCCAACCAGAATATGGAGAGTTTAAGTATAAGAGTAAGAAAAAGAGAAATAAATTAGTCAATGAAGATGTGGAAGCAGCTGAAGATGTATTTACGCGTGTAGAGACTTGGCTTAAACTTCGTAGAAAATTAAATCCGGAAGGTAAGCGTATTGTAGTAGTAGATTCTACTACTGCATTTGCACCCGAAGAAGAATTAATGGCAGGATTAGATGAACAAAACATGCGTACAAAAGTTAGTCCTGCTGTATTCTGGAATATGTTGTCTAAGCATTGGGTTCCGTTAGCACTACATTGTAATGCTATAATCATTTTTATTTCACAGTTACGCACAAACCCAGGGAAAATGTTTGGTAATCCTGAATACGTAACAGGTGGTAATGGATTACAATATTATGCAAGTGTTGTAGTTTGGCAACGTAGAATATCTGATGGAGCTATCATTAGAAATGGAAAACAAGTAGGTATTCGTGGCATATTAAGCAACAAGAAGAATAAGGCAGGTAAAGGATCAGTAGAGCGTAAGAAATGTGGATATGAAGTTTATCTTCGTAATCCAAAATGGAAATTTATGGATGTAGCGAAAGTAAAAAAGAATAAAAAGGGAGAGAAGGCTAATGAGTAAGCATCAACATGATCACACACAGGCAACGTCACAACAACCAGTGACACCTGTAGTTGAAACGTCAACGATTACGACAACACCGGAGGAAAAAGTGCCTGAAACAAAACCAGTAGTTGCTGAGAAGACTCACGTGAAAGACATTGCAGATATCATTGGAGTCTATCTTCCAGCTGTTATGCGAGATCGGGCTGCAATATCAGTATTACTAAAACGTGGAGATCAGTTTGTAGAAACAACACGTGGAGCCAATGATTTTACTGACTTGGCTACAAAACAAAAAGTAGCAAAAGAAGTTCTAGATCAATTAACAAATGGACGATTAGCAATTGAAGCATTGATGCAGAGAATCAGGCCGATATTAGAGGCGTAATATGGATCACGAATCTGCACTATCTCTAGTTCATCGTGCTATCACTGAACATGAATATTTAGAACCAAGCGAATACACTCTAGAAACAACATTAAGAGATTTGGGATCAGATTCTCTAGATGTAGTAGAGATGATCATGATTATAGAATGTGATATTCAAGTAGCAACTGGAAAGCCTTTTGATTTTGATGACAATGTAGCAGGAAAATTAAATTCCAAGTCAACTGTAGGAGATTTGGTGAAATTGGTGGAACAAGATGGCCCAACCGTTAGCATTGGCACTTCGACCTAAAAGATTAAGTGAAATGATCGGAGGGGAGAAGTTAGCTTCAAAGATAAAAACAAGAATAGCAAAAGGCCGTGATCCACAGGCGTGGATGTTTTCTGGTCAGACTGGCAGTGGCAAGACTACACTCACAAGAATAATAGCAGTCTCGTACCAGTGTAGACATTCGGAGTTTGGTGAGCCTTGTGATAGATGTGTTAGGCATTACAAACAGTTTGATATAACAGAATTAAACATGCCAGACATTGGAGTAAAGGAACTTCGTGATATATTAGACGGAGTATTTTTAAATCCAATGCCAGGCAGTAGAGCTAAAGTGTATGCTCTAGACGAAGCACACACGATGTCTAAGGCAGCACAGAATCTGATGTTGAAGTTTACAGAAGATTGTCCAAAGACAACAAAGTTTATTCTAGCAACAACTGAACCACAAAGAATAATTCGTACATTACGCAGGCGTTGTACAGCACGATATGTAGTTCCAGTTTATGAATTAAAAGATATTCGTAAATTAGTAAAGAAAGGACTTAGGAAACTAAAATGCGATTTCGATTCTGGAGAACTCGTAGAAAGACTGATGGAAAGAAACATAACGAGTCCGGGACTAATTCTAAATGCTGTAGAGTCTTATGCATCAGGGAGTTCGGCAACAGAAGCGGCCAACGTAGAGTTTGGAATAGATGTAAAAGCCTTAACGCGAGCGATATACACTGGTAGTTGGGAAGAGGCGGCCAAGTGTTTGATGAGTGCTTCCCAAGAAGATGTACCACAGATTAGAGGTTCAATTGCTTCATACTTGAATACGATATTGTTGGGTGAGTCTGATTTTACAAGTAAAGCAAGGAATGTATCAGATGCAATTCTAAGTTTATCTGGCAATTCAGACGATCTACCAACAACGACAGCGGCACTGTTCAAGATATGTAAGTATTTTCATAGAGGTCACAAATAATGGCTGAGATACGAATTGGAAATAACGTAGTATTTTTGGAACGAAAAGATAAGTATGTAACGGAAGTTCGAGTAAAGGTTGGTAAAGTGTACACTACAATTAAGATGACAAACGAACAGTTAGAGACTTTAGGGAAGGCATTCATTGCATATTCAAATGGAGAAAGTTTAACATGAAGATAATAAATTGCCAAACGTTGGGTGAAGTGTGTAGTTCATTGTTGGATGGAGAACCAGTATTTGTATTACGTGCTCAAGATAAAATATCAGTAGAGATTCTAGAGTATTATAGAAATATAACTGCTGCAAGTGGTGGAGCAAATGTAGGGAGGACTCAGTCGTCTATTAATGCATTTCTTAAATGGCAGAATGAGAATCCCGGAAGGGTTAAGTTACCAGACTAACATGTTAGGATTATCATGGCAGTTCTATGTGGTATTTGTTATACGAGTAGCTATTGAATGTTGGATAATGAGTGTTGTGTACAGACATAGTCACTGGTCAGTATTTTTGGTATTGTTGCTTATAACAATTAGATTTGAATTGGAAGCATTGCATTTTAATCTAAAACGTGAAATAGAAATAGAAAAACAGAAGACGCTTAAGATGGCGGAAGAATTACTAGGAAAAGAAGGGGCAAAGACTGTGGAGGATATATTAAGTAAAACAAAATGAGCACGTTAATAACAGGTGACTTTCAAGCGGAATGGAGCAATTTAGATTTATGCCAAGAAGCATGGGATGAGATTCTTTCTATATGTAAGGAAAGAAAAGTAAAGACAATTATAATTACTGGTGATTTAAAACGCCAATACAATCCGATAGACACACGTGTAATCATATGGTGGCAGAAGTCGATTAGGCGTGCAATAAAGGAAGGATATGACGTTGTATGTGCTCTTGGTAATCATGACAGAGTTGGGCAATATACAGATGCAATTAATTGGTTACCAATTTTAAAAAGAGCAGGAGCAATTACATTCAGTAGTCCAGGAGTATACGCACATCCAGACAGGAAGTTTAGAGAGGCAAGGATATTTGTATTACCATTTTGCTCAGTATCAAATACTCGTAAAGGTGCTGACAAGTTACTAAAGTATAAACCGGATAGTAGGAAGGATATTCTGATATTTCATCAGGATATTAAAGGGGCGAAATACAATGAATTTGGTCAGTTGTCTGATAGCAAGCTCGGACTGGAAGATCTTCATAACAGTAGCTATTTGTTTTGTATTGGTGGTCATATCCATGATCCTCAGCAATTGGATAAAAACACGTTTTATGCTGGGTCGCCATTCAGCACAGATTGGGGTGAGGTTAACCAACAGAAGCGTTATTTGGTTCTGGAAGGAAGAAAGCTCATTTCGATTAATTCTAGAATACCCGGATGGTACGATCCTGATGTGCAAGGATTTCCCAAGTTGGGTGTTTACAACGGCACAAGAATACGAATTCAAGTTCCGATCAAGGCCTCAGAAAGAAGCGACACGTTTCGAATTCTTAAACGAGCTGAGAAGGATGGTGAACGAAAGTATAGAGGAGCAACAATTGTCGTCAAGCCAAAGTATGAGGAGAGCGAAACAGATAGTAGAACAAGCATCAAAGTAGATTCGTTAGATAAGGTAAAAATCTGTAGATATATTTTGAGTGTAGGTGATGGATATACTTCTGGTAAATTAGTAAAGTACATGTTGGAGAAGTTATCACACTTCGAAGGCGGATTAAGAACAGGATTATCAGTAAAGTTTATAAAGACATGGGGTAGGAATTTTCTACCATTTGCAAATGTCAATCTAGACTTTAGACAAAAAGGAATTAATGTAATACAAGGAATAAATTACGATAGAAATAAAAAGAGTAATGGATCTGGTAAAACATCATTAACACAAACGTTACCAGTATCATTATTCGGAAAGACATTCAAAGATCAGGAACATGATCATTGGACTAATAGACATATTCCAAAAGAATCAGCAGAAGCTGGAACATTATTAAGGAATTGGAAAAATCAAAAAGTAAAGATAGTTCGTGGGCGTAGACCACCAAGTTTAATGATGTATGTGAATGGCAAAGACCATTCGTCAGGAATGAAATCAAATGACAGAAACGGAACACAAAGCCAAATTGAACAAGTTGTTGGATTTACATGGCAAACATTTGCAAATTCCGTTTACATCGACAGAAGCGTTGCTCACGCATTTCTATCAGGAACTAAAAAACAAAGAACAGACGTGCTTGCTAGATTTCAAAACCTTGACAGGTTTAGTGGAGCACTCGATCTTGTTAAAAGAGATATCAAGACAATCACAGAGTTATCTGATGAATTTAGATCTAAACTTGTTTATCTTAAAGGCCGCATCAAAGAATCGGAAGGGAATCTCACAGAAGTCAAGGACTCCGCAAATCTTGAACTTAAAGAGCTTCATAGTAAATACCGTAAAACACGGCGAGCAGCTCGTAGGTGGTCTAGAAGTAATAGACGTATTACAAAGACACTTGAACGAAAGGAAACAAAGTACAAAAGGGAATATGATGATGCATCAAAAGAGGCTTACAAGTTAGAAAAGTCTCACGATATTGCCACCAATGATCTAGAGCGGGCCCAAGATGAATTAGAATCTTGGGAACGTTTAAAACAAAAGGAAATATGCCCACTATGTTTACAGGATGTAGAAGAGGGATGGGTAAATAAACGTAGTAGGTCACTAAAAGAAAGAGTTCGATCGTTAGAAATAAAAAGAGACTTTGCTCGTAAGCAAATGATTGATGCACGAAAGAAAGTGCATATGTTAGATGCCAAGTGTACAGATGTATCGACAAGACTTGGGAAGTTAATAAAAGAAGGGCAATCATTACTAACCCAGGTAAAATGGTATAAAGAACAGTATCTAGAATTAAAGATTAGTAAACATGGAGCAAAGTCAACAGTAGGAAAGGCAAGATTAAGATTAAAGCTATACAAAATAAAGAAAAATAAATACAAAACAAAATTAAAGAAGTTACGTAAACGTAGAAAGATGTATGAATTTGCAGCACAAGCATTCTCGAGAGATGGTATTCCTGCATTCTTAAATAGACAGTTATGCCCAGTATTAAATAAAGCAGCGGAATATTATGCAGAACTATTCTCAGACAGCGAAATACAATTAAGGTTTGAAATAAACAAGGGAGAATTTGTTCCGATAGTTATTAACGATAAAGGGGGTGAGTCGATAGACGATCAGTCTGCTGGAGAAAGAGCCTTAGCTGGTTTAATTGCAAGTTTTGCACTTAGGGAAGTAGCTCCTAGTACAAACATATTGATACTCGATGAACCTGGCGAAGGGTTGGATGAGCAGACAACAAGACAATTCGCGAGAGCATTACAAAAGTTAAAAGAAAAGTTCGACAGTATTTGGTTAACAACACATAATCAGGTTCTCTTATCTGAATTATCAGGAGAGAATATAATCACAGTAAGAAAGAAAAACAAAATTGCTAAGGTAATCCAAGGAGAATAACTGTAATGCAAGGAACGGTAAAGTGGTTTAACAACGCAAAAGGCTATGGCTTTATTGAACGTGATGAGAAAGGTCCTGATGTATTTGTACACTACTCAGGTATTAGTTCTGATGGATATAAGTCACTATCAGAAGGCGACCGAGTAGAATTTGATATTGTACAAGGATCAAAAGGCGATCAAGCAGCAAATGTCAGAGTATTACAGAAGGCGTAATAACGAGAGGGCGGTGATAAGCCGCCTTACTCGAACCAGGAGGCTAGATGAAGATCGTTATAGTTGGAGCCCGAACAAGAGGTGAATTAGTAGATCATCCATTAGTAAACGAAATACTAGACCATTGCTTAAGTAAATATTCCAAGCTAATGGTAATTACGAAATCATGTGATAGAGGTGTAGGAAAGATAATCCAAGATCGTTGTAAAGATATCCATGTCCCCAGGAAAATTAATTTTGAGATGACAGAGTTTTCTATTCGTCAGGAATTATTTCAAGAAATGTCAAGACATGATTTCCTAATGTATTGGAACGCATTAAATAATGCGTTAGTAGCAATGGGTGAAGAATTTCATATTTTAGCTGAGGAAAGACCTAAAGGAAATATCATAGATTTAATTACTAAAGTACGAGCAGCACATGTGCCGTATGCTATTTATTCTCCCAGAGATAGTAAGAATGGAGTTAAAATACCTGATTATTGCGGGGGAACATACCCAAATATCATTCCCGAAGAAACATCAGCCAAATCAAGCTAGAATGCAAGGAAATGCATATTGTATGATGTAGTTACCACCTAAAATTATAGTAAGATGTAAAGTAAGGAGATAGTATGATAGAAAGAAAAGGTGACTGGTTTCAGACATTTACAGGTAATAAATTTTATCCGTTAGATCCCAAGGTAGATGAAATTTTTATAGAGGATATTGCTCATGCTTTATCTGTATTATGCAGATTTGGCGGACACTGTTTACAGTTTTATTCTGTGGCCCAACATTGTGTAATAGGTGCTGATGAATTATATGAAACCTATGGACTAGATAAGGAATTAGCTTTTAATTTCTTAATGCATGATGCATCTGAAGCCTATTTAAATGATTTAATCAGGCCGTTAAAAAGAGCGTCTGATTTAGGAAAATTGTATAGGGTTATAGAGGAACGCCTAGAGTTTGTTTTGGCTTCTAAGTTTAAGTTGACATATCCATATTCGGTTGTAGTTAAGAATATGGATAGCCGGATGCTTCTTACGGAAAAACGTGACTTAGTTAGGAATTTCTCAGAAGCTTGGAAAGAGGAAGATGAAGGTTTTGTACCGTTGGATGTAAAAATTACTCCGTGGACTCCAGCACAGTCGGAGACTACGTTTTTGGAACGTTTTAATTGGTATAGTAAATGAGTGTATATGTAGATCCACTGATGGTATGGGGTGGTAGTAATGCTCCCAGATGTTTTAGATTCAAGCCATCATGTCATATGTATGCAGATGATGTAAAAGAATTACACAAGCTAGCAAAGAAAATAGGTCTTAAGAGAGAATGGTTTCAAAACAAGACACTGCCTCATTATGATTTAACGGAAGGTAAAAGATGGCAAGCTGTAAAACATGGAGCAATAGAAAAAGATTTTAAACACATGGTAAGGTACTATAAGAGGAGCAAGCATGGCAACAACAGGAAGCAAAACAAAACATGAGCATACAATGT
>Ga0335071_10009077_pt1 | contig 10184 bp, 5 predicted proteins | sample Lox_Sample_15_FD_206724 | JGI IMG/M metagenome (GOLD analysis project Ga0335071, IMG submission 206724) | Soil microbial communities from Loxahatchee National Wildlife Refuge, Florida, United States - Lox_Sample_1.5 | ecosystem: Environmental > Terrestrial > Soil > Wetlands | place: USA: Florida...
GTGTCGGTTGAGCCGGGGACGCAGTACAAGATCACAGGAGTTCAGCTCGCGCCGGGGATGGTTGTGAGCCAGGCGGATTTCGACAAGCGGTCGCAAATTCACCCGGGAGACGTAGCGGATGGCGTGAGGGTGCGTCAGAACTGGGAATTCCTGGCACGGCAGTACCATAACAGCGGTTATATGAAGGCGAAGGTCGATCCTGTGCCGGCCTACAACCGGGAGAAGGGAACCGTGAGCTACACGGTGAATGTGGAACCCGGGCCGCAGTACAAGATGGGAACGCTGACGATTCAGAATTCAGCGGCGGACCTGAGAGCCGCGATGATCGGTGCATGGAAGATGCCGGCCGGGGCGGTCTTCAATGAGGGCGCGGTTCCGGGCTACTTCACCACTGTAGGCGTAAACCCTGCGCTGGAGCGTACGTTTGCCCATGCGAACTGCAAGTACATGCTGAAGCTGAACGACGACACGCTCACGGTGGATGTGACGCTAAGGCTGGAGAAGCGGGATTAGGAGGTCAGTCGTCCACCGGCGTCGCCGACCCGCGGTGGATGAAACACTGCGTTGATCATTTCGCAGGTTAGCGTCCGCTCTGCGGACCTAGCGAGTTAGCAAGTTCGCGGCCTGTTTCTTTTTAGAGATCAGGGCGCCTGAGTATGCGCACCGCCCAGTAGGATCGTTACAAATAGTTACGCGTAAATAAGCATTTCTGAATTCCGCCACCCAGCGCGGCAGGCGTAGAATGATCCCGTTTTCCAACTATAAAAGAAGAATTTGCGGTTTGGAGGAGAAGAGCGTGAGCGTCATCGATTCGATCAAGCGGAGAAACTTTCTTTTGGGAGCTGTGGGGTCCACCTGCGCACTGACGTGCAAGAAGCTGGCGGCCTTTGCCGGCGCAACCAACGCTGAGATGCAAGCTTCTGGCGCGCCCAGGGCGGACCTTGCGCGCGTGATGGCGGCCGAGAGAGCGGCGTATGCCGCAGTGTTCGCCGCGGGAAACCGGTGCCCTCATCTTTTGTCGCCATTGCGGATCAGGAACAAGGTTCTGAAGAACAGGATTCTGCACAATGTGTCGCCGACGTACATGATGCAGGGGCCGGAGAACTTTCCAACCGAGATGTACCGGAACCACATGTCCAACATGGCCAAGAATGCGGCGATCGTATCGTTCAGCACGCATTTTGGAACCTATCCGAAGACTTATACCAAGGGACTCGTCGGCCCCAGCCAGACCTTCAGCGACGATAGCTGGGAGGATATTCCCCCGGTTCATAACTACGTGCAGGAAATGCTCGAAGACATGCGCTATCAAGGCGCGAACATCCTGTTTGCAGGCAACACCGGCGGAAGTCCAAGCGGAATCGGGGTTGGAGCCTCTGCTGGCGGAGCCGGAGCGCCCGGTGGTGCTGGAGCACCTGGTGGCGGCGGAGCTCCAGGCGGAGCCGGAGCGCCCGGTGGTGCTGGAGCACCTGGTGGCGGCGGAGCTCCAGGCGGAGCCGGTGGACCTGGTGGTGGAGCGCCCGGTGGCGCCGGTGGGCCGGGAGGAGCTGGCGGCGGTGCGGCCGGTAGTTCCGGTCCTACGGTGATGGGCGCCGGCTGGCCCGGTGGTCAGGGTGGCCAGGGCGGTGGCGGCGGCCGGAGCGGCGCACGCGGCGGACAGGGTGGCCAGGGCGGTGCAGCTGGTGGTCAAGGCGGTCCTGGCGGCGGCGGACCCGGCGGACCCGGCGGAAGAGTGCAGATGACTGACGACCAGATTCTGGCCGATGCAATCGCGTACGAGAAGAACGGGTACGACGTCTACCAGATGCAGGGCGGCAGCGCTGATGTAGCCAAGAAGATCAAGGAGCAGACGAATCTGATCCTGATGGGAGGGCTTCGGGGAGGCGGAGGGCCGATTCCGGATGCAGCGGCCGCCCTCAGCAATCAGCCGACAGCAGACGATATCAAAACCGCCGTCGAGCAGGCGAAGAAGCTCGAGGGCGTGGTCGACATCGTCCATATCAGAATCGACGAACATCCCAACGCCTGGATCCAGGACGAGGACCGGCCCAAATCACTGGCCTATGCCGAGGCCATCAAGAAGGCGGGCATTAAGCTCATCACTTGTGCGACGGCTGGCTTCCATAGTCCGATCCAGAACGAAGAATTCATCGCCAGCGGCAAGACGGACATGGTGGGCATGACGACGCCTCTGTTTGCCGATCCGGAACTGATCAGAAAGCTGATGGAAGGCCGCGCCGACGATATCGTTCCCTGCGTGGGATGCGAAAACTGCCATGGAACCAGCATGGCGGCCGGTCCGTGGTACTCGACCTGCACGGTGAATCCGACGTGGGGCATGCCTCCTTATCAGTTGAAGGGCATCACCGCGCCGAAGACGCAGAAGAAAGTCGCGGTCATCGGCGGCGGGCCGGCCGGCATGAAGGCCGCACTGGTGGCAGCGGAAAGAGGGCACAAGGTGACGCTCTACGAAAAGAGCGACACTTTGGGCGGACAGCAGAAGATCACCGACTACTCCAGTTGCAAGTGGGATTTCAAGCGCTTCAAGGACTACCTTGCTTATCAGGTGAACAAGCAGGGAATCGAAGTGCTGATGACGACCAACGCCACCGCGGAGATGATCAAGGCGAAAGGCTACGACACGGTCATCGTCGCCGTCGGATCGCAGCTGGTCTTCTCCGATTGGGAGAGCCAGGGCAACGACAAGGTCTGCAACATCATGGACGTTTACTACAACAAGAAAAACGTGGGCAAGAATGTCGTGCTTATCGGTACCGGCAAATACGGCGCCGAAGCCTGCATCTGCATGCTCAAAGACGGAAAAACGGTGACCATGTTGTCGCCCACGCCGGAACTGTGCGATGTGAAGGACATTGGGCCGCATAACATGGCCAATCAGCAGTCCGTTCTTACCAATCACCCGAATTTCAAGTACGAACTCGAGACGAAGATCAAGGGGATTACCGGAGGGAAGGTAACTTACACGAGCAAGGACGGGAAAGAAAGCTCCATTGATGCCGACACCGTCGTGATCTGGTCAGGCACCAAGCCCAGGTATGACGAGGCTGCGAAGTTCATCGGCACTGCCGACCAGGTGGTCTTTGTGGGCGATTGCACCGACAAGGGCGGAACGGTTCAGAAGTGTATGCGTCATACCTTCTTCACGGTCTCTCTGGTTTAACGCCTTTGACGTGGTGGCAGGCGGCAATCAGGTAACTCTTCAAACGAACGAAGCTCGGAGCATTTCTTTCCGAGCTTCGTTTTTCTTTGTGCTCGCGGATAGCAGCTTGCGACGCTTCGGCGTCGAAGAGGAAGCCGCCGGCATCCAAGATAGTGCCGCGGCTCGCCTGACCAGAGAGGAAACGATGCTGTGGAACGGTCCAAGGAGCCCTGCACCATGAATATTGCTTCCCCGTTTGTTGTGGTCCCGGTCATTCTCGCTGTTTTTACAGTGGCGATTCTGTTTGCAACCAGTTCAAAGGAAGACAGACCCCGGGACTGAAGCAGGGACCGGAATCGCATTCTCACGGTAGTCGAACGCTCGCGACTCTGTGTCACTCACCGAGGGGTTGCCGGGCAAAGGAAAGGGCGGGAGCGCTCAGATTGCGTCCCGCCCGAAAGAGTCTGGCCTTTTGCGCTCAGCTTACTGTTTCTGCTGCTCGTCCTTTTTCTTCTCGTCCTGCTTTTGATTGTTCTTCTCGTCGTTCTTCTTCTGGTTGCCCTGCTTGTCGGTTTGTGGCGAAAGCTTCGCGTTTGGCTGCGCCGAGGAGTTACCTGCTGGTGCGGCGCCGGGCCTCACCTCAGTCCCCTGAGAGGGCCTCATCCCGGATTGGGGCGCCACATTCGCGTCAGGTTGTTGCGGTTGCCTAGCGCCAGGCTGATTCGTGGATGGAGGCCACTGCCTGTATTCAGGCTGGGCAGTTGTTCCCCCCGTAGCCGGCTGCGCGCCGTTGGCTGGCGCCGGTCTGGGCTGGGTTTGGTTTGCGGGCTGGCCGTTTGGACTGGAAGCCGGATTAGCAATCGGACCGGAGGCCGGATTGGCGTTAGTTCCTTGCGGCTGCTTCGCGCCCGGCTGGTTTGTGTTTTGAGGCCACTGCCTGTTTTCGGGCTGAGTGGCGGGTTTGTTATTAGGCTCGACAGCCGTTCCGCCCTGGGCAGGTTGTGCGCCGGCGCCGGTCGCCGGTCTGGGCTGGGTTGGGTTTGCGGGCTGGCTGCCTGAAGGCGGATTAGCGGCCGGACCTGAAGCCGGATTGGCGTTAGTTCCTTGCGGCTGCTTCGCGCCCGGCTGGTTCGTGTTTTGAGGCCACTGCCTGTATTCAGGCTGGGCAGTTGTTCCCCCCGTAGCCGGCTGTGCGCCGTTGGCTGGCGCCGGTCTGGGCTGGGTTGGGTTTGCGGGCTGGCTGCCTGAAGGCGGATTGGCGGCCGGACCTGAAGCCGGATTTGCGTTGACTCCCGGTGGCTGCTTCGCGCCCGGCTGGTTTGTGTTTTGAGGCCACTGCCTGTTTTCGGGCTGGGCGCCGGGTTGGTTCGAGAATTGAGGCGAATTTGCGTTGGCTGGCTGGGTGCCTGGTTTGTTACCGGGTTGGGCAGCCGTTCCGCCTGTAGGAGGCTGTGCGCCGTTTGGCCTGGCCGCGGCGCCCGCGGCGGTAGGCGGCGGAGCCACCACGGTTCTGCCCGGCAGAGTTTTGACCACAGGCGGCGCGGTCTTCACGGGTACGGCAACAGGCTGAGCGTTGGGCTTGGCCACCACGGCCATCCCCTTCTCATTGATCAATGTGGGGCGCTGCGCCTGGACCGGAACAGCGCGTATGGGTCGATTCGGGACCATCAGACGTGGATTTGGCTGCACCCGTGGCGTCTCAAGCACCTTCGGACGATCCACCGCGTGCGTATCGATCTGCACTGAGGCCTGGTGCGCCCGCCGCCCGGCGGCAAAATCATCTTCCCGCATAGCGCTGACGCCAACGGTTCGGTTCACGTAAGTGATATTTGTAACGTTGATGTTCACGTAAGTCTTCTGAACGTGAACCCTCTGGCTCTCGGCGATGTTGGTGATGTTGACCCGGTCTACATAGGCCGGGCTGCAGTGGTACCACGGGTGGTAAGGCTCGCCGGGACCGAGAGGGAACCAGACGGACAGGCCGACGCCTCCGGCGTGAATGCCGCCTGCAAACACCACCAGCGCAGGCGACCAAACGGGATGGGTTTGCACGGGTCCGGGGACCCACCCCCAGCGGCCGTAGTAGTTAACCCAGCGGCCATAGTGGAATGGGGCGTACCCCCAGGGTTCTTCCTCGACCCACACCCAGCCCCACGGTTCGTGGTTGACCCAGTGGCCATAGTGATAGGGAGCCCAGCCTGCGGGCACATTGTTGGGGAACCAGATCGGCCCGTATTCGCTTGCCGGCCGCCATGTGCCATACATATCCAGTTCTTCCGCTCCCGCAATCTCAGGGTTGACGTAGCGAAAAGAAGTCGCCGTCGCAATCTGGCGATCCCGGCGCATGCTCCACTCGTCAAGACTGTCGTACGCGGCGGGCTCAAGCCACTGCGGATAGACGGGGTTGGAGCCGGCCAGTTGCAGAGCTTGCCCGGCGTAAACCTGCTGGTAATAGTTGCCGGCTCCAGTAACAATGACCTGATTCGTCTGGGGGGTGAAGATGGAGGCTTGCTCGTCCGCATAGACGTCGACTCGCATTTCTCCGGGCCGATCCAGGCTGGCGCTGCCGCTGGGCGTGTCTACGTGGAGCGATTGGCCCTCCCAAAGTCCGCGGCAATGGACGTTAACGGCTCCCTGGGCAACACCGATTGCAATGCTCGACTCGGTATCCTCACTCAGAGTTACGTCGGAATTTGGGCCGATGCGAAGAAACGTCTGGCCAAGCTGAATTTCGGCGCGGCCGTCGTTATCCGTGAAAATGCGGTCGCCGGGGCCGACAGGCCAGTTGAGTTCAGCTTGGTTCCAGTCGTCTGTGCCCGCGGGCTGAATAGAGACCGTGCCTGTGATGATGGAGAGCCGGCCCGCCTGAGCCGGAGGATCGTCTTGAGCGCGCGAAGAGACGCAGCCGAGGACGAGCAGGAAAGTTGCCGCCGCAGTAAGCAGGAAGGATCGCAGGAGTGCGCGTGGAGAAGGGAAGACGTGAATCTGCATGGGGAGTTTTCCTTTCATGTTGAGCCGGACAGCCTTTGCGCCTGAACTACCGCCCAATGACAGCCTGAACCGGCGCAGTTTCTTCTGCAGCTGAGAGTTCCGGGTTGAGACCAGGGAGCCCCGGAGTTCTCTCTGCATAGTAACCCGCACCAGCGGGAAAGTCTCGTTCAGAAATCTGCCTGGGAAGTGCGTGCCGGGGAACCTTTCGGCGCCTTCAGGCGTACAAAGAAGATGAGGTTGAGCCAATGATGGACCGAAGCCTGAAGATCATGGAAAGAGTGGCGGCGGTGCTTGCAGCAGCGGCCCTGCTGGCCGGAGCTGGCGGCTGCCGTGTGCACGTGGACAAGGACGCCAACGGCCAGGACAAGAACGTGCAAGTTGATACGCCCTTTGGCGGAGTGCACGTGAACACCAACCAGACCACGGCCGCCGATCTGGGCCTGCCCGTCTATCCGGGAGCGCAGGTGGTGGAGGACACTGATCACGACAAATCGGCCGATGTGCACCTGGGCTTTGGCCGGTGGGAGTTGCGGGTCAAGGTGGTGAACTACTCCGTTGCCGACAGCCAGGACAAGGTTGTTGCCTTCTACAAGAAGGCTCTCGGCCGCTATGGCGATGTCATCGCCTGCCAAGGCGATGCTCCTATAGGTGCGCCCACCAAAACCTCCGAGGGATTGACATGCGCTGAGAGCGGCAAGGCGAATGTTCACATCGGCGACAGCGGCGCCAACTACGGGTACAGCCCGGAAAAGAACGGCTTCGAGCTGAAGGCCGGCTCCCGTAGCCATCAGCACGTCGTCGGATTTCGCAGCTCCGCCCCTGGCCAGACGCGTTTTGCGCTGGTGGCGCTCGATCTGCCTGAAGGAGGCAGCGACTCGGCCAAGAGCGATTGAGAGCGCATGTATCCGGGATGTCTTTCCGGTTGCGCCGTTGTTTATCAGGCCAGGGACAGGCGGAGGTGCAGGGCGGCTCAGCGCTGTTTGGCAGCGAGAGAGTCAGAAGCCGGTGTGAGCTCGATGCCGATGGAGGGGCGGCGAGATTCTTCCATCGCTCTTTCAAATTCTCCATTGTTTTTTCCGGTTCGTCGTTTTTTCCAGTTCTCAATTTTTTCCGGGAGGCTCGCGACGGTACCCCCGCTGCTGCGGCTGGGACTCTGCTAAACTGAGAGAGCGCAATTCGGGATCAACGCGACAGGCCGCGTCCTGCAGTTTTATTCTTGGCGCAACGGTTCGGGGAGTGGCTCAGCCTGGTAGAGCACCTGGTTCGGGACCAGGGGGTCGGAGGTTCAAATCCTCTCTCCCCGACCATTAAAATCAACAACTTACAGCCATTTTCTTGCCATCAAAAATCCTTCTGTAGATAAAAATGTAGATACAGCTTTCTTCCAAGTTCAATTGGCGGACAAGTATATACTTGTCCACTTGGCCGATTTGAGGTAATTCGCTAATATACAAGTACTTATCGACTTATCCGGAAAAGCCCTTCGAATTGCTGAGCTCACCAGCTCAGCGTCCGGAAGGGTATTCGGAGCGCGTGAGCGTCTGGGATGGTCAAATCCCTCATCTCGCACTGAAAGACAGAAATATGAGCCTTCAAGTCTGGTCAGACAACGAAACAACGCAAGACCTCCTCGGGTTCCGCGTCCATGCGGACCTGATTCGGAGCGTGGTCACTGACCCCAACATTCTGCCAATAGTGCTCGGCCTGTTTGGCGATTGGGGCAGCGGGAAATCAAGCATCATGCAGATGCTTAAGGCGGACCTAAATGACGCCATTTATGAAAAGACCGCCTGCCTTTATTTCAACGGTTGGATGTTTGAAGGTTACGAAGACGCCAAGACTGCACTCCTTTCATCAATCCTGATCCAACTTGGAGAGCACAAGAGACTTGGTCCACTGCTCAAGGAAAAGGTGGTCGGGCTGCTGAAGCGCGTCAAGTGGATGGAAGGGGCGAAACTTGCCGTCAAGTACGTGGGGCTGCCGCTCGCAGCAACTGCGATGACCGGCGGTATTGCCGCAATCCCTGCCGCCGCCGGCGCATTATTGGCCGTTGCGGCGAATGCGGCAACTTGCGAGAAGTCGGACAACGAAAGCGAAAAGATCAACTGGGCTGGGCTCATAGAAGAAGCCCCCGGCCAGCAAGACTTCCTGGAAGTCCGCAAGTTTCGCGAGGAATTTGAGGCCATGCTGGCTGAGACCGATCTCAGCGCGTTGGTGATTTTAATAGACGACTTAGACCGGTGCCTGCCAGAACGCATTATTGAGACGTTAGAAGCCATCAAGCTCTTTGTTGCGGTGCCTAGAACTGCCTTCGTGATCGGGGCCGACCCCCGGATTGTACGCCATGCAATTGGCGTGCGATACGCGCAAAAGCAGATATCCGGAGAAGTGCAAAGCAAGAAAGATGAACACTATGATTTGGTAACCGACTACTTAGAAAAATTAATTCAAGTGCCCTACCAGCTACCCCGTCTTTCGCCGAGCGAAATTGAAACCTACGTCAATTTGTTGGCCTGCCAGCAAGTTCTAGCTCAGCCCGACTGTGATAAGGTCTTGGCGCATTGGCAGACCTACCGAAAGAAGAACATTTATAAAGCGTACCGCCAGGGAGACATTTGTGAGGCGCTTAGTGCTGCCAATGCGATGCCGCAAGCGCTTCTGGCGCAACTTGCCTGGAGCAATTCGATAGCTGACGTGGTGACGGATGGTCTTAAGGGGAACCCCAGACAGGTTAAACGAATGCTCAATGCCATGGCTCTACGCAAGCAATTGGCAGCCGTGGCAGATATGAAGATCCGCGACGAGGTTCTGGCCAAGCTGATGGTTCTGGAGTACGCCGACCTTCAGCTCTTTGATGATCTGAGCCAGTGGCAAGCGGCAGCCAATGGCTTTCCAGAAAGACTCAAGCTTTTAGAAGAAGCTTCGATCAAAAGCGCAAAGTCCAAACCGGAAGTTACAATTGACGTGTCTCCAAACTGGCTTAAGCCGACCATTCAGAACTGGTTGCGAATGCAACCTCGCCTTTCCGAAGTTGACCTGCGGGACTATTTCTGGTTAGCTCGTGACCGAACCAATTCAACCTTAAGCGGTGTGACCATGGTTGCGCCAATCGTCCGCCGTCTGTTGGAGACTTTGATTTCCGGCAATGACGGCGAGAAGAAAGCCGCAGCAAAGGAGGCCAACTCTTTGGCCGAGGGCGAGCGTCGCGATTTACTGTCCATGTTACAGCACCAGATTCAGCGACATCCCGAGCAACTTCCGCCCGTAGACGCGTTAATTTCCTTGGGGCAAACCGGCATTCAGGAGGCATTCCCAGCAGTCATCACTGTCCTTAAGTCCTGTCCAGTAAACGAGTTGCAGGCTGGCCTGGCGTTGCGCATCAAAACATTGCCTGTTACGGGAAAGCTCAAGAGCGATGCTCAAACATTAGTGCAGAAATGGGCTGCTGACCCAAGCACGACCATTGGCCGTGCTGCTGCTAACAGTCTTAAATAGGAAAAACGCATGGGAACGTCAAAAGGTTACAGTATGCCAAGCGGCGGCAATTGGGAGCCGCTGAAGCGAGAAGCCACCAGCTTCGTGAAGAATGGTGGCGCAGGCTCAATCGCGCCAAAAACTCTGCTCCGCGACTATTTAAAGGTCCGTTCGGCAGCCTCCGGCTCTAATTCTGGAGTGGCTGGCGGCGGGTCGAACGGTTCGGGGAACACTAGAGGAGGTGGCCGCGCACGCAGCTTTGGTTCGGGAGTTGCAACTGCCCAACGCCTTGGCGGGTTTATCTCGCGCGTAGGTGAGGTCGGGCTTTCTCAAGCGCTAAATGAAGCCGGTCTCGGCGACCTGGTTGGAAAGTCGGCAGCTGAAGTTTCCAATGCCTTGCTAGATAAACTCGCTGGCCCTGCCAGTACACTTGACGAGGCCGCTGCCCGCGATGCCCTCATTCTCTTAAATGATGAGTTGTTCGTTCAAGCTGAGACGTTTGAGGACGTGGAAAAGGCGCTGGCTAAGGTTGCGGACCAAGGCGGTCTTTTTGGAGTTA
>Ga0335071_10009078_pt1 | contig 10183 bp, 9 predicted proteins | sample Lox_Sample_15_FD_206724 | JGI IMG/M metagenome (GOLD analysis project Ga0335071, IMG submission 206724) | Soil microbial communities from Loxahatchee National Wildlife Refuge, Florida, United States - Lox_Sample_1.5 | ecosystem: Environmental > Terrestrial > Soil > Wetlands | place: USA: Florida...
ATATCTCAAACTGTTCATCCGGGTGTTCCTTTCCTTAGCTTTGGTTGTCTGCTTCAGCACAGCAACCGTAGCCTAATCGAAAGGGCGCCCTTTCATAATGCGTGGCCCGGCCTTCGGTTCTGTTTTTTCTTCCCGTTACGGAACTGTGGGTGCCCCGTCCTTGCGCTTTTGCAAGGGCGGGCACGATGCTGTCGACCCGATGAGATCTCATACCCAGCCCCTGCGTCCCTCGTAGACGCGCATCATCCGCACTTTATGACGTGCTCCATTCAGAAAATCTCATAGCGCCAGCAGTCCGGTTCCGCCCTTCGCAAACTACGCGAAGGGGCGCCACCCTATTCTGTTTTCACAAAAATCAAAAGCTAGGCCACCCGCGGGCGAGAATCCCCAGAAAAGTGCAGCCCCACAGTGAGGGCCAGCCGCCAATCCCACCTAAGTCTCTGCGGCTCAAGATTTTGCCCGTAAGTTGTTGATCTACATAGATTAATTCTCATTTTGGCGCTAAGTCGTTCATTTTATTAGACCAGGGGGAGGGGGGGATATACCCGAAAATCGCCCATTCCCAAATTGAAACTGAATTTCTAACGGCCGAATCTCCTCCTTCCGGGATTGACGAGACTTCTTGCCGTCCCTAAGATGAGGTTCGGTTTTCAGCCCAATCCGAGGACTAATATTGTCCAAGCCGAGTGATCCGACTCCCCGCAATTTGTATCGCGCCATCGCCACTGACATCCATTTCTGGATCCCACTGACCGTTCTGCTCGGAGGAGTCTTCCTCCTCGACAAGCTCCGTTGAACTCGTCGCGCGCTGAGGTCGAGACTACGACCACGCCTGCTGCACTCTCGACCAATCGCCTGCGCAGCCTGCAGGCGCTTGGCATGTTCTGCGGATTCGCCGCTGGCGCATGGCTCGGAGGAGCGGAAGCTCCCATCAAGTTGGTCAATCCAGAAATCTCTCCGATCACCGTCTCGCTCGTGATGGTCTGCGGAGTCTTTCTCGCCCGCTGGAGCGTTCCCGCGCTGGTGCGCGGCACATCGCACATTCGCACCGATGTCGGACAAGCGCCGCATCTTGTGGTTTGGGCCATCCTCGCCGGATGCATGTGGGCCGTTGCGAACACGCTGACGATCTATGCGATCCGCAACGTTGGCCTGAGCATCGCGTTTCCGCTGTGGAATACAAACAGCCTGCTCGGAATCTTCTGGGGATTTCTCCTGTTCAAGGAACTCCATGCCGCAGGATGGAAGCGCTGGCTTGGCGTCATCGGAGGAGCGCTGTGTATGTTCGCCGGAGCAACTCTGCTCGCGATCGCGTCTTCGCATGAAGCTGCGCCAGGCAAAGCTACGTTGGGAATCGCCGCGGCACTCGGCGCGGGCGTTCTCTGGGGAACGATGTACATCCCTTATCGCAAGGCGTATCTCACAGGCATGAATCCGCTGTCGTTCATCACCTTCTTCACTGTGGGTGAACTGTTCACGATGGTGGTGCTCGCGATCAGCTATCGCGGCGCGGTTCCTCTCTGGCGCGAACTCAGCGGCGCGCGTGCAGTGCTCTTCTGGTTGATGCTTGGAGGATTCGTCTGGGTGATCGGCGACCTCTTCCAGCAGTACGCCACGAAGTACGTAGGCATCAGCCGCGGCATTCCGCTGTCGAACACGAATCAGCTTTGGGGACTGCTTTGGGGAGTTCTGGTATTCCACGAGCTGCGCGGAAGCGGCCGCATCACATACGAGCAGGTCATCGGAGGATCGATACTGATGGCGCTCGGCGCGGTCGCCATCGCACTGTCATCGGCGACGGAAGATGAACACTCATCCTGGAAGGACGCCGCGATGCGCGAAGGCGAGCGCTACGGCGTGGAAGACGAGTATGTGCGAGCGGGAATGGAAGGACGAGAGTATGAAGCGTCCGCGTCCGGCAGAAGCGCCGTTGACTGGCTGCTGATTGTCGCAGCCACCGCCATCTTCGCTGCGTTGGCCCTCATCTCCAAGCCTCCGCAGATTGACGTGAGCTTCGGATGGGCTGCCGCGCTGATGGTTGTGATGTTCACGCTGATGGCCGCCTGCGGCGTCGCACTCTGGCGCACCACCCGCTTCCGCTAAAGCCGCGCCAGTGTGCTAGATTCGAAGCTTCGATGGACGCGGCATCCAGCATCTCCACAGACTCGTTGACGCGACGGTTCGGAGAACTCGTCGCCGTCGATGGCGTCAATCTGCGCGTGTCTCCGGGGCAGTTCTTTGGCTTCCTGGGACCGAACGGCGCTGGCAAGTCGACCACTATCAAGATGCTGACCGGCCTGCTGGCGCCGAGTTCCGGACGCATCGAGATCCTCGGACTCGACTTGAACGCTCACCCGGTGGAAGTTAAGCGCCAGATTGGAGTCGTCCCCGAAGGCATGGCTCTGTTCGGACGGCTGACCGGAGCGGAATTCCTCAGCTTCGCGGGCCGCATGTACGGCCTTGACAGGGACACGGCCGCCAAACGCGCCGCTGAGTTGCTGGACTTCATGCAACTCGCGGATCAACCCAAGAAGCTGGTAACCGACTACTCCCACGGAATGCAGAAGAAGCTCGCGATGGCCGCGGCGGTGATCCACGGTCCCAAGATCCTGTTTCTGGACGAACCGTTCGAAGGGGTGGATGCGATCGCGGCGGGCACGCTGAAGGCGATGCTGCAACGGATGATCACGCGTGGGGCAACGATCTTCCTGACCTCGCACGTGCTGGAGATTGTGGAGCGGCTGTGCAGTCACGTGGCCATCATCGATCACGGCCGGCTGGTCGCGCAGGGATCTCTAGAGGAACTACGCGCGGGCGTTGAGGCCGAGACGCGCGCCGGGAGCGAGGATGGGAGCCAACCCGGAGAGAAGCTGACCCTGGAGGAGATATTTCTTCGCGTGGTGGGGGGATCGCGACCTGTCGAGCAAGAACTTTCTTGGCTGGGTTAGTGGAGTCTGTCGCGTCGTCGGCAGCGCTCGTGTGGGATACGGAACAGACTAAATGACATCCGCGACTTCAGTTCGGGCTCAATTGCAGGCAATTGCGGACCTGCGATGGCGCATGTTCGTGAACAGTCTGCGTACCAAGCGCGGGAAGATGGAAGTGGCATCGCGCGTCATCATTGCATCGGTATTCGGATTCGGGGGCTTGGGAGCATTCGTCGCGATCACGGGGATGTCGTGGTTCTTCGTCTCGCAGGAGAAGCCCGAACTGCTGGCGGTGCCGCTCTGGTTTGTTTTCTTGTTCTGGCAGTTTTTTCCTGTCATGGCAACGGCGTTCACCAACAATCCTGACTCTTCGGAGTTGCTCCGATTTCCCCTGAATTATCGAGCGTATTTTCTGGTTCGGCTGGCTTATGGATTTTTCGACCCAGCCAGCGCACTCGGATGTGTTGGTCTGTTGGGAGTCTTGATTGGGGTTAGTTTCGGCCACCCGACACTGCTGCCCTGGACGGCTATCGTGCTGTTCACGTTTGGCCTGTTCAACCTGACATTGATGCAGATGATCTTTGCGTGGATCGAACGGTGGCTGGCACAGCGCCGCACACGCGAGATCTTCGGGGTTTTGTTCATCCTGTTCATGTTGAGCTTCCAGATGATCGGTCCGCTGATGCAGCGTATCGGCAGGGGCCCACATCCGGAACTGAGACGCGATCTGGAACTTGCCGCGCGCATCCAGGCGGTTCTTCCGCCGGGACTGGCCGGCGGCGCAATTGCGCAGGCTTATCACTGGAAGCCAGTTGCCGGTCTGAGTTCCTTGCTGATTTTGGGAGCGCTGACCATCGGGGTAGGATCGCTGCTCCACATTCGCCTGAGAGCCCAGTTCCACGGCGAGAACCTGAATGAAGCTGTGGCTCGTCCACTGGTGAGAACGATTCAACCACCGCGGCGCGGGTGGAGTCTTCCCGGGTTCTCTCAGTCCGTTGCTGCGGTATTCGAAAAAGAGATGCTCTATATGGCACGCAGCGGGCCCATGCTCCTGACGCTGATCATGCCAGTTTTCATGTTGTTGATTATCCGCTTTGGCGCAATGAACGCGTTGCGCCACTCGGACGCCTTCGGCCGGACTCCAGACATGGCCTTTCCCGGCGCAGCGGCATACTCGCTGCTGGTGCTGACAAATCTCGTTTACAACAGCTTTGGCGGGGATGGCGGGGGCATGCAGTTCTTTTACGCTTCACCCGTCCATTTTCGGCAGGTTATTCTGGGGAAAAACCTCACGCATACCGGGGTACTTCTGTTGAATGTGGCGCTTGCGTGGATTGCCGTCACTTACCTGTACGGGGCGCCGAATCCTGCTGTTACTCTCGCAACGCTGGCGGGACTGTGTTTTGCGGCGCCGCTGAACTTCGCTGCCGGAAATTTGCTTTCGCTGTATTCACCGAAGAAGCGGGACTTTTCTACGTTCGGACGGCAGAACGTGTCGCAGACCACGGTGCTGGCCAGTTTCGGGATGCAGATTGTGATCGTCGGAGTAGGCTTCGGCGCGTTCGCGATAGCTCGGCTGTACGACAATCTGTGGATAGCGTCGATCATCTTTCTCGCGCTTGCGGCCATTTCGATTCCGGTTTACGTCTTAACACTTCGACGGCTCGACAATCTAGCTATCGAGCGCAGGGAGAGTTTGCTTTCGGAGTTATGCCGGGCCTGAGACCGGTGCGGATGATGTGGCGGCGAGACGCCGCCACGACAGCCCAGCCGGAGGCCGGCGCTACGCCGGGCTAGTCACCGGGCTGCGCTACGAACCGGTAACCTACTCCTCTCACGGTCCGCAAGTGTTTGGGATGTCCGGGATCATCTTCTATATATCGGCGCAATCTGACGATGAAGTTGTCAATGGCGCGGGTATCGGTATCCTCATGCAAGCCCCAAACCTGTTCGAGAATCTGCTTGCGCGAGACGATCTTGCCGTCATTCTGTACCAGATGCCGGAGGAACTCCGACTCCATCAATGTCAGATGAATGGTGTTCCCGCGGCAGCGCAATTCGAGCGCGCCGAAATCGATGGTTTTGTCAGCGAACGAGAATCGTCCAAAATCACCCACCGTGCCGTTAGTGCTTGAGGCGCCAGCAAGGCTGCTGGCCTGACCACCGCGCATCCATTGGCTACGCCGCAACAGTCCCTGCAAACGGGCCAGCAGAATCGAGAGGTCAAATGGTTTTGGCAGGTAATCATCGGCGCCAGAAGCAAAGCCTTTCAGCACGTCATCGGAATGGCCGCGTGCGGTCAAAATCAGCACCGGAACATAATTGCGCGCTTTGCGCAGTTCGGAGACGACGGTGAATCCGTCTTTGCCGGGCAGCATGATATCGAGAACGACGGCGTCGAATGGTTCATTCCTGGTCAGGAGTTTGTCTGTTGCGGATTCTCCATCACCAACGACTTCTGCGACGTATCCCTCCTCCTCGAGATTGAAGCGCAATCCTTCTGCGAGATGCATTTCATCTTCAACCACCAGGACTCGACTCATTGTCTTGTTCCTTCGCTCGGCGATTGCAGTTTGGGCAACTCAATGACCAGAGTCGTTCCGTGGCCCTCGCCATCACTCAGCGCGAATGCCGTCCCCCCGTGCTTTTTGGCGATGGACTTCACGATGAATAATCCTAGTCCCGTGCCTTTCACTTGCGACAATGAGCGGTGAGTGATGCGGTAAAAGCGTTTGAAGATCCTCTTGAGATCCTCCGCCGGTATGCCGATGCCGTGATCCTGCACGCTCAGAATGACGCGCTTTTCATCGGGAGATTCCAGGCGCACGCGCACATCGACGTGATCTCCCGAATATTTGATGGCATTGTCGAGGATGTTTGAGATAGCGGTCCGCAAGTCGTCCTGACTTCCGCGAACGTGTACTTCGCCGTTGCTGGACGGTTCTTCGTAACGCAGGGACTCGGGCTGCAGGTGATACCGAGTGCGCATTGCTTCGATGCACTCATGGACTAGTTGCCCGAAATTGACATCGACGCGTTCCCGGCCGGCCTTGCGGTCGCCAGCCCGGCCTGCCCGGAGGACTTGCTCGACAGTTTCGGTCAGCCTGTCGGTGTCGCGCAGCATCAGCCTGTAAAACTCCTGTTTGCGGGTTTCGGGTAATTCGCGCCGCTGTAGGGTTTCCAGATGCAGGCGGATTGAGGCGACGGGAGTTTTCAATTCGTGGGTCACTGCATTGATGAAGCTGTCGTGCTGCTCACTGCGGCGGACCTCGCGGACGAGAAAAATCGTATTTACGACCATTCCGGCGATGAGCAGGGCAAAAAACACGATGCCAAAGAACAGCAGCACTCCTTCGCGCCAGTTCAGGATGATCCAGCCGACATTGAGTGCAACTGCAAGCGCGACCAGGCCGATGCCCAGGATGATGAAAAACGCGATGGTTCCGCGGCGGCTCGAGATGCGCATGGACTTTTCTGTGATTTTAGCAGCGGAACCTTACTCCGGCGGACAAGGAGCTGCGGAGTGCAGGTAACAATGATTTGTATTAAGTCGTATAGAACCATACATGTTAGTCGACTAGGCTATCTGATATAGTTTGAATACTTCTCTTCGCCGCGAGGTCATCTTGTCTTCTGGGGTTCGTACCGGATTCCTCCTAGCCTTCACTCTTGCCGTGAGCGTGCTCTCCGCGAATTCGCAGGATGCCGACGTTAAAGGCTATTTCGAGAAATGGTTTGATCGCGTAAATCGCACGCAGGCGGCACAGCCGCACTGGATCACACCTCTTTTCACCACAACACCCCGGCTGGAAGAGGAGTTCCGTTCCGACATTACGTGGACGCCAACACCGGCCGGGAATGACATGAATTATGGGGGTGGGAAGGGGCTGGAACTGATTCCAACCGAGCACATCGAGATTATTGCCGGGGTTCCGCCATGCCTAGCGCCCGCAGCAGGAGAGAATGGATTCGGGAACATCCCGTTGACGATGAAGTATCGCTTCATGGCGGGCAATGAGGAACATGGCAACTACATCGTGAGTGCTTTCTGGGCGGGAAGCATCCCATACGGGCGCTTTGCCAGCCGCTATGGCAGCATCACGCCGACTTTGGCTTTCGGGAAGGGAGTTCACGCCTTCGATTTTCAAAGCACAATAAGCTGGACGATGCCAACGGGAGGGCGCCGGACCAGCGGCACTCCCGTGCTCTACAACACGGCTTTCCAATACCACGTATTCCGCAAGCTCTGGCCTGAGGCTGAAATCAATGCCACATTCTGGCCCAACGGCAAGCTGGATGGAGACAAACAGGTTTTCTTCTCGCCTGGGCTCGTCGCCGGGCGGTTTCATCTTTGGCATCGCCTAGGCATGAGCATCGGGGCGGGCGAGCAAATCGCACTGACGCACTTCCATCAGTACAATCATGCGAAGGTACTCTCGGTGCGATTTCCTTTCTGAGAGTGCGAAGCTGAGGGTTGGCTCGATGAAAGATGGGAAGTTGCCGCAGAACACAGAATCGATGCTTCGCCCACGGGACGCTGCTGTGCAGCTGCAGATCAGCTATCCAACGATCAAGCAGTGGATCTATCACCGTAAGCTGCGCGCGGTGAAAACGCCCGGAGGGCATTACCGCATCCCGCAATCGGAAGTGGACCGTCTGCTATACCGCAGCCGCGGACATAACCAGGAGGAACGCCGGATCAGCTACAAACGGATCAGCGGCCGCAATCAGCTGGTCGGACGCATTGTCGACGTCCGCGTCAGCGGGCTGGTGGGACAGGTCACGCTTTCGGTGGGAGGACAACTGATCACTTCGCTCATCACTTCGGGAGCGGTGCGCGAGATGCAGTTGAAAAAGGGACAGACGGCCGCAGCGTTGATCAAGGCCACCGAAGTCATGATCATTCGCGTATGAGGCCGTTGGAGAGCATAGAAAACGCCCCGGCCGTGACCGGGGCTTTCCGTTGAACAGGGTGAGCCTAATCTCCAGCCGCGTACGACTCGGCTGCGGGCGGCGTGATCAAGGCTCCGTTGGGCGCAGCTACAGCACCGCGCTTCACGTCGGCCAGCCGCAAGCGTTTTACATCCCAGGCCAAGCCGAGCTTCGTCAATAGCCAGATGCCGTACCAGTTCGTGTCGATCTCATACCAGGTAAGTCCGTGAGCGGCCGAAGTGGGGTGCGCATGGTGATTGTTATGCCAGCCTTCGCCGAAGGTCAGCAGGGCAACCCACAAGCTATTCGTGGAAAGATCGCGCGTGGCAAAGCGCCGCGTTCCCCAGGAGTGCGTGGCTGAATTTACGAGCCAAGTGCAGTGCAAGAGGAAAACCGTGCGGAAGAAAGTCCCCCAGAGCAGCCAGGGCAAGCCGCCAATGGCGAACAGCAGAATTCCGAGAATAATCTGTGGAACGTAGTGGTATTTCGTGATCCAGACGTGGAACTTATCCTTGGCGAGATCGGGTACATAGCGCGCCAGTGTGCTGGCATCGTGGTGCATGGATTTGCCCATCAGAATCCATCCCATATGCGCCCACCACTTGCCGTCGATCGGGGAATGGGGGTCACCTTCCTGGTCGGAGAATTGATGATGAATGCGGTGTGTGGCCACCCAGAAGATCGGGCCGCCCTCAAGCGCCAGAGTGGCGCATACGGTTAACAGATATTCGACCCACTTGTAGGTCTTGTATCCGCGATGCGTGAGCAGGCGGTGGTAGCACATGCCAATGCCGAGACTGCCGGCGACCCACCATAAGAAAACAGCGACAAAAAACGCTTTCCACGTGAAAAAGAAGAGCGCGGCGATCGCGCCAACGTGGAATAAGGCCATGAAGCTGGCTGTTACCCAGTTCACTTGATCGTTTGCAGAGTGAGCTTTTCCCAGATCTTGCAGTTGCATGTGCGATGGGGTCCCCGTTCCCGTGGTATCGAAAAACTCCTTTTACCGTATCAGGCGGGGCAGAATGCCACTGTAATAGTTGTGTAATAGGGGTTACGAGCAGTAACGAGCATCGTTTCAGGTACTTGCGAGCCTATGCGGCCTTGCCTTTAACCTGCACGCCCGCCCACTTTTCGAGCAGGGTGAGAGTCGCCGCGTAGTCGAGATCCTTGTGACCATCTTCGGTCGCCATCTCATATATCTCTTCTACGGTTTCCAAGCCGGGCAGTTTGACGCGAGCTTCTTTGGCTGCTTCCAACGTGAGGCGGATGTCCTTGTGCATGAGGCGCAGTGGGAAATTCGGCGTGAAGTCGCGCTGCAGGATAAATGGCGCCTTGTACTCGACGACCCCGGACTTCACCATTGTGGCCTCGATCAGGGACACGAGTTGCTGGGTATCGACTCCGAGCTTCGTTGCCAGCGTAAGAGCCTCGGCAAATCCCTCGTAGATCATGGCGATCTGGAGATTCATAGCGAGTTTGGTGGCCTGTCCTTTGCCGGTTTCGCCCATGCGAAAAATCTTTTTGCCCATGGCGGCGAAGAGAGGCTTCAGACGCTCGACGTCTTGTTCAGCGCCGCCGACGATGAAGACCAGGGTGCCGTCCCGGGCTCCAATCTTGGAACCTGTCATGGGGGCGTCCACCCAGGCCACGCCTTTCCCTGCCAGTTGCTCAGCGAACTTAATGGTTGCGGAAGGAGAGATCGTGCTCGAATCTGCGATGATCGTTCCCTGCCCGAGAGAGGACTCCACCCCGTCGGTGCCGAAGATCACTTGTTCGACGGCGTCGGTATCGGAGACGCAGAGCCAGACGACCTCGGCTCCTTGCGCTGCTGCAGCCGGAGTGGGAGCGACTGCGGCGCCCTCGACCAGCTTGCCGGGAGTCCGGTTCCAAACGGTGACTTCGTGACCAGCCTTCACGAGGTTCGAGGCCATTGATTGGCCCATGATTCCCAAGCCCAGAAACGCAACTCGCATGTCGAAACTCTCCTTACGTCGCGGCAGTGCGCGCTTCCGGATTAGATATGACCGATTGCTTGTTGGTCAAGACGACTTAGACGAAATGCGTCGCTGGAGCGCGATTTGCCCGCGGTAGTGTGAAATTGCCTTCACATCTGATCTTCTCACAGACGTGGCCTTCCGAATGACTCGATCCGCCAGATGGGTACTGCAGCACCGTTGGTTTGCAAGGGAATCGTTAGGATACGAATTCCGGCAGGCTCGGTAACGGTTCCCGCCGTACCTGTGAAGAAAAGTAGAAAGCAGCTTGCTCATGCAGGTCTTCATCTAACATGTGTGTTGAACGTGTGAGGCTTGTGCGGCATC
>Ga0335071_10009082_pt1 | contig 10181 bp, 8 predicted proteins | sample Lox_Sample_15_FD_206724 | JGI IMG/M metagenome (GOLD analysis project Ga0335071, IMG submission 206724) | Soil microbial communities from Loxahatchee National Wildlife Refuge, Florida, United States - Lox_Sample_1.5 | ecosystem: Environmental > Terrestrial > Soil > Wetlands | place: USA: Florida...
GGGGCGAGGCTCGAGACCCTGAGCGCCCTGGCGCGGCTGCCGCCCGAGGTCTGGAGCCGGTTCCCCGCAGAGCTCTCGAGCGGCCAGGCGCAGCGGGTCGGGCTCGTGCGGGCGCTTTTCCTCGACCCCGATCTCTTGCTCCTCGACGAGCCGCTCGGCGCGCTCGACCCCATCACCCGCGCCGAGCTCCAAGAGGACCTCCGTGCCGCTTTCCAGGAGCTCGGGAAGACCGTGGTCATCGTCACCCACGACCTGGCCGAGGCGGCGTTCTTCGGCGACGCCCTCGCCCTCCTGCGGGGGGGACGGGTGGTGCAAACCGGCACCCTCGTCGACCTCATCCGGTCGCCGGCCGAGCCGTTCGTGGCGCGCTTCGTCCACGCCCAGCGTGCCCTGAAGGTCCCGGGAGCCGAGGCGTGAGCCGGGCAGCGCTCGTGGTCGCGCTCGCCCTCTCCCTCGCGGGCCGAGCCGCTTCCGCTGAGGGGGCCCGGGTCCGGATCGGCTCCAAGGCCTTCGTCGAGTCGGAGGTCCTGGGGGAGCTGGCCCACGAGCTCCTCTCGGCCGCCGGGGTCGCGGCCGAGCACCGGCGCGCCCTCGGGGGGACCCGCGTGCTCTGGGAGGCCCTCCTGCGCGGCGACCTGGACGCGTACCCCGACTACACCGGCACCATCTCGAAGGAGATCCTGGGCGGCGCAGCCGGCCCCGGCCTTTCCGGCATCCGCTCCGCCCTGGCAGCACACGGGATCGGGGTCACCGACCCACTCGGGTTCGAGGACACATACGCCCTGGGGATGCCCCCTGCACTCGCGGGTCGGCTCGGGATCCGCCGGATCTCCGACCTCGCCCGCCACCCAGAGCTCCGCTTGGGCCTCACCCACGAGTTCCTCGATCGGGTCGACGGGTGGCCGGCGCTCCGCGCCGGCTACGCCCTGCCGCAGCGAGACGTCCGCGGGCTCGACCATGACCTCGCCTACCGCGCCCTGGCCGCGGGCCAGATCGACGTCACCGACCTCTACTCCACGGACGCGGAGATCCGCAAACAGGGGCTCGTCGTCCTCGAGGACGACCGACACGTCTTCCCCGAGTACCAGGCCGTGTTCGTCTACCGCAGGGAGCTCGAGGAACGGGCGCCTGCGGCCGTCGCGGCCCTGCGCCGGCTCGAGGGGCGCATCTCCGCCGCGGAGATGATCGACCTGAACGCCCGCGCTCAGATCGATCGCGAGCCGGTCCCGCAGGTGGCCGCGGCCTTCCTCCGCGAGCACCTCGGGGTCGCGCCCGCGGAGGGCCGCGAGGGCCTCACGGCACGGCTTCTCGCCCGTACCCGGGAGCACCTCGCGCTCGTGGGGGCCGCCCTCCTCCTCGCGCTCGCCGCCGCCGTCCCCCTCGGTGTGTGGTCGGCGCGGAGGCCGACCGCCGGCCGGGTCGTGCTCTCCGCCGTGGGGATCGTCCAGACCGTCCCCTCGCTGGCCCTGCTCGTGTTCATGATCCCCTTGCTCGGGATCGGGACCGGTCCGGCGGTCGCGGCCCTGTCCCTGTACGCGCTCCTGCCCATCGTGCGGAACACGCATGCCGGCCTCACCGGCATCGCCCCCGAGCTCCTCGAATCGGCGCGGTCGCTGGGCCTCTCCTCTTGGGCGCGCCTCCTCAGGATCGAACTCCCCCTCGCCTCCCCCGCCATCCTCGCGGGTGTCAAGACCGCGGCGGTCATCGCGGTCGGCACCGCCACCCTGGGCGCACTCATCGGTGCGGGCGGCTACGGGCAGCCCATCCTCACCGGCATCCGGCTCGCCTCGGTGCCCACTATCCTCGAGGGAGCTCTCCCGGCCGCCCTCCTGGCCCTGGCGGTGCAGGCCCTCTTCGACGCCCTGGAGCGCTTGCTCGTTCCTCGCGGGATGCGCCGGGATCGAAAGGTCTAGGCTCGAGCGGCGAGGACCTTCTCTACCTTCGCCTCGGGAGCTTGAGGCCCACGCGGAAGTCGCTCAGCGAACCCACGTTGGCCGCGAAGGCGCGGCCCCCGGGCGTGGCGAGGACGAGCGGTCGCTGGCCCATCTCTCGCCGCCGACGCCGGGAGACGTGCACGAACGCGGCGAGGAGGGTGACGGCGAAAAGGGCAACGATGGCGGCGATCCCGGTCATGGACTTCTCCGCGGGTGGGGCACACGTCCAGGGACGGAACATGCTGGCAGAGGCTTCAATCCCGAAACTGCCCTCTTAGGGACCGGTGAGCTTGAAATACCCAGTCAGGAAGCGACTAGCCGAACGAACCCTTCTGCGCTCGCTCGCTCGCGGGTACCCCGCCGGGGAAGGGAAGGCCACCCAGTTCCAGCTAGCCCTCGATCGCGACGTCGACGAGCGTAGGCTCTAGCACTCGCACGAGATCGGCCGGGGCAATGCCCAGGAGGAAGCCCCTCGCCCCGCCGTTCACAAAGACGCGGGGCAGGAGAAGGATCGAGCGCTCCAGGTAGACAGGCATGTTGCGCCTCGTACCGAACGGGCTCGTCCCACCGACGTGGTACCCGGAATGGCGATCCGCGATTTCGGGCTTGCACGGCTGGATCGTTCTCTTGCCGAGCAGGCGCGCAAGCGCCTTGACCGAGACTTCTCGGTCGCCATGCATGAGAACGAGGAGCGGCTCCTTCCCATCGTCCTCCATGACCAGTGTCTTCACCACCGCGTGCTCGTCCACGCCAAGCTCGCGGGCCGAGACGCGCGTGCCGCCCCGTTCCTCATAACGGTAGAGGTGCTCGGTGTACTCGATGCCGTGCTCCCGCAAGAAGCGGGTGGCCGAGGTGGACGGTGCCTTGCTCACCCCTCCGAGGATAGCGCCGCGAACCGGGCGCCGTATCACGCGAGGGAGACCCGGAGCGCAAAGGGGCCGCGCTCGACTCGCGGGGCCGGGTCTTTCGACCCCTTAGCTGAAGCTGGCCATTCCGCCCGGGTCCCTCCCGTTCGTCCCATCCGGGATCCCCTCGGCTGATGCATTCGGGGCACTCTAGCGACCTCGGAGGGCACATGGACCAGCCCCGGAGCCACTTCCTCGCCTTCATCCTTCGGCTCGTTCTCTCCTCGGCAGTCCTCTGGATCTCCGTCCGCTGGGTGGCGGGGGAAAATCCCCGGAACACCTTCCTGCGCGCGCTGCTCATCTCGCTCGTCCTCTCCGCCGCCTACTACGTGACGATGGTCCGGTTCCTGTGGTTCCTCGTCGTCCCCTGGCTGCTCTACGTGCTCATCTGGCTGGCGGTCATCATGGGCGGCTACGACCTTTCCTTCCCGCGCGCCCTGCTGCTCGCGCTGGCACTGACCTTCTTGTCCTGGCTGGTCACCGCGATCTTCGGAATCCGAACGCTCCGCAGCTAGCCTTCGCCCGGACGGCCATTTGACGGTCCTCGCCGGAGGCCCCGCGGCGGCCGCCTCGGCGAGCCTCTCCATCTCGCCGGGGGAGGGAGCTCGTCGGGATCCGTCCGCACGGACAAGTCCCAGGTCGGCCGACGGTCGAGCGCGTCGCCTTCCACCGCCGTAGAGGGCGATGGAGGACCGGGGCCCCGGGCTCCGCGCTCGTGCCGGAGGCTCTTCGAGGAGCGACCAGGTCCTTGCCCGGGGATCCGGCGAGTTCGTCCACGGGAGGGCGTCGGCGGGCGTCGGGGCCGGCGGCGAGGCCCGCGCTCCCGCCCGCGGGGCAGGGCCGACGAGCGCCGCTCCGGGGGAACGCGCGGTGTTCCTTCCCCGGAGCGTCGGAGCGTGGGTGCAGCCCGGGAGCTTCCCCGGAAATGTGGCGGCCCGGGTCCGGGGAGGCTTCCCCACGGCGAAGGCCCTTTTCGCAGAAGGGCCCACCCCAGGGTGCGCGCCTCGCACCTTGATTTCGCCCCCTCTCCGTGAGATCCGGACGGGCGTGCGCACCGAGAACCTGGCGGTGATGCTCACCGACATGAAGGGCTTCACCGCCGCCACGAGCCGGCAGACGCGGGCGGAGAACGCACGCCTCTTGGCGCTCCAGGACGTGCTCCTCCTCCCGGTGGTGCGGGCCTTCGGCGGGGGGCGGGTGAAGACCATCGGTGATGCGTACCTGGTGCTCTTCGCCTCGCCGACCGCCGGGCTCCTGTGCGGGATGGCGCTGCAGGACCGGCTCTGGGACTACAACCGCCGGGCGGCGGAGGCCGAGCGGATCGAGGTTCGGGTCGTCCTCTCGCTCGGCGAGGTCCGACTGGTGGGGCCCCCGGAGCGCCCCAGCGACGTGTACGGCGAGGCGGTGAACCTGGCCTCGCGGGTGGAGGCCGAGGCGGAGGCGGGCGAGATCTGGTTCACCGAGGCGGTGCGGCTCGTCTCCGACACGGGGGAGATCCCGGCCGACGAGGTCGGTCTGCGCCCGCTCAAGGGGTTCGTGGAGCCGGTGCGGCTGTTCCGGGTGGCGCGAGCGGGCAATGGACTCGACGAGCCGCCCTTCGGCGGCTTCGCCCTCTCGCGGGTGGCCGGGCTTCCCCCGCCCGAGCCGTCGCGGCTCCAGCAAGCGGTGCGCCGACGTGAGCGGCTGCCCTACCGCGCCCTGGCCGCGCTCAGGGAGGGAATCTTGCGTCCCGGGGTCGCCCTGCTCGCGGCGCTGCTCTTGGCCGGAGCCGGCTATGTGGCCCTCGACTGGTGGCGCGACCAGCCCCAGCGGCTCATCGCCGAGGGCCGCTTCCAGGACGCGCTCGCTGCCATCGAGGCCCGCGCCGCGCGGCTCGGTCCGGACGCGCCCTCCATCCTGTACCTGCGCGGCCGGCTGGAGGAGGCCAAGGCCGGCTCGGAGGCGGGCGGAAGGCTCGAGGTCGCGTTCCAGCTCTGGTCCAGGGCTCTCGGCCGAGGGAGCGCCGAGGCCCTGGCCGCGCTCTCCGCGGAGTTGCGCTCGCCGGCCTGCCACCGGCGGCTGCTCGCCGCCCGGGCCCTGGCCGACTCAGGGGCGGCCGCGGCCCGGCCGGCGTTGGAGGCCCTGGCCCGAGCGGAGCCGCCGGCCGGCCTGCTCGGCTTCCTCCCCGAGCACAGCCGATGTGGAGCCGGGGACGTGGCCCGGGAGGGCCTGCGGACGCTGCGGGCCCCCTGACGCGGCCGCCCACGGCGCCGGTTCCCCTAGGCCACTCCTAAGCCCCCCGGACCGGCCTGTGCAGAGCGAGCCAAAGCTGCGGCTCGAGGCGGGCCGCGATCCGGCGGGCCCGCTCGAGCAGGCCGAGCAGGCCTTCGAGCGGGCGGGGGCGCGGGTCGAGGGGGCGCAGGGACCGGTGCGCCCGGTAGAGGAGCGCATGCAGCCCGCCCGTGGCGCGCTCCAGCCCCGCCACGCACACGAGCGCCGCCCCCGCGCCAAGGACCCGCAAGAGCACCGCGATGCGTCCCTCGGTCTCGCCAGCGACCCTCATCGCCACGAGGGCCATCGCCGCTCCACCGAGTGGCCGCGGCGGGCCGTGACGTCCGCCGTGGGGCGCTTGCCCGGGCCCCCGGAGGAGCCGGTAGACCGCGACCGGCTCGAGCACGCCGGAAAGGGACCGCGGCCCCATCTCCTCGGCGGGCGCCTCGCTCCGGCTCATCGTCAGGTAGACGTTTCGGGTGAGCAGGACCTCCAGGGGCTCGGCGCGCTCCGCCAGCGCGCGGGCGGTGGCGAGCGGCACTCCCGAGGCCCCCTTGCGATCGAGGTGGACCTCGCCCTGGTGCACGCCGATCTGGAGCTCGATCCGTCCCACCTCCTCGAAGAGGGGGCGGTCGTCGTCGGCGGTCGCATCCTGCAGCGCCGCGGCGCAGTGAACCGCGTCGGTGGGGGACCGGAAGGCATAGATCGAGCCGCCCTCCTCGGCCTCGATGCGGCGGCCTCCGAAGCCCAGGACGATGGGAAGCACCCGGGCGTCGTGGGCCGCGAGGTGCCGCGCGCGGAAGGCCGCCGAGGTGGCGGGGGACCAGGAGTGCCAGCGGGCGATCTGGACGCGCACCAGGGTGAGGTTCACGACGTCCGGCATCGCGGCCGCTGGGATCCCGAGGAGGCTGGCCCGCGCCACGAGGAGGGCGGGCGGAGGGGGCCGGGCGCCGGAGGAGCGGGCCAGGCGGACCGGGAACTCCGCCCCCTCGAGCACCCGCAGGAGCTCCTGCGCCGAGGCGGGACGCTTGTCGCGGTCCTTCTCGGTGGCCCGCGCGACCATCTCCAACAGGCGCGGGTAGACGGCGAGCTCCGGGACCTGGGTGGAGGGGCTGGGGACGGCCCGGTAGGCCTGCGCCGCGAGCAGGGCGCGGACGTCGCGGGTGTCGAACGGGTGCCGGCCGGTGAGGAGGACGAACGCCAGGATCCCGGTGCTGTAGAGATCCGCGCGGTGGTCCACCTCCCCGCCCACCGCCTGCTCCGGGGCCAGGTACTCGGGCGTGCCCACCACGAGGCCGGCCTGCGTCTGCGCGGTCCCCGAGGCCGGGCCGGTCCACTTGGCGATGCCGAAGTCGAGCAGCCGGAGCCGCTCATGGGCACCACCTCCGTCGAGCCAGAGGTTCTCGGGCTTCAGGTCGCGGTGCACGATGCCCGCGGCGTGAGCCGCCTCCAGCCCGGTGAGGAGCTGGCGCAACAGTCGTACCACTCGCTCCGGCGCCAGGCGGCCCTCGCGCCCCAGCACGGCCCGGAGCGGCTCCCCCTCGAGCAACTCCATGACGAGGAAGAGCCGCCCCTCCGGGTCCTCGCCGAAGTCGAGCGTTTCCACCACGTGGGGCGAGCGGAGCCGCACCGCCACCCGGGCCTCGCGCCGGAAGCGCTCCCGCTCGGCCGGGCTGGCGCAGTGCTCGGGGTGCAGGATCTTCACGGCCACCGCGCGCCCGATGGCCTCGTGCTCGGCCCGATACACGGAGCCCATGCCGCCCGTTCCCAAGAGCGAGAGGATCCGGTAACGGCCGTCGAGGAGCGCGCCGGGCTGGAGCAGGCCCGGGCGCAGCCCCGCCGGGGGAGGGGTGCGGCCGGGTCCGGGTTCCACCGCGGTCGAGGCGATCCGCATTGTGCCTTCGCGGCTCACGCGAGCGAGTGTACGCTCTCCCGTCCGGAGCGAGAACGCGCCTTTGCCCCCGGGAACCCGCCGATTTGGCCGGCGCATGTGAGCGGAAGAGGGCGCCCTCCCGACCCCGTGCGCCGGTCGCTTCGAGCCTGCGAGGCGCCTCTCCTCGGGGGAGGACCCTTGACGGCGAGGCCCTGGACCGCTAAAGCTCGAGAGGATGATCGTGCGTCGCGACAGCGGTCGACTTCTTAGCCAGGCGGGAGAGTCTCTCGCCGGCCTGGCCTGACGCCGCGCGACGAAGCCTCTCCCGCCGTTCCGGCCGGAGAGGACCCTCGAGATCGACCACACCACGCGGACCTCCCCGGCGCAAACCCGAAGCCGAGGAGCCGACATGTCCACACCGTCTCGGAAGCCGAGCCAGAAGTACCGACCCTACCCGACCGTCGATCTCGCCGACCGAAGGTGGCCCTTCCGCCGGATCGACACCGCGCCGCGCTGGTGCTCGGTCGACCTGCGCGACGGGAACCAGGCGCTCGTCTCCCCCATGGGCCCCGACCGCAAGCGGCTGCTCTTTCGGACCCTCGTCGCCCTGGGGTTTCGCGAGATCGAGATCGGGTTCCCGTCGTCCTCTCGCCCCGAGTTCGAGTTCGTGCGCGAGGTGATCGCCGGGGGGATCCCGGACGCCGTGACCATCCAGGTGCTCACCCAGGCCCGCGAGCACCTCATCCGCTCCACCATGGCCTCGCTGCGCGGCGCCGGGCGCGCGGTGGTCCACCTCTACAACTCGACCTCCGAGGTCCAGCGGCGCCTGGTGTTCGGGCTCGGCCGCGACGGCATCCGGAGGATCGCGGTGGAGGGAACGCGCCTCGTGCGCGCACTCGCCGAGGAGATGCCGGAGACCGAGGTCGTGCTGGAATACTCCCCCGAGAGCTTCACCGGCACCGAGCTCGACTTCGCCGCCGAGATCTGCCAGGCGGTGATGGACGAGTGGGAAGCCTCCCCGTCGCGCCGGGTGATCCTGAACCTGCCCGCCACGGTGGAGATGTCCACCCCGAACGTGTATGCCGACCAGATCGAGTGGTTCGCCCGGAACGTTCCCGGCCGGGAGCGGTACGTCCTCTCGGTCCACCCCCACAACGACCGGGGGACGGCCGTGGCCGCGACGGAGCTCGCCCTCATGGCCGGCGCCGAGCGGGTGGAGGGCACGCTCTTCGGGAACGGGGAACGGACCGGGAACGTGGACCTGGTCACCCTGGCCCTGAACCTCTTCTCCCAGGGGGTGGACCCCGGCCTTCACCTCGGGGACATCGACGCCGTGGTCCGCGTGGCCGAGGAGGCGACCCGCCTTCCCGTCCACCCGCGTCACCCCTATGCCGGCCGGCTCGTGTACACCGCCTTCTCCGGCTCTCACCAGGATGCCATCCGCAAGGGCTTCGCAGCGCGCGCGACCTCGGGGGACGAGCGCTGGGAGGTCCCCTACCTGCCCATCGACCCGGCCGACGTGGGGCGGACGTACGAAGAGGTGATCCGGGTGAACAGCCAGTCGGGCAAGGGGGGAGTGGGCTGGGTGCTCGAGAACCACGGCGGGATCCGGACCAGCCGGGAGCGGCTGGCCGAGTTCGCCGTGGTGGTACAGGGCGTGACCGAGGCCCGGGGAACGGAACTGGCTCCCGGGGAGATCGTGGAGATCTGGGAGCGGTCCTACGGGGCCGCACCGAGCGCCGGCGGCGAATGAGGTGGGTAAGGCCGTGGCTTTACCCACCGTCATGAAGAGAGGAGCCGGGTCTCCCATCCGCCCACTCGCCTCACGGTCGATTCCACGAGGCGCTTCCGCCCGCCCGGTCCTCGAGCGGGGTGCCCACTCGGGGGTTCGCTCGTAGCCTGGCTCACCCGACCCTCGCGGGCGCGCGGATCCGCAGAGGCGCATGCGCTCGGACGTCCAACGCGCGGGCCAGGGTCGCGTCTCGAGTAAGCCCTCGAGGGTAGCGGCCACGGTGCCGCGCCATCGCCCCGAGGCGGGAGACCGCGGCGGGAGGAGCCGGTCGTCGATAGGATCGAGCGATGCAAACTCGATCGCTGGGAGGCCAGGGGCTCACGGTGTCGGCGGTAGGGCTCGGCTGCATGGGGATGAGCGAGTTCTACGGGGCGGCGGACGAGGTGGAGTCGATCGCGACCATCCGACGCGCCCTCGACCTCGGGATCACGTTTCTCGACACGGCGGACATGTACGGCCCGTTCAAGAACGAGCAGCTCTTGGGGCGCGCACTGAAAGGCCGCCGCCAAGAGGTGGTGCTCGCCACCAAGTTCGGGAACGAGCGCGCACCCGACGGGGCGAGGCTCGGGGTCAACGGCAAGCCCGAGTACGTGCGCAAGGCGTGCGACGCGTCGCTCAGGCGGCTGGGGGTGGACCAGATCGACCTCTACTACCAGCACCGCGTCGACCCCAAGGTGCCCATCGAGGACACGGTCGGGGCGATGGCGGAGTTGGTGAAGGCGGGGAAGGTGCGCTGGCTCGGCCTCTCGGAAGCCGCTCCCGGGACCGTCCGCCGCGCCCACCGCGTCCACCCCATCTCCGCGCTCCAGACCGAGTACTCCCTCTGGAGCCGCGACCCCGAGGACCGGATCCTCCCGACCCTCCGCGAGCTGGGCATCGGCTTCGTTCCCTACAGCCCGCTCGGCCGTGGCTTCCTCACCGGTCGCTTCCGGCGCCCCGAGGACCTCCCCGAGGGGGACTTCCGGCGTGGGTCGCCGCGTTTCCAGGGAGCGAACTTCCAGAAGAACCTCGACCTCGTCGATCGCGTCAACGAGATGGCGCGAGAGAAGAAGGTCGTGCCCTCCCAGCTGGCCCTGGCCTGGGTCCTCTCGCAGGGGAAGGACATCGTCCCCATCCCCGGGACCACCGCTTCCAAACACCTCGAGCAGAATGCCGCCGCGGTCTCCCTCTCGCTCACCCCCGACGATCTCGCGCGGATCGAGGCGATCGCGCCGCGCGGCGCCTTTGCAGGCGAACGCTACGCACCGCAGGGGATGGCGATGGTCGACCTGTAGTCAGGTCGAGGCCCGACCCTCAGCGCCTGCCATCTCGAGGAGACGCAGCGCCAACGCGGGACCGCGCGCCTGGTCCTCGTGCCGGAAGAAGGCGAAGGCCTCGGTCCAGGGCTGGGCGGCGATCCGCGCAACCCAGCGCGCCAGGTCGGCGTC
>Ga0335071_10009085_pt1 | contig 10179 bp, 10 predicted proteins | sample Lox_Sample_15_FD_206724 | JGI IMG/M metagenome (GOLD analysis project Ga0335071, IMG submission 206724) | Soil microbial communities from Loxahatchee National Wildlife Refuge, Florida, United States - Lox_Sample_1.5 | ecosystem: Environmental > Terrestrial > Soil > Wetlands | place: USA...
AGACCTCCGCATCAAAGAGGAATCCGTCTCTCCGGCAGTGTTTCCAGTAGACACGTTGCGGGGTCCCGTGGCGGGCCGCCCCGATGATTCCCAGGCATTTGTCTTTCGAGTCCCTGCCGTCCGGCTGCAGCGGAGGACTGAACTCCCAGGGGGTATGGCCGACGATCTCCCCCCGGTCCGTGCATCCGAACATGGCCAGCGTTTTGTCATTGCAGTACAGAACCCGGTCGCCGTCCACGATAAGAATCGCATCGTTGGCCCCCTCGAAGAGAGCGCGGTAGCGCTGCTCGGTTGCTTTCAACTGGTCCGCATGGATCCGGAGCGCCTTTTCATTTGCCTCCGCACGCGCAAGGCTCGCAACGAGGTTGTCCGACAGCAACCGGATGGTCACCGCCGTCATGCCAACGATGAAGAGGACATCAAGGATATCAGAATACTTTGTCTGGGCGCTGTATGCATTGTGGAGCACCCCGTTGATTTCCAGGCACCCTATCACGGCGACACAGAGCAGCGAGACAGCAGTAAACACCAGCCAGCGCCTCTTCTTCATGACCAGACCCGCAAGGACAAGCATCCCCGGGACTCCAAAGACGGCTGTGTCATGCGTCCCGTCGTTGAGCAGCAGCATGGACATCAGAAAACCCAGCAGGGCCAACGACAGCATGCCGGCCGACAGTTCAACTCGCCCCCGACGAACGAGCAAGAGCGACAACACAATGATGACACACAGGCCGATCATGTACGGCACAGGCTGCAGATCGCCCGAGAGCTCCTTGGCGACGATCAGAATGCACACGCCGGCGAGAATGACAGTGGCGCTGGTGTTGAGGATGCCTGCGATCCGGCTCTTCCGATCGTCCTGGAACCGGGGAGGCGATACGAATTCTTGAATCCTGGTATGGAGCCTCATTTTCATCCTGCCGGTCATTTCGGCCGCGTGGGTCTCGCCAGACGAAGCACGACTTCTGTCCCGCGGCCCGGCTCGCTGTACAGCCGGATTTCCCCTCCCATTGCACGCATGATTCTCTTCGCAAGCGTCAACCCGAGGCCCGCGCCTTCGTACTTGCGGCTGGGACCTTCGCTGACCTGACGGAATGGTTCGAATACCGTCTTTTGAAATTCCGACGGTATGCCGATTCCAGTGTCTGTCACCACGAGCTCGGCGAATTCAACCCCGCGCGCGACGACCATGCGTACCCTGAGCGTCACAGTGCCGCCCGGTGCAAACCTGATCGCGTTGTCAAGGATGTGTCCCAGAGCCTGCTTCAGGAGCGCTTCATCTGCAAGCCCGGTCAGATCACGGCACTCCGGGTCAAGCGCAATACGCGTTCCGTTGGCCTGGGCGGAGGGACGAAACTGCGCAGCGACATCGTCAAACGCTTGATGAAGGTCTACCTCCCTGAGGAGTGGCGGTTCCTCGTGTTCAGGCATCACCAGATAGTGCAACAGGTGATCAACTGTTCTCACCAGGCGCAATGCCGACGATCGGATTCCCTCTGCATACTCCCCTTGATTCGTTGCGTCCTGTTCGTCGTCGAGGAGATCGGCCAGTCCAACGATCCCCTGGAGAGGGGTCCGCAGCTCGTGCCCCAGCTTCGCGATCCAGGTTTCAGGATGCCGGGGGGAGTCGTGGCCGGTTGAGCCGAATGAACCCTCACATCCCATGTCCGACTCAGGGAGACCGATGTCCATGATCACGCCCACGTAGCCTCTGAAATCACATTCGGGGTCAACAACCGGGGCAGCCCTTGCCGCAATCCAGATGATCCGGCCGTTGTCCCGCACCAGGCGGCATTTCAGCAGGTACTCGCTGCGCGTATCCCGACCGGCATCAATCGCCCGCCTCACCATTTCTCTGTCTTCAGGGTGTACCGCCTGCATCCACTTCCCCCCCCGGGAGTCGGCCTCCGGGAGGCCGGTGATCTGGCACCATCGATTGTTGACGAGCACTTCATCTCCCGAGGCATCAGTAATGTAGACGCCGATGGGTGCGAATCTCGCCAGTTCGGTCAATCTCCGCTCGGGAGGGTGAAGCGTTTTTCTGTCACGCTCGTGGTCCATGTTCTTTTCCGGCAAATGGATGTTCCGCCTCAGGAGAGTTGCATCACGTGCACGTGAGGTTCTGTGCAGGTCAGTTCAGGTCCTCTGCTGCGCGGGCGTACCCGTTCCGTGACCGTCAAGGACCCTCCGAATTGCCCGAAGGAGCTCGTCCTGCTGGTATGGCTTCTGGATAAATTCCTTCACCCCGGCACGTGACAATTCGGATTTCGTCCCGGGATCGATGTATCCGCTTGCGATGATCAGCTCAAGTGAAGCATTCATCTGCCTCAGTGTCCTGGCAAGCTGACCGCCGCCCAGGACCGGAAGGCCCAGATCTGTGATCACGACCTTGATCGATGAACCGTGCTGTCGGTATATGTCGATTGCTTCTGCCCCGTCTTTTGCTGTGAGCACCCTGTAGCCCTTATTGGACAAGACAATGACAGCTATCTCGCGCAGCGCCTCCTCGTCCTCAACCACGAGAATGCCCTCGTTCCCGCCCGGAGATTCAGTCCCCGGTGTCAACGTATCGGCGGTCTTGCGTATGGTCCGCTCGGAGGGAAGGAATACGCGAAATGTCGTTCCCCTGCCGACCTCGCTCTGAACGTCGATGAAGCCCGAATGGCTCTGTACGATGCCATATGCTGTGGCCAGGCCGAGCCCGGTCCCTTTCCCTATCCCCTTGGTGCTGAAAAAGGGCTCAAAGATCCGCTGTCGCACACGCTCGTCCATACCGAGCCCCGTGTCGGCGATTTCCACGTTCACATACCGGCGTGCGCTTGCGGTCGGGAATTGCCTGCGCACCTCCTCACCTGCAACGGTGCGTGTCAACAGAGTCAGACGCCCCCCGTGTGGCATCGCGTCACGAGAATTGACGCACAGGTTGAGCAATACCTGGTGAAGTTCAGTGGCATCGGCGACCACCCAGGGGATGTCGGGGTCGAGATCGGTCACGATATCTATCGATCGGGGGAATGTCTGAAGCAGGAGTGATACGAGCTCCCTGATGGACGCATTGACCGATACCGGTTCCATCGTGATTTCGGTCTTCCGGGCAAACCGGAGAAGTTGCTGCACGAGTGAAGTCCCTCGTGCAGTTGCCGTGGCGATTGCGTCCAGGCTTTTGGTGCGGGTCTCCGATTCCGGGTGAGACCCCTTGAGGAGGTTTGCATGACCCTGGATAATGGCCAGGATATTGTTGAAATCGTGCGCAATTCCACCGGCGAGTGTCCCCAGACTTTCCATTTTGCTCGCGTGGTGCAATCGCTTTTCGAGATTCTTTCGCTCGGTGATGTCTGTAAACACTTCCAGCATTGCCTTTTTTCCCTTCAGGACAATGCCGAAGTGACCGATCTGGAACGTGCGGCCGCCGAACACACCACTGCTCTCCAGCGTCCTGATGCCGTTCACCTGAATGCCGTTTCTCAGCGGACAGTCCCGGCACTGGGTTTTGTCGTCCCTGTAGTACTGCCAGCATGTTCCGCCAAGCACGCTTGTGCGAGCCATGCCTTGCAGGTATTTGTTCATGAACAACACTTCACCGCTCTCATCGACGATGCCGATTCCCACAGGCAGCCTATCGAGCAGCGATTTACCCACTTCCATGGTTCAACGTCCGATCATGTTCGAGAATCGACAGGTGCTGGTGCAATGGTTGCCCCGGTGTCGGAGGCAACTCCGGGCCCGGCCCCTGGTGCGATACGCTCTGCGTCATGTGTCACTCTTCGAAGAAATCATGAAGACACCCGGGAACAAACGTAGGTGGTGTTCCTATGCGTTGCCGTTGAGAATGTTGCGCTGACAGCCATCGACCAATTGCACGTGCAAGATACAACGATAGAACCGCCGGCACATTCACTGCCGGTAAGAAAGCATCTGAACATTTGATGAAATATCAGGTGATCAGATGCTAACGGGCGCCTGGGACAACACCTTCCACCCGGGTGGCCCCGGAAAGATGTTCCGCGCGGACAGGGAGATGAGCAGCGCCATCATGCTCTCCAGGGTGCGGCTCATGGAAAGCCTGCCGGCAAGGAGTGGATTGAAACCCGCATCACTGACAAGTGTGACCACCGTCGAAACGGCCTCATCATCGTCGCCTGCAACAAACACGTCGAGCATCTGCCCGGCGACTATTGGCATCACAAAGTGGGATGCAAGGACTGTATTGAAGGCTTTGACGATTCTGGACCGCGGGAGGAGTTTGGCGAGCTCTTCGGCTGCGCTTGTGGGGGGCGCCGAGACGAGACCATCGTGTGTCCCGGTGAGGGGATTTGTCAGACTGATCACGATCTTTTCTGCTGCTTCGTATCTGATGGTGCGCGCACACTCAGCCTGCGCAGAATAGCAGACGGCGGGGATGATGATATCAGCTTCCCAGCAGGCCTCGCGCGAAGAAAACACCACGTTGACGTCTGCCTGCGGAATCGTGCACCTGATTCTGGTGAGGAGTTGTGCGAGCTTTTCGACCGATGGGGAGAAGTCACTGTCGATATCGTCGGCAAGCAGTACACGGTGGCCCCCCGATGCAAGACGGTAGGCGATTCCTGAGCCCATGTTGTCCGCGGCGCCGATGACCGCGATGGTCTTTTTCACAGTTGTCGCCCCCGCCACGTTGAGGATTGATGATGCATTTCACGTACAAGATACCGTGACCGGCCCGGCGGCACATTCACGGTCGGTAAGAAATGCTCTGAATTTGTGGTAGGAAATCAGGTGAAGAAATGATAAGCGGAGGCAGTTGGATAATTTAGGAGAAATGTGTATGATTGCCTGCAGACACCTTCGAGGCTCAGGCAATGCCGATTTCCGCGCATCCGGCTTCTGTCCCCCGCGCCGCCACCCGGCCATAGACCGTCACCGGCCATGTTTGACATGCTGAGGGAGCACATACTCAGTTCTGAGGAAATGTCGGAGGAGGAATTTGAGCGTATCAGAGGCCTGTTGATGCCGAAGAAACTGAGGAAAAGGCAGTATCTTCTGCAGGCCGGAGACGTTTGCACCACGCTCGCGTTCGTGTCAAAAGGATGCCTGCGTCTGTACGAGCTTGACGAAGTCGGACGGGAGCGCATACTTATGTTCGCGGTCGAGGGGCATTGGATGACAGATGTGGAGAGCTGGCGGGCACGCACGCCGTCTCTTCGCAACATCGATGCTCTCGAAGATTCAGAGCTGCTGTTGGTCGACAACCCCTCCCTGGACGCGTTGACACTGTCGGCGCCCAAATGGGACAGCTATTTCAAGGGGGTACTCGAGGACGCATTCAAGGCGGCAATCGTCCGGATTTCAGAATTCGTGGGCGGGTCAGCTGAAGAGAGGTACCTCCGCTTTCTCTCGACGTCTCCTGAGCTCTCCCAGAGGATACCGCTTCACCAGATCGCTTCCTATCTTGGCATCACCCCTCAGTCCCTGAGCCGGATTCGCAGGGACCTCGCCGGGCGCAAGTAGCTTCTCCTTCCCAATTGTTCATCTGATTTCCTACCGGAGGTTCAGGTCACTTATTACCAACGTTGAATGCGTTGGCGTCCGTCTCGTATTATCTTGCCGGCGAAATGCGTCGACGGTCCTCAACGCAGCAGGATAAACGCCAATGAAGAAGACAGTCGCGGTGATCGGTGCCGCAACCCCCTTTGGAATGGCGATCAGCCGCGGCCTCGCAGCGGCAGGTTATCCCATCCTGCTGACTGACCACGTGGAGCTCTACCTGAGCCCGCTTCCTTTCAGCCTCCCTCTGGTGCTGGCCAGGATCAAGATCAGCGTGCCGCACGCGGACGTCAGACTCGTCCTCTCGGAACGGGACGCTAGCTGGGAAGCCGACATTGTCTTCCCCGCCGTTCGGCGTGAGGCTCTCCTTGCGCTTTCGCGCAAGATCAAGGACGTGGTGACGGGAAAGATCGTTGTTGGGCTGACCGGACGGCTGGAAGAGATGCATGACGATACGGGGAAATCGGCGATTCCCGCTGCGGCGGGAGCGCTGGCGAGCCTGTTCCCGCATTCGAAGATTGTCAGTGCAACTGTTATCACTGGTCGGGGACGGGCGGGGGAGCCGGGCCTTGCGGGGAACATCGAGCATGTGCTGGTCTCGGGAGATGATCACGAGGCCATTTCGAGTGTTGCGCAGTTGATCAGGGATGCGGGCTTCAAAACACTGAAGGGTGGAACGCCCGCCCCGCACTGAGATCGTCAAAAGAGCATAGCTTTACATTCAACTTACGAGACGGAGATACACTATGTGGCAGCGATGGGTAAACAGCTTTCTCGGTGCCTGGCTCGCTCTGGCACCGATCGTCCACATGGACGCTTCATTGGTCAGGTTCAATAACCTTTTCATCGGTGTGCTGGCCGCAGTTGTGAGCTCATCCACTCCGATCATTGTTACGATCTGGGACTCGGGGCTGGGCGTGGCCGCAGGAGCCTGGGTAGCCTTCTCCAGCTCGTTCCAGGTTTTTACGGCGGGGGGTGGTTACCTCGGGAGTAACATCGCATCCGGGCTCGTGATATTCACCTCGGCGCAATTGGCGGCACGCAGGATTCCCCTTAAAACGCGCGACTGATGTGGCCCGGAGGTCCCTGGCCATAGCAACTGCGCTCAACATCGAGTACATCAGATCCGATTCTGCGGGCGCATTGTGACGAACGCGACTTCAGAAGCCTCCCTGGGGACCAATCTCGATTGGCGCGACGGTCTCCGCCGACCCGTCGAGCTGAAGCGCTATCACCGCATCGTTCGAATCGGGGAGCGTCGCCGGGAGTTGTATCACCAGCCGGCCGTCCTCAACACGCGGGGTGAGGGGTCCACCGTTGAGCACCCGGGCGCTGACGACAGCGCGACCGGGGAGTGCCGGCAACCGGAGCTCACGGCCGGGAGGATCCAGGATATGAATATAGACCACCTGCCCGCGGCAGGTTGAAGCGATGTGCGATGAAGGCTTGTATGGACCGCCGCGCGTCCCGTAGATGCTCTCCCCGTACCTGCCCAGCCACAACCCGATTTCATGCAGCCTGTTGATCTGCCTCTGCTCCATCCGGCCGTCCGGCATGGGACTGACGTTCAGGAGGAGGTTCCCGCCGCCGCCCGCGGTCCTTGCCAGGAGGTCGATGCACTTTTTCAGAGTCTTGAGCGTGTCGTTCGGCTTCCACGCCCACTGCGTGCATATCGTCATGCAGGATTCCCAGGGATGGGTATTGTCGAACGCCCCCACCTCCTGCTCCGGCGTCCCGAAATCCCCCGCGAAAACGGCAGTATCGCTTTTCTCCCACGAAGCAACGCGCCCCTTGTCGACTCGGTTATTGATGAGGAGTGAGTCGTTGAGCCCCCGCGCATAGGCGTAAAGATCCATCCCGTCCTTGTGCGTCCAGGATTTCTCCCACTGGCCGTCGAACCAGAGAAGGTTCGTGTGGTAGTTCCTGACAAGCTCCCCGACCTGCGCCTTGAGGTACGCCCGGTACCTGTCCATATCTGATGTCTCCACGGGACGGGGATCTCCCCCGTAGCGGGTCGTGTAGTCCGGGTGATGCCAGTCGAGAACGGAATAGTATGTGCAAAACATGATCCCCCGGCGGCGGCATTCGTCGGCCAGCTCTTTCACCACGTCACGGCCGAAGGGGGAGCTCGTGATCTTGTAGTCCGTGTATTTCGAGTCCCACTCGCAGAACCCGTCATGATGTTTCGCGACGATGACCAGGTACTTCATTCCTGACGCCTTCGCGGCGTCCACCCAGTCGTAGGCGCTGAAGAGCGCGGGGTTGAACTCCCTGTAGAGATTGTCATACTCCTCGATCGGCACCTGGGGTCCGCGCGACCAGCCGATTTCGGTGCCGCGGAGCGTCACCGGGCCCCAGTGGATGAACATGCCGAATCGCATCTCCTGCCACCTGTGGAGCGACCCGGCATTGGTCACGAGCTCCGGGTGGGCGTCCCCGCCCCCGCCGGGCGGAGATGCATGTGCCGCGATCGGGGCAGCTATAGCAATGAGGAGGAGAAGTGAACACGTGCGGGAATCCATGACTTCCTCGGTGGTTGGTGAGTGTTTCTGTCGTCGAGAGCAGCTACCAGTTCATCCGCTTCCGCAGCGACGTGATGTGCGCGATGTGGTGCCGGCAGTGCCAGGCGTAATGGGCCATTTGCTGGTCAAGCGCGACCACGCCGAGCTCCGGGTGTCGGAACGTCCGCCGGAATGACGCGTCGGAGAGCGCACGCGCCGCGGTCATCCAGCGGGCATGGAGGGATTCCAGGAGGAGCAGGGACATCTCGACGGGGGCGGACGTTGCCTCCGGGAGCGCAGCCCACAGCGCCTCCTCGTATGTCCGGATGAGCGGCTGAACCTCCGTCAGGGCAAGCTTGAACCTGACGTACGCGTTCACGTGGCTGTCGGGGAGGTGGTGAACCACCTGACGCACCGTCCATCCCCCCTCACGGTAGGGTGTGTCAAGCTGCGCGTCGCCGAGTCCGCTGACCGCCTGCCGCAGCTTCGATGGTGCAGATGCGATCTCTTCGATGTGTGCTTTCCGCTCGGCCACCGAAACCTCGGACGGCATCGTGAACTTCCCCACCGGGTACCGGAGATCATCTGTCGTCATCCGCTCCTCCCTCCTCTGGTATTGATGCATTGGTTGTGGACAGTCGGACCGGCGCCGGTCGCATGGAGGATTTCGTGCGCGACTGGCTTGTGATAATCAGCACCACCGCGAGTATGATCACGGCGGCCGCGGTCAATGTCTGGGCAGTGAACGCTTCGCCGGCGAGCGACCAGCCGAGCAGGAGCGCGATCACGGGATTCACGTACGCGTACGTCGCAACTCTCGAGGCATGGGCCACGCGCAGCAGCCACACGTACGCCGAAAACCCTATGATCGAGCCGAAGAGGGCGAGGTAACCCACTGCAAGCCACGAGCGCAGTGTGACCGCCCCGGGATGGAATGAGCCGAACTCCCCTGTCATGAGCGCGAGAACATACAGGCCAGCGGACCCCGTGAGCATCTCCATTGATGTCGCGAGCAACGGAGAGTCGGGTAGGACTGCCTTCCGTGAATAGAGCGATCCCACCGCCCACGAAACAGCGGCAATCAGGAGAACGGCGACACCCCCGATATCGAAACGGCCGGATCCGGAGAACTGTGCGGGACCGGCAAGAAGGAACACGCCCGCCAGGCCGGCAGCGAGACCCGCCACGACACCGGGGCGTGGACGCGCCCCGCCGTGGAACGTCCAGTCCAGGACAACGATCCAGAGGGGGACTGTTGCGGCGATCAGTGCCGCGATCCCGGAGGGGACGTACTGCTCAGCCCACGTGACTCCTCCGTTCGCGACCAGGAGCAGGAGCAGTCCGATCACGGCCGCCGACCGCCACTCACGTAGCGACGGAGCCGGCGCGCCTCTCATCCGGGCCCACGCGTAGAGGAGGCCGCCCGCTGCGGCAAAACGTGTCCCGGCCATCACAAACGGGGGGATTGTCTCGACGCCAAAGCGTATGGCAAGGTACGTGGAGCCCCACACGATATAGACCGCGGCAAAAGCCATGAAGACTTTCGCCCGCGGGGGACCTGCGTGCGCTATGTGCTCAGCCACTCATGTCTCCCTCACCGTATCGGAGTTCAGCGACGAGGTACAATGTACAAAAAGGACGGGTTCGATTCAGCGGTTTGCAGGGGGCAGGCAAACGTACGGGAGTCGGGCCGCAGCAACAATAGCCGCACCCGGCCGGGAGGCCGGGTGGAGAATTGACGCGCCGCAGACCTTATTCGAACGATTCGGGAATGAAGTCGGCTTCCTCTTCCTCCCCTTCGACGCTCAGCACGAAGAGCCGGTTCCAGATCTGCAGGGAACCGTCGGATGAGATACTGCCTTCCCCGGCAAGCGGAAACATGAACAGCTCTTCCGTCGGGGAGGGGATTCCGAAGAATTCGATGTGAGGTGACATGTGGAGCTCCTTGGCGATCTTTGTCATTGCGAGCCGATTCTCAGGCGAAGTCCGCCTTCTGGACCACGCCTCTCTTCGGCGCGGCAATCCTACCTGGAACCTGCCTCTCTTATCGCAATACGGGTGCCAGAGAAGAATGGTGCGTGCGCTACGTCACAGGAGATGGGGAGGGAGAGGGAAAAATCGGAGATTGCTTCGTGGCGCCTTCGGCGCCACTCGC
>Ga0335071_10009086_pt1 | contig 10179 bp, 2 predicted proteins | sample Lox_Sample_15_FD_206724 | JGI IMG/M metagenome (GOLD analysis project Ga0335071, IMG submission 206724) | Soil microbial communities from Loxahatchee National Wildlife Refuge, Florida, United States - Lox_Sample_1.5 | ecosystem: Environmental > Terrestrial > Soil > Wetlands | place: USA: Florida...
ATACGGATTTCCTGCTCAGCGCGGCAGTGGAGTGAGATTGATGCTCTTGGCGTCATGACCAGGCCGCGCAAGCTTATCCCGCTGGCTATTCTCGTTGCGGCGGCGGGCACCCTTGGCGGGCGAGGTCTTGCTGTGGAGCAGCCCAACTTCGTCGTTATCCTCGGCGAGGGTCACGGCTGGAGCAGCACCTCGGTGCAGATGGATGAGGCGGTGCCAGCCTCGAAGAGCGCGTTCGTCCGCACGCCAAATCTCGAGCAGCTTGCGCAAAGCGGCATGCGGTTCGCTGGTTTCTACGCCCCCTCGCCGCGCTGCACTCCCTCGCGCGCGGCCATCTTCACCGGCAAGAGCCCGGCGCAGTTGCACATGACGTTCGTGGGCGAGGGCAGGAGGGAGAGCGGCAGCAACCCGAACGGACGCGTTACTGCCCCTGACAGTTCCATCGAGCTGCCGACGAGCGAGACGACCATCGCCGAACTGCTCCGGCGGGCCGGCTACACCACGGCCCACTTCGGCAAATGGCACCTGGGGCGGGTGAGCCCGAGCCGGCATGGCTTTGACGAGAGCGATGGCCCGACCAACAACGGTGGGCCGGACGACGTCGCCAACCCGCATCCCAAGCAGCTCTACGGGATGACCGAGCGCGGGATGGCCTTCATGGCCCGACAGGCCAGGGCGGGCAAGCCGTTTTATCTGCAATTGTCGCACTATGCCTCGCGCCCGGGAGGCGAGGCGAGTCCTGCGGCAGTCGCCGCCGTTAAGGCGTGGGGCGGCAACCTAAGCGAGCGCGAAGAGGCTGAGGCGGCTGCCGACCTCGACCTCGACCTCGCCCTCGGAATGGTTCTGAGGAAGCTGGAAGAGTTGGGCATCGCCAATAACACCTATGTCATCTTCACCGCAGACCACGGTTCGCCCGGGCGCAACCCGCCGTTGAGCGGGGGCAAGGGCACGGTGTCGGAGGGAGGCTTGCGTGTGCCTTTTATCATTCGCGGTCCTGGAATTCAGGCCGGCGCTTGCTCGCACGTTCGGGCGATGGGAGAAGATTTGCTGCCGACGATTGCGGCGCTGGCGCGGGTGAGTGAACCGCTTCCAAAAGGCATTGAAGGCGGCAGCCTGGCTGCGGTCCTGGCCAATGCCGGAAGCGGCACGGTGCCTCGTGCGCGCGACGAGTTCGTCGTCCACTTCCCGCACTACGACAAGGATGCCATCGGTCCCGCTTCCGCAATCCTGCTGGGCGACTTCAAGCTGATCCGCGCCTACGAGACCGGCGCGTTGCGGCTGTTCAACATCGCCCAGGACGCCGGCGAACACCACGACCTCGCGCAAGCCAGGCCGGACAAAGTGACGGAGTTGAACCAGCGGCTGACCGCTTACCTAGCCGCCGTCAATGCCCAGATGCCAAAGCCAAATCCCAATTATGACCCCACCAAGCCAACCGAGACCAGGCGCGGCGGCAAGCGAAAGGGGAACCTATGATGCGCTGGTGTGCGGGGTTGCTGCTGATCAGCCTCGGGCTCGCCACCCACGCGGCCGACGAGCAGCCCGCCCGCAAAAGCGGTTCAAGACAGCCCGTCCAAACCTCGAAGTGCAATGACGTCCCAGCCCATCCGTTTGACCTGATCCTCGGCCGGCCAACCTCGAACTCAGTTACCGTGAGTGTTTTGTGCTACAACGATACGGAGGGTTGCATCGCTTACGGAGTGCAGCCGGGGGAGCTTGTGAACAAGACGCCGGTGCGGCTGTTCCGGAAGGGCGAGCCGGCGGAAATCGTTCTGCCCGCGCTTCAGCCAAACACGCAATACTCCTATCGGTTGCTTTCGACCCGGACCAACGGCGTGGAGCTCGCCTTTCACACCGCCCGCCCGCCGGGCAGCACTTTCACCTTTACCGTCACGGCGGATTCGCACCTGGACGAACACACCGATGCTGCCCTCTACCAACTCACCCTCGCCAACGCGCTCGCCGACGCGCCGGATTTCCATATTGACCTGGGCGACACCTTCATGAGCGAGAAGCATCCGACTCGCGAAGCAGCCGCCAGGCAGTACTTGGCCCAGCGCTACTACTTTGGCCAGCTCTGCCAATCCGCGCCGCTGTTCCTCGTGCTCGGCAATCACGATGGCGAGACCCCGCGCGGCCCAGGCAGCAACGCCAGCGGCCTCGCGGTTTGGTCGAACCTGATGCGCAAGCGCTATTTCCCAAATCCCATTCCCGGCCGCTTCTACTCGGGCAATGGAGCCAGACACCCGGAGGCCGGCCTCTTGCAGGATTACTACGCCTGGCAATGGGGCGATGCGTTGTTCGTGGTGTTGGACCCTTTCTGGTTCACGCAGAAGCCTCAAGGCCAGAGCGACAACTGGAACCGCACGCTTGGCGCCGGGCAATACCAGTGGCTGGAACATACGCTGGAAGCGAGCCGCGCGAGGTTCAAGTTCGTCTTCATCCATCATCTCGTGGGTGGCGCCGACAGCCAATGCCGCGGAGGGGTGGAGGCGGCGCTGTTCTTCGAATGGGGCGGCAGGAATCGCGACGGCGCCGACGTCTTCAAGGAGAAGCGTCCTGGCTGGCCGCGACCGATTCACCAGTTGCTCGTGCAGAACGACGTTAGCATCGTTTTCCATGGCCACGATCATCTTTATGCCAGGCAAGGCCTCGAAGGCATCGTCTATCAGGAGGTGCCTCAACCCGGCGATCCCCGCGGCAGCACGCGCAATGCCGCGGAATACGGCTACGGGAACGGCGTCATCCTCGGCAGTTCCGGCCACTTGCGGATTGTGGTTTCGCCCAGCCAGGCGAAGGTGGATTACATTCGCCCGGATCGGTCAGTCGCGCACTCCTATGTCATTCCCGTTGCGAACAAGAAAGCTGGAAAGGGTGAAATATGAAGCTCTGGATGAACCTCCGGTCCGTGTCATTAGCCGTAGCACTGTCCGGCCCCGCACTTTGCGCCGCGCCGGCTTACACCATTGTTGATACCGGCCAGACCCGGTGCTACGACAACCGCCGGGAAATCTCGCCCCCGAAGCGGGGCGAGCCATTCTACGGCCAGGACGCGCAGTTCCGCGCCCACCCCGCCAGCTACACGCTCAGCGCCGACGGCCTGACCGTTCACGACAATGTCACCGCGCTCACCTGGCAGCGCAGCCCGGACATGGATGGCGATGGCACGCTGACCTCGCGCGACAAACTGACGCTCGCCCAGGCACAGGCGCTGCCGGCGAAGCTCAATGCCGCGCGGTTCGGCGGCTTCGGCGACTGGCGCCTCCCCTCGATCAAAGAACTCTACTCTCTCTTCGACGCCCGCGGCACCGATCCCAGCGGACCCATGAACATGGACCCCTCGCGCCTGACGCCCTTCATTGACACCAAGTTCTTCCGGTTCGCCTATGGGGATACGCGCACCGGCGAGCGCATCATTGATTCCCAGTATGCGTCGAGCACCAAGTATGTCGGCAAGGGCCCGCGCGGGTTTGACAAGCTGTTCGGCGTCAACTTCGCCGACGGCCGCATCAAAGGCTACGATCTGTTCATGCCGGGCGGCGGCCGGGAGAAGACGTTCTTCGTGCTATGCGTCCGCGGCAATCCGGGCTATGGCCGGAACGACTTCCACGACAACAGCGACGGCACCGTCACCGACCGCGCCACGGGCCTGATGTGGTCCGCGGGGGACAGCGGCCAGGGGATGAACTGGCAGAACGCGCTGGCCTGGGTGCAGAAAAAGAACGGCGAGAAGTTCCTCGGTCACGATGACTGGCGCCTGCCGAGCGTCAAAGAGTTGCAGAGCATCGTGGACTACACGCGTTCGCCCGATACCACCCGTTCACCCGCCATTGACCCTGTCTTCCACTGCACCCCCATTACCAATGAAGTCCGGCAGGCGGACTATCCGTTCTACTGGTCGGCGACGACGCATACCGGGCTCATGGGCGGCGCAGCCGCAATGTATGTCGCCTTCGGTCGCGCGGCGGGCTGGATGTCCCCACATGGACGGGCAGGCGGCCCCCCTGATCGACGCGGGGATTTCGGCCCCGGCCCGGGCGGCCCGCCGGAGGCGGAGCAGCGGGGCCAGGACGCGGCCCCGTATCACTACGTGGACGTCCACGGCGCCGGCGCCCAGCGCAGCGATCCAAAGGCCGGCGATCCCGCCCTTTTCCCGCACGGGCGCGGCCCGCAGGGCGATGTCATCCGCATCTACAACTACGTCCGACTCGTGCGCGGGTGAGCGCGCCGGCCTGCGGCACCCCACCAGTCACCAGTTCTGGGGCCGAGAATTACGGAGACCAGCGGACGCGCCAGAAGTTGTTCGTGCCCGGGGCCGGGAGGTTCGTGAAGATGATCGAGCCATCGGGCGCGGCGGTGTTCGTTTGCTGCGCCACCCAGGCTGGCGGGGCGAGATTGAGCGTGCGGTCCAAGGCGTAATTCACCCCCGGCGCGCCCACGAATGACAAGCGCACCGTCCCGTCGCTCAGCAACGCGACTGAGAGTTGGTTGTAGCCCGCCACCGGCAGGCTCGGAATGAGATACGAACGGAGCGGCTTGTAATCGCTGTGGCAAACATTCAGGTCTATCGGGTTGATTCCCCCAGCGCTGCCGGCCTGGGTGTATTGCCAGAAGGCCCAGTTTTGGAAGACTCCCGGCGGGTTGGGATACGAGGTTGTGGGCGGGGGATCATCGACGGCTGCATTGACGTTGGTGTAATAGGCGAGCCATAAATCATAACTCGCCAGGCGGCTATCCACCTCGTCCCGGGCGAAGCTTCGGTCCAAGTAAATGATCGGCGCAGCCCCCGCTCCCCGCTGGGCGACGACTCGATCGTGGAAGGCAATGATCCAGTCTGTCAGGGCGGTGGTGCTCAGCGTGTTCGCGCTGCCTTCAATATCCAACACCGGCCGCAGGTAGCCCGGGCCCACCGCGTTCGTAGCATAGGCCAGAAAATGATCCGCCTCCTGAACCGCGCCATTGATGGTCGGGCGGTTCTCGGGGTGAGCGAAATGATAAACGCCGACGAGCAGGCCCGCAGCCGTGGCGAAGGCAACATTGTTCGACATCGCCGCATCATCCGGACCGGTCAACCCCTCACTCGCCTTGATGAAAGCAAACTGCTGTCCGGCAGCGAAGATCTGGCTCCAGTTGGCCTGCGGGACCCCGGTCGCGCCTTGAAAATGAGACACATCCACACCCAATTCCCGCCAAACCGTGAGGCTGGCCACGCTGCTGGTAACCGCGCCATACACATCGGTGACCACCACGTCAAAACTACCCGCGTCGGCCAGTGACACCGCCGTGAGCGTTAGGGTCGGCGTGGCCACACCGGCGATGTTCCCGCCATTCAACAGGTTCGTCCCGCTCCGGCGCCATTGGTAGGAAAGCGGATTCTCACCGGTGGCTGTGACCGTAAAGGTGGCGTTACCTCCAACTGACACGGTCTGGCTGGCTGGCTGCGTGCTGATGACCGGGGGGCTGACCACGGTAAGCGTGTAGGCGTTGGTGCCGGCGCAACCGCTGACGTGGGTGGCGGTGACAGTGAAGTTAAACGTCCCGGACGTCGTGGGGGTGCCGGAGAGCAAGCCGCTGGTGGAAAGCGCCAAGCCCGGCGGCAGAGTCCCCGCCCCGACCGCATTCGTGAAGATTGTGTTCAGGGTTCCAGGCGCCGTGTTCGAGATCGTCTGGCTGTAGGCACTGCCGACGGTTGCCTGGGGCAGCACTCCGGCCGGGCTGAGCACGATCTGAGGACAGACAACGCTCTGGGTATAGGTCTGGCTGCCGGTGCAGCCGTTGGTGTCCGTGGCCGTGATTGTGAATACCGAGGTCCCCAGGGCTGAGGGAAAACCCGAGAGCGTCGCGGTAGATCCATTACCGTACGGGTCAGGGGACAGGAACAGGCCAAAAGGCGGTGACCCGGCGCTGCTAGTGAAGGAGTAGCGTCCCTCGCCGCCGGAAGCATAGATGACCGCCGAGAAATTGGGGCTCTGCGCGAGCAAGGCGTCGGGCAGCGTGGGCGGGCCGACAACAATCTGCGGACAAATGACGGTGAGGATCGCCACGGCGCTGGTCACGCTGCCGCTGCCGTCGCTGACCACCACGTCATAATTGCCCGCGTGCCAGCCTTTCACGCTGGCGAAGACCAGGTTGCTCGTCGTCACGCCCGTCACCAGCGTGTTGTTGGTGAGAGGCACGCCGTTTTGGCGCCACTGGTAAATCAGCGGCTGCGGGTCAGTGGCGGTAACGCTGAAAGTGGCGTTGCTGCCAACCGGCACCGTCTGGCTCTGCGGTTGGGTGGTGATCTGCGGAGGGAATCCCACGGCCAGCAGGCTCGCCGCGCTCGGGATACCGTTGACAAACATCGTCACCATCGTCCAGCCCAGCGGCAAGCCACTCACCGCTGCCGAAGTGTATAAATTGGTGGACCAATTGGTGGATTGCAAGAACAGGGTTTGCCCACTCTCCAGGCTTCGCAATTGCACGACCGGATAATCGCTCGGCGAGTCCTGGAAACCCCCGCCCGAGGCGCCGGAGATGCCGCGAAACAGGGAGCCGGTGAGCGCCAAACTCCCGCCCGGTGCCAGCGTCGAGGTGAAGGCGCTAATCTGCGGCTGCCACGCGGTGCTGAAGCCCAAGCCGACATCATACAACTCCGCGCCGGCAAGATTGGCGCCATTGTAGCCCCCCGCGAGCAAGACTTTGCCGCTGGGCAAAAGCGTCGCAGTGCGATCATAGCGGCTGGTGCTGAGCGCGCCCGTTACCGTCCAGGTCCCGCTGGCAGGATCATACAACTCCGCGCTGGAGAGATAGCCCGTGATGCCCTGCCCCCCCGCGACCAACACTTTCCCATTGAAGAGCACCGTCGCCGTGTGACCAAAGCGCGCGGTGCTTAAGGCGCCGGCTGCAGTCCATGCGCCGCCAACTGGATCATACAGTTCCGCGCTGGAGAGAAAGCCGCTGCTGCCATTGCCTCCAGCGGCCAGCACCTTCCCATTGGGTAGCAGGGTTGCTTTGTGCAGCTCGCGGGCAGTGCCCAGCGCGCCTGTCGTCGTCCATGTCCCACTGGCCGGATCGTACAACTCTGCGCTCGAAATAAAGCTGCCGTTGTAGCCCCCCGCGACCAGCACCATTCCGTTGGGCAGCAACGTTGCCGTGTGCTCGGTGCGCGCCGTGCTTAGTGCGCCAGTCGTCGTCCATGTCCCGGTGACCGGATCATACAGTTCCGCGCTCGAAATAAAGCTGCCGTTGTAGCCGCCTGCGACCAGCACTTTACCATTAGGCAACAACGTCGCCGTGTGGGAGTATCGGGCGGTGCTCAGGGCGCCAGCCGCCGTCCAAGTCCCAGTGGCCGGATCATAGAGTTCGGCGCCGGTTAGATAGGTGTTCCCATCAAAACCACCCGCCACCAAAACCTTCCCATTGGGCAGCAACGTCGCCGTGTGAAGATAGCGCGCGCGGGTCAGTCCGCCGGTGACTGTCCACGTTCCCAAGGCCGGATCATACAACTCCGCGCTGGAAAGGACATTGCTGTTGCCGACACCCCCGGCGACCAGCACTTTTCCATTAGGCAGCAACGTCGAGCTGTGAAGATAGCGTCCGTCCCTCAATGCGCCGGTCCCTGACCATGTCCCGTTGGCCGAATCATACAGCTCCACGCTGGAAAGAACTACGCCGCTGAGGCCCAGCCCTCCGGCGATCAGCAGCTTTCCACTGGGCAGCACTGTTGAGGTATGCAGACAGCGTGCGGTAGTGAGTCCACCGGCTGCCGCCCACAACCCGGTCGCCGGATCATACACCTCTGCGCTCGCAATCGCAAGAAAACCAGCGGTGGCAGCGCCCCCAGCGACCAGCACCTTCCCACTGGGCAACAATGTCGCGCTGTGGAAAAATCGGGCGCTGGTCATGGGGTTGGCGGTAAACGCCCAGGTGCCGGCGGCTGGATCATACAACTCGGCGCTGGCCAGCACGCCGCCGCCGTAACCTCCCACGGCGAGCACCTTCCCGTTGGGCAGCAATGTCGCCGTGTGAGAATTGCGGGCGGTACCCAGCGGGCCCGTCACCGTCCACAAGCCAGTGGCCGGATCGTAAACTTCCGCGCTGGGCAGCGCTACGCCGCCGTTGGCGACCCCGCCCGCGACCAGCACCTTCCCGTTGGGCAACAACGTTGCCGTAGGATTAGAACGGGCGGCGTTGAGAGCGCCAGTCGTCGTCCAAGTCCCGGTAATCGGGTCATACAACTCCGCGCTGGGAAGAGAAACACTGGCATTGTAGCCCCCGGTGACCAGCACCTTCCCATTGGGCAGCAACGTCGCGGTGTGCATTGCGCGGGCGGTGTTCATCGTGCCGGCCAGCGTCCACGTTCCGGTGGCCGGATCGTAGAGCTCCGCGCTGGCAAGATTGAGGCTGTTGCCCACACCCCCGACAACAAGCACCTTTCCATTGGGCAGCAATGTCGCTGTGTGGCGATAGCGGGCGGTGCTCAGCGGACCGGTGGCCGTCCAAGTCCCGGTGGCTGGATCGTACAGCTCTGCGCTGGCAAGAGAGGTGCTGATATCGTAGTAGCCTCCAACGATCAGGAGCTTCCCATTGGGCAGCAACGTCGCCGTGTGATAATACCGGGCGGTGATGAGCGCGCGGCTTGCTACGGTGAGCGTGTAAACCTTGGTGCCAAAGCAGACCCCGCCACCGTAAGCAGTCACCGTGAAGTTGAAGACCCCGCCATTGGTCGGTGTCCCGGAGAGCGTGCCACCGTTGGAAAGCGTCAGCCCCGGTGGCAATGACCCCTGCGTGTTCGTGTAGGTGAAAACGGACATTTGGCTCTGCGCCGCCGAGGCGGTGATGGTCTGGTTGTAATTGCTGCCCACAAGCCCTGCGGGCAGATTGGTCGGGTTCAGAACAATCTGCGGGCATACCACGCTCTGGGTATAGGTCTGGCTGCCGGTGCAACCGTTGGCGTCCTTGGCTGTAATTGTGAATACTGAGGTCTTGAGCTCGGTGGGAATACCAGAGAGCGTCGCGAATGTGCCGGAGAAATCGGTGACGAGGTTCAGGCCCAAAGGCGGCGACCCGGCGCTGACGGCGAAGGAGTAAGGGGGTCCCCCGCCGCCGGAGGCATAGATGGTCGCCGAGTAATTGGGGGTCTGCGCAAGCACGGCGTCGGGCAGAGTGGGCGGGCCGAGGACTACCTGCGGACAAACCACGGTGAGGGTCGCCACGGCGCTGATAACGCTGCCGCTGCCGCCGCTGACCACCACGTCATAATTGCCCGCGTGCCAGCCTTTAACGCTGGCGAAGACCAAGTTGCTCGTCGTGACGCCCGTCACCAGCGTGTTGTTGGTGAGAGGCACGCCGTTTTGGCGCCACTGGTAAGCCAGCGGCTGCGGGTCAGTGGCGGTAACGCTGAAAGTGGCGTTGCTGCCAACCGGCACCGTCTGGCTCTGCGGTTGGGTGGTGATCTGCGGTGGGAAACCCACGGGAAGAAGGCTCGACGCACTCGGGATGCCGTTGACGAACATCGTCACCATCGTCCAGCCCAACGGCAAGCCGCTCACCGGCGCCGAAGTGTAGGAGTTGGTGGACCAGTTTGTGGGGCCCACGAACAGAGTCTGCCCGCTCTCCAGGCTGCGCAGTTGCACGACCGGATAATCGCTCGGCGAGTCCTGAGAACCCCCGTTGGAGGCGCCCGAGATGCCGCGGAAACGAGTGCCCGTCAGCGTCAGGTTGCCCCCGGGGATAACCGTCGGGGTGAAGCTTGTAATCTGCGGCTGCCACGCAGTGCTAAACCCCAAACCAACATCATACAGTTCCGCGCCGGCAAGTTTGGCGCCATTGTAGCCCCCCGCAACCAATACTTTGCCGTTGGGCAACAGCGTCGCAGCGCGATCATAGCGGCTGGTGCTGAGCGCGCCCGTTACCGTCCAAGTCCCGCTGGCCGGATCGTACAGCTCCGCGGTGGTGAGATAGCCGCTGACTCCCTGCCCCCCCGAGACCAGAACCTTCCCATTGGGAAGCAATATGGCCGAATGACCATCGTGAGCTACGCTCAACGCGCCGGTGCTCGTCCAAGTCCCGGCGACCGGATCAAACAGCTCTGCGGTGGCAATATAGTTGACGGAGCCGGAGCCGGCGGCGACAAGCACCTTGCCGTTAAGCAACAACGTTGCCGTGTGGAAATAGCGCGCGTTAGCCAGGGTGTTGACG
>Ga0335071_10009088_pt1 | contig 10178 bp, 8 predicted proteins | sample Lox_Sample_15_FD_206724 | JGI IMG/M metagenome (GOLD analysis project Ga0335071, IMG submission 206724) | Soil microbial communities from Loxahatchee National Wildlife Refuge, Florida, United States - Lox_Sample_1.5 | ecosystem: Environmental > Terrestrial > Soil > Wetlands | place: USA: Florida...
GCAGCGAACCAGGTCCGAGCGGCGCCGGTTGATGAACTAAGCGGCGGCCATCTGCCATGAGGCCGGTGCGTAGTGGTTCATGTTCGCCGGGGTTTGCGAGGGCGCCTGGCGAGCGATGAAATAGGCATCGAGCTCGGCCACCGCCCTGCTCTCCCATTCCTCCGCCTGCGCGAGCAGCGAGATCCGCTGATGCGGCCGGAACGCCGCCGTTTGCCGATACAAGGAGGCGATGGTGCGATAGCGCCGTACGTTTTCCAGAACCGCTTCCCCGTTCATCATCATGGCTCTCTCCCCTCGTCCGTCTCCCTCAGGACAAGGTGACGGTGCACCATCACGATTTGCCAAATCGTTATCGGCGCCGGCGCACGAGTCGCATGGTTGGAGAAGCGTTGCCGGCCCGCAAGCAGGGAAACGATGCCGATAGCCGGCTGACGCGACCAGGACGGCGGACCCGTTAAAGCTTCGGAAACCCTGTCGAAGGCCGCCTCGCGCGGCGTGGCTTTCCCGTCACGCTCCTGAGGCTCCGATGGCAGCCCGGAAGCGCCACAAGGTCAATGCCAGGAACAGCGCCGCGATGGCCGCGATCATGAGGAATTGCGGCCACACCACATCGAGCCCGGCGCCGCGATACAGAATGGCCTGGGCGACCGACACGAAATGGGTCGATGGCGAGGCCTTCATGATGGTCGACAGCCACACCGGCTGGGCTTCGACCGGTGTCGCGCCTCCGGACAGGAGATTCATCGGCACTGCGACCAGGATATAGAGAAGTCCGAGCTGCGGCATCGACCGGGCGATCGTGCCGAGGAAAAGTCCAACGGCGGTCGCGAAGAACAGATAGAGCCCGACGCCCGCCATGAACAACGGAATCGAACCCGTAATGGGCACATGCAGGAATCCCTTCACGACGACATGGAGCGCGATGACGACAGCCGCGGCGATCACGAGCGCATTGGCCCAGATCTTCGACATCGCGATCTCGAACGGTGACACCGGCATCACCAGAAGATGATCCATCGTGCCGTGCTCGCGCTCGCGCACCAGCGCCGCGCCCGCCAGGATGATGGCGAGCATCGTGACGTTGTTGATGATGCCCATCACGCTCTCGAACCAGGCCGTCGTGACGTTGGGATTGAAGGCGATCCGCGTGACGAGGTTGACTGGCGACAGCACGGAGGTCTCCGCGCGCGCCAGATACCACGCGACCTCCGTGTTGATGATCTCCAGCGTGTAGCCAGCCCCGAGGCCAGCCTGGATCATCGCCGTGGCGTCGACATTGACCTGCAACGCAGGCCTGCGACCCGCCAGCACGTCCCGCTGGAAGTTCGGTGGGATGTCGAGCACGAAGGTGAAGCGGCCGCTGTTCATCAGCGGCTCGATCTGATCCTCCTTGATGTGAACGGGCGCCTGGAAATACGGCGGCATGAACGCGCCGATGATCCTCCGCGACAGTTCCGAATTGTCCTCGTCGACCACGCCGATCGAGGCTTGATGCAGCTCCTGAGAGTTGCTCTGCGACTGGCTGATCACCGCCACCGTGAACGAATAGATGACCAGCCCGATCAGCACGAAGTCGCCGAACAGGCTGCGCAGCTCCTTGGTACCGAGCCAGAAGATGTTCGAGAGCGAGCGCCGCATCGCTCAAGTCTCCTGCTTGGGCAGCAGCACGAGGCTGAACCCGATCAGGACTGGAATGAAGACGAGCAGCGTCAGGATGTCGGGACCGAGATCGGCAAAGCCCAATCCCTTGGTGAAGGTGCCGACACTGACCGGACGGAAATAGGTCATCGGAAAGCCCATGCCGAGCAGCCGCGCCACTCCTGACAGCGACGACACCGGCACCAGCATGCCGGAGAATTGTGTGGCTGGCAGCACCGTGAGGATCGCTGTGCCGAACAGCGCCGCGATCTGCGTCCGGCAGAAGGTCGAGATCAGCATGCCGTAGGCCGTGGTTGTGAAAACGTAGACGACGGTGCCGACCAGCAGCGGCAGGAATGCGCCCTTGAGAGGAACGTTGAACAGCCCAACCGCCATGACGAACATCACGGCGAAGTTCACCATCGCCACTGCGACGTAGGGAAGCTGCTTGCCGAGCAGGAACTCAAGCCTTGTCACCGGCGTGACATAGAGATTGGTGATCGAGCCGAGCTCCTTTTCGCGGACGACAGCCAGCGCCATCAGGATCGCGGGGAACAGCGCCAGCAGCAGCGCGATCGTGCTCGGGACCATCGCGTAGATGCTATTGAACGCCTGATTGTACTTGAATCGGATCTCGACATTCACCGGCGACGCTGCGGCCGGCTGCGTCGTCTTCACCGCGGGATCGCCGAGATAGAGCTGATGGGTGCCTTCGAGATAGCCGCGAATTGTTTCGGCGCGGAACGGCATCGAGCCGTCGATCCAGGCCGACACGAAGGCGGGCCGGCCGCGTTTGATGTCGAGACCGAAGTTCGGCGGGATCTCGATGGACGCCTTGATGTCACCGGCCTTCATCCGCCGCTCCAGCTCGGCGTAGTTCGCAAGCCGCGGCTTCTCGACGAAATACGGCGAGCCCCGCAGTTCGGCGAGATAGGCGCGGCTTTCCGGTGTCTGGTCGCGATCGAGCGCTGCGAACGTCAGGTTATTGACGTCCGTGGAGATGCCGACCCCGAATACGATCATCAGGAAGGCTGTGCCGAACAGCGCGAACAACAGCCTGATCGGGTCGCGGACAAGTTCCAGGCCCTCGCGGATGGTGTAGGCGAACATCCGGCGCGGACTGAGGCGGGCGGGTTTGCCGCCGGTTTCGAGTTGCGCGGGCCGCGGAGAAACGGCATCGCTCTGGGCCAGCGTCGGCGAGAGCTCGTCCACGCTGGCCTCCTGCTCGAGGAAGGCGTTGAACGCCTCCTCGAGCGACTGCGCACCCTTGGCCTGGACCAGCCCGTCTGGCGTATCGGTGGCGAGCACGCGCCCCTCATGCATCAACGACAGCCGGTCGCAACGCGCCGCCTCGTTCATGAAATGGGTGGACACGAAGATCGTCATGCCGTCGTTGCGCGACAATTCGATCAGCAGACGCCAGAACTGGTTGCGGGCGACAGGATCGACGCCGGAGGTCGGCTCGTCCAGGATCAGAAGGTCCGGCTTGTGGACAATGGCCACCGCGAGCGACAGGCGTTGTCGAATGCCGAGCGGCAGATCGGCGGCGCGGCCATCGATATGGTCGCTCAGGTCGCAGCGCTCGATCAGCTCGGCGATCCGTTTCTCGGCAGAGTCGCGGGGCAGATGAAACAGCCGCGCATGTAGCACGAGGTTCTGTCGCACGGTGAGCTCGCCATAGAGCGAGAAGGCCTGCGACATGTAGCCGACGCGGCGGCGCGATTCGTGATCGCCAGCGTCCATGCTCCGCCCGAAGATCAGCGCCTCGCCTTCGCTCGGCGGCAGCAGTCCGGTGAGCATCTTCATCGTCGTCGTCTTGCCGCACCCGTTGGAGCCGACGAAGCCGAAGATCTCGCTCTTGCGGATCGAGAAGTTGACGCCCTCGACCGCAGTGAAATCGCCGAAGCGGCGGGTCAGGTCGCGCGCGACGATGACCGCCTCGTGTGTCCCGTCGAGGGCCGGCCGCGCCGGCATCTCGGCATGGTCCTCGGCGACCTGCGGCAGCAGCGCGACGAAGGTGCCCTCGATATCGGCAGCCCCGGTCTGCCGTTTCAGCTCGGCAGGCGAGCCGGTCGCAAGGATGCGGCCGTCGTTCATCGCGATCAGCCAGTCGAAGCGCTCGGCTTCCTCCATGTAGGCGGTGGCCACGATGACGCTCATGCCGGTCGCATTGCGCGCCCGCAGCCGGTCGATCAGATCCCAGAACTGCCGGCGCGAGAGCGGATCCACGCCTGTGGTCGGCTCATCCAGGATCAGCAGGTCCGGATCATGGATCAGCGAGCAGCACAGGCCGAGCTTCTGCTTCATGCCGCCGGACAGCTTCTTCGCGGGCCGATCGGCGAAATCGGAAAGGGCCGTCGCCTCCATCAACTCGGCGATGCGCCAGTCACGCTCGGTCCTGGACTGGCCGAACAGACGCGCGAAGAATTCGATGTTCTCGCGCACGCTGAGATCGGGATAGAGGTTCCTGCCGAGGCCCTGCGGCATGTAGGCGATCCGCGGACACACCTGCATGCGGGCGCGCCGATCCGCCATGTCGGCACCGAGCACGACCGCCTGCCCCTGCTGAATCGCGCGCGCGCCGGCCAGGATCGACAGCAGTGACGACTTGCCGACACCGTCGGGACCGATGAGCCCTACCACACGACCGGAAGGGATTTCGATCGAGACATCGTCGAGTGCGACGACATTCCGATAGCGCTGCGAGACCCCTCCAACCACTGCGACCGGAGACACATCGGCGGTCATGGCGATACTTGCAGACGCGCAGGCCATGCAACGTCGGGGTTCCACTTGACATAGGCGACGCCCGGCAAGCCGCTTCTGACGGCATCGGCATGCGCAGCCAGTCTGTCCGCATCCACGCGCATGCGGACGCGGAACATCAGCTTGTCGCGCTCGCTTTGCGTCTCCACTGTCTTCGGCGTGAACTGGGCCTGGCTTGCGACGAAGGACACTTTCGCCGGGATCGGCGTGTCCGGATAGGCGTCGAGCACGATGCGCGCGTCGGTGCCGACCTTGACCTTGCCAACCTGCTCGGTCGGCAGGAACACGTCCATGTAGACGTAGCCGACGTCGAGCATGGTGAAGACCTTGCCGCCCGCCGCGAGCACTTCACCGATATTCGCGAGCCGATACTGGATGCGGCCTGTCTTCGGCGCGATCAGCGAATTATCGGCGATCTGGACCGTGTAGAGCGCGACGTCATGACGAACCGCCTCCAGGGCGCGTTGTGCCTCCGACACCCGCGCCTGCGCGCCGGCAAGACCGGCAATCGCCGCGTCGAGTGCCTGCTGGCGCTGATCTGCGAGCTCGCGCGTGGTCCAACCATTCTGCAGCAGGCCGCGCGTACGTTCCATCTCCTGCTCAGCCAGGATCTTCTGCGACTGCAGCTGCGCGAGATTGGCGTACGCCTGATCGACGACGTGCTGCGCCTGTTCCGCCTGGGCCTCCGCCTTCGACAGCGATTGCTGAAGCTCCTTCGTATCCATCTGCGCCACGATCTGCCCGGCATCGACGAGATCGCCGATGTCGGCGCGCAGCTCAGCGACCCGTCCGGCATATTTGGTCGCGATATCGATCTCGTCGGCCTCAATGCGGCCGTTGCCGACGCTGATGCCGAACGGCAACGGCGGATGGAGACGGTGCCACCCCACATAAGCGCCGCCTGCCGCGGCTCCGCCGAGAACAACAACCAACAGCAGGAGCGACCAACGGAGCCGTCTCGGCGCTTGCACGCGCCCCGAAGGTACAGGTAATGCGGCGTCCTGCTTGGCCGCTGTAACATCGGCTTGCGGCTTTGGGATCACGCCTCGTGCATCGGTCAGCAGCTCGGTCTCGTTTTGAGACATGAAAAAGGCCCTTACCGTCGAACAGATGACAGGGGTTGTTTGACACGAGGGCTCGGAGGTCCGTTGACACAGCTCAAAACGCATTGCTGGCGGTGCTGATTGCCGCTCGCCGGCGCGATCACGTTTGGGTTATGCAGTTTCGCCGGGCGATGAGCGGACGCCGAAATCGGCAGCGCGCGAGACCAGCGCGTTCCGCACGCAATCGACGACGTGGACATAATCGCGGCGTTCATCCTGCCGGAACAGTCGCACGCTCGGATACCAGGGACTGTCGTCGCGGCCGAGCAGCCAGCGATAGTCCGGCGTGTAGGGCAGCATGATCCAGGTTGGCTTGCCCAGCGCGCCGGCAAGATGCGCAACGCTGGTATCCACGGTGACGACGAGATCGAGGCAGTCGATCAGCGCCGCCGTGTCGACGAAATCACCGATGTCGGCGGTGAGATCGAGGATCTCGGTTCGCGTGGTGAGCAGCACCTTGTCCGCCGGCCGTGCATCCTTTTGCAGGCTGACGAACTGCGCGTCGACGTCCAGCAGCGGGGCGAGCGTCAGAAGCGGCATGGAGCGGTTGTGGTCGTTGAGATGCGCGGGATTGCCGGACCAGACCAGGCCGACGCGCAAACGGTCATAAGGGCCGAGCCGCTGCTCCCACACGGCACGACGTTCCGAAGGCGGATGCGGCAGATAGGCGGACGCCGCCGGGATGGTGTCGAGGCGGGTGGCGAAGGCCAGCGGCAGGCTCGACAGCGGACAGTGATAGTCGATGGCAGGCGCCGCATCGATGCCGCGGGCGAGGCACTGCGTCACGCCGTCGAGACCGGCCAGCAACGGCTGCAGCACGGCGTCCACTTCCAGCACGACCCGCGCGCCCTGTGCGGCGACCATGGTCGCGTAGCGCGAGAACTGGATGGTGTCGCCGAGGCCCTCGTCGCCGTGGAGCAGGATGGTCTTGCCCGCCAGCGGCGCATCCGCCAGCCACAGCGGTGCCTCGAAGCTGCGCTCGATGAACCCGACCGCGCGGCACTTGCGGCCCCATTCACGGGCCGCCCAGCCGCGTGCGAAGTCGCCGGTGAGGAGCCGGAACAACGCGGCGTTCCAATGCGCGTCGGCAAGATCAGGTTTCAGCGCGATGGCGCGATCGAAGCTGGCGAACGCCTCCTCGAAGCGCTGCAGCTCGGCCAGCGACGTGCCGCGGTGATTATGAAACTCTGCCGTCTGCGGCCGGATCGCGATCGCCTTGTCGAATACGGCAACCGCCTCGTCATGGCGGCCGAGGTTCTGCAGGATGCAGCCATAGCTGTTGGCGATGTCGGGATCATCAGGCGAAAGGACGTGGGCGCGCCGGCCGGCGAGCTCGGCCTGGTCGTAGCGGCGCAGCCGCCGGAGCGCAATGCCCTTGAGACAGAGCACCCCGGCCTGGTCCGGCCTCACAGCTAGGGACTGATCGAAGCGCGCGATGGCTTCGTCGTAGCGACCGGCATCGAAATGAACCGCGCCGGCCTTATTGGCGGCCTCGAATCGATCAGGCGACAGCTTCGATACCTGGTCGTACGCCAGCGCCGCCTCGTCGCGGCGTCCGAGGGCTTCGAGCACCTCGCCGAGACGAAACCACGTCGACGCACGATCGGGCGCAAGCTGCAGCAGGCGATCGCAGGCCAGCGCCGCCTCGTCGTGCCGCCCCTTCAGCTGCAGCAGTTCGCCCAGCGCGTCCCAGCTCTCGATCCCATCCGGCTGCAGCTGCAGGGCGCGATCATAGGCCTTGATCGCTTCGTCGAGGCGGCCGGAAAGGCGCAACGCCTGCGCCAAGCCGACGAAAGAATCAGGAGCGGTCGCATTCTGCCGGATCGCGCGCGCGAACCACTCGATCGCATGGTCGGAGCGTTTGAGCGCGAGACATACCTGGCCCATGGCGTGAAGTGCTTCAACCGAGGCCGCGTCCAACGTCAACGCGCGCCGGCAGGCATTCTCGGCTTGCGCCGGCTGCCCGGCGCGCAGCAGCCGCAAGGCAGCAGCACACAATGCCTCGGCCGTATCGCCCTGCTTCGACGATCCGGGTTTGACCGGAGATTTGCCGGCGGGCCGCCGTGGCTGGTGCTTCATCGGGCCGTCTCTGCGCTCGCGCAGCAAGCGGTAGATGATTCCCGGATGCGCGGAAAGGTAGCAAGGCGGCCGCAGACCGGGATCAGACAGCGCTGCTCAGGTGCCGCCAGACGGACAGAATCCGCACGACGTGTGCCGCGAGGCGTCAGGCCATCGGCGCGGGCGCAAGCGGGACTGGCTCCAGGCCGCCGAAGCGCCGCTCACGGCCGCGGAACGAGGCCAGTGCCTGGGCGAGATCCTCGGCGTCGAAGTCCGGCCACATGCGCTGGGTGAAATGCAGCTCGGCATAGGCGCCTTCCCACAGCAGGAAGTCGGACAGGCGCTGCTCGCCGGAGGTCCGGATGATCAGGTCGACGTCCCGCAGGCCTGCTTCGCCGGTCACGAGATCGGAGAACGCTTCGCGCGTCAGCCCCTCGAACTGGCGCGCCTTCGTCGCGGCATGGAGGATGGCATCGCGCGCCGAGTAGTCGACTGCGATGCGCAGATGCAAGGTACGCCCGTCGCGCGTCGCGCGCTCCGCGCGGCCGATCGCGTCGGCGATGCCGCCGGGCAGACGATCGCGGCGGCCGATCACGGTGAGACGAACGCCATTGCGCACGAGCGAGTCGACCTCGCTGGCGAGATAGACCCGGAGCAGCGCCATCAGGCCGGCGACCTCGGCGCGGGGCCGGCGCCAATTGTCGCTGGAGAACGCATAAAGCGTGAGCGTGCCGACGCCCTGATCGGGAGCAGCCTCGACGATGCGGCGTATCGCTTCGACGCCCGCCTCGTGCCCACGCAAACGCGACAGCCCCTTGCGCGTCGCCCAGCGACCGTTGCCGTCCATGATGATGCCGACATGCAGCCCGTCGATCGGAGCGGGCGATTTAGGTCGTAGACTACTTTGCATTGCAAAGCTCCCGGTCAAAAAGGGGGGATGTCAGGCGCGGCCCGGCAAGAAGCCGATGGACGATGGCGCAGGCTCTTTGCCGGCCGCGGCCGCGGCATCGCGGACGAGACGTTCGAGCACGGCGAGGTAATCGAGAAAGCGGCGGCGTCCCGCCTTGGTCAGGCGGCAGGTCGTGTGCGGACGGTTGCCCTCATAGCCCTTGGTGACCTCGACCAGTCCGGCCTCCTGCAACACCTGCAGATGGCGGGACAGGTTGCCGTCGGTCAGCCCGCAGAGCTGCTTGAGGTGGGCGAAGGCAAGGCCCTTCGGATGCGCCATCAGCGAGGTGAGCAGGCCGAGCCGCGCCTTTTCGTGGATCACGCGATCAAGGCCGTCATAGGAAAACGGCGCGCTGCCGTCACTCTTCGACATCAGAATCTCCGGTCGCAAAATACAGAATCCCCGCCATCAGCGCTTGGCCGACCGCGAAAGGCAGGCCCATGGTCCATGGAGACAGGGAATGAGTGACGCTGCCGAGCACCAGCACCGCGAACCCCGCCACAAAGTAGAACGCGCCGGCCAACGCGACCGTGCGCGGCAGTGAGCGGACCGAGGCGAACACACCGAGTGACGTCAGGATCTGCCACAGGCCCGGAAGCATCCACAGCGCTTCGGGCGCGAACTTCCAAAGGAGGATGGCGAGCAGCACACCGGCGACCCCCGCCGGCAGGAACTGCTCGACCGCCTGGTGGATCATCGCGTCGGCGAGGCCGGAGTGATGGCGGTGCGAGCGCGCCCGCATCTCGACCCAGATCATCGTCAGCGAAATGCTCGCCGCCGCCCCCCAGCCGAGCAGGAAGGTCAGGGGTTCGGCGGTCGGATCATGCAGAACGATCTGCTGGAGGATTGCGGTGACCAGGGCGACGGCAGCCGTCGCCGCCATCGTCGCCGGTCCGTAACCGCGAAACGCGGTGCCCGCCGCCAGTTGGCTGCGAATCGCGATGATGTCCGCCAATGCCTTATCGAGGTCGCGCATGTCTCACCTGACGCTTGGCCCGACGCGATTAACTTTGCGATACAAAGTATACACGGCTGCAAAGCCGATGCAAGCCAGCAACGCGGCTTGCGACTCCGGACCATCCCGGGGCTTTCGGCGTCTCAATAGTAGGAATAGCGGTGGACACGCCGCGGCGGCGGCATATCGACATAGACTGCTGGGCCGCGGCGCGCCGGATCGAAGGCGACCCGTGGGTTGATGCCGCAGCCGGCGGCGCGCCCCGAGGCGCTGGCGCGGCATTGCTCGAAGGTCCGATACGAGCAGTCGCCGGGATAGCCGACGCCTCTGCCCTGCACGCACCAGGGATAGTCGTAACCGGCGAAGGCTGGCGCCGCGCCACCTCCGCTGGCGAGTGCAATGCCGACAAGGCCGGCCGCCGTCATCATAACCTTGCGCATGATCTGTTCCTTCTCAGGCGAGCAGGTTGCATCACACCGGCGTGGTCAAAAAACGACAAACTGGCGAAGCGCATCGCCAACCAAGGCGAGGACGTGTCGCATGCGCGGCAAGCCATGGTCCTTCGGACGCCCGGCTCTGCCAGCGCGCTTCAATCCAGCTTCAGACCGGCGAACTCGACCACCTTCTTCCACTTCTCGGTCTCGGCCGCAATCTGCGCGCCGAACTGTTCCGGCGACTGGATCAGCGGCTCACCGCCGAGATCGACCAG
>Ga0335071_10009090_pt1 | contig 10176 bp, 11 predicted proteins | sample Lox_Sample_15_FD_206724 | JGI IMG/M metagenome (GOLD analysis project Ga0335071, IMG submission 206724) | Soil microbial communities from Loxahatchee National Wildlife Refuge, Florida, United States - Lox_Sample_1.5 | ecosystem: Environmental > Terrestrial > Soil > Wetlands | place: USA...
ATAGCAGCAGGAGAAGCAGGAAAAGAAATACGGACCATCCACGGCACACGGAAACACCTCCTGAAAAATCTCCATGCATTTTAAGCGAAGGAGCCTCTACGCAAGGTTCCGGCTTTCGGATGCGCCCCCGCCGAGCGGCGCGCCGGATTAAAAGGCGCCATATACAACATGGCCGCGCCATCCGCCGGCGCGGCCATCTCTCAAAACGAAATCCACTTTTACGCTGCTGCTTCTGGCGAGGGATGCTCCTCGGCTTCCAGCTTGCTCCCCACCTCCGCCGCGGCCTGGGCAAGCACGCGATGGTGAATGGTAAATAGCGCCAGTTCCAGCCGGTCGCTCACACCCGTTTTGTCGTAAATCGATCGCAGATAGTTCTTGATCACCTGTTCAGTCGTTTTCAACCGGGCGGCAATTTCGCGGTTCTTGCATCCTTGAACGATCAACGCCACAATGCGCATCTCTTTCGGGGTTAGCCGGTCGCGCACCCGGGTGCCCACCATGTCGACAATTGGCATCTCGGCCTGCACCAGTTGCGGCGATGTCCAGGTCTCGCCTGCCGCCACCCGCTTCACGCACTCCAACAGCGCTGGCCCGCTCACGTTGCGGAAAACCACACCCTGAAATCCCTGCTGCAGGTAGCCATTCGCCGGCTCACTATTCTCCGCGATCACAATGCCGCGGCTTCCCGTCGTTTCCATCAGCGCTCGCAGTCGCCCAAAATCAGGCCGTAGCGAGGCTGCGAACAGCACAACGCAGCCAGGAAACGTGGTCATCGCATGGAGCATCTTCTCCATATCCGAGCACTGAGCGATGATGCGGAGATCCTCTTCCATCGCCAGAACCTTCGCCGTACCCGCGCGGAAGATTGCTTGCGAATCCGCCAGGATGATTTTGTTCATGGCACACGCCCCACTTCCACGTCTCCCGGATGGAACGCCACCCGGTCCTGCCGGCCTCGCGGGCCCTTTCCTCCGCGTGCGGCTCCACTTATCTCTCGGCAGTCCTATCGGCAAAAAGGCTTATTTTCTCTTGCGTGTCCACAATTGCGACAGTGAAATTCAAGCCCTTCCGCCGTCTTGCTCGGCGTGCCTATCTACAAAACAGCTCGCGCCCCGGCCCCGGCCATGTTCATCCTCTTTCTCCCACGCCGCGCCCTCGCGCCATCTGTGAAACCAGATCTGGACAGTTTTGCTCCCTCTACAATACAGGATTTTCTCTAATTCTTACCTGCATTCTGTTAATTCTTACTTGCGGTTCCATAAAGCCTCACCTGTGTCTTTCGGCCTTCTTTTCCACAGTTGTCAGCCTTCCAGTCACTCCGTACCGCCGCCGCTCCACCGGCGTTGAAAGCACCAGGCTCGTTACCGGATTCCCATAAGGCAGCAGTGCCTCTATTAAAGCTTCCAAAGCCCCCATCGTCGTCGTCGTCACTTTCAGCAGAAAATCGTCGCCGCCGGTCAGGTGGTGGCATTCCCTCACTTCCTCGAGCGTTTGTATGTATTCCTGCAGCCTATGGTAGTTCTGCCCATTGCAGCTCATGCGGATGAAGGCCATCACCTCAAGCCCCAGCGCCTCGCGATCGATTTCCACTGTGTAACCGCGAATAATTCCGGCTTCTTCCATCTGCCGCAACCGTTCCGCCGTAGCTGTCGCCGAGAGCCCGATCCGCCGGCCGAGCTCAGCGACGCTGAGGCGCGCATCGGTCTGCAGCTCGTCGAGCAGCTTTCGCCCACGCTGATCCATTAAAGCTGTCGATTCCATTGTCGTTGTGCAGAATTGTGGCTCATTCCTCTATTCATTGCAAGCTTTACTTTCGAAATTGTCTGTACGCATTCCTCCGCACGACCTACCATCTGCTTTATGGAAGCCCTTCTTCTCAATGGTCAGCCACTTACCGTTGGCGAAATCGAAGCCGTCGCTATAGATAACCGCCCCGTCGAGCTTGCGCCCTCGGCATTGGCCCGCGCTGCCGCGTGCCGCGAACACATCGAGTGGATCCTCTCCAGTGGTGAGACGGTGTATGGCGTTACCACCGGGTTTGGACGATTGTCTGACAAGCGCATTCCAACCGAAAGCCTGGCCCAGCTCCAGACAAATCTGGTCCGCAGCCACTCCTGCGGGGTGGGCAAGCCGCTCTCGGTCTCCGAATCGCGAGCGATGCTGCTGCTCCGAACGAATGTTCTGGCCAAGGGCTTCAGTGGCTGCCGTCCCGAAGTTCTTGAAGCGCTCGTTGCCCTGCTCAACTCCGGGGTCGCGCCCCTGATCCCCGAAAAAGGCTCGGTCGGAGCCAGCGGTGATCTTGCCCCTCTGGCTCATCTGGCCCAGGTACTCATCGGCGAGGGCGAAGCCTTTTTTGAGGGCCAGCGCCTGGGCGGAGCGGAGGCCCTTCGGCGTGCCGGTCTTCAGCCGCTGGTCCTGGCTGCTAAGGAGGGCTTGGCGCTGCTTAACGGCACCCAGGCGATGGCTGCCGTCGGCGCTCTTGCTCTCGCCCGCGCACGCCGTCTGGTCGCCGTGGCCGACTTGGCCGGCGCCATGTCTCTTGAAGCTCTGATGGGCACGCCCCTGGCTTTCGATCCCCGAATTCACCAGGCGCGCCCCCATGCAGGGCAAATCGCCTCAGCTGCCCATCTGATGCGTCTGCTGGACGGCTCAGGAATTCGGGAAGTACACCGCCGGAATGACACGCGCGTCCAGGATGCATACTGCCTCCGCTGCATGCCCCAGGTGCACGGCGCCGTCCGTGGCGTCCTCAATCATCTCGCGCAGATTCTGGAGATTGAGTCCGGCTCGGCCACTGACAATCCCCTCATCTTTCCAGTGGACTCCTCCAAGACTCAGGAGCACGCAGTGCTCTCAGGGGGTAACTTTCATGGTGCCCCCCTCGCCTATGCCTTCGACTACGCCTCCATCGCCATCACCGATCTGGCTTCCATCTCCGAGCGCCGCATTGACAGGCTCCTAAATCCCGACACCAACGAGGAGCTTCCGGCGTTTCTCTCGCCCCACCCCGGGCTTTCCTCGGGCTTGATGATCGCCCAGGTCACTGCCGCGGCCTTGGTGAACGAATGCCAGGTTTTGGCAACTCCATCCTCCACAGGTTCCATCCCCACCAACGGCGGCAAAGAGGATCACGTCTCCATGGGCATGACGGGCGCCCTCAAGCTCCGCGCCATCGTCGGCAATGTGGAATATGTTGCTGCCATTGAACTTCTCTCCGCCGCCCAGGGTCTTGACTTCCGCCGCCCACTCCGGTCAAGCCCGGCCATCGAGGGCGCCTACGAGGTTATACGTGCTGTTGTGCCCCACCTGGACGAGGACCGCCCTCTCTCGCCCGATATGGAGGCTCTCGCCGAGGCTCTGCGCGCCGGAGCTTTCAATAGCTGGTGCTAGACGGGGTAATCCCCTCCAAAAGGATGGGTACGGATGAGCACGGAAGTGTTTTCCGCAGGCGAAATTTTCGGGCAAAACAGATCGGCTCAATCCCCCCGTCGCCCAGGGTTGGGGGCTTTGAACCCGCAATCTCCACCACCCGGCTTAACCCATTTAGACTAAGAAGCTTATATTGGACGATGGAAAGTCGGATTCGGCCGCCCTTTTCCTCCGTGTTAATCCCTTTTATCTATTGATTTCTTAAGAAATTTAACCTAGAATCTATAGGTAACATCACCTCAGGGCAGTCAAGCATTCCCCCAGCCTGGTCCGAGGATGGTTCGAGAAAAACCCTTCTTCAAAGGACTGCGAATCAATGGCAAAACGTCGTGGAAATCCAAACTGGGGCAAGCCGGAGCCCATCGGCCCCGTCGTGCCCACTGTGACCTCATTCGAGCAGATCGTCAAGGAGTTCAAGCTTCCGCCGGATCAGTACATCCGGTCGACGCGCCTCCGCGAATGGGCTCGCCGCAACAAAAATTCAAAATACATCCCCGAGGCTCTACTTGAAGCCTGGGGTTTTGAGATTGAATCGACGTTGTAGTTTTTTCTGCTTCCTGCCAGATGACCCAGAAACGCCGCCTTCGGGCGGCGTTTTTGCTTCCCTCGCACGCTCCGTCCCGCTCCCCTTTTGCCTCTACCGCTCGCAATAAGAGAAAATAGAACTTCAATAGAAAAAGAAGAGGCGTTATGCCCAATAATTCAGGACGTACCATTGAAAGTCCATTCATCGATGTTCCCGGGGCCCTCGATGAGATCCGCGCCGGACGCATGCTGGTCGTCGTCGACGATGAAGACCGCGAAAACGAGGGCGACCTCACCATGGCTGCCGAGCATGTCACCCCGGAGGCCATCAACTTCATGGCGAAGTTTGGCCGTGGGCTCATCTGTCTCTCGCTGACTGAGGATCGCGCCGACCACCTGCGTCTCTTCCCCATGTCGCCGCACAATTCTTCGCGCTTCGGCACGGCCTTTACTGAAACGATCGAAGCCCGCGAGGGGGTCACTACGGGCATCTCCGCCGCCGACCGCGCTCACACGATTCAAACTGCCATCGATCCCAAGTCCACCTGGTCCGATCTCGCCCGCCCCGGCCATGTCTTCCCCCTGCGCGCCCGCCGCGGCGGCGTGCTCGTGCGCGCCGGCCAGACTGAGGCCTCGGTCGACCTCGCCCGCATGGCCGGTCTCAATCCCTCGGGCGTCATCTGCGAAGTGATGAAGGACGACGGCACCATGGCCCGCGTGCCCGACCTCATTCCCTTCTGCCGCGAGCACGGCCTGCGCATCCTCACCGTGGCCGAGTTGATCCGTTACCGCCTGCGCAACGAGCGGTACATCGTCCGCGCGGGCGAAACCATTGTGCAGACGCGTCACGGCGAATTCCGCATGATTGCCTACCAGAGCGAAGTGAACGGCGGTGAAAGCCACCTCGCCCTGATCCGCGGCGATCTTTGCGCCGATTGTCCCGCCTTCAACGATGGCCCGGCCATTTCCCCGCGCCCCGTCGACTCCTTCCCGGCTCTCCACGCACCGTCGCCTCTCCGTCCTCCGTGCGAGCGAGCCGTGCTGGTCCGCGTGCACACCCGCTGCACGGCGGGCGACGTCTTCGGCGCCGACTGTCACTGCCGCGAAATCCTCGACGAGTCCATGCGTCTCATCGCCGCCGAGGGCTGCGGAGTCGTCCTCTACCTGCACAATGCCGCGCGCGGCTACGAGATCGACCACACTCCGGCTGGCGCCTTCGGCCCGGGCGGCGAGACGGCCCCGGCCGGGCAGCAGGAGGAGTTCCCGATCGGCCGCATCGTGCTTCACCAGGAACTGCGCGCGCGCGAAGGCACGCAGGCGCGGACCGGGCGCACGCTGCGCGACGTCGGCCTGGGCGGCCAGATCCTCTCAGATCTCGGAATCCAGCGCATCCGGCTGCTTTCCAACACCACCATGCACATCCCCGCGCTCGAGGGCTTTGGCCTCGAAATCGTCGAGCAGATCCCGATTTCGCTTGAAGAGTGCGCCAAGCCGCCCGCCGCTGAACAGTTGGCGAAAATTGACGGACTCTGAGAGAAGAATCCTGGGAAGAATACGAAAAATACAGCGAAGAATACGGGGAAGAATAAAGAATACAGGAAATTTGTACCGCCGCCCCCCGCAATCCTTCCGTGCCCCATCCTTCGCGGAGCGAAGGGTGGGAGACCACTAAGGCCCTCAGTCCCTCAGTCCCTTCAGTAATTCCTTCCCCTCAGGCCACTCGCCCATATTCGTAGCAATATGATCCTTCGGACCGATATCGACGAACCGGCTTCCCCAACTCTCGGCAAATTCGCGCGCTCTCGCGATAGGAGCGTGAGGATCGTCGCTCGAAGCCACCACCACAGAAGCAAAGGGCAGCACGCTCCTGGGCACAGGAGCAAAGTTCCTGAGCGCCACTGGAACCTCAGGGCGGTCCACATCGGCAGGAGCAGCCAGCAATGCTCCTTTGACTTTGCTCAAAAGCTCAGGCCCCGCGCTCCCTGCCCAATGCGCCAGCGCGATCGACCCCAAGCTGTGCGCGGCAAAATAGATCGGCGGCTCGGTCCCGGCCACCGCCCGCGAAATCTCTTCCACCCAGTCGCTGAGCTGGGGCGTCACCCAGTCCTTCTGCTCGACCCGCTTGAACCGCGCGTCTCCCTGCTCCCACAACGTCTGCCAGTGCTTCGGCCCGGAACTATTCACGCCGGGAAGAACCAGCACAGTGAAAGCCTGCTCTCCGGTCTCTGTTCCCTGTTCTCTCATCTCTGTTCCCTGTTCTCTGTTCTCTGTTCTCTGTTCTCTGCTCTCTGGTCTCTGCTCTCTGCTCTCTGGTCTCTGCTCTCTGCTCTCTGCTCTCTGCTCTCTGTTCTCTGTTCTCTGTTCTCTGGTCTTACCTTAGCAGCCGCGCGGCAAGCCAGTCCCTCAGTCCCTAGTCCCTAGTCCCTTAGTCCCTCAGTCCCCCGTCCCTCGGTCCTGCGTCCAACCAATCCTCTGCTACCTTCGTCCAATGGATTCATGGCGAGCAGTGTACAAATCGAGCAGAAGAGCTATGAGATGCCCCCGCGAGAGGGCATGAGCATCGCGCATTTTCTCACCGTCACCGACATCGAGCGATCGGCTCACTACTACGAGAAGGTCTTCGGCGCCCGCATCTTGAGCCTGGGCGACGGCAACGCCCCCGGCTACCTTCAGCTCGCCAATATCTGGATGATTCTCAACGTCGGCGGCGGCCCCACCCCGGACAAGCCGACGGTAACGCTCAGCGTCCCCGACCCGGACCACATCAACAGCTTCATGAATTTCCGCGTCGCCGATATTCAAGCCTGCTATGAACTATGGAAAAGCCGGGGAGCCGCGTTCATCACCAAGCCCATCCCCAAGTACGGTGAGATCCGCTGCTACATCCGCGATCCCGACGGATACATCATCGAAGTCGGCCAGAGCACCGACCAGGTGTACGGCTGATGGCGCGCGCCTCCTGCTCGCCTCTTCCCACACACACGAGAGCGCCCGGCTCAAGGCCGGGCGCTTCCTTTCGGAATGAAGATCTCGTCTAAGCGATCTTTCTGCGCTCCGTATCTACGCTGTGGGAACTGACGGACTTTTCGCCTGACGACGCAATGTCCTCACCGCCGGCTTGTTTGAACACATCCTTCGCACGGCTGATCTCGTCTGAAGTGTCGCAATGGACTGAGACCAGAACGCCTCCATTCTTCACGCGTCCTTCGTAGCGCTTGGCTTCGTACTCGGGAATTCCCATTCCCACCAGCGCGCCCACAATCCCGCCAACTGCGCCGCCCACGCCTAGGCCGGCGAGCGCACCCATGATAGGTCCGGCCGCAATCAAAGGCCCAACGCCGGGAATCGCAATTGCGCCAATTCCCGCCAGCAGTCCTATGGTGCCGCCCACTACGCCTCCCACTCCCACGCCTGTCGCCGTGCCTTCTGGCGCCTTCGTATTCTTCTCGGTAGCGAATTGCCTGGTTCCTTCCTTGTCAGCCATCAGCACCGAAATGTTTTCGTGCGTAAAGCCCGCGGCATGCAGACGATCCACCGCTCTTTCAGTTCCCGTCCGCGAGGGAAAGATCGCGAATACCGCTGTATTTTTTCCAGCCATCTCTTTGAAACTCCTCAGTTTTTTTCGATGTTTGGACCCAGCCGTCCTTCACCAGGTCAAGTTAGTCAGATCCTTCGTGCTTCACAGTTAGTTCATCAGTCACGTTGTTCTTGCCCACCACTTCGGCGGCCTTACCCACCACAGCTTGCCTCTCTTCTTCCGATTGCACGGGCCCCTTCAACGTAACCATTCCGTTCTGCGCCATGATCTTCACGTTGTGAGCGTAGTGAGACAGCATCTTGTCTTGCACAATGGCCTGCCGCACCTTGCGAGCGGTCTCCCGGTCAGCTGAGTTCTCACTCTGTTGGTCAGCTGTCTTCCCGCTATCCCACTGCCCTTGGTTCTGGCGCGAGTTGTCAGGTGCGGTTTGTTGTTGCATGTCGGGAGACTGGCTGTCGGGCATGGGTTGCTGCGAATCTCGAGAGTTGGGGTTTTGTTGGGAGTTGGGGTTTTGTTGGGAGTTGGGATACTGCTGCGCCGCAAGGCTCATCGCTCCAGATGCGCCAATCAGTGCGCAAACGCACGCTGCTACTTGCAGATGGTTTGTTAGCTTTGACATCAATCCTCCTGGGGGGAAATCTCCCGCGGCAACTGGAAACCGGTTACATAGATCCGGTTTTGAAAGGGCACTCTGAGCATGCCCAGAGCAGAACCGAAGGGTGCCATGAGGACCAATCCGGTTTTAAAAGGGCACGGTTTTACAGCTTCCTGTAGAACTCAATCGGAGCCGGCTTTGTAAGAACGGTACGGATTTAGCCGGGCCATAAATCGGAGCCGGCTTTGTAAGAACGGCACGGCTTCAGCCGGGCCATAAACGTCGAAAATGAGAGGCGGGCTTCAGCCCCTGCTGCATTCACTTACTCAACTTTGCCGTTAGCCGGCTTTGTAAGAACGGCACGGCTTTAGCCGGGCCATAATGTTGCAAAATGAGAGGCGGGCTTCAGCCCCTGCTGCATTCGCTTACTCAACTTTGCCGTTAGCCGGCTTTGTACGAACGGCACGGCTTCAGCCGGGCCATAAACGTCGAAAATGAGAGGCGGGCTTCAGCCCCTGCTGCGTTCACTGTTTAGCCTTGCCGTGAAACGCCGCGTGAGGGACGAATCTCGATTGCCGCGGCGCGCTCTAGTTGGTCCCGTCCTTCGCTTGTCAGGCGAGCGACTCGCGGGGATCTTCCATAACAAGCTCACGCATCTCCCGCTATAGGTTTCTCAGATGCAAGGCGCACAGCCAGGTGTTGCAGCGGGGCCTCGATTTACGCACCACAATGTGGATCTTTGAGGGATCTTCCTGAGGCTGTTGGAGTTCCGCCTGGGCTGTGCCCCATTCATCGCGGCTTTTCGCGATGAGTGGGCTGGCTGACGATTCGGCACAAAGCGCGATATCAACTAGGCCTGAGGGTATAGCCCGGGGCAAAGTCCGGTCGTCCAAGTCGTCTTTGCTCAATCCAACGGAGTACAAAGACATCGGCGGGCTCAGTCAAGCTTCCGGTCAGTCCATTCCTGCAAACCTCCAAAATGGAGTGTGCGGCCAGATCCTTGTAGTAGTCGATGTCAGGCTCCAACGTGACCCAGCCGCTACCGGGAACACAATCAATCGGATTAGTGTGGAACGTTAATTGAACGTTTGCTTCGGGATATTCAACTTGCTTCCAACTGAGAGTGGCCCCAGGATGGAAGATTTCAGATCCATGTTCCGGCTCGAAAGCCCCCTTGGCCGCCGCCGCTCTAACTGCGTCGACAAGCGTAGCGTCACAATAAGCGAAGAAGCGATCTTGTGCAGGAAACTTGTAATCCCACCTGATCTGTCGAATGAATGAAACAGGGGACCGGCCATCGAGATCTATGGCTTGCATCGCGGTAACCAAATTCAACATGCACGCAAGCGACTTCGATCCATTGGTCTCCATCAACTGCGAGAACCGCTCTCGAGCATCTGCATCAGATCGACCAGAGAGTGGTGCGAGAAAAGGCAACTTGGCTTTCGCTGCGCTCCACGAGAGCCCCGCATAGTTGAAGGATGGGTTTCGCGGAATCAGCATAAGATCAACTGTCGCGTCTTCAGATGGCGATAGCCTCACCGGTGCATAACCAGCCTGCCGATATCCTTCAATGAAAGCAATTACAGCGTAATTGTCACCGAAGTTATCGTAGAAAGGTAATCCTTGGATTCTGACCTTGCCAGTTGTGAAGTAATCCCGCACAACCTGTTTCTGATTGCCGTCAGTAACCGAAAGTAGAACCTGTGTCCCAGCAGGAAACATCTGACCTGTCCCGTCAAATATCCTGACGACCAAGCTGCTCGTTGCCATGCGCTCCTCCTGCAGTGAGCCATTCAGCAAAAACTCATACCCCAGCCCGTTTCGCTGCCGCGAACGACCCTGGCAATCCATACTTAGGTAGCAGTTCCGATAGCACGAATTTCAGGTGATCTTTTAACGCGTCGTGGAAATGCTTCCAGTTGCTCGTTTCGAATCTCGAATCGTATCGCACCAGCAGGTCCTTCGGATCGTGCTGGTCCAAAACAGAAAGCGCCTGAGCCCGCCACGATCCTTCCCCAAAAGCTTCGTATTGCAACTGCGAGGCTTCGGCGTTTTCGAGTTCGCCAAATGAAAACCTCCCGCTCTG
>Ga0335071_10009094_pt1 | contig 10174 bp, 6 predicted proteins | sample Lox_Sample_15_FD_206724 | JGI IMG/M metagenome (GOLD analysis project Ga0335071, IMG submission 206724) | Soil microbial communities from Loxahatchee National Wildlife Refuge, Florida, United States - Lox_Sample_1.5 | ecosystem: Environmental > Terrestrial > Soil > Wetlands | place: USA: Florida...
CAACAACAACGGCATCGACACTCTTCAATATGTAGGCGGTAATTTGGCGACCAATCACGATCCGCGCTCCAACCCAGCGGCGTTCAACACTGCGCTCTTCAGCGTTCCTGCCCTCGGTGATCTGGGCAACGTTCCGCGCCGTTTCTTCTACGGACCTGGCCAGAAGAACTTTGATATTTCGCTGCAGAAGGAACTCGTGTTGGCGGAAGGTCGCCTGCTGCAATTCCGGGTAGAAGCCTTCAACGTCTTTAATCATGCCCAGTTCTTCGGCGCCGCTGCGGTCAATGGCAACATCAGCAGCGCGAACTTCGGACGAATCGTAAACGCAATGCCTCCGCGCCAGGTGCAATTGTCGGCGAAGTTCAGCTTCTAGACCAGAGTCGCGAAGTTGGTAAGTCTCACAGCTCCACGGCAGCTGCAAAACTGCCAATCATTCGGCTCGGCTGTGCCAACGGACGGGCACATGGCTTTGAACCCGCAGCACTCCCTAACTGTAACTACTCTCCCTGCAACAGCCTGCGAGCACCCACAAGTGCAGATTCGCGTGGAAACCAGATTGCATACTCAGAGATGTCGTGCCGTATCGGTGCAATGCCAGTTCATCCAGTACGGACACAGGAGTGCCCTCAGGAGGGGGAGTCAACGCCACCGGGGGAGGGCTCAAGCCAGGAGGACAAATGAGCAGAGCAATCCAGGAAGTTCCCGGTTCACAAGTCATTTCTTGCATCATCAACCAAGTGTGTCCAGACTGCGGTGGCTACATGGTTGGATTTCAATGTCGTGGTCAGTGCAGACAGGATTGGCATGAGGAATGGGAGCGATTAAATCAGGTTGGAACGAGTGCCGCAGCCCGGCGGAAACAACCGACGGTGAACCACGAAAATTTGTAACGCATCGTGATCGTACTCGGATCGGTGGTTTTCTGCGAACGTACCGACGTCGGCAGATCCACGCTGACGACGCTTAAGTAAGCAACATCAGCTCAATCGTCCTGAACGGCGCTCGCCTCGTCGCCACGAAGGGCCTGCGCACATGCGAGTACATTGGCCAGACATGCACATTTGCGTAAGGGATCGCGAACTTCATCCGCGGAGGTACTCGCGCCCACCTAGGAAATTGGTCGACGCGCATTTAGAAGTTAACTCTGAAATAGGAGCAGTCGTATACGATGGCGGCCGGCGCTGCGGGCGGCCATTTTTCTTGGTGATTGTTCATCCGAGACTCACGCCAAGGCGGGAGCGTTATCGTGTGTTGCGTTTCCGGTGCACGGCGCAGCTTTACAGCTTTTCGCTCAATATGTTAGGCTCAGTGCTGTTACAGGATTGAGACAAAGAGCAGGAGCGCGTCAGTTTCAGTGTTAGCCCGAGAGCAGAAATCGAACGTCATCACACAGTATCAGACCCACGCCACCGATACCGGCAGCCCCGAAGTTCAGATCGCTCTGTTGAGCGAGCGTATCGGTCAATTGACCGAGCACTTCCGGACGCACAAGAAGGATCATGCTTCACGCCGCGGTCTTCTCATGATGGTCAGCAAGCGGCGCAGCTTGCTTGATTATCTGAAAAAGTACGACACCGAGCGTTACAAGCAGGTCATTTCCAAGCTGGGTATCCGCAAGTAAACAGGTTTGGCCCGGGACGCTTTTGCGTCCCGGTCGCATTCTGGCCGTTGGTGCGGCTGATGAAGTGTCTCTGACGGAGTGGTCTCCGCCAGCGGTGACTCCTATTTCTAAGCACTGGTTGACCAAACCGATCCCATCCTGTGGCTTCGCCCACCCGCACGCGGCGGGACACCGAGAGCGACGGTTCGCTCATTGGGTCAGCGAAGATCTCCACATACGACGCGTTCCGTAAACAAGGAAGAACATGAAACAAGAAATCAGCGTTACACTCACCGGCGGCAAAACCATCCACTTTGAGACCGGTAAGATTGCGAAGCAGGCGCACGGTTCCTGCGTCGTTCGCATTGCAGACAACGTCGTTCTGGCCACTGCTTGCGCCAACCCCGAGCCGCGCGCCGGGATCGACTTCTTCCCACTTACGGTGGATTACCGTGAGTACACATACGCGGGTGGACGCATTCCCGGCGGCTTCATCAAGCGCGAAGGGCGTCCCAGCGAGCGCGAAATTCTCACCAGCCGTCAGATCGATCGTCCGATTCGTCCGCTGTTCCCGGAAGGCTTCCGTTGCGAAACGCAGGTGATAGCCCTGGTGCTCTCGGCAGACACCGAGAACGATCCCGATGTTGCCGCGATCAACGGCGCCTCTGCTGCACTGAGCGTGTCTGATGTTCCGTTCTGTGGTCCGATCGGCGCGGTTCGCGTCGGGCTCGTGAACGACGAATTCGTCGTGAACCCGACCTACAGCGAGATGAAGGACAGCAAAATCAACATCATGGTCGTCGGCACTGCCGAAGGAATCGTGATGATTGAGGCCGGCGCGAACGAAGTTGGAGAAGATCGAGTTGTTGATGCCATCGAGTTCGGCCATAACGAGATCAAGAAGATCTGCGCTGCCATCAACGAACTGCAGGCCAAGGTTGGGAAGCCGAAGCGCACGGTCGAGCCAGTCGTAGTCGATCAGGAATACCTCTCTGCGCTTCGCGCCAGGATTGGTGAGCGGCTCGCAGATGCTCTGAACACCGAGAAGTATCCGAAGCTCGAAAGCTACGCCAAGGTCAAGCAGATCAAAGACGAGCTCAAGAAGGAAATTCCCGAAGACGACGATGAAGCCCGCGCAAAGGTCTCGAAGTACTACGAGATGTTGCGTGAGCAGATCTTCCGCGAGCAGGTCACGAAGGATCGCAGGCGTCCGGATGGACGTGCTTTCGATCAGATTCGCAATATCTGGATCGAAGCCGGCGTGCTGCCCCGCACTCACGGTTCTGCGATCTTCACCCGTGGCGAAACCCAGGCGCTGGTTACGACCACTCTGGGCACCGGCGAAGACATGCAGCGCCTTGAGCGCTTCGAAGGCGAGACCAAGAAGCGATTCATGTTGCACTACAATTTCCCGCCGTTCTCGGTTGGCGAAGTTGCGTTCCTGCGTGGCGCGGGACGTCGCGAGATCGGCCACGGCGCTCTCGCCGAGCGCGCCCTCACGGCGGTTCTGCCGGCTGAGGACGATTTCCCGTACGCGATGCGCGTTGTCTCCGACATCCTGGAGTCCAACGGCAGCTCGTCAATGGCAACGGTTTGCGGCGGCTCCCTGAGCTTGATGGATGCAGGCGTCCCGCTACGCGCCCCGGTTGCCGGTGTGGCGATGGGCTTGGTGAAGGAAGGCGAAGAATACGCCATCCTGACCGACATCGCTGGCGCCGAAGACCACTACGGCGACATGGACTTCAAAGTTGCCGGAACGAGCGACGGCATTACCGCGCTGCAGATGGACATCAAGATCATGGGCATCACCCCGCAGATCATGCGTGAGGCGCTTGCCCAGGCGAAGCGTGGACGCCTGTTCATCCTTGACAAGATGAACGAGGTGATCAGCACTGGCCGCACCAAGGTCAGCGAGTTCGCGCCGCGCTTCTACAACCTGAAGATTCCTGTCGACAAGATTCGCGACCTGATCGGCCCCGGCGGCAAGATCATCCGCGGCATCGTGGACGCGACGGGCGTGAAGATCGACGTCGAGGACGATGGCAGCGTTCGCGTGGCTTCCAGCGACGCCGCAGCCGCCGAAAAGGCGCTGCAGATGATCGGCGAGATTACGGCTGTGCCCGAGGTCGGCAAGACCTACCTTGGCAAAGTGACGCGATTGGCCGAGTTCGGCGCATTTGTCGAGATTCTGCCCGGCACGGACGGCCTGCTTCATATCTCTGAGGTTGCCGAGCACCGTATTAAGGACGTCAAGGACGAGTTGAAGGAAGGCGATCAGGTCCTGGTAAAGGTTCTGGCCGTTGAAGGCAATCGCATTAAGCTCTCGCGCAAGGCGATTCTGAAAGAACAGCGCGCGAAGCTTGCCGCCCAGCAGGGAGGCGCGGCTCCGGTTGAGCAGCCCGCGGACCATGCTGAAGATGGCGATGAGCCTGAGGGTGGCGAGTCGGTGACGTTTGAAGGCGGTGCAGAAGATGCGGATGAGGGCGGCGAGGAGCCGAACTTCAATCGCGAAGGCATGCCGGTGGAAGCGCGTCACGGAGATCGTCGTCCGCGCAGCGGAGGTCCCGGCGGTTCGGGCGGACCCGGCGGTCCCGGCGGACAGCGTCGTCGTCGCGGACGCGGGCGCGGCCCACGGCCCGGTGGTGATCGCGGCGGGCGTCAGTAGCCAAAGCCAGGAAGTAAGTTGAGTACAGGGCCACGGCGATGCCGTGGCCCTTTCTTTGCACTGCGTTGGCGAGGTTCAGAGTGTTAGAATCGCGCAAACATTAGCCCCGGAATGCTTAGAAGTTGGCGAAGGCTGCGAGGAACTCGCCCGGGCGCGGGAGAACAATGCCGGAACTGAAACATTTATTTGACTTCAGTCTGCATCCGCAGATGGGGACTTTCATTTCCCAAACTCTGGTTCGGCTACTAGTGGCAGGGTTGTTAGGCGGCATCATCGGGTTGGAACGAGAACTGAAGCACCGTCCCGCTGGATTACGAACAAATCTCTGTATCTGTTTCGGCGCTGCCATGTTCACCATCCTGTCTTCTGCACTCGCGGGTGTACCGTCTGACAGCGCACGAATCGCGGCGCAGATTATCCCCGGTATCGGTTTCATTGGCGCGGGTTCTATCTTGCACCAGAAGAACAGCGTTCAAGGGTTGACGACGGCGGCCACAATCTTTGTCGTTGCGTCAATCGGAATGGCCACTGGCGGCGGGCTAATGCTCACTGCGTGTTGCGCGACTTTGTTGTTGCTTTTTTCACTGGTGGTTCTGGGCAGGTTAGAGAGTTTCTGGGAGACCCGACCCCAGACAGTGCAGTATGAAATGGAAGGCCAGGATTTTGAAGAATTGATGGACATCACTAATGGCGCGCTCATGGCAGAGAACTTGAACATGCGCAGCGTTCAGATCATCCACAGCAACGGGAATGCAAAAGTGATATTCGTGGTGGACGCACCGAAATCTGCTCAGGCACGGTTCCGGGATCGTATGCGTTCCAACGATGTCTTGAAAAAACTGCGAGCTTTTTCGGTACAGGAGCAGGAGTAAATAGGGCAGGAGCGATCAAGTGTTCGACAATTTTCAAGGCAAGCGCATTCCATTCGTGAAGGCGAGCGCTTGTGGCAATGATTTTCTAATCATCGATGGGCGTCATGCATCCGAGAACGCCACGGAATTGACCCGGCGGTTATGTGATCGGCACAACGGTGTTGGCGCGGACGGGGTGGAGTGGCTTTACCGCGACGAAACACGCGACGGCCTCATTCATCTGATCAACGCAGACGGTTCAAAGGCTGAAATCTCGGGCAACGGCACACGTTGCGTGGCGGCCTTCTTGGCTGCAGAGACCGGCAAGACGAGGCTGGTGATTGCGACCGATGCCGGTGACAAACTCTGCGAACTGCGTCGCCGCGATAACGCCAGGTTCTACTTCCATATGGAAATGGGAAGGCCGCACGTTGGCGAGGAGTTCGCGCTCAAACTGCGTCGGGGGACCGTGCGAGGCACTCCGGTCTCGATGGGCAATCCGCACTACGTTGTGTTTGTAAATGAGTTTCCGCACGAGTGGCAGGATGTTGCCGAGGAAATCCAGCATCAGGAACAGGCGTTTCACGACGGCGTGAATGTCGAGTTCGTGACCGTGACCGGCCCAAGTGAGATCACTATTCGCATCTATGAGCGCGGCGCGGGTGAAACGCAATCCTCCGGCACAGGGACATCGGCGACTGCCAGCGCGGCCATTGCTGCCGGCAAGGTGCAGGGACCAAAAGTGACCGTGATCTCTCCCGGCGGCGCCCAAACCGTGGAATGGGCGGGAGGAGATACATCTCTGGCGCTTGAGGGTCCGGCGGACTTGCTCTGCAAGGGAGAGTTCTTTGCTTAAACCGCCTGCGCTCCGTCCCGGTGATCGCATCGGAATCGTCGCGCCCGCCGGACCAGCGGATGAGCAGGCGTTGCGTGCGGGGGCAGAGGCTCTGCGTGCGCTTAGCTATGACGTCGTCTTCGGCGACTCAGTTTTCGCGCGGGACGGCTATTTCGCTGGTTCTGCGGAAGCACGGGCGCGGGATGTGGTGGCAATGTTCGAGCGCGACGACGTGGATGCCATCCTTTGCGCACGTGGTGGGTACGGCAGCAACTATCTTTTGCCCGCGCTCGAAAAGATCGATCTGCGCGCGCATGCTAAGCCGTTCATCGGCTATAGCGACATCACCACGCTGCTCACGCGTTTCGTCGATCGCGGACTCGTGTGCTTCCACGGACCGATGGTCGCGCCGGACTTCTCGCGCGGCACGGCGGACCTGCAATCGCTCCAGGCTGCACTCAGCGGCGAGGGAATAAGTCTTGAGTTCGCTTCCAGGAGTGCGGTTTGTACGATCGTCACAGGTGCTGCAGCGGGCAAACTCTATGGCGGATGCCTCTCTCTGCTTGTCGCCTCACTCGGCACGCCTTACGAAATTCAGACGCAAGACACGATCTTATTTATGGAAGATGTGAATGTGTGGCCGTACCAGTTGGATCGCATGCTGAGGCAATTGCAGTTGGCAGGGAAGTTTGATGGTGTTCGCGCTATCGTCTTCGGCGAAATGCTGAATTGTGGAAACGCGGAATGCAGTCCGAGCACGCGCGAAACTGTGGAGCGCATCGTCGGTGTACTTGGCATCCCTGTCGCATACGGACTGCCGAGCGGGCATGTCTCCGGCACGAATCTCACCTTGCCTCTTGGCGTGCAGGCTGACGTAGAGGTTACTGCTGATAGCGTGCGAATCAGCTGCGCACCTGCCACGAATAAGCGCTGAATGGTTTAGTGTTGAACTATGAGACCCCAGAAAATTCATCTCATCGGCATCTGCGGCACCGCCATGGCATCGCTTGCCGGAATGCTAAAAGGGCGCGGATTTGAAGTGCGCGGTTCGGATGCCGCTGCCTATCCGCCGATGTCCGACTTTCTCGACTCGCTTGGAATCTCCGTGATGCAGCCGTTCAGCGAAGAAAACTTCGCATGGCAGCCCGACCTGGTTGTGGTCGGGAACGCAATCTCGCGCGGCAACGTCGAACTGGAGCACGTGCTCGACCGGCGCTTGCGCTTCACTTCCATGGCGCAGCTTGTCTATGACGAGTTCATTCAAAGACACCAATCGCTGGTAGTCGCCGGCACACATGGCAAGACCACAACAACCTCGATGCTGGCGTGGATTTTCCAGGTCGCAGGCCGGGAGCCGTCATTCCTCATCGGCGGAATTGCGGAGAATTTTGGTTCGAGCTTCGCCGTCACGAACGGTTGCGAGTTCATCATTGAAGGCGACGAATACGATACCTGTTTCTTCGACAAGGGTCCGAAATTCTGGCATTACTTCCCGGATGCGGTAGCGCTAACGTCCGTTGAGTTTGATCACGCCGACATCTACCGCGACCTTGAAGCTGTGAAGTGGGCATTCAAGCGACTGGTCAACCTCGTTCCCAAACGCGGGGTGATCGTTGCGTGGGACGGCAATGAGAATGTGAGCGAGTGCGTGGAGCGCGCTCTGTGCAAGGTTGAGCGTTTTGGGTTTGCTGAGGCTTCTGATTGGCGCATCGTCGACTTGCAACACCAGCCGGATCTCACGCAATGGAAGGTTTTGCGCAATGGCGCACCGTGGGCGCAATTTGAGTTTTCGCTCGCGGGTGATTACAACGTGCTGAATGCGACGGCCGCAGCGGGCATCGCAGCCAATTATGGCATTGCACCGGAGGTGATCGCCAACGCTCTCGCAACGTTCAAGAGCGTGAAGCGACGGCTTGAGGTGAAGGCCGAAGTGGACGGCATCACAATTATTGATGACTTCGCACATCATCCGACGGCTATTGCCGCCACCCTTAATGCGTTGCGTTCGCGCTACAACGGACGCCGACTGGTCGCCGTGCTTGAACCACGCTCCAATACCTTGCGGCGAAATATTTTCCAGCATGAACTGGTAAGGAGTTTGGCGAAGGCCGACGAAGTCGTGCTCGCGTCGGTGTTCTTCAAAACCACGGATTCGCTGAGTCCGGAAGAGCGGCTCGATGTGGATGCTGTGATCAAGGACTTGATCAGGCGCGGAGTTCCGGCACGACAGCTCGCAAATGCTGACGAAATCGCCGCCGCACTTGGCCCCGAACTGCGCAGCGGCGATGTAGTGGCGCTGCTTTCGAATGGCGGCTTTGGCGCAATTTATGAGAAGCTGCCGCAGAGCATTCGAGCGCACCGCGAAAGGTAGCCTGTGCAACGCGCGTCACTTCACATTCTGGTTCTTTGGCTGGCGTTCACTGCCACGGCGATGGCGCAATCGGCGCAGGTGTGGTGTCCGCCAACGGGCGCGACGTATGGTGTCTCGCTTAAGCGCGCTGCCGAGCACATTGCGCATGTCGACGTTGTCGCGCACACGCCGGCCGGAGATTTCCAGCTTCCGGTGTGGAACGCACTGTACATGGTCCGAGATTTTTCGCAGTTCGTGACGCATGTGCAGGCCACCGGCGGCGTGCCGCAATGGATGTGCGAGCACTGTGATTTGACCAACGCGCAGGTGAAGGCGCTCGACAAGACGACGTGGCATGTCGAAGTCGAAAGCGAGCATCCGTGCGTAACGTTCAGCTACGACGTTTACCTCGACGATCCCGGCCCGTTTGGCGCGCAATTGAATTCGCAGCACGCATTCGTCAACTGGGCGGAGGTGCTCGTCTATCGCCCTGAGCATCGCAATGAGCCGCTGACCGTGAAGCTTCTCGATGTGCCAACAGCATGGCGCGTGCGCGATACGGGGCTGTTCGGCGGACTCACTCCGGAAGATGCGCAGCACGCCCAGGCAGAGGCTCCCAACTACGATCGCCTCGTCGATACTCCGGTGGAACTTGGTAATTTTTCAGAAACGCAGTTCCAGCAGAACGATGCGACGTACCACGTCATGGTTGATGCAGACCCGGCCGACTACGACCTTACTGCCATTCGTGGCGTGCTGCAAAAGGTGACCGCGGCCGGCGTGGACTGGATGCAGGACCGTCCGTATGACGAATACACTTTCATGTATCACTTTCCGCGCGGGCCTGCAGGGGGCGGGATGGAGCACGCCTACGGTACAGCCATTGACGTCAGTGCGGACCGACTCCAGCGCGATCCGCTGGCATTATCCGCGGTGAGTGCGCACGAGTTTTTCCACCTCTGGAACGTGAAGCGAATCCGTCCTCGCTCGCTAGAGCCGATCGACTACACGAAAGAACAATACAGCCGGGTGCTCTGGTTCAGCGAGGGCGTGACGAGCACCGTAGCCGAGCATCTTCTGGTGCGCGCTGGTCTTATGGATGAGCGCAGGTTCCTTCAGCGACTCGCGGCGGAAATTGCGCAGTTGAGTGCGCGCTCGGCACGACAATGGCAGTCGGTCGAAGAGTCGAGCCTGACAACGTGGTATGACAAGTACCCGTATTATGCGAGTCCGCAGCGCAGTATCTCTTACTACAACAAAGGGCACATTGTTGGCGTGCTCCTCGATCTCGAACTGCGCCGTGTCAGCGACGGACGCCGTTCTCTGCGCGATCTCTTCCAGTACATGAACGCACGCTGGGCCAAGCGCGGCGAATACTTCGATGATTCCGAAGGCGTGCGCATCGCGTGCGAGGTCTTGACCGGAAATGATTTTCGCGATTTCTTCCGTCGTTATATCTCCGGCACGAACGAGATTCCGTACGACGAGTTTTTCCGCACAGTCGGATTACGACTCGTGCATCGGCAGGGAATTGCAACGAGCATCGGATTCGGCACGGCACGCATGCGCAACGGCGCAGCGATGATCACACGGGTGGACACGGGAAGTTTGGCCGAGGAACTCGGAATCATGGTTGGGGATTCAATCGTGGAACTTGATCGTCACCCACTTACCGCTGAGTTCAACACGCTGCTGCAACGCCGCCAGCCCGGAGAAACGGTGCATTTAAAATTGCGCAGCAACGGGCAGGAGCGCGAGGTGGATTTGCCGCTAGGAAGCCGCAAGTTCGATGATTATCTGTTCGAGGATGCACCACAGCCTACCGCAGCGGAACTTCAGCGTCGTGCTGCATGGATTCGCGGCGACAGCGAGA
>Ga0335071_10009095_pt1 | contig 10174 bp, 4 predicted proteins | sample Lox_Sample_15_FD_206724 | JGI IMG/M metagenome (GOLD analysis project Ga0335071, IMG submission 206724) | Soil microbial communities from Loxahatchee National Wildlife Refuge, Florida, United States - Lox_Sample_1.5 | ecosystem: Environmental > Terrestrial > Soil > Wetlands | place: USA: Florida...
ATCCGCACCATCCAGTCCGGCGCCAACGAAGCCGTCCAGGCCATGGGCCAGGCCGGCTCCGACGTCTCCGCCGCCGTCACCCTCACCGACCAGGCCGGCCTCGCCTTCCGCGATATCGCCGACAAGTCCCAGGGCTCCGCCAGCCGCATGGCCTCCGTCCGCGAAGCCGTCGACGCCATGCGCCGCGCCAATGACCAGCTCGAAAAGGCCGTCGCCGACGCCGTCGCCATCACCGCCCGCAACCAGCAGGCCGCCGAAACCATGGGCAACCTGAACAACCGCATGGTGGCCAGCCTGGACGCCGTCAGCGCCGTCGTCGAAGAAAACACCGCCTCCACCGAAGAGATGGCGGCCGGATCCACCGAAGTCGCTCAGTCCATCGAGAGCATCGCCAGCGTGAGCGAAGAGAACAGCGCCGCCGTCGAAGAAGTCAGCGCCTCCGCCGAAGAGATGAGCGCCCAGGTCGAAGAAGTCACCGCCTCCGCGACCTCGCTTAGCGGACTCGCGCAAGGCCTGCAGCAGGTGGTCGCCCGCTTCAAGCTCGACGGCAGCAACGGCAGCGGTGCACCCGCCGCGCCTGCTGCCATAGCCGCGCCGCAGAAGGCCGTCAAACGCTCGAACCATCGCGCGACTGACGTCGCGGCCAGGGTGGCTTGATCCAGCCCAGGAGGTCGCCAGCCCATGCCGACATCCGCGCCCAATATCACTCTCCCGACCAGGCTCCGCAGATACGGTTGCGGGCAATGGACGGACCATGGAGCGCAAGCCGGCGCCTCTACGCCAGTGGGCTGGGCGGCAGGTCGAGGTAGTTTCTGACCGGCGCCGTTGAGCCAGGGTGTCTACGGGTAGCCGGCGGTCTCTGCCACCTGGATGGGCGCAGACCCAACCCGGCCTGAAGTCGGAAGGCGCCGAAAGGAAGCGAAGCCTCCCCTGGTAGGGTGGAGGCTTCGCCCTTTCCCGGCGCTGCGGCGACCAGAATGCGAGGGCCCTAGGGAAAAGCAATTGGTTATCTTCGAGTTTGCATCGGACACCACTTTCATGGAGGGCATGCCCAAGGCCACCGGGCAGCTGACCATTCTGTTGAATTTTGGCAAGGCGCTGCCGGCACAAAAGCGGGCGAGGACGCCGGCCCTGTCCGGCTAACTTAGCCGGCTCATGGAGTTTCCCGATTCGCAACCTTCAACGTCAAGCGGTGCCTGGTGGACTAGCCGACGGTGTTCGCCCTCTGGCTGCGGACCGGCGGCGATCCAAGGACAGACAGCATGTTGTGTCTCCAAAACGCGTTGACCAATAGCCCAGTTTCGCCCCTCGACCAGTTGCAGCCTCAGACCATCGCCACGATCGTCGTCTGCCTGGTCTTGAGTGCGATTCTGGTCTTTTGGTTACTTGAAATCCGGCGGAGGCGGGGTATCGAGGCAGCGCTGCGCGAAAGCGAAGCCCGCCATCGCGCCCTGTTTGACAACAATCACTCCGTCATGCTTCTGATCGATCCGGCCGACGGGCAGATTGTGGATGCCAATCCTGCGGCCAGCCGGTATTATGGCTGGACGGTCGCCGAGCTAAGGGCAAAACGCATCCACCAGATCAACACGTTGCCTCCCGCGCAGGTCCAGGGCGAGATGGCGGCCACGGACGCACAGCTCCGCAACCACTTCACGTTCACCCATCGCCTCGCGAGCGGCGAGCTCCGCCCGGTGGAGGTGTATTCCGGACCGCTGGAGGTAGACGGCCGCCCGCTGCTGCTGTCGATTGTGCATGACGCCGCCGACCGCCAGCGTGCGGAAGAAGAGCACAGCCGGCTCGCGGCCATTGTCGAGGGCGCGGCAGACGCCATCTTCAGCGAGACGCCGGATGGACTGATTACAAGCTGGAACAAGGGCGCTGAACGGCTGTACGGCTACCGGGCTGAGGAGATCGTCGGCCGTTCTGCCTCCCTCCTCATGCCACCAGAGTGCGAGGACGAGGTCCAGCGCATCTTGGTCCGCATCCGACGCGGCGAGCGCGTGGATCGTCTAGAAACCGTGCGCCGGCACAAAGACGGTCGGCGCATTCAGGTTTCCCTCATCGTCTCGCCCATCGAGGCTGCAACCGGCCGGCCGGCCGGCGCAGCGACGATCGCCCACGATGTCACCGCCCGCAGGCAGATGGAGGCAGACCTGCGCGAGAGCGAAGAGCGCTTCCGCCTCGTGCTCAAGAGTGCGCCGGTCACGGTGGCCGCTCAAGATCGGGATTTGCGTTTTCTGTGGGCCTACAACCAGCGCACCGCGGACCCCGGCACCGTCATTGGCAAGGCGGACACAGATCTATTCCCGCCGGAGGATGCACAGCGACTGATGGCCCTTAAGCGCCGGGCCATGGAACAGGATGCCGATGTCCGTGAATCACTGTGGGTCAGCAGCGGCGGTCAGCGGCTGTTCCTCGACCTTTGTCTGACGCCCCTTCGGGACGCCGCCGGCCGGGTGACCGGCGTGGGCGTCGCCACGATCGATCTGACTCCCATGAAAGTGGCCGAGGCCGCTCTGCTGGAGAGCGAGGCGCGCTTTCGGGCCGTTTTCGAGCAGGCCGGCGTGGGCGTGGCGCTGACCAACTCGCACACCGGGCAGTACCTTCGCATTAACCAAAAACACTGCGACATCCTGGGGTATTCGCTGGAGGAGATGGCGAGCCTGTCGTTCCAGGCGATCACGTATCCGGACGATTTGGAGCCCGACCTGGAGGCCATGCGCCGGCTGCTGGCGGGCGAGATTCGTACCTACTCTATGGAGAAGAGGTTTGTGCGCAAGGACGGAAGGTTGGTCTGGGGCAACGTCACGGTGTCGCCGCTCTGGCTGGAAGGCGAACGGCCCGGCTACCACATCGCCGTCGTGGAAGACATCACCGAGCGCAAGCGGGCAGAAGAGGCGCTGCGAGAGAGCGAGACGCGCTTCCGGTCGCTCTTTAGCGGCATGACGGAAGGCGTGGCGCTGCACGAGGTCATCTATGACGGCGAGGGGCGGGCGATCAATTACCGGATTCTGGAGGTCAACGCCCGCTACGAGACCATCTTGCATCTCGGCCGCCAGGCCGTCGTCGGCCGGCTCGCCACCGAGGCCTATGGCACGCCGGAGGCCCCTTACCTGGCTGAGTACCGCCGTGTGGTCGAAACCGGCGAACCCTGCCAGTTTGAAACTTACTTTCCGCCGATGAAGCTGCATTTCACCATCTCCGTCGCCCGCCTGGGGCCGGGCCGGTTCGCCACGATATTTTTCGACATCACCGAACGCGTCCGTCGCGAACAGGAGCGGCAGCAGGCGGAGAGGACGATCCGGACGCAGCGGGACCAGCTTGAGGCCCAGAATCACGAGTTGTTCACTCAGAACGAAGAGCTGATGGCGCAGGGCCGCGCCCTGGCGGAGGCCGAACTCAATTTGCAGGCGGCCAACAGCGGGCTGGAAGAGCGGATTGAGAGCCGCACCGCGGAGCTGCGTGCGGCCAACGCCGCCCTCCTCCGCGCCGGCCGCCTGAAAGACGAGTTCCTGGCCAATATGAGCCACGAGCTCCGCACGCCGCTCACCGGAATCCTGGGATTGGCCGAAGTGATGGAGAAGGGCATTTATGGCGCCCTGAATGCCCGGCAGTCTCAGGCGTTGCAGATGATCCAGGGCAGTGGCGCACACCTGCTGGAGCTGATCAACGACGTTCTCGACCTCTCTAAGCTCGAGGCCGGCAAGATGGAGCTGCAACTGGAGCCGCTGGAGGTCGAAGGCTTCTGCCGGACCAGCCTGGAATTCATCCAACAGGCGGCCCGCAAGAAAAACATCCGATGCAGTTACCGGCACGATCGCCGCATAACCCAGCTCAGGGCGGACAGCCGCCGTCTGACGCAGATGCTGGTGAATCTGTTGAGCAACGCCGTGAAGTTCACGCCCGAGGGCGGCCACGTGGGATTGGAAGTGGAGGGCGACCCCGACGGCAGCGAAGTGCGTTTTTCCGTTTGGGATACCGGCATAGGCATACCGCTCGAGCAGCAGCGCTACCTGTTTCAGCCCTTTGTGCAGCTCGATGGCAGCCTGGCGCGCCAATACGAAGGGACGGGTCTCGGCCTGGCGCTGGTGCATTCCCTGGCCGAATTGCACGGCGGCCGGGTAGCCGTCGAGAGCGCCGGCCGCGGCCAGGGCGCTCGCTTCACCCTGACTCTCCCGTGGCGGCCCGAGACCGCCTCGGAGGCGCCGGCGAAGGGGCCGGAGACTGTCATAGCCGGTCAGGGTGTAGCCTCGCTGGCCAAGTCATTGGGCCGCCCGCCGGTGATTTTGGCCGTGGACGACAGCCCTGTGGCGCTGATGGTGGTGTCCAACTTTCTGGAGGCGGCCGATTGCCGTGTGGTAACAGCGCCAGATGGCGCGCAGGCGCTGCAGCTGGCCGGCTCCGTGCAGCCTGATCTGATGCTGCTCGACATTCAGATGCCGCACCTCGACGGGCTGACACTGATCCGGCAGATGCGGGCCGACCCGGCGCTGAGGACGACGCCCATCATCGCTGTCACAGCCCTGGCCATGCCTGGCGACCGCGACCGGTGTTTGGACGCGGGGGCCAATGAGTATCTGAGCAAGCCCGTGGATTTGGACGAGCTCACCCGCGCCATCGCCCGGCTATTAGAATCGAAAAAGCCTGGCGGCCCGGACATGGCAAAGTGATCGGCGCCTGGTCGGCCGGACGTCTGAGCCGCTGCAACGCAACTGTCGAGACCGTCGGAGACTGATATGAACCTGTTCGATATGCGCACCATCCTCGTTTCCTACGTTCTCAGTAATTCGATCTGCGCCCTGGTCGTGGCGCGGCTGTGGATCCACAACCGCCGGCGGTTTGCCGGGATGGGCTACTGGCTGGCGGATTTCATGCTTCAATGGGCCGGCGTGCTGCTGATCGCCCTGCGCGGCAGTGTGCCGGATTTCCTCTCCTTGATGGTCAGCAATGCACTGATCGTCGGCGGCACACTGCTGCTGCTGATCGGCCTGGAGCAGTTCCTGAACAAGCCCGGCCGCCAGACCCACAACTTTGTCTTGGTGGCGCTGTTCGTCTTCGTTGACGCCTACTTCGCCTACGTTCAGCCCAGCCTCTCGGCGCGCACCATCAATCTCTCGGCGGGACTGCTGGTGATGTGTTTCCAATGCGCCTGGCTCCTATTGCACCGCGCAGATGCCAGCCTGCGCCCCTTGGCGCGCGGCGCCGCAGGGGTTCTGGTGGCCTTCTGCTTGGTCAGCCTGGGCCGCATTGGCCTGGAGCTGGTAGCTCCGTCGGCCAATGGGCTCCTCCAGGCGGGCGTGTCGGAGACTGCGCCGATCTTGATGTATCAGACGTTGTTCATCGCGCTTGCCTTCAGCCTGTCGCTGATGGTGAATCGCCTCTTGTTTCGAGACATCCGCGAGCTGAACGAAACGCTCGAACAGCGCACGACGGATCGCACCGTGCAATTGGTAGACACCAACCGGGACCTGCGCGATGAAATCGCGGCGCGCCGGAAGATCGAGGCCGCGCTGCGCGAAAGTGAAGCCAGCCTGAAGCAATCTCAGCGGGTGGCCCACATCGGTCATTGGTCTTGGAACCTCCAGACGAACCGGGTCCTTTGGTCCGAGGAGATGTACCGGATCTTCGGCCTCGCTCGGGAGACCTTCACGGGCGACCTGGACCAGGTCATCCAGCGCGCGATTCATCCCGACGACCGGGAGAGAGTGACCCAGGCCAACGCGGCCTGGACCTCAGGGCTGACAGCCGGAGCCATGGAGTATCGCGTGGTCTGGCCCGATCAATCGGTCCATACACTCTGGGCGGTACCCGGCGAGGGCGTCACGGGCGATGACGGCCACGTCATCACGCTGACCGGCATCGTCCAAGACATCACCGACCGCAAACAGGCGGAAGAAGCGCTGCGTCTTTCCGAACACAAATTTGCGCAGGCGTTCCACAACAGCCCCGGCAATAATGCCATTAGCACGATGGCAGACGGTCGGATCCTGGACGTGAATGAGGGCTTCTTGCAGGCTGCCGGCCGTGCGCGGGAACAAGTCGTCGGCCGCTCTGTCTTCGAGATGAATGTCTGGGCCGACCCGGAAGAAGGCAGACGGTTGCGCCGGCTGCTGCAAGAGAACGGCGCGGTAAGGAACCTGGAGGCCAGCTACCGTCGCAAGTCCGGCGAGATCGGTTTCGGGTTGGTCTCGGCGACGATCATCGAGGTTGAAGGCCAGCCATGTTTGCTGGCCGAAACGATTGACATCACCGAGCGCAAGCAGGCAGAAGAGGCGCTGCGGCAAGCCAAACAGCAACTCCAGGATATCATTGAGAACGCGGTCGAAGGCATCTTTCAGAGCACGCCCGACGGGCGCTTCCTCAACGTCAATCCTGCCATGGCGCGCATCTTTGGCTACGCTTCGCCGGAAGAGATGGTCGCCGCGGTTGGCGCGGATATTGCGCATCGCATCCACCTCAGCGAGCAGACGCGATCCGATTTCAGGCGGCGGCTCGAGCAGCAGGGCATCCTCCGCGCTTTCGAGGCACCCAACATCCGCAAAGACGGCGCCGTGATCTGGACGCGCACGAACGCCCGCTTGGTCCGCGACACGGCGGGCGCCGTGGCCTACTATGAAGGTTTTCTGGAGGATATCACCGAGCGCAAAGAGGCCGAGGGAGAGCGGGCCGCTTCGCTGGAGCTGCTGCAGATCATCCGGGCCAGCGCCGACAGCCGCCGCCTGATGCAAGCGATGATCGGCTTTTTCCAGCGCCGGTCGGGCTGCGAGGCGGTGGGCATCCGGCTGCACGAGGGCGAGGATTTTCCTTATTTCGAAGCCGCGGGCTTCTGCGAGGGCCACGTTCGAGCCGAAAACCGATTGTGCGCGGTGGACCGGCAAGGCCAACCCCTGCGCGATTCCGTCGGCAACCCGATCCTGGAATGCATGTGCGGGAATATCCTCTGCGGCCGGTTCGACCCGGCCCAGCCTTTCTTCACGCGCCACGGAAGTTTCTGGTCGAACAGCACCACCCAACTGCTGGCCACGACCACCGAAGCTGACCGGCAGGCGCGCACGCGCAATCGCTGCAACGGCGAGGGCTATGAATCGGTAGCGCTGCTGCCTCTGCGCGCCGGGCCTGAGACGCTGGGCCTGGTGCAGTTGAACGACAGGCGCCCGGGGCGCTTCACGCCGGAGCTGATCAGCCAGCTCGAGCGCCTGGTGGATGAGGTGGCCGCCACGCTGACCAGGTTGCGCGCGGAGGAAGCGCTCCACGACAGCGAAGCGCGTTACCGGGCGCTCGCCGCCGAGAACGCCCGCCTGCTGGAGATCAGCCGCAAGGAAGCCGCCAGCAAGGCCACCCTGCTGGACGAAGTTAACCATCGCGTCAAAAACAACCTGTCCGCCATCGTCGGCCTGCTCTATCTGGAACAGCAGCATCTGCGGACCGAACAACAGGCCCCTTACCGCACTCTCATGCAAGATCTGACCGGTCGAATCCACAGCCTGGCGCTGGTGCACGACCTGCTCTCCGCAGCCACGTGGGCGCCGATCCCGCTGACCGACCTGGCCGGGACCGTGGTCCGCGAAGCGCTGGCCATGCTGCCCCCACAGCGTTCCGTCCGGGTCGAAGTCTCCCCATCGCCCGTGCGTCTTGACCCCAAACAGGCCAACGCGCTCGGCCTGATTCTCAACGAGCTCGCTAATAATGTGCTCAAGCATGCGGCCGGCGAGGCAAGCCAGACCTACCTGGGCATGCAGGTGAACCAGACCGCGGACGAAGTCTGCCTGGAATTTCGCGATAGCGGCCCGGGCTTCTCGGAGGCGATCTTGCAGGGCGCGCGGCCGGGCGCGGGTCTGCACCTGATCGAGTCATTGGCGGTGGGCGATTTGCAGGGGAGCGTGGCGCTTGGCAACCACGAGGGCGCCATTGTCTGGCTGCGCTTCAAGTCGGCGTATGCGGAACGGCCGGTGCTGTCCGGCCCACCTCCCACTCAGCCTGATCGGAGGCAGATGGAATGACCAACCCCAGAGATGTCGTGGTGCTGATCGTCGAAGACGAGGCGCTCGTGGGCGAGATGGTGCGCGGCCTGCTGGAAGCCTCCGGCTACCAGGTGGCCGGCCGCTGCACGGACGGGGCGCAGGCGCTTGAGGTGACGCAGGCCACGCGTCCGGATGTGCTGATCCTGGATCTCAACCTGCCGAAGCTGAACGGTCTCGACGTGGCGCGCCGGCTGCTCGATGTCTGCCCCACACCCGTGGTGATCCTGACCGCCTACGAGACGCGCGAGCTGGTGGCGCAGGCCAGCGCGGCCGGCGTTGGGGCCTACCTCACCAAGCCGCCCAGTGCCTCGGCGCTCGACCGTGCCATCCAGATCGCGCTGGCCCGCTTTGCCGACCTGCAGGCGCTGCGGCGCCTGAACGCCGCCCTGCAAGCCGAGAACGCCGAGCGCCGCCGGGCAGAAGCTGAAGTGTGCAGTCTAATTGCCGACCTGGAAGAGCGCGTGGAAGCCCGCACCGCGGAGCTGAGCCGGGCCAATGCGGCGCTTGCCCAGGCGCTCCGTGTGAAAGACCAATTTCTGGCGACCATGAGCCATGAGTTGCGGACGCCGCTCGCGGCGGTGTTGGGCCTGGCCGAGATGCTCCAGAAAGGCCTGTATGGTCCTCTCGCCGAAACCCAGCAGAAGCCCCTGGCGCTCCTGCTGGCCAACAGCCAGCGCTTGCTGGCGCTGGTGGCTGACGTGCTGGACTTCTCGGCGCTGGAAGCCGGCGCCCCGCTGCGCCTGGTTGACACGCGGGTGGCTGAAGTCTGCCACGCCAGTCTGGAAGCCGTGCGCGGAGCCGCCGCAGCCAAACTCATCGACCTCAGCTGTCACATCGCCGACGCAGTCACTACGGTGCCCGCCGACGCCCAGCGGCTGGAACAGATGCTGGTCAAACTGCTCCAGAACGCCATCAAGTTCACGCCGGAAAGCGGGGCGGCCGGGCTGGAAGTGGCAGGCGATGCCGATCGGCAGGAAGTGCATTTCACGGTGTGGGATACCGGCATCGGCATCGCCCCGGCCGACCAGGCGCGCTTGTTCCAGCCCTTTGTGCAGCTGGACGCCAGCCTGGCCCGCGCCTACGAGGGTGCAGGCCTGGGTCTGGCGCTGGTCCGGCGCCTGGCGGAACTCCACGGCGGGAGAGTCACCGTCGAGAGCGACGGATTGCCCGCTCAGGGCACCCGCTTCACGGTGATCTTGCCGTGGCCATCCGCCGTCGTCCAGCCCCTAAAGGCCGAGCTTGCCACGGTTGAGACACGGCGCTAATGGCCTCGAAGGAGGTGAGCGAGGTCAGACATGAATTTTCTAGATGTTCGAACCGTCATTTTTAGCCAGATCGTCACCTACGCGGTTTGCACGGCCGTCCTGGCCTACTTGTGGACCCAGACCCGGAGACGCTTTTCCGGAACAGTCTGCTGGCTGCTTGACTTTGGCTTCCAAACCGCGGCCGCCGTCCTCATCACCTTGCGCGGCACCCTTCCGGACTGGCTATCCATCGTCGTCGCCAACACGCTCGTGACGGTGGGGGCGCTTCTGGGCTACATCGGCCTGACACTTTTCGTCGAGCAAAAAAGCCGGCAGGCCCATAACGCTTTCCTGGTGGCGATTACTGTCGCGGCACTGGCCTATTTCACGTTCGGTCACCCGGACATCGCAGCCCGCCATGTGATTGTGTCATTGGGTTTGCTGATCATCTGCTTTCAGTGTGCCTGGCTGGCGCTGCGCCGGGCCGAGCCGGGCGGGCGGCGCGCGGCCCACGCCGTTGGATTGGTATTTGTCGGCGTCTGCCTGGTCAGCGCCATCCGCATCGTCGTCAGCGTGGCCAGTCCGCCCCCCAGCAACGACCTCTTTCAATCCGGCGTGGCTGACACACTGCTCCGGGTGGCCTACCAAATCCTGTTCACCTTGCTGGCCTTTGGCCTGGCCATGATGGTCAACCAACGCCTGCTTGGAGACCTGCAGACCCAGGAAGAGAAGTTTTCCGAGGCCTTTCGCTGCTCTCCGGACGCGCTCATGCTGTCCCGCGCGTCCGACGACCAAATTCGGGAGGTCAACGAGGGTTTTGTGACCCTTAGTGGATATTCGCCTGCCGAGGCCGTCGGAAAAACTGCCCAGGGGTTGAAGCTCTGGGCTACGGAGGCCGACCACGCT
>Ga0335071_10009096_pt1 | contig 10174 bp, 8 predicted proteins | sample Lox_Sample_15_FD_206724 | JGI IMG/M metagenome (GOLD analysis project Ga0335071, IMG submission 206724) | Soil microbial communities from Loxahatchee National Wildlife Refuge, Florida, United States - Lox_Sample_1.5 | ecosystem: Environmental > Terrestrial > Soil > Wetlands | place: USA: Florida...
TGTGGATCTGGTACTCTTCGAATGCGAACCCCGGGACGTTCCCGGACTGGTCGATGAGGCAGGCCTTGGCGCCGCCGGTCCCGAAGTCGATTCCGAGAAGGAGCGGGTTCATTGCGCGTGTCCTCCTTTCTCCATGATCACGGCACCTGGTAGCGCAGCTCGGGATAAGCGCTCAGCTTGCGGGTCTCGTTCAGCCAGTACTTCACCGCGTCGTAGGGCGCATCCGGTGGAATGTGGTGATCCGCATTCACGAAATATCCCCCTTGCCTGATGAGCTCCTTCGTCTTCGCCACCTCCCCATCGATCGCGGCGCGCCCGAGGGCGAAGCAGCGCTTGTCGACGTTGCCGATCATGACGAGATTCCTGCCGAAACGCTTTCGGTATGCGCGCGCGTCCATCCCCGCGGCGCACTCCAGCGGGTAGGTCGCATTGATGCCGCAGTCCAGCCATATCGGCATGAGCTCGTCCACGTTTCCATCGCAGTCCAGGATGAGGGCCGACACGCCGTGGTCGCGGAGCAGCTGCACCACCGGCTTGTAGCGCGGCACCATGTGGCTCTTTACGAACTCAGGAGAGACGAGCGGCCCCTTGTTGAACGCCATGTCCTCCCAGATCCAGACCCAATCCAGGGTCACCCCCGCGGCGAAGACTCTCTTCGCCATTTCCAGGGCCATCTGCGACTGCCATTCGATCATCTCGTCCACGAGCCCGGGGTCGTCGAAGATGGCCATCGAAAGGTTTTCCAGGCCCATGTAGTTGCGGAGGTTGCCATAGAGGGAAAGAAGATTCATGCCTAGAGGGAAATCCCGCTGTGACCAGGGAAGGCCCTCCATGCGCGGCGGCAGGCTGAAATCGAGCCCGCCCTGGCTCATGCGCTCCCACCCGTCGGGCCAGCGGCCGGGGGAGCGGGGGTCGAGCCTCTTCTTGAACTCATTCCAGCTCGCTCGGTCTGTCACCGGGTAAGAGAGGTACTGGGGGATCGCGTCATCGTGCGACTTCGCCCGGCGGACGGTCGTACCGTCCCACTCGCGGTAGACGATGTGAGTGCCGTCATCCTCCAGGGTCTTCCGCTCGAACAGCGGGTCAACGGCGACTATCCATGGCGGATTGCCGCACTTGCCCATTCCAAAGATTGCTCCGACCGGGGCGATGCCAGCCAGCCGGTCATGCGGACCCATCAGCAGGTCGTTGGTCTGGCGCATGTTCGACAGGTCCGTGACGGGCATGCCCTCGGCAACCCATCGATCGAGCGCCTCGTTCCAGGCCGCCACGCTCCACAGGAACGGATCGCCCGTCCGCTCGAAGCGGCAGATCGCCTTGAATCGTTCCAGCGTGTTCATGCTGCGCCCCCGGGGACAAAGACGCACTTCAGGGCTCGGCCCTCCAGGGCGAGCCGGGCACCCTCCTCGAAGCGTGCGAGGGGAAAGCGGTGGCTCACGAGCTTCGCCGCGGGAAAAGAGCCCGAGGCGATCATGCGAAGCGCCTCCGCCTGGTGACGCGGAGCGAAGGTGGTCGTGCCGATGAGGCTCAGCGCGTTGTAGTGGACCAGGTTCATGTCCACACCGGGTTTGCTGTCCTCCTTCGCAAGTCCGCCGAAGAGGAGCACGCGGCCGCCTTTGCGGGCCATCTCGACGGATTGGACCACAGCCTGCGGCGACGGGGCGGCGGAAATGACGACCTGGGCCCCGTCTCCACCCGTAAACTTCATCACGGCCTGCACGAGGTCTTCCCTTGCGGCATCGATCACCAGATCCGGGTCGAAGGCCCGCGCGAACGCAAGCCGCTCGGCATTGCGATCGGCGATGATGACTCGCAACGCGCCCTTGCCCCGCGCAAGCGCCGCGTGGATGCAGCCGACGGGCCCTGCGCCAATGATCACAACCGTGTCCCCGGCGCTCACGCTGCCCTTCTCCTGGGCGTTGATGCACGAGGAGAGAGGCTCGCTCACCGCCGCGAAGACCGGATCCATGCCCACGGGAACCCTGTGGATCGTGCCGCGCAGCACGCACTCCTCCGGCACCGCCATGAAATCCGCGAACCCGCCGGGCCACGCCTGCGCAATCTCCCGCTGACCGGTGCACAACTCCTGTCGCCCGGATGCGCAGTACTCGCACTCCCCGCAATACGCCAGTGGGCCAATGGCAAGAAGCTCGCCAACGGCCCAGGGCCCGGCGCAGCGGGGTCCCCTCTCCACGACGGTGGCGCAGATTTCGTGGCCGATGATCCAGGGAAGCGTAACGCGGCGATGACCGCTGCGAAGGGTCCGCAGGTCCGATCCGCAGAGGGCGCACGCGTTCACCTTGACCAGCAGGCCCGCCGGGGGGCACGGCGGGACCGGGACTTCCTCTGTCGCGTACTTCTGAGGTGCATGAACGACAAGGGCCTTCACGATGCGCCGCCTCCCGCGAGCATGGCGTCCTGCATTTGACGCAGCTTGTACGACAACCGCGTGGTGTCCGGCTGGAAATTGTTCTCGGTGAGGAGAGCGCCTTTTGCAATCGGGGCGGTCGCTCTTCCCCCGGTTCCGAGACCCATCGGTATGCCGCGGGACGCCCGCGCTTCCTCGTAGCTGTAGATACGGTGAAACACGTCGGGTCCCCCGATGTCGCCGATCAGCTCCCCCGCGGCGATGTTCCGCTTGGCCACCGCAACGACCTCCGAGTGCATGGCACTGGAGACGAGCGTCGGAGTTTCGTGGAGAACCGCTTCCGCCACGGAGACGGGCGTCTCGATGTTGCACAGGTGAAAGGGCCGATACAGGGAATAATACGGTCCGCTCCCCATTGACACGAACTTCAAGTCCTCCCGGATCCTGGGGTCCGGGGTGGTCACGATGATGAAGACACCCGGAGCGACCTTCCCGGTGGAGTACTCCACGCAACCTGCCCGCGAGAGAATCCCCCCGTCGGCGGCGGGAACGAGCTTCTTCGAAAGGTCCGCCAGGTCGATCCTCGCTCCGTGCATGCCCGGCGTGTCCGGCAGCAACCCCGTCGCGTTGGAGACGGCCGCCATCTCCACCATCGTCTTGGTCCCATCCTTGAATGCTGCGAGCATCTTGGGATTCATTCCTTTTCGCCCGGCCTCTTCGCGGCAGTCGTCCGGCGTCGCATAGAAGTCCACCGCGTTGTTCTTTCCCTTCCCGAGGCACGTCACGTCGAAACCGAGGGTGCGTGCGAAGTCGTACAGGCCCTTGCACACACCCGGCTCGTCACCGGACGCCACCGTGTAGACGCACCCCGACTTGCGGGCCATGGCGTTCAGGAAGACTCCGACGGTCACGTCCGTCTCGACATTCAGCATGATGACGTGCTTGGAGTTCAGGATACAGCTCCAGGCGACCTGGGCCCCGACCTCCGTGCTCCCCGTCGCCTCCACCACCGCCTCGAGGTACTCCAGGCGGCTCAGCAGCAACGCATCCTCGGTCACGACATACTTCCCGGCGCGCAGCGCGTCCTCCGCCTCGGCTGCGCGCGAGGTGGTGCAGACCATGTCGCGGGCGACGCCAAGCGAGTCCAGGGTACGCACCGCGCGGCCGGCGTCGATGTCCGCGAGGGCGCGGATCCTCAACCCCGACATCTGGTGGGTCACGTGTACCATGCCCGACCCCATCTGCCCGCAGCCGACGATCCCGACGGCGACCGGCCTGCCCTGCTCCTGGCGCTGCTTCAAATGCTGCGATAGCTCCATGACCCTCTCCTGCCCGGACTTGTTGATGCGACCGTTATTGCACATTTGATCGTGCTGTGTTAAATTGTGACACCTCGTGGGATTCTTGTCAACCGAGCGTTGCGGGGATATACAGGATCATCTCCCGTGACGACTGCTGGCCGACGCGCCTGCGAAAGGAACCGCGAATGCCCAAGGGACGTGCAAGGATCGGCAAAGGCGACACGGGGGATCCGACACGGCACAACATGCTCGTTCGGATCGCCCGCCTGTACTACATGAGGAGCATGACGCACCAGGAGATCGCCGACCAGGAGGGTCTTTCCCGGATCAAGGTCACCCGACTGCTCCAGGAAGCGCTGGAGAAGCGCATCGTCGAGTTCCGCATAAGCGATCCCGTGATGAACACCTTGGACCTCGAAGAGGACCTCCAGAAGGCGTTCGGCCTGCGTCACGTCATCATCGCACCGACACCCCAGACCGACGCCGAGATCTACGACTTTCTCGGCCGCTTTGGCGCGGATCTCCTCGCCCGTGGCCTTCGCGACGGGTTATCGATCGGCATCGGGTGGGGAAGGACCCTGAACGGCATGCTCCCTTACCTCGAACGCACTGCCTGCCGGGACGTCAGCGTCGTGAGCCTCACTGGTGGACTGGCAGCGAACGACCGCCAGCCGAATCCCTATGATGTCGCCTCCGCCGTTGCCGACCGTCTGGAAGTCGGCCTGTACTACCCGCTTCTTCCTGCGATCGTCGACAGCGAGCAGACCCGAAACCTGCTCCTCCGGGAGAAAAACGTCCGCCAGTTCATCGCCCGGTGGAAGTCGATCGACATCGCGCTCGTGAGCATAGGCGTTATCGCCCCAGACACCGGCGTCTATTATTCCTTCGCTGATCCGGCGCGGGAGGCCGAAAGGGCCCGGCGCAAGGGCGCCGTCGGCGACATCCTGGCCACACCGTTCGACGAAACGGGGGCCTTTGTGGACGTTGGCTTTACCAGGCGCCTGTTGACCATCCCCTTCGAGGATTTGAAGAAAGTACCGGTGGTGGCGGGCATCGCAGGAGGCCGGCACAAGACGCAAGCCCTCCTTGGAGCGCTGCGGTCGGGATACCTGAACACCCTCATCACGGACGAAGATTCTGCGCGCCGGGTTATGGCGCTGGCCCGACAAAGGGAGGGGCATGGGGAGGCGGCCGGGAACTGATCCGGCCGCTACCCCTTGAGCGCTCCTGCCGTCATCCCCTTGATGACCTGTTCCTGGAAGAGGATGTAGAGAACCACCACGGGAGCGGCGGAGATGCTGACCCCGGCGCAGAGCAGCCCGTAATCTACATTGTTCTGAGCGTTGAGAAGCGCCACGCCCTGTGAAAGCATGAACTTGGCGTAGTCCGTCACCATCACCAGCGGGATGAGATACTCGTTCCAGCAGGTGATGAGGGCGAAGATCCCGACCGTGGCAAGGCCAGGCTTGGCGATCGGGAGTATAATCCGGAAGAAGGTCCTGGACCGGCTCGCCCCGTCGATCGTCGCGGCTTCCTCGAGCTCGTTGGGGATCGTCTTGAGAAATCCATAGAGGATGAAAAAACACAGGGAGAAATTGACCGCCACGTAGATGACGATCAGGCTCAGCCGCGAGTTGGTAAGGTGCAGGAAATTGGTTTCGACGAAGAGCGGGACGAGCAGCGCATGCACCGGCACCATGATCCCCATGGTGAAGAATGAGTACAGGAGCAGGCTGGGCTTCACCCGCGCAACGATGTAGGCCGCCATGGACGAGAAGAGCAGGATGATGATCACCGCGGTGCCGGCGACCATGACGCTATTGAAGAACGTATGCGCAAGGTGACCGCCGATCCATGCCATCGGGTAGTTGCTCCACTTGACTACCCCATGCGGAAGCGCCAGGGAGTTTGCGAGGATCTCGTTCGTGTCCTTGATCGAGGAGAGGAGGGTCCAGGCGAAGGGAACGAGATTCAGGATCACCAGGAAGACGAGGAACGCGTATTTCAGGGTCGCGAGGCTTCTTCTTTTCAGCCGCGACTCCCCCGTGCTCAGATACAAATCCATCCGTCGACTCCTCTCGACCTAGAACTGGTCCGTCGAGCGCGACATGAAGCGCTTGAAGAAGACCGTGAAAACGAGGGAGAAGACCAGGATGCTCATTGCGATCGTCGTCCCGTAGCTGAAGCTCGACTCCTTGAACGCCATGCGGAACATGTAGACCGGCAGGTACGTGGAAGCGATACCCGGGCCGCCCCAGGTCATGAGCCAGGCGTGGTCGAACGCCTTGAGTGCCCCTGTGACCGTCCAGATCACGCAGATCTGTACGACCTCCCAGAGGAGCGGCACGACGATGGAGAAGAGCATTCGGACGCTGGAAGCGCCATCGAGGAGCGCGCTCTCGATGATGTCCGAGGGAATCGACTGGACCGCGGCGAGGAAGACGACGAACTGGATCCCCATGTACTGCCAGACCTGGACGGAGGCAACTACCGGCAGGACCGTCGCCGGGTCGGACAGCCAGTTCACGTTGAGGAAGCTCACCCCGAGGAACTTGCCTAGCTGGTTGAACGGGCCGACCTGGTTGTTGAAGATGACCGAAAACATGACAGCGGTCGCGGACGCCGAGATGACGACGGGCAGGAAGTAGATGGAGCGAAACAGCTTGTAGCCGTGCTTGGTCCGGGAAACGAGGTAGGCAAGAAAGATGCCCATGGGATTCTGGACGATGAGGGCCAGTCCGACCAGGAAAAAGCTGTTCTTCACTACCGTCCAGTACTTGGGATCCTGGCTGAACATCTTGATGTAGTTGTGGATTCCGACCCAGCGTTGCGGGCCCACGCCGTTCCAGTTCGTCAGGCTGTAGTACAAGCTGAGCGCCACCGGGAGGACGACGAATGCCACGTAGATCACAAGGCCTGGCGCAAGGAACGCGACGGTGAAGGACCCTGCCCCTTTTCGCAAGCTCATGCGTGTTCCTCATGTCCCAGGATGCAGGAGGGGGCCGTGCCCCCTCCTGCCCGGACTCGGTAACTCACGTCGGTCCTGAAATGCCCGCTACCTGTTCGACGCGAAATAGTCGTCCAGGGACTTCTGCACCTCGTCCACGTAGCCCTGCGGGGTGATCGTTCCCGCCCACAGCTCGTCGGCCGCGGTGCTGAACACTTCTGCCGTTGTCGGATCAGGCATGCGCGTCCAGAGGTTGATCCACAGGTTCTTTCCCCGCACGCCTTTGCCGGTCATCACGTAGAGAGGCGAGAGCATCTTCTCGTCGAGCGTCATGTTCTTGTCGACCCAGAGCCCGAGTGTCGAAGCGAGCAGGTTCATCTGCTTGTCGGAGAGGAAGAAGTCGAGGAAATCAGTGAGAGCTGCCTGCTTGGCGGGGTCCTTGTAGCTGGCGGCGTTCACCACGAGTCCGTGGTTGGCTCCCCCGACGATGAAGGACGTGGGAAGATTCTTTGCACCTGGCATGGCGGGGGCGTAGATGTAATCTGAACCCGCAACAATGTCCTTGCTGAAGGTGGAGATCATCCACGGGAAGGACATGATCATCGCGGCCTTGCCCTCGTTGTAGAGCGCCACCGCAGGCCCGAAATCGCCGTTGGCCAGCGTGTCCTTGGGGAACACGCCTGCCTTGCGCTGCTCCTCGATCAGTTGCGCAGTCCGAAGCATTTCCGGAGTCGTGTACTTCACGGTGCCATTGGTAAATCCCTGGCCCTGCGCGTCTCCGGCCAGCTGGTAGAAGATCTCTCCCACCCAGAAGTGGGCGGGGTTGCCGCCCTTGGACCCGATGGCCAGGGGCACGATGCCGTTTGCGTTGAAGACCTTCGAAACCGCGAGAAGCTCGGCCTCCGTCTTCGGGTACTTCAGGTTGTACTTCGCGAAGAGCTTCTTGTTGGCCAGCATGAAAGCGGTCGATCCCTCGATCGGGAACCCGTATACGTTCTTCCCGCCGTCCAGGGAATACGCGGCCCAGTCATCGAACGGGAAGTCTTCCCACTTGACCACCTTCGAATTCTTCAGGTAGTCGTGAACCTCCATCAGCTTCCCGGCGTCCACCATGGTCTTCAGGCTTCCCCTCGTCCAGTAGTTGAACACGTCGGGAAGATTGTTGGCGGCCAGGTCGGTCTTGATCTTGGTCCGCAGGTCGTCGCCCTGGGTGATCTCCCACTTGAACGTCACCTTGTCTTTGACCGCGTCGGCGTACGCGTAGATCTGCTTCTCCCACTCGCTCCCCCCGACGCGCTGCAGCCACGACGTCGCATACCGAATCGTGGGCTTCGCCCCTGCGCCGACAGAGGCAAGAAGGACGAGCAAAATCACCATCCCCAGAATCTTTCGCCTCATCGCAATACCTCCTTCACACTCTCGCAGGGCCCCGCAACACCCTGGCCCCCGCCGCCTTGGCTCCAACGGAGCCGCGTCACGTGTCTGAACTTTTGTTCAAATTACGATATCATGTTCATTTCGAGCTGTCAAGAGGAATTGTGCGGAACCGCAACAGCCGCGCCGCGCCCGCCGCGTAAAAGGTTGTCCACGGCTTGCGAAGCCCACGCGGAGGGCCCCGGCCCCGTCGTAGACCTATGTGACTTCCAGGTAGTCGTGGTAGTTGGGCGTCAGGTGGTAGTCAAAAATCGAAGTGATAGTACCAGTCAATGAGGAAGTCGGCAAAGCGCTTCGACTGTCCCATGCCCGCGCCTCCTTCGCGCAGCGTGAGCGACCGTTATCGACCGGGGACTGCGTAGCCGTTGGGGTACTCGGGGCTCAGCTGGTACGCGGCGATCCGCTCCATGAGCTTCAGGTACTGGATGCCGTCCCGTGCGGCAGTGTCGGAATCCGGTACCATGGGGGCGCTCTCGATGGTGCAGTAGCCGCTGTATCCGGTCTTCTTGATCGCCCGGATCACCGCCTTGAAGTCCACCGTGCCGTAGCCGGGAGTCAGGGAGTTCGAATCACGGAAGTGCATGTGCCAGAGCAGCGGCTGCGCGTCCATGACCGCCTCGTACGGCCCGAGCTCCTCGAAATTGGCGTGAAACCAGTCCAGCTGGATCCCGATGTTGTCCCGCCCGGTGCGCTCGATCAGACGCTTGTGGTTGGCAGCCGTATTGACGAACTTCCCCATTTCCAGGTGGTTCGTGGCCTCGAAGACGAGCTTGATTCCCTTCGGCTTGGCGTAGTCGCACATGCGCCGCAGCGCGTCCACCGCGACTGCGGAACACTCCGCGACATTGGCGGCCGTCACGTCGTCGTGAATGGCCACCGCGACCGTCACGAACGGCGCTCCAACCTCCGCGGCGACGTCCGTCGAGATCTTCGTCTCGGAAACCGCGAGGTCCGCGGTTGACCTCTCGGTGAGAGTCTTGAACCGGGGAGAGTACGGATCCCACATCTCGCCCCAGCATTCGTTGACGCAGGAGACTTCCAGGCCGAAATCGGCCTTCAGCTTCCTGTGCGTGCGCACGTAGTCTTCCATTTTCACGCCCATGCCGTAGCGCCCCTTGGGCGGACAGAGCTCGATGGCGTCGTAGCCGTACTTCTTCAGACGGTCGTACGTCTTTTCGGGATGCAGGTACGTCTCCTCCTGCCCGAACGTCAGCTGAAAGTAGGAAAACTTCAGAGGTTCCATGACATCTCGCCGGTCAGCCGTTGCTCACGAACGTGACGTCTAGAATTTCCGCGAGGGACCGCAATTCCTCGAGGTAGTCGCCGTACACGATCGAATAGTGGTGCCCCACCGTGTTGTTCAGAAACGACTCGGTGTCCTCGCCGAACTCCAGGCCGAATCCCGGCCAGCGGTTGCCGATGATCTCGTCCGGCTCCACCTCGCGCTTGCAGGTGGTTGCACGCGCGGCGTGGAAGCGCAGCGTCTCGTCGTTGCCCCCGATGCGCAGCAGCGTCACCCCCCTCCCATTCTCCAGCTCGAACTTGATTGAAGATCCCTTCATCTTGCTGATGAAGTATTCCTTCGGAATGGCCTCGTCGGAGATGTTCCCCGGTATGGGCCACAACTCCACGCCCTTGCTGCGATCCGCCATGCTCATCGGCGCCGTGCCGCAGTTGAAGAACGTGATCCGCCGATCGGGCTTGTTCAACCGGGCGATGTCCGCGAAGAACACCTTCTGGCCGTCGGAGAGCAGGTGCAGGATGTACATGGACAGCGCCGCAGGCACGTCGGCCTCGCAGGCGATCATCGTGCCGGCCTCGTTCAGCATGCAGGTGGCCAGGCAGCCGGCGTAGCCGTAGCCATAGGGGATGGCCGACATCTCGGGCATGCACTTGTTGGCAAAGACGTCGATATCGTACAGCTTCTTCATCCTCTGGAAGGCAAGAAACATCTTGGCCTGGGTGAAGATGGCGTCCTTCTCCATGCGGTCACCGTTGTCCGCCTCCCAGTGCACCTTGTCCACCTTGGAAAGGAAGTCCTTCTCCACCTTCCGGGCTTCCTCGTCATCGACCTTCTCCATCTCCTTGAAGATCTGTGCCGTGTCGTACTGCGGGAAGTCGATC
>Ga0335071_10009097_pt1 | contig 10173 bp, 7 predicted proteins | sample Lox_Sample_15_FD_206724 | JGI IMG/M metagenome (GOLD analysis project Ga0335071, IMG submission 206724) | Soil microbial communities from Loxahatchee National Wildlife Refuge, Florida, United States - Lox_Sample_1.5 | ecosystem: Environmental > Terrestrial > Soil > Wetlands | place: USA: Florida...
AGTGGCGCCACCTTTGTCCATTGAATCTAGAGGACTTACCGTTTGGCAGGCATGTTGCAACCTTTCGTTAGGTTTAGTCCTCTTAATAACGTCGAAGTGTGATCGGTAGAGTAACAGTGAGGTTTGCACGACTCCGCAGTGTGCAAACTAAGTAGCCACGACTTGGCGCCTCGTCTTCTGACGCGACTTTGAATATTGACGCGCAGGAGATATTCGAATACCGCTCCGTTCTGGTTTCCCGGCCTGTTTTGCGGTGTGGTTGATCTCTTGCAGTTTGTTTCGAGGTCGTTAGGATGAGACTTCTCAGCGCCCGGCTCATCATCTCGCTCATCATTGGTATCACGCTCGTCTCCTTGTGTACTTCCTATTACCAGGTGCTGGTGTTGCAGCGCGGCATGCGTCGGGACCTCGATCATCGCGCTGAGGTACTCGGGGACAGCCTGGCCAGCAATGTCGAGCGCGATCTTGACCGCGACGCGCAGCGCACTCTGCAGAAAACCGTCCAGCAATTCGCCAATCGAGAGCATCTTGCAGGACTTGCTGTGTACGATCCGCAGGGGCATCCGATTGCCGTAACCACGACTCTCCAGCCGCTGTTGGAAAGCGCTCCGCCGATTGTGCTGCAATCCTTGCAGCAGAATCACGATACGAAGGCTTTCCTGAGGATGGGCACAGCTTCGATTCACATTTATGCTCTGCCCTTGCACCATGACGACACTCTGATCGGCAGCCTGGCCATCGTCCACGATTCCGGCTATATCCGTGCGGAAGCTCTCCGCATCTGGCGCGAAACGTTTCTGAGTGCATTGGCACACGTCGTCCTGATCGTGTTTATCACCCTCTTGATCGTCCGCTGGAGCATCGCCGGCCCCATCGCACGAACCGCTCACTGGATCAAAGCTCTTCGTACCGGACGCGCCATGTCCGCCCGCATCAAACCGCTCGATCTTGACTTGTTTAAGCCGCTGGCACGAGAAGTCGCGACCTTGGCCGAGAGCCTTAACACCGCTCGATCGGCTGCAGAGCTGGAAGCACGCCTCCGGAATAGCGGCGAATCGATCTGGACTGCCGAGCGCCTTGCAGTGCACGTGCGTTCTCGTCTCGAAGACGGGCGTCTTTTCGTCGTTTCCAACCGCGAACCCTACACGCACACACGGCGCGGGAAATCCATCGAGGTTACCGTTCCAGCCAGCGGCCTCGTCACTGCCCTCGAACCGGTCCTCTATGCCTGCGGCGGAACTTGGGTAGCTCACGGTTCCGGCGACGCTGATTCCGATACCGTCGATGAGCGTGATCGGCTGCTAGTGCCACCTGACGATCCGCACTACACATTGCGCCGCGTCTGGCTGTCGAAAGAAGAGGAAGAGGGCTACTACTACGGATTTGCCAATGAGGGCCTATGGCCACTGTGCCACATCGCCCATACGCGTCCATTGTTCCGCGCCGACGACTGGGAGTACTACCAAACCGTCAATCGGAAGTTCGCGACGGCGCTCGTCGAAGAAATGGATGGGATCCACAATCCGGTTGTGCTCGTTCAGGATTATCACTTCGCGTTGCTTCCGCGAATGATCAAGCGCAGGCGTCCCGACGCTCGGGTTGCCATCTTCTGGCATATCCCATGGCCGAATCCAGAGGCTTTCGGGATTTGCCCATGGCAGCGCGAGCTCGTTGATGGCTTGCTTGGCGCGGATCTTATTGGCTTCCACATTCAGGCGCATTGCACAAATTTCTTGCAGACCGTCGACCGGATTGTCGAATCACGAATCGACTGGGATCACTCCACAGTGCAGCGCCACGAGCATCTAACGACCGTCCATCCATTTCCCATCAGCGTCGAACTAGCCGACGTTAAGACAAGAGAACCCCAGTCTTCTGCATATGAGGAACGGACTGCGCTTTTCAAAAGCCTAGGCGTTGAAGCTGCCCTGTTAGGTTTGGGTGTTGACCGGCTCGACTATACGAAAGGCATTCTGGAGCGCTTTCTTGCCGTCGAAAGATTCCTCGAAAAGTATCCACGATACCAAGGCGTCTTCTCCTTCGTACAAATAGGCGCTCCAAGCCGGACCCATATCAAGCGTTATCACGACCTGCAGGCTGAGGTAGAGGCAGAGGCGGAGCGCATCAACTGGAAGTTTCAGGCCGACAGGTGGAAGCCGATTATTTTATTGGAGCGGCATCATGACCATCACGAAATCCTGCCCTATTACCGCTCAGCCGACCTTTGCCTCGTGACGTCGTTGCACGACGGTATGAATCTGGTAGCGAAGGAGTTCGTCGCAACCCGGCAAGACGAACGCGGCGTACTCATCTTGAGCTGTTTCACCGGCGCCGCGCGGGAATTGCGGGATGCTCTCCAGGTGAATCCTTACGACATCGACCAGACAGCCGAGGCGATCCGGGCTGCCCTTGAGATGAGCGCGGAGGAAAAGCAGATGCGCATGCACCGAATGCGCAAGGACGTCCGCGAACACAATGTCTATCGCTGGGCTGCAAGCCTGATCGGCGAGGTGCGCGACATTCGACTTGATCCAGGAGAGACAGGAGGAAGTAAGTTCGCCGCCGGCGCATCGGTGGGATGAACGCCTGTATTGCCGCGACAACCCTGTCGCTGCGTAGTGCTACCTATCTGGATACATGGCTGAAGCCGCAAAACCCCACGTTCGTAGGCCACAAAAACCCTTCTTCTTCAATACGTCGGAGCATTTGCTGCGCATTGGGAGACAAAAGGCGATAAATCTCTCAGAGTTGCTGCATGCTATGGAGACCTGTCCGGACGACTCGATTTTTCAACACACTTTCCGGACGCTTCAGGAACATCATTTTATCCGCCAAGGATTTTCTAACGATTTCGCGCATTGGAGCCTTTTTGCATGCAACGAGCCGGCGTTAGCCGAACAACTGGCCAGCGTCGATGTGCGCGAATTCACGGCCATCGAAGGCTTGCGCCGGCGGATGGTGGAGATTCTTGGCGAGTTTTTGCACCACGAGAACCGTCCCGGTTCGCGTCCGGCTTACGAGCCGTTCTACTTTTGTGCCTCGGACATCGTCGTACTGCCGACTTCATTTCGTGCTGACACGCTCGCCGGATTTCTAGACGGGATCAACCAGGTCAGCGTGCACTCGATTCATCACCATTTCATCGAGGCTCGTCTCCGCTTGCATCGTATGTCAAATGATTTTTCGCGGTGGCTCGAAGAAGAAGTCGGCTTGTTGGAAGCCGCTGATGACATTGAACGCATCGATATTTACACCAATACTATGGAGGGGGTGCGGCATCAGATCGCCCGCATTGTCTCCCAAGCCATGAACTAGGACTAGAAGAATAATGAGTTCAGAAGACCGCTCTGCCACACCTGCGGGTTCCACCGTTGAACCGCAAGTGCCGACAAACGGCTCAACAAATTTCGAAAGCGGCGCGACCGCCTTTCCACCTCCGCGCCGCGCTCGTCGATCGACTGATCGTCGAGTTGCGGACCGCAGATTGAGTCGTCCGCTCCCAGCCAGCGTTCTTATACCGCCAACGCCACCTCCGCCTCCACACATGGATGACTACACGGCGATTGTGGGTCAGGCGCAGATTGACACGCTGCGCTTTCTCGCAAAGGAACTCAGAGGCAAGACGATCAAAATGGTGAACTCTACTGCATTGGGCGGCGGCGTCGCCGAGATGCTCAATCGCCTGATTCCGCTACTTTCGGAATTGGAAGTCCCGACGCGTTGGGACGTCATCACTGGCGGCAATGACTTTTTCGAAATTACAAAAGCGTTCCACAATGCACTCCACGGTGCTCCCTATGAGTTGACGAAGTCTGCCAAAGATATTTTCTTGATGTATACGGAACAGAATCGTGCGCGCATGAAGTTCGACGAGGAGTTGGTCGTCATTCATGATCCGCAGCCAGCTGCTCTTATTCGCTCGCGCGAAAACCACCGATCCCATTGGGTCTGGCGCTGTCACATCGATCTTTCAAATCCGAACGCTGGCGTCTGGGAGTTTCTGCGGCCGTTCATCGAGCAATATGATGCGGCGATTTTTTCTTCGCAGTCGTTTGCCCGCCAGCTGCCCATCCCGCAGTACCTGTTTTACCCGTGTATTGATCCGCTCTCGGAGAAAAACAAGGAATTGCCCGACTCTCAAATCCAGCAGATTTGTGACGACTTCGGCATCGATCGCACACGCCCGATCGTCACCCAAGTCTCGCGTTTCGATCGGTTGAAAGATCCTGTCGGAGTTGTTCAGGCCTACAAACTCGCCAAGAAGTACGTGGATTGCCAACTCGTACTCGCGGGCGGCGGCGCCACCGATGACCCGGAAGGAGCGATTGTCCTCCAGGAGGTGAAAGAAGCCGCTGGCAACGATCCCGATATCATCATCCTCGATTTGCCGCCCTGGTGTGCTGTTCAGATCAATGCCATCCAACGCGCATCAACCATCATCGTCCAGAAGTCTTTGAGAGAAGGTTTCGGCCTCACGGTCGCCGAAGCATTATGGAAGGGCAAACCGACGATTGCTGGAGCGGTTGGGGGAATTCCTAACCAGATCATTCACAAGCTTACCGGGCTTCTGGTGCATTCCGTAGAGGGCTGCGCCTTTCAGATTCGCTATTTACTTACGCACCCTGAATTTGCCCGCGGCATCGGAATGAACGGTCGCGAACACGTGAAGGAAAATTTCCTGATGACTACGAACGTGAAGCGCTGGCTCTTGCTGTTCCGCATCATGGAGCAGGCGAGGGCATTACGCGGCAAGTCAGCTTAGACAGTTGCTCTGCTGTTTCAACTTCCCTACGCCGTCTCCCGACTTCTGAGGTGCACCTCGCCTCTTGAACCCGCGATTTCAAGTTGTCGGGCGGTACCTTGGGCTTAATTGCAAGTCGCGGAAATTTGGTTTCGATGTTGTCTATGACGGTCTCTACCACCGACGAACCGAGATCCTGAAGCCACAAGTTAATCCCATTCCCAATCATCTGGTTTGAGGTTACGAAGCTGAGATCGACCACTGCTACGGGAAGATCTGTCTCTTCGCCGACGGATACATCAATTGCAATTAACGCTTCAACACCTAGTTGCTTAAGGTGCGCTGGAAAATGCGTGGCATCTCCAGGATTCAAGGTTTCTAATACCAGTAGATATCCTCGTCGCCGCAATTCCCGCTGCGCAGCGACGACAACTTTCGCAACCGCTGGATGCGCGAGATCCTCCGCAAGGACCGCCACGATGCGCGTGCGTTTGGTGCGCAACGACTGCGCCCAGAGATTGGGACGATAGTTCAGTTCCCTGGCAGCACGGAATATTTTATCCTTAGTGACTTGAGGGATCGAGTGCGAAGCCGGTGTGTTATTCAAAACCGCGGAGACGGAGCAGGGCGCTAGCCCGACTCGATCAGCGACACTTTTCAGATTGACGTTGTTTCTTCGAAGCAGTGGCATTTGCCCTCCTGATGATGAGTGCTCTGCATCCGCCGCAAAGCGGCTGCAGCTCTTAGTGGCTGTGACGATCTTGGTCGAACTATCGATGCCCGTCCAGGGGCGGTACCAAGCGGGGAACAAAACGCGCTGCGACGATGCAGGAGAGGCACAGTCACTGTAGAGGGAGATCCGCTTGTCGTCCAATTCAAAATTGTCATTTGTACGATTGCTGGTTTCACTACAAACGCCATCGGATGAAATAATGCGGTCGTGACTGAATCTACCGCTACCGATACCCGTAGCTCCGTTTTTCGGCGATCCTTCCGAAAGCAATTTCCGGTCGCCGTACGAGGCGAAGGCAGCTTCATATGGGACGCGGACGGCAAACGTTGCATCGATCTTGCGGGCTCGGCCGCCGTAAATTTTATCGGCCACGGCATTCCCGAAATCTCGGCGGCCATGGCCGAGCAGGCCTCAAACCTTGAGTTCGTTCACACCAGTCAGTTCACGACTGCGATTGCGGAACAGTATGCGCAGGAGTTGCTGGCTTTCGCCGGAGACCACTTTCGAGATGGCGCGGTGTACTTCACCTCGGGCGGTTCCGAGTCAATTGAAACCGCTCTAAAACTCGCGCGCCAATATCAGGTTGAAAGCGGACAACCGCATCGATATCAGGTCCTAAGCCGTCACCAGAGCTATCACGGTTCCACCCTAGGAGCGCTGGCCGTATCGGGCAATAAACGCCGACGAGAAATCTATTTGCCGATGGTTCGCGAATTCCCGCACATTGCCATTCCCTATTCTTACCGTTGCGTATTTGACTGTGCCGATGGTTGCCAGACCTGCGGCAAACAATACGCCGCTGAACTGGAGAGGGTTGTTAGCGATGCCAACGGCGAAATGGCAGCCTTCCTTTGCGAACCAGTGAGTGGCGCGACTCTCGGCGCGGCGGTTCCCCCCAAGGACTATCTGCTCTTTATCGAGGAGATCTGTGGTCGCCATGGGATTCTCTTGATTGCTGACGAGGTCATGACAGGTATGGGCCGCACGGGACGCAACTTTGCAGTCGATCATTGGGATGTAAAGCCCGACATCCTAGTTACTGCGAAAGGCCTCTCCAGCGGATACGTGCCGTTGGGCGCCGTGATTGCCAGCAAAAAGGTGGTCGATGCCATCGCCTTTGGATCGGGCGTGTTTCTCCATGGCTTCACGTACAATGCCCATCCCATATCTCTCGCGGCGGGACGTGCGGTTCTCCACCATCTGCTCGAGCGAAAGTTAGTTCAAGCTGCTGATTCCAGCCAAGTAGGAACATCTGCCAATGAATTCAAAGGTCAATTAGAGGGGCTGCGCGATCTTGAACACGTAGGCGACGTCCGTGGCATTGGGCTGCTATGGGGAATAGAGTTCGTGGCAGATAAAAAGTCCAAACTGCCGTTCGCGGCCGAGCACAACTTTGCCGGGCGAGTCGCGGTCGCAGCACGAAACCGCGGTTTACTCGTGTATCCGATGCAAGGGTGTGTTGACGGAAATACCGGGGATCACCTGCTGCTTGCTCCGCCGGCGATCATCACTACCGAGCAAATCGCTGATTCAATCGCAGAGCTGCGCTCAGCGATTCTTGAAGCGGGCGAGTAACTTTGGACCTATGAAGTGATCTTCACAACCAGCTTCCCATAATTCTTGCCCTCCTCAAGAAGCTTGTACGCATCGACTGCCTTCTCCAACGGGAATACTTGTCCAATCTGTGGTGACAGTTTCCCTTCCTGAATCCATCCTGAGAGCTGTTTCCACGCAGGCTCCATAATCTCGCGTTTCTGTGACAGGTATGTTAGCCACAAACCTTGCACGCTGGCCGATTTCGCATACATTGCTCGCAAATCAAGTTGCGGAGACTTACCAGTTGCGGTCCCGTATTGGATCACCTTTCCGAACTCGCGCAGGCAACGCAGGCTTCTTGCTGTGTGCTCCCCGCCCAGCATTTCGAACACTGCATCCACCCCTTCACCACGAGTGAGGTTCTTCACGACTTCCTCATAGTTGTTGCGTTTATAGTTGATCCCGTGCTCCAGACCGAGTTCCTGCACGCGCGCCAGCTTTTCATCGGAGGACGACGTCCCGTACATTTCGATTCCCAGCAACTTACCGATCTGCACCGCTGCAGTTCCCACACCGCCAGCCACAGCGTGGATGAGGACTCGATGCGTTCCACCATCGCTTCGCGCCTGTGTCATTCCTGCCTGCCAGTATCCGAGATAAGCGGTGAAATAATTCACCGGGAACGCTGCCGCCTGTTCATCGGTCCAACCATCCGGTGACGGCCAAAGCAGATTCGGGTACGCCGCTGCTTTTTCCGCAAAGGCTCCCCATTGCAGATAACCCATTACGCGCCGGTTGCTACCGTCTTCAATTCCCGCGAACTCACGTCCAGCAACAAGCGGCGGAGGAGGTGTGCCCGGATAGCCACCTTTGGTAGTCATAAAATCTGCAAAGTTCAGCCCGCCTGCCGCAACGCGGACCAGCATCTGTGGCGGCTTTGCCGTGGGCTCGGCGACGTCCTCAACGATTAAGCCCTGTGGCCCCGTCAAGTTCCTGATAACTAACGCTTTCATGGTAAAAGTGTAGCAGGCTTCAGACCCGACGTTCCGCGTCTGCCGAGTTCCGGGGTCGAAATGGACCTGTGGCTCTGCCTCGGATTAGTCTCGCGGTATATACTCTTGGCGTTAACAGTATCTTTCCGGCCAAGCCCCGCGCGGGCCGGAACGGGGCATGCTTTCATTCTCTTAATTCTGCGCCCCGCATCTGAAAGGCCGATTCTGCGTCCGGGGCTGCGCAGCGAGGCACGGGTGCACGAGCCCAGTAAACGGGAACCTGCATCCGCGGGGAGGTTGCCGTGGACATTATCTTCGTACGTCTTCTTTTTGTCGTTGTCGTCGCTCTTACCTGCTTCTTGATTCAACCTTTCGGCCGGACAGCTCCTGTTGATGCCGGCATTGGTGCCCTGATTGGTGCTGCGATCGTCATCTTCGAATGGAAGCTTCGCAGTGTCAGTCTCAAGCGATTGATCGGCGCCGCCATCGGGAGCATTCTCGGCATTTGTGGCGCGTACCTGTTTGCGTTGGTCATTCGCAACAGCGTGCCGGAAGGTCACACGCAGAGCTTCCTGCAGATCCTGGTCATGTTGTTGATGGCTTACGTGGGCCTGATTGTGGGCGCCAACAAAGGCGATCTGCTCAATCTCGCGGCGCTCGGTGGGATTTTCGGCGGAGAGAAACAATCTAAGAAGAGTTACAAAATCCTCGACACCAGCGTGATTATCGACGGCCGGATTGCCGATATTGCCGAAACTGGCTTTCTCGATGGTGTCATCGTTACTCCTCAGTTTGTTCTCCGCGAGCTGCAACTTGTCGCCGACTCTGCTGACTCCTTAAAGCGGAACCGGGGTCGCCGTGGTCTCGACATTCTTCAGCGCCTTCAGAAAGTTGCCAATCTCCAGATCCAGATCGTCGAAGATGACTTCCCGGCCATTCGCGAAGTCGATCTCAAACTCATCGAGCTAGCCAAACTTTACGAAGGAAAAATCATTACCAACGACTTCAACCTCAACAAGGTGGCACAGCTCCAAGGCGTTGAGGTCCTGAACATTAACGAACTGGCTAACTCACTCAAGCCAATTGTGTTGCCAGGCGAAACCATGCGCGTGTTCATCCTCAAAGAAGGTAAGGAATACAACCAGGGCGTCGCGTACCTTGATGATGGAACCATGGTAGTGGTCGACAACGCACGGAAAATGATCGGCAAAACGATTGACGTATCCGTCACATCGGTGCTGCAAACCACCGCCGGAAAAATGATCTTTGGCAAGTGGGACGAGCGGGCTGGGTACTCTCGGCAAGCCGTTCCAGTATCGCCTACGTCCCCGACTGTGCCGGTTGTGCCTGCTACTCCAACTCCCGTGCCCCCAACGACCATTGTGGAAACGAAATCGCCTACATCCTCATAGGCGTTCGCCAAAGGATGGAATCCGGGAAGCCTGCTTGTTTATCAGCAGATTGCGCGATTCGGAGCGGCCCAGGGTTTGAACTTCCAGCGTCGCGCCCGTATACTGACAGACCGCCATGAAGGTTTTCGTCATCATTCCGGCAGCAGGTCTGGGAACTCGCATGGCGCCAGTCAGCGCCAAGGATGCGAAGCATCCCTCGAAGCAGTTCACTGAACTGGCGGGAACTCCGATCCTGATTCACACCCTGCGTAAATTCACCGGAATTGATCAGGTGAGCAAAATCTTGATCGCATTGCGAGAGAACGAGATCCAAGGCTTTCGCGATCGACTACAAAAAGAAGCAAGCGACATCTTGCGGAAGAAATTGGAATTCGTTGTGGGCGGGGAACACCGCCAGCAGTCGGTTGAGCATGCGCTAAATGAGATCGACGCCGCACCTGACGATATCGTGTTGGTTCACGATGCTGTGCGGCCTCTGGTTACGCCCGAAATCGTGCATGACGTCATCGAAGCCGCCAAAAAATATGGAGCAGCCATTGCAGCCTTGCCCGCCATTGACACCGTCAAGCAGGTCGAACGAACCGCCGAGGGTGCAATTATCAAGGCGACCATTCCCCGAGCAGGCGTAGTCTTGGCGCAGACTCCTCAGGGATTCCGGTATGACTTGATCAAGAAGGTTTTCGACGAAGCGACCGCGGATGGTTTTGTGGGAACCGACGAAGCGTCGCTGGCGGAGCGATCAGGACATGAGGTGGCGGT